>Ga0255052_10000217_pt1 | contig 44957 bp, 42 predicted proteins | sample JV7_2_21_MG_FD_188632 | JGI IMG/M metagenome (GOLD analysis project Ga0255052, IMG submission 188632) | Seawater microbial communities from Jervis Inlet, British Columbia, Canada - JV7_2_21 | ecosystem: Environmental > Aquatic > Marine > Inlet | place: Canada: British Columbia | collected...
GGTTACGGGCCCTGGCTAATTCCGCTTCGTTCATATCACCGACATTGGTGCCATTGAGCAGGTAATCACCACGGCTTACACGATCCAGGCAACCGATGATATTCATCATCGTTGACTTGCCCGAACCGGAGGCACCGACGATGGCAATATACTCATTGCGCGAGATGTCGAGGTCCACACCATCCAGTGCATTGAGCACCTGGTCACCCATCTCGTACGTCCGGTACACATTCTGCAGCTGGATGACCGGCGGTTCTTTCTCAGCCAACTGCATCAGTCTTTGTCTTCGTCAGTGTCATCGGACTCTTCCTGTTCCTCGACCTCCTCACCGTCATGCAAATGCTTCAGCACCCGGAAAGGCCCGGTGATAACCTGCTCGCCTTGCTTCAACCCTTGCAGGATTTCCTGGTCACTGTCGCTGGAAATACCGGTCTCAACGTCCTTGCGGACGGCTTTTCCGTTTTCCATGGTAAACACATAGGATTGCTCCTTTTTGCCCGTCGCATCTTCATCCTGGTCCTCGTCATAGAGCACCGCCTGCACCGGAACGGCCAGGGTTTCTTCACTGCTTTGGGTATAAATATCGGCCCGTACACTCATACCGGGCCGTACGATCATGATGTCCTGCTCATCCAGCAGGATTTTTACCAGGAAAGACAGGCTCTGCTGGCCCGGGGGTCGCCGCGCAACCGATGCGATCGACTGTATGGTTCCGGAAAGCGGCGTATCCGGAAACGCCGCGGTAAAGATGTCGGCTTGCTGGTCTTCCGTCACCTGGGCGATATCCGCCTCGTCCACCTGCACCTCGGTCAGGGTCTCCGAGGGATCGGCGATCACCATCATGGTGGAGCCTGGAATATTGGTGGTACCGGCGATAACGGTCTCCCCGACCTTGATATCGACCTGGATAACAAGCCCGTCAATCGGTGACCTGATCCGGGTCTTGCTGAGCAGCTCTTCAGCCTGGTCCAGTGCCGCACGTGCCTGGGCCAGCGACTCCTGCAGTGAACGGAGGTCCACCCTTGCCAACGACAAGTCACTTTCCAGCGCTTCATAGCTGTCCTCATCCACCAGGTTTTTGGCGAACATGGTCTTTTGGCGTTCAAAGCGGTCGGCAAGCGTACTGATCAGCAGCCGCTGCCTTTCAATTGCGATCTGCTGGATTCGAACCCGGGCCTCCGCCTGCTCCACCTGGGCCTGGTAGGACTTCGGATCCAGCGTAATGACCAGGTCACCCTTTTTGACCCGCGCCGCTTCCCCGACGTGCAACTCGGTGACCTGGCCGATGACCTCGGAACGCAGTTGCACCTGTTCGCGGTAGGCGAGGGTACCCGAGGCCAGGATCGAACTCTTGATCAGGCCGTATTCAACCGCCTGGACCTCGACCTTTTTGGCATCGCCGCCACCGGTAAACCTGGCGACCAGGGGCAGACCCACCAGCAACACTGCCAGGCCGGTAAATATCAGGATTTTTTTCATTCAGATTTCCGTCAGACCATCAGTGCCCAGATACCAAAAATGGCCGCCCATGGCAGCACCACGATAATCGTGGACTTCAGCATCGTGGTGTTTGTCCAACGGGCATAACCTATAGTCATCAGGTACAACATCCAGAAATTGATCAGCGACAGTGAACTGGCCCAGGTAAACCACGCGTCGCCGGGGCTGGCGTGTAGCAACAATGAATTCATCGACAGCACCTGCAAAGCCTGGGTGGACAACTGGTTCGAATCGGCCAGAAAAATCGAGGCAAATGCTGCCAGGGTGCCAAACACACCAACAAACCCGGTCCATACACTGAAAGAAAACCAGCTGCCAAAGCCGATTTCCGCACCCGTAACCAACTTGTTGGCAAGGTGCAAATAGGTGGCCTGGATGGTGTAAATGACAAACGTCATGACAACCACGGCGATCACGGTGGTCCACATACTCCTTCCCGGTTGCATGAATTGCCTGATCGCATCGGAACTCTCTGCACGGTCTTCGGCCGGGATCTGCCGGATGGTCTCTTCAACCAGCCACGGGAAATCCACCCAACTGTAGTAGTACATAAACAGGGACGCTGCCAGCAGGATGATGATCAGCAACGGCCACCACAGCCAGGCAGTGTGATCCTTGATCTCATCCAGGGCCTTACCCGGCGATGCGACGATGTCCGTCATCGCATTGAACACAGAATAGGGATTCTCAGCCATTATCATTCTCCCGTTTCTACCAAAATTGAAAAGACTTAAATCCATCAAATTTGCTGTTGACCTGTTAGTCAGTATCTGCTTTTTAACGGCGTCTGAACAGGGTAGGTTAATGCAGTTTTAAAACCGTAATCGTATTTCGGTACCCTGACCGGTTTCACTGGTGATACCAACCTGTCCACGGTGCAGACGCATGATCTGGCGTACCAGGCTCATGCCCACGCCCGTTCCGTGACGTTTGGTGGTGAAAAAAGGCACGAATATGTTGCCGCGGACCCCCTCATCCATGCCCGAGCCATTGTCAGTGACAGCAATGATGATGTGTCCCTTTGTGCCCAGCCGGGCCGCCAGGCCGACCTGCGGATCGTCTACACCGGCGACCGCGTCCAGGGCATTCTTCATCAGGTTGATCACCGCCTGTTCGAGCAATTCAGGATCTCCGCTAAGTTCCAGGCTTTGCGGTTCGACTACAGTGTGGAATTTAACTTCCTGTTGCCGGAATGATTCTTCCAGCAGGGTCGCGATGCGTTGCAGGAAACCGTCCAGTCGAAATATCCTGATCCTGGCACTGGGCAATTGCGTCAGGCTGCGGTAACTCTCCACGAACCGCATCAAGCCGGCACCGCGTCTGCCAACCGTATCGAGCGCTGCAAACGTATCCTGCAGGTCTTCGTGCATACCGCTTCCGGGGGGTAGTTGGGTAATCAATCCGTCCACGGTCTCACTGGCGGTCTGCGCCAGCGAGGTGATCGGTGTGACCGAATTCATGATTTCATGGGTCAGTACACGGATCAGGTTTTGCCAGGCTTCCATCTCCTGGTTTTCCAGCTGTCCCTGGATATCCTGGATCGAAACTATCTTTTCCGAACGCCCGCCCAGTTTCAGTGACGTGGCGCTTATGTTCAGCTGCAACAAGCCACTATCCTGTACCACCCTGATCAATCGTTCGCCACCGGGTTCAAGCGTGCCAATAGCTTCGGCCAGACGCCGGTCAAAGGAACGCAACTGTTCCAGTTCTTGTATGTCGCTGAGCCCGAACAGACGCCGCGCGGCGTTGTTGAACAGGGAAATGCTGCCATCTTCACGCACCGCCACCACGGCCACCGGCACGTGCTGGACCAATACCCGCAGGTAGGTCGCCTGTTGCTCTTTTTCAGTCCTGGCCTTCTGCGCTCCTGCGACCACTTCCTCCATGGCCCGGCCAAGCTGACGAAAGGATTCCGGCGCCTGCTCACGATAAAAACCCTGTGAAACGTCATCGTACTTGACCGTCACCAGGAAACGCGCGATCGCCCGGTTGGATTGGTCCAGGTAGCGCAGGATAGATAATACCTGCGCGGTAAAAACCAGTGCAGATACCACCATGGCCGCGTACCAATGAGAAAACAGCGCCAGCCACACCAGCACAAAACAGTTGCCCAGCAACAGGCCCAGTTGCAGTAGAAACCGCTGTCTGTAGCGGTCAGAGACCATGTTTCTCCATCCTCCGGTACAGTGAAGTACGGGTGATCCCGAGTTCCTTTGCCGCGTGGCTGATATTGCCACGATGTTGATCCAGGGCCGCGCAAATTGTCTGGCGCTCAACCGTATCCAGCCTCAGGTCCCCGGTTTCCGGAGCTAGCTGTGGGGCGGTGGGCGGTCTTGTTTCGATCAGGAAATCAGCTGCGTCCAACACCGGTCCTTCGGACATGATCACGGCCCGCTCCACCGCGTGGCGGAGTTCGCGCACATTGCCGGACCAGCGGTAGGCCTGCAAATATTTCAGGGCCGTTGCTGAAAACCGTTTCCGTGCCTGGCCATATTTACGCGTATAGATTTCCGCAAAATGCTCCAGCAAGGCGGGTACGTCACCTTCGCGCTCACGCAATGCGGGCACGGCGATTTCAATGGTGTTGATACGGTACAACAGGTCATCGCGAAATGTACCCTCGGCAACCATGTCGATCAAATGCCGGTTAGTGGCGCAAATCACCCGTACATCGATGGTGACGGACCGTTCGCTACCGACCGGCGTTACCTGTCTTTGCTCCAGTGCACTAAGCAATTTTGATTGCAGGTGCAGCGGCAGATTGCCGATTTCATCCAGAAACAGTGTGCCTCCACTGGCGGCCTGAAAACGGCCGATACGGTCCCTGGATGCATCCGTGAAAGCACCCTTAAGGTGACCGAACAGCTCACTTTCAAACAGGGTATCGGGTATCGCACCGAGATCGACAGTCAGGAACACTTCCCCACACCGGGCAGACTGGCGGTGCAATTCCAGCGCAACCAGCTCCTTGCCGGTACCATTCTCGCCGGTGATCAGCACGTTGGCATCTGTGGGTGCTGCCTTGTGAAGCAGGGCGAACATCTTTTGCATGGCGCGAGACTGCCCAATGATCGGCGCGGCGGTGCTGCCGGTATTTACAAGTTCCTGTTGCCTGGACTTCAAACGGTCGATCTCTGTGCGCGAATCCGCCAGCCTTGCCGCAGCGATCATCGTGGCCAGAATCTTCTCGTTTTGCCAGGGTTTGAGTACGAAGTCTGTCGCCCCCAGCCTGATGGCGGAAACCGCAGTATCCACATCGCCGTATGCGGTCATCATTATCACCACCGCGGCGGGGTCGATCTGTAATATGTTCTCCAGCCATTGCATGCCTTCGCGCCCGGTATTGGTTCCGGGTGAGAAGTTCATATCCAGGAGAATCACGTCCCAGCGCCCCGCTTCGAGCAATTCGGGCAGGCGCCCGGGATCTGTTTCGGCCTGGACAACGGCGAACTGTTTCTTCAACAGCAGACGTGCAGCGACCAGCACATCCGGGTCGTCATCCACGACCAGTACCCTGCCCCGGCGTTCAGTCATAAATCTAAACCATTCAAATTCTGTTGCGTGTACGATATCGTACACCAGCTGTATCGTTATCGTACACATTGATTGTTACAATTAAGAATATCTTATTGATTTAACCATATAAATTTATTGGCACGAATTTTGCTTCTGTAGATACATCATGGGCGCCGCAACCCACGTTTCTTTGAAATGCTCAACGGCCTTGAAGCCGGTGAGAAAGTCATCGTGTCGGACTATGCCGCTTTTGGTGATATGGACCGCATCGCATGCAAAAGCTGATGTGCAGAGACCTTATGAATTGGAGTAAACCATGATCAAGCTACAAGACGTTACCAAGACTTTCCGTACCGATGAAATCGAAACGACAGCCCTCAACAGCATCAACCTGGAGGTTGAAAAGGGCGAGTTTGTAGCGGTGATGGGGCCTTCCGGTTGTGGAAAATCCACCCTGCTGAATATCCTCGGCATGATCGACAACGTGACCGCCGGCAGCTACCACTTTAACGGTGAAGATGTTTCCGGACACAACGAGCGACGTCTGGCTGGTGTGCGTAAAAAAAACCTAGGCTTCATCTTCCAGAGTTTTAACCTGATCGATGAACTGTCCGTATTTGAAAACGTTGAACTGCCACTGCTATACCAGGGCATCTCGGGCGCTGAACGCAAGCAGCGTGTCGATGCGGTACTGGAAAAAATCGCCATCATCGAGCGACGCAACCACCTGCCCCAGCAACTGTCCGGCGGCCAGCAACAACGTGTTGCGGTGGCCCGCGCGGTGGTCGGCAACCCCAGGCTGATCATGGCCGACGAGCCAACCGGCAACCTGGACTCGGTCAACGGTGAAGACGTTATGCAACTGCTGACCCGGCTTAACGGCGAGGGCACCACCATCATCATGGTGACCCACTCCCAGCCCCATGCCGAATATGCCCAGCGCGTTGTCAACATGCTGGACGGGCACGTGCTGTCCGAAAACGTGGTGCAACTCAAACGGGAGGCTCACCATGTTTAGGAATTACCTCACCATTGCCATCCGCAACCTGATCTCGCACAAGCTCTACTCGGCAATCAATATCCTCGGCCTCGCAATCGGCCTGGCCTGTGTGATCCTTATTGCCCTGTTCGTGCGTTACGAGACCAGTTACGACAAACACTGGTCCAAGGCTGACCAGATCTACCGCATTGTGCGGACTTTCAAAGCCGGTAACGGCAGCCCCGATCTGTACCTGGCCACCAATGCCCCGCAGACCGGTCCGCTGATAAAAGCCGATTTTCCCGAACTTGAGCAGGTCATCCGTATCTGGGGCTATCGCCTGTTGGTGGGGCGTGATGATGTCAGTTTTTACGAGACCGGTATCAAGTTCACCGATCCGGAGGTTTTCGAAGTATTTGATATTCCGCTACTACAGGGTGATCCGGCCACGGCATTGAGCGAACCATTTTCGATCGTTCTTGACCAGGCGTCGGCCCGTAAATACTTCGGTGAAGAAGACCCGATGGGTAAAAGCCTGTTGCTGGAGAACCAGATGCCACTGAAAGTGACCGGTATCATGCAGGATCTGCCCAATAACACGCACCTTCGTTTGGACATGCTGGCATCCCTGTCTTCCATGGCAGTCGCATTTGGAGACGGTTTCCTGGAGAACTGGGGATCCAATAATTTCCATACCTACGTGTTGACGCCCCAGGGTTATGACATCGCTGATCTGGAGACGCAGATCCCCGATTTCCTGGTACGGCATATTGATGAAGACGCCAACGACTGGACCGCTTTTCCGATTCAAAAACTGACCGATATCCACCTGACTTCAAACCGTGACAACGAGCAACAGGCCAACGGCAGTATCACGACGGTTTACACCTTCAGCGCGATCGCCTTCTTCATATTGCTGATCGCGTGTTTCAACTTCATGAACCTGTCCACGGCCCGCTCCGCCCAACGCGCCCGGGAAGTGGGTATGCGCAAAGTGATGGGCGCAGACCGCGAACAACTCATCGGCCAGTTCCTCGGTGAATCGGTCTTGCTCGGCCTGCTGGCAATGGTGCTGGCGGTCGCTATGGTCGAGGTCTCGTTGCCCTGGTTCAATGCGTTCATCGGGCTGGAACTGGTATTCGACTACCTGGATAAGCCCGGGGTCCTTGCGTCACTGCTTGGGTTGGCGGTACTGGTGGGGTTTTTTGCCGGCAGCTATCCTGCTTTCTACCTGTCCGCGTTCCGCCCGGCCACGGTCCTCAAGGGTGATCTCACGCGGGGTATCAGGGGTGCCCTGTTCCGCAAAATCCTGGTCGTGGCGCAGTTTGCGATTTCGATTGCACTGGTCATTGCCACCGGTATCGTATTTGCTCAGATGAGATACGCGTCAAACCTGGACCTTGGCCTGGATAAGGAACAAATCGTGGTATTACGCGGTGCTCCCAGCACCGGCTTCGAACCCAGCTACAGCACGATGAAACAGGCATTGCTGACCCATCCCGGTATCGTTTCAATAACCGGCGCAAACCTGATGCCCAGCGACCAGAATACCAATTCCAACATGGTCAGGGCCGAGGGTTATGACCCGGATGGCCGCGGCATGCCGTATCTCAATGTCGATTTTGGTTTCTTTGAAACCTTTGGCATCGACGTCATTGCCGGCAGAAGTTTTTCCGTGGAAAGGGGCACCGATCTATGGAAACCCGCAACCGAAGAAAACCCGAAGACCAGCGCCGGCTTTATGCTGAACAAGCTGGCGGCAAAACAACTCGGCTGGACACCCGAGGAAGCCCTGGGCAAGTGGTTTGAGGTCGCCGAGGAGCATGATTACATACAAAGTGTACGCGGTCCCATCATCGGTGTGGTGGATGACATTTATTTTTCTTCCATCCGCGAAGCCGTCAAGCCGGTGTACTACCGGGTCATGAACTCAGCCGACCCGGAAACCCAGTTTCCCAATTTTGGCAAGATGGCCATCAAGTTCAGGACCGGAAGCGTCGATGAAGTCCTGGAGTTTATCGATAGCACCTGGGCAAGCAATCTCCCGGCGGTACCCATCAACCGGTCCTTCGTGGATGATAACTTTGCCGCGCTGTACAAATCTGAACAGCAACAGGGCCAACTTTTCACCGTGTTCGCCTTGTTGGCGATATTTATCGCCTGCCTGGGTCTTTACGGTCTGGCCGCGTTCACGACCGAACAGCGCACCAAGGAGATCGGTATACGCAAGGTCATGGGCGGTTCGGTGAAAGACATCGTGCTGTTGTTGACCCGTGATTTCAGCAAGCTGGTATTGTTGTCCAACGTACTGGCATGGCCTATTGCCTGGTATTTGATGAACCGTTGGCTCGAGACGTTCGCCTACCGCATCGATCTCAGCCTGCTGCCTTTCATTTTTGCCGGTCTCTCGGCGCTGGTCATCGCCTGGGCAACCGTGGGTGGCCTGGCCACCCGGGCCGCCTGGTCGCAGCCGGCGTTGGCGTTGCGTTACGAGTAACCGCTGCTCTGGTGGTTACTGTTTGGTGGACATGAATGTCCACCCTGGGACCATGCGGTGGACATGAATGTCCACCCTCCTGTGATAACATCCGCCGACTGCCGGTCGTTTACGATGTGCACCAGCTCGCTGACAGGACATTTTGATATGAGCAGACTTTTGCTGCTTTTGGTACTGGCTTTTACGGCGGCACACACCCACGCTGAAAACGTCGCTGCTCCATCATTTACGCTGGCTGATTCCAGCGGTCACGAACTCACACTGCCACGCAGCCACGATGGTGTGGATATATATTTTTTCTGGGCCAGCTGGTGCCCCTATTGCAAGGCGCTGATGCCGCATCTGCAGAGCATAAAACTCGAATACGGTGACGATGTCAGGGTCTATGCCCTGCACATCCGTGACGATGAAGACCCGGTAAAGTTCATGGACGAACTGGGTTACGACTTCTTGCTGCTGCCCGACGCCGACCCGGTCATGACACTGTACGGTGTCAGGCCCACACCGGCCCTGTTCCTCGTCGACGGGCACGGGCTTATCCGTTTCAACCTGTACAAAATGATCTTTGACGACAGCGAAAGGTTCAACACAATGAGCCACAAGCAGCGGGCAGGCCAACGGGCACCTCATTGGTCGGCTGAAATCCGCCGCAATATTGACCAGGTCCTTGAGCAACCAGACAGTGACTGAAGCTTCGCGCATCAGGATCTGGCATGCAGGCAGCGGAAGACTGCTGGCCGAGGGCCCGAAAGGCTGGGGTATAACACCGTTTGAAGGCAATTTTTATATCCGCAAAAAATTCTTTACCGGGAATAACTTTCGCAGCACGCTGATCCCCGGATTGTGTCCCTACAAGGGCATTTACCACTGGCTGGACCTGGAACTTGACGGTGAACGGGTTGAGAAAATGCTGGCCTGGCGTTACGTGATTCCAAACCCGTTGCTGCCGTTCGTGGCTTTCAGGATCGGTTTGCCCGGTCAACACCCGGCCTTGCGATACGACTGGAAATCAAGCCCTGAAAAGGAATCCTAGCCGCCCGCTGAAGATCACCACTGCCATACCGGTAAAAAACCATCCGGCAGCAAGCGGCTTGACCCAGATAAATACCGCTACGCATATCAGCGCGGTCAATAAAAACTTTAGCACTTCAGCAGTAACAGCCGTGCGTAGAAAAGCGGCGCTGTCCGGGCCGAATTTTGGCATGACAACCATCGCAAAAAACAGCGCTGGAACAAACGCCGCCAGGCTCCCAAATATGGATGAGTAAGCCGCGACCGGCCCGACCATTAACAGACAGCCTGCCAGCAACAAAGATACGATTGACTGAACCCTCAACCAACGGCCCAAAACCCAGTCCGGCGTTCGGCCATCTGGAGCCGTCATGTACCCACCTCAGTCAGTATGAATATCACTTGTCAGAACGGTCTCAGATTTGAGCGAGGCGGTCACCAGGCAGATTTGCTCTGCTTTTTCCAATAACCGTTGTCCCATTGCAGCCTTTGAACCGGCAGGCAAGTGCAGAATCGCCTGGATATTAAAACGGGTAAACAAGGTAGTGCGTTCCGGGCGATCCAGCACCCCTTCAACGTTACACTCCAGTGAATTCCACTCGAACTTTGATGCGCGCGCGATGGCACGGAAACTTAGAATAAAACAGTTTGCGACCGCTGCTGAAAGCATTGTCTCAGGGGACCAAAAACCCTCCGGACCACCGAATTCCGGCGGCGCCTGGGTGTCCAGTTCCGGTAAACCTTCGCCGCTGACAACAACATTGCCCTCGATACCGGCAACTGCCTTGGTCACGTAATGATGGGGATAGCCTTGCATGCCCTGACTCCTGAAACAGTAAAGACCGCATCATACCTGCTAGCTTCAGGCAGGCAACTGACCTTGGTCAACAACCATCAATCGCTGTTTAAACCCATCTGCTCCAGGATGCCTTGCAGTTCGTCTGCGGAATTGTAGACGATGACCATTTTGCCTTTGCCTGTTGCGGTGTGTTGCAGCTTTACATGGGCACAGAGTTTTTCAGCCAGCTTGTCCTGCAGACGCTGAATGTCCGGATCGACCACTTGCTGCTTCTTTTGGGGTGGATTCTTCATGCGCCGGACAAGTCGCTCAGTCTCGCGCACCGACAGGTTCTTTTTGACTACCTCACGCGCTGCTTTTGACTGTAAACCGGAGTCGAGCGACAGGATCGCGCGTGCGTGGCCCATTTCCAGGTGCCGTGCATCCACAAGTTCACGCACTTGAGCCGACAAATCCAATAAACGCAGAAGATTCGAAACGGCAGAACGCGACCTTCCCACGGCATCACCGGCTTCCTGGTGGGTCATCTGGAAATCATCCACCAAGCGCCTCAAAGCAGTCGCCTCTTCTATCGGGTTCAGGTCTTCACGCTGGATGTTCTCGACCAGTGCCATGGCAATGGCGATTTCATCCGGCACGTCACGAATAATCGCGGGGATATTTTCGGCGCCGGCCATCTGCGCCGCCCGCCAGCGCCGTTCACCTGCAATCAACTGGTAACGATTATCAGCGCTCAAACGCACGACCACGGGTTGGATGACACCCTGGTGACGAATGGACTCTGCCAGTTCCCCCAGGCGGTCGGCGTCAAACACCGAACGCGGTTGATAGGGACCGGGACTGATAAGGTCCAGCGGCAATTCCCTCAACGAATCTTTTCCCGGTGATCCCGTTTGCGTTTTCTCCACCGCGTGCTGCAGTGCTGCCTTACTGAGCATCGAGCTCAGGTTACGACCCAGGGGATTCTTTTTTACCACCATCATTTTATGTTCCGAAATCGATGGGGCATATTATCAAGCTTATTGTGGCAGCTGTGAAATATATCGTTTGGGCCGGGTTGGCTTGGGGTATCAAGACTGGTGGACATGAATGTCCACCCTACTTTGCTAATGTCCACCCTACTTTGCTAATGTCCACCCTACTTTGCTAATGCCCACCCTACTTTGCTTGTCGTTTTCGGTTTCTGCGTAACAGTTCACCGGCGAGGCCCAGGTATGCGAGAGCACCACTTGAGGACGGGTCATATCTCAACACCGGCAGACCGTAACTGGGCGCCTCGGCAACCCGGACATTACGTGGGATCAGGGTGCGATAAACAGCCTCTCCAAAGTGTTGCAGCAACTGATCAGACACTGCGCCGGAAAGATTGTTGCGGATGTCATGCATGGTACGCAGCAGACCCTCGATTTCGAGCCCCGGGTTAACACTGTTCCGCACTTGCTCGATGGTCTCAAGCAATGATGCCAACCCTTCCAGTGCATAGTATTCGCATTGCATTGGTATCAAGATGCTATTGGCTGCCGTCAATGCATTCAGGGTCAGCATGTTCAGCGAAGGAGGGCAATCGATAATGATCCAGGCGTATTGCTGCGCGATCTCCTCCAGTGCGTTTTTAAGACGGTATTCACGTTCATCCACCTGTAGCAAGGAAACCTCGGCGGCGGTGAGGTCATTATTTGACGGCAATACATCAAGGCCAAGATCATCCAGGCGGATCATCGCCTGGGGGATATCACACTCACCCACCATGACGTCGAAGGCCGAAACATCCAGTACCCGCGCATCGATTCCGCAACCCACGGACGCATTGCCCTGTGGGTCAAGGTCGACCAGTAAAGTACGGTAGTTCATATCTGCCAGCGCACAAGCCAGGTTGACGGCAGTGGTGGTTTTGCCTACGCCGCCCTTCTGGTTTGCGACTGCGATGATTCTTGCCATGTGTTTCTGTCGGTCCATTGAGCGTGTTGTTATCAGGGCGACATCATGACGAGGTGACGCTCGGCGTGCAAACCCGGCACGGTCAGTTCTTCCACGCTCAACAACTTGATCCAGTCTGGCAAATCTTCAAGTTCCCGATGCGGATATGACCCTTTCATTGCCAGTATCCTGGTATCCCTGTCCGCGTAGGGTTTTACTGCCTCAACAAAATCCCGCAGTGATGCGAATGCACGCGCGGTGATGTTGGCATATGCCTCGCCAGTTTCCAGCGCTTCGACCCTTTGTTGCCGCGGATGAATATTGGAAAGTTGCAACGCGCGTCCGACATGGCGGATAAAGCGTATCTTTTTTCCCGCGCTGTCGAGCAAGGTGACCTCCACTTCCGGTCTGATAATGGCCAGTGGCAGGCCCGGAAGTCCGGCACCCGTGCCAACATCCAGCAACGAACCGGGTTTTAGCCAGGGCGCCAGGGACAGCGAATCCAGGATGTGCCGCTGCAGCAAAAACTTCCTGTCCCGTGGCGCCACCAGGTTGTAACTGCCTGACCATTCTTCAAGCAGTGTGATGAAGGTCAGCAACGCTTCGACCGCGCCTGGAGCCACTTCTACCGACAGGGCCGCCAGGCCGGCTTCCAGTTTATCCCGCATCAGATGGTTTGTTACAGCGTGCCGGTGGCCTTCATTTTTGACACAATCTTTTTTGCGACCGACTTGGCGGTATCGTTGTATTCGAGGTTTTTTGAGCGCGTGATCATGCTCCATTTGGCACGGTCATCGACGATATCGAAATAGGAGGATTCCACGTACACGTAGTTTTCCTGGGCGTAAAAACCAGCCCCTTCGCGAACCGTATAGACGTTGGTGTACTGGGGTCCAAACCAACCGTAGCCGTAACCATAAAACCCGGAGGCCACCTGGACCGCATAGTAATCGGCCCGCTCCAAACGTTCACCTTTGCCACCGCTGGTGATAAAAACCACGATCAACGCATCCACGCTGGCCGCCTTCAGTGCCGGTTCTGCTATTTCCCGGGTCAAGCGTCCGGATAAGCCCGGGATATCACTCGAGACCAGCGCATTCCGGCCGGACTTGGTCATCACCCGCACAATCTCCTGCTCCACCGTCAAACGCTGCAATGCCTCGGGCATCATTGCGACCACGGCAATCCTTTCGCGCTTGTCTATCTCGTTGCTTTCAGCTGCCCACTCACTGACCACCTTGGTTGATTTATTACAAGCACTTAGCAGCAGGATCGCTACGGTGGCGACCAAGCGCAAACTAATTCGGATCATTTGATTATCCTCTGTACATTCCGGTTTTGACTGGAGGGGCATATTCTAACCGGTTTTTCCAATGGTTAAATCAAGTTCTTCAGCACGGTGACATGCAGCCCAATCAGCGTTTTCCAATCTTCTGAGGGCTGGTACTTCCAGTTCACACCGTTTAACCATGTACGGGCACCGGCCATGGAATACACAGCCTGCGGGCAGGTCCAGGGGGGATGGCATGTCGCCAGTCAGACCTGTTTCAACGACCTCGCGCGCCAGTTGCGGATCAGGTACCGGAACTGCCTTGATCAACGCGCTGGTGTAGGGATGTAACGGCTTTTTGTACAGGTTGCCGCGACGGGAGATTTCCATAACCCGGCCCAGGTACATCACCATTACCCGGTCGCTGATGTGTCTGACGACCGACAGGTCATGGGCAATAAAAACCAGGGAAAGATTCAGTTTTGTTTGCAGGTCCTTCAACAGGTTGATGATCTGCGCCTGGATGGAGACATCCAGTGCGCTGACTGGCTCGTCGCAAACGACCAGTTTGGGATTCAGCACCAACGCCCGGGCGATACCGATACGCTGGCACTGACCACCTGAAAACTCATGCGGGTAACGGTTGATCTGGTTGGGCAGCAGGCCTACCATTTTCATTACGCCACGCACCCTCTCGTCTACCTGTACACGCGCGATCTTGGGGAAAAACGTCCATAAGGGCTCGGCAATAATATCGCGTACGGTCATTCGTGGATTGAGAGCAGCAAGTGGGTCCTGGAAGACTATTTGCAAATCCTGGCGCTTTTTCCGCAGGGTTTCCTCATCCATTTTTCCCAGGTCTTCACCCAGCCACAAAACCCGGCCACGGCTGGGCTTAATCAGCGCCAGCATCGCCCGGGCCAGTGTGGATTTACCGCAACCGGATTCACCGACAATACCGAGCGTTTCTCCGGCATTCAAATCAAAACTCACACCGTTGACCGCCCTGAGCGTATGTATCTTTGCTCGCATCAGGCCGCCTTCGCGGATTTTGAAATGCACGGCCAGGTCCTGCACCCTGAGCACCCTGTCATTCATACCGGTTCCTCCAGAAAACACCGGTATGCGTGGCGCCCTTCATCAATGTGCATGGGTGGTTGTTGAGTGCACGCCGCGAAAGCTCTCGGGCACCGATCCCGGAATTTACAGCCCTGGGGCAACGACAGGAGGTTTGGCGGATTACCCGGTATGGAATGTAGCCCCTTGTCTTCGGGTTGGTCAAGCCGGGGTACGGAATCGAGCAAGCCCTTGGTGTAGGGGTGTTTTGGTTGATAGTAAATCTGCTCTACCGAGCCACATTCGACGGCCTCGCCCGCATACATCACAAGCACCCGGTCACATAAGCCTGCCACCACGCCAAGATCGTGGGTGATCAGGATAATTGCAGTATTTGATTTGAGCCGCAAGGCATTCATCAAGTGGCTGATCTGGGCCTGGACCGTCACATCGAGTGCCGTCGTGGGTTCGTCTGCGATTAGCAAATCCGGTTCGCACAACAAACCCATCGCCACCATGACCCGCTGCCGCATGCCACCGGAAAATTCGTGCGGGTACTGACGTATGCGACGCTCAGGATCCGGAATACGCACCGCCCGCAGCATTTCTACCGCGTGCGCCCGCGCCTCCGATTTACTCAATTTCTGATGGTGTATGACCACCTCAGTCATCTGCTTTTCGATGCTCAGGTAAGGGTTAAGCGAGGTCATCGGATCCTGGAATATCATCGCAATTTTACGACCGCGGTAGTTATTCAGTTCCGCCGAACTCATTTGCAGCAGGTCTTTGTCCTTGAACAGGGCCTGCCCGCTAACATGGCCATTCTCGGCCAACAAACCCATGATCGCCATCACGGTCTGGGTTTTACCCGAACCCGATTCTCCGACTATGGCCAGTGTGTCACCTGCTTTTAATGAGAAATTCAGCGTGTTGACCGCATGGACCTCCCCTTCCGGTGTATCAAACCCGACATCCAGGTCTTTTACTTCTAAAAGAGTCATTGACGGTCCTTGGGGTCCAGGGCATCGCGCAGGCCATCACCGATGTAATTGAAACAGTACAGCGTCACGGTAAGAAAAACCGCCGGTACCATGAGTGTCCAGGGTGCGGACTCCATATCCTGTGCCCCGTCACTAACGAGTGCACCCCAGGAACTCATGGGTTCCTGCACACCCAGGCCAAGGAAACTCAGAAAGGACTCGATCAGGATGACCTGCGGAATGGTCAGGGTCACATAAACGATTACCACACCAAGCAGGTTTGGAATGATATGTCGCCTGATGATGGCCCAATCGCCTACACCACAAGCCCTTGCAGCCTCAATAAACTCCATGTTCTTCAGGCTCAATGTCTGGCCACGTACGATACGCGCCATATCCAGCCAGTTTATGGCGCCTATCGCGACAAATATCAGTACGATATTCCGGCCGAAAACCACCATCAACAAGATGACAAAAAACATGAAAGGCAGGGCGTATATGATATCCACGACACGCATCATGATCCGGTCTGCCGCACCACCGAAATAGCCAGCGGTTGCGCCATAACTCACACCGATCAACAGGCTGACAATGGTCGCCACCAAACCCACCAGCAACGAGATTCTCCCACCTTCCAGCGTGCGCACCAATATGTCCCGGCCAATCGCGTCGGTACCAAACCAATGGCCGCTTTGGACACTGGGCGGTGCAGACGTATAGTCCCAGTCGGTAAAGTCTGATTCCCATGAGATCAGCATTGGACCAAACAATACAATCAGGATCATGAACGCCATGATAAAGGCGCTGTAGACAGCGGCGCGGTTCTTTAGCAGGCGGTGCCAGGCATCTTCCCATGGGGAGCGCCCCTTGAGGTCACTGACACCCAGCGCCGCTTCGAAAGGATCCAGTACCGGCTTATCAGTGCTTTTCGTCATAACGGATCTTGGGATCCAGCCAGGCGTAAATCAAATCCACGATGAAGTTCAACAGGATGATCAGCACACCGTAGAAAATCACCACGCCCATGACCAGTGTGTAATCACGGTTCAATGCGCCCTGCACAAAGTAGCTGCCAAGACCGGGGATTGAAAATATACGTTCGATGACCACCGAACCGCTGATCATCCCTGCGGTCGCAGGACCCATAAATGAAATGACTGGCAACAGTGCCGGTCTAAGCGCATGTCTGCGGATGATTGTGCTTTCCGGCAGTCCCTTGGCTCGGGCGGTGCGGATAAAGTTACTGTGCAGAACTTCGATCATGCTGCCACGGGTCAAACGGGCAATATATGCCGTGACCGGCAACGAAAGCGTGACCACCGGCAATACCATGCTTGCTATTCCCCAGTCCCATCCCCCGGCCGGCAACCAACCGGCATAGACCGCAAGAAGTAATATCAACAGCGGGGCCACAACAAAGTTGGGGATCGAAATGCCAAGCATGGCAAACCCCATTAACGAATAATCCGCGCCTGTGTTCTGTCGCAGCGCCGCCGTTACCCCCAACATCGTGCCCAGCACAAAAGCCAGTGCCATGGCCAGCAAACCGATCGTTAACGATACCGGGAAGCCCTGCGCAATCAGTTCATTTACGGTCCAGTCTTTGTACTGGAATGACGGACCGAAATCCAGTACTGCGATCTGACCGAGATATCGAAAATATTGCTGTACCAAAGGCTCATCAAGATGGTACTTGGCGTTAAGGTTGGCCTCGATCTCGGGTGGTAACGCCTTTTCCGAATCAAATGGCCCGCCGGGCGCCACCCTTATCAGGAAAAATGCGACAGTGATCAGCATCAACAACGTTGGCACCAGACCAAGCAATCGCTGCAGCGAGTGTCTCAACATGCCGGAATCCTGGATCATTGCGGCGGATCCTGTGGAACTGGCTCAGTTTTTTCCCCGTCCGGGTCAGCAACAATACCCCCTGTTTCCGGGGCTGCAGACGTATCCGGCTGATCTTCTGTTGCAACCGTTTCCCCTCCATCCCCGGTCATTTCTTCCGGTCCGCCGGGAACTGTTTCGGGTTCCCCGCGTTCAGCCTGTTGGACCCCGTGCTCAAGCTGTTGCTCTCCCGGTACAACTGTTTCTTGCCCTTCGACCTCAGAGGGTTCGGCCCGCTTGGATACAACGGGAGTGTCTGCATCAGATGCGGTCTTGAGCAGAAACATATTTTTGCTGTAGTGATGATCCATTACATTACTTTGCCAGCCCTTCAGACGCGGGTCGACCAGTCGTTTGGTGACATAGGTGTAAACCGGGATAAAGGGCAAATCCGCCAGTAGTACACGCTCAGCCTCAAACATCAGGCGTCTGCGTCTTGAGGGGATGCGCTCCGATGCGATCTGCTCAAGCAGGGAATCATACAAAGGATTTGAATAGCCATAATCATTACGGCCATGCACCGTGCGGAACAATTCCAGGAAACTGTAGGCGTCTGCATAGTCGCTGATCCAACCGGCCCGAAAAACCTGCGTCAGTACTTTTTGCTCCCGGTTTTGTAAAAACACCTTCCATTCCTCGTTGACCAGCGACGCCTGTACGCCGAGGACCTGTTTCCATAAAGAAGCCACAGCCAGCGCCATCTTCTTGTTGTTTTCACCGGTGTTGTAACGTATTTCAAATCGTAAAGGGTACTCATCCGTATACCCGGCACTGGCATACAACCGGCGGGCTTCTTGCTGGCGCTCTGCCTGGGTCCAGTTCGCCCACTCCGGCAGCGGTGACACATAATCCCTGATACCGGGCGGCACCAATGTATAGGAAGGCTGTTCACCAAACTGGGTAACCTTTGCCGTCAACAGGTCCCGGTCGAGCGCCAGCGCCAGCGCCAGCCTGAGTCCCGGATTTTCAATGAAGGGCTCTCGCCACAGGTTATAGCCAAAATAGTAAGATCCGAGCCACGGACTGATCACCAGTTCTTCGGCGTAGTGTTTTTTCAGCCAGTCAAACTGATTATTCGGTACCTCGTAGGTCCAGTGCAGTTCCCCTGCCCGGAACCGCTTGACTGCTGAGGACTGATCTTCAAAGGGAAAATAAAGAACCTGCTCAATAATTACATTTTCCGCGTCCCAGTAATTCTCATTTTTGGCAAGCACAATGCGTGAGCGTACGGCCCAGTCCTTGAGTACGTACGCACCGTTAGATACCAGGTTGCCAGGACGGGAAAATGCGGGTCCGTGCGCCAATACACTGGGTCGGTGAACCGGATAGGTTGAAGAATGGTTCAGCAGGCCCAGAAAATAGGGCGTCGGGCCATTCAGGCTGATTTGAAGGGTAAACTCTTCCAGGGCTGTTACACCCAGTTGGTTCAGGGGCAGCTTGCCGGCAAGTACTTCGGCGGCATTGGCTATCGGTAACAACACCTGTGCATAGTTGGAAGCAGTTGCAGGATTTGCACTTCGCTGCAATCCATAGACAAAGTCCTGGGCTGTGACCGGATCGCCGTTGGACCAGCGGGCATCGCGGCGGAGATAGAATGTATACGTCTTTCCATCCCGGCTGATATTCCAGCGCACGGCAGCGCCCGGGATGACCCGGCCATCCGGGGACTCTGCGGTCAACCCTTCAAACAGGTCCCGCAAAATGTGCGACGCCGGCACACCTTCGGCGAGGTGAGGGTCCAGGGTCTGTGGCTCCTCACGATTATCCCGGCGTAATACCTGCTCCCGGGCTAACACCGACGGGTCGGGGCGACCATCCTCGGTCAGGATCAGTTCAACCGGTTGAATAAACCGGTCGCGGGCGGAGTTCATCTGTTCCTGATCCTCGTTTCCGCAGGCTCCGAGCAACACGGCAAGGACGCCCGGCAGACAATATTGTCGCAACAAAGTCACGGGTTCGTACTTTCCACTCCTATATAACGAGAAAGATGAATATCCCTCACATTGGGTTCAAAACCGCTGACACCCTGCCTGACCATATGCCTGGAAACATAGAAATACAGTGGGATAACCGGCATGTCTTTCAGCAATTGGACCTCGGCGCGTTGTAGGCGTTGCATACGCTCATCCCCGTGCAAAACCGTGGCCTGATCCATCAACCGATCAAACAGTTCACTTTTGTAAAATGTCGTGTTCAGCTTGTTGCTGCTTCGAAACAGGTCAAGAAAACTGGTCGGATCTGCATAATCTGCAATCCACCCGCCGCGGAATACCTGGGTCAGTGCACCCTGGCTGCGATTATTGACGAACACTTTCCATTCTTCGTTGACCAGTTCTGTATTTACCCCCAGCACCTGTCGCCACATCGATGATACCGCAAGCGCAATTTTCCGATGCTGACTGGACGTGTTAAACCGTAACTCGATGAGTAACGGCTTACTGTCACCGTAACCGGCTTGCGCATACAGTGCCTTTGCCTCCTGTTCGCGGGCCTGTTGCTCCAGTTCGCTGCCCTCGAACGCCTGTGGCCGGTAACCGGCAATTCCAGGCGGAACGATACTCCAGGCGGGCAGTTCCCCAGCACCCACTACCAGCCGTGCAATAATTCGTCGATCCACTGCCAGTGCCAGGGCACGGCGCAGTTTGCTGTTGTTGGCAAACGGTTCACGGGCCAGGTTCAGCCCCAACCAGAAACTTCCGGAGTATGGGCTGACCCTCAGTTCGTCACCCATATAGGTCTGCAGCCAGTCATGACGGCCGGCCGGAATGGTTTCTGTTATATCAATTTCACCTGCGCGATAGCGGGACAATTCAGCATTCGGATCTTCGATAGGCAGATAATCCACGGTATCCAGCGCAACATCCCCTGAGGCATGGAACTGCGGGTTTTTCTTCAACCGAATCAACGCATGCATGGTCAGGCTCTCAAGCATGAACGCACCGTTGACAGGTGCCTGTGTTGGTTGATCGATGTGCTTGGTGTGCAACGGGAAACTGACCGGGTGGGCGAGTATTTCCGGGAACCAGGGCACTGCCATGTCCAGCCTGATCTCCAGCGTCGTGGCTGACAATGCCCGGATACCGATGCTTGCAGGCTCGGCAGCACCGATCAGTGCCTCCCGTACATTTACGACAGGTGACAGCAGACTGGCAGTCCGGGCCAGCGTGGCCGGGGTTACCGCCCGGTGCCAGGCTCGTACAAAATCACTGGCGGTCAACGCGTCGCCATTCGACCAGCGTACATTTTTCCGCAACTCGAAACGGTAGGTTTTGCCATCGTCATCGATCGTCCAGGAAGCCGCGACGCCCGGGATGATATTGCCTGCTACATCAAAACTGGTCAGGCCCTCACGGATCTCTCTCAACACTTGTATGGCGGGCAGACCCTGCGCCTGGTGAATATCCAATGAATCAGGTTCAGGACCCAGGCCACGATATAAGGTTGACGCGCAAAGCCCCTGGCTGAACAGCATCGTTAACAGAATCAGTTTTGTCTTGTTCATGGGGTTTTTATTCGGACAACCCGAAGAGACAGGTGCCATTCCACCTGCTGCAGCGTCCCTCCTCCCCAAAGCATATATAATACATTATGATCCTCGTTCCTTGCATTGCTCAAAATGGATTCCAGTCACAACATTTTGGCATGTAATTACCAGCGCCGGCACATTCCGGTCAAAATCAAAATGGAGCAATTCAATTGGAATCAGCCGACAACCAGGTCCGGATTGAAGACCGCCGGCAATTGATTGAGTACCTCGAGTCTGGCTGTAAGCCAAAATCTTCGTGGCGCCTCGGAACAGAACACGAAAAATTCGGATTCACGACCGATGATCTCCGCCCGTTACCTTATTACGGCACCCGCAGTATACGCGCGATACTGGATGGTCTGGCAAAACAGTATAACTGGAGGCCGGTCGGCGAAAACGGCAATGTCATTGCGCTGTCAGATGACACCGGTGCTTCAATAACCCTTGAACCCGGTGGCCAGTTGGAACTGTCCGGTGCGTTGCTGGATGACGTGCATCAAACCTGCACCGAAGTCTACACACACCTCAAACAGGTCAAGACCATTGCCAAACCACTTGGGATCGCTTTTCTCGGCATGGGTTTTCAGCCCAAATGGGAGCGGAAAGATACCCAGTGGATGCCCAAGGGCCGCTACAAGATCATGCGGGAGTACATGACCAAGCGCGGTAACCTGGGGCTGGACATGATGAGCCGCACCTGCACGGTTCAGGTAAATCTGGATTTCGGTTCCGAAGCGGATATGGTCAAAAAATTCCAGGTGGCACTGGCCCTGCAACCGGTCGCCACCGCTTTGTTCGCCAATTCTCCTTTTGTAGACGGCAAGCCGTGCGGCTATGTCAGTTACCGCTCACACGTGTGGGAAGATACCGACCCGGACCGGACCGGCATGCTGCCGTTTGTATTTGATTCTTCGATGAGTTTTGAACGGTATGTGGATTATATGCTGGACGTACCGATGTATTTCGTTTATCGCAAAGGTGAATACATCGACGCTTCCGGCCAGTCCTTCCGGAACTACCTTGACGGCAACTTACCTGCTCTGCCAGGTGAAAAACCAACATTCCAGGATTGGGAAGACCACTTGACGACGGCTTTTCCCGAAGTTCGCCTGAAAAGATACATGGAGATGCGTGGTGCCGATGGTGGTCCATGGCGAAAACTGTGCGCCCTGCCAGCCTTGTGGGCGGGACTACTGTATGACGATGCGGTACTCGAAGCTGCCTGGAATCTTGTACGTAACTGGACTATGGAGGAGCGGATGCAATTGAGGGTAGACGCTCCAAAAATGGGGCTGAACGCGATGATCCGCGATCGCAGGCTTCAGTCTTTGGCCATTGAGGTTCTCGAAATGGCATCCAAGGGTCTGAACGCGCGTAACTGCCTGGGGTCTTCCGGTGAAAACGAATCGGGTTTTCTTGAGCCACTGTTCGCAAACGCACGGGCAGGGCTGACACCGGCAGAGAAAAAACTGGCACTTTATCACGGTCGTTGGAATGGTTCGGTGGACCCGGTTTTTTCAGAAGCGGCTTATTGATTTGGAAAATGGAGTTATGAAAGCCCACAGGGTGGGCTTTCATAACTCCATTTTCCAAAAAAACAGTCGCCACTCGAGGGGGTTTTCCGGCTTATGATCATAAGCGATGTAGTAAACCCGGCCTGTCTCAAAATTCACTTCCAGATCCGGCGCCGGGCCGCCCTTGTATTCGCGGTCTATGGGGCAGTGGGTGGTATCCAGGGTTGCCCTGCCATTGAGTGTATGCACACCGGGCTCAATCAGGAACCCGCTGGCGGGAACGGTCGTTTGTTCACCATCGATTGTGTTTACAGCAACCGCTGCCAAACAGTCCTCGGACCGCCCGCCACCGGTAACGACCTCCGCCATATCGTTATCGGCCAACTCAATTTCTGTAGCACTGTCGTCCAGGTCAGTTACCACTTCGTTATCGGCCAGACCTACCGCGGTCTGAGCAACCACAAGTATGACCAATAATAAGAAAAGGTCTTTCATATCAGATTCAAAACCCAAGAACGAAGTTCAGATCTGTTGTTCCATCACCAGGAACAGACCCTGGTCCGCCAAAGTATACATTCACCACATGCTCAAAACGGCAACTTCAGTTCGCTGTTGATCGCCAGCATCTGTTGTCTGAAAATGTTCATGATACGCTGCAGGGCCGTTTCGTCGTCAGCATCGAAACGCAAAACCAATACTGGTGTGGTATTCGAGGCCCGCACCAGTCCCCAGCCATCGGCGAAATCCGCCCGTACACCATCAATGGTATTGATTTTTGCATCTGAAAAACGGCCTTTCTCCTGCAATTCCGCCACGAAGAGGTGATTCTCACCCTCCTGGGTCGGTACTTTCAGCTCAGGTGTACTGACGCTGTCGGGCAGGCTGTTGAGAACCTCCTGCGGGTCCCGCTGATCGGTGGCGAGGATTTCCAGTAATCTCGCGGCAGAATAAATCCCGCAATCAAAACCGTACCAGCGTTCTTTGAAAAAGAAATGTCCGCTCATCTCACCGGCAAATGGTGCATCCACCTCTTTCATCTTGTTCTTGATCAGTGAGTGACCCGTTTTATACATCATGGCCTTGCCGCCGGCCTCTTCGATCACGTGCTGCAGGTGACCGGTACATTTGACATCATAAATGATGGTCGCACCCGGTACTCTGCCGAGTATGTCTTTCACAAACAGCATCATCAGGCGGTCGGCGTAGATGATTTCACCGTTTTTTGTCACCACCCCCAGGCGGTCGGCATCACCATCAAAAGCCACGCCCAGGTCGGCATCCATCAACCTGACCGAGTCAATGAGGTCTTCAAGGTTCTCCGGTTCGCTGGGATCGGGGTGATGGTTTGGGAAGCTGCCATCTACTTCATCAAACAACGGGTAAACCTCAGCACCGATATCCCTCAAAACATCGGCAGCGCATATGCCACCAATACCATTGCCACAATCAGCAACGACTTTGAGCGGTCTTTGCAGACGGATGTCAGCGGCAATTTTCTCACGGTACTGCCCGAGCATGTCTTCGTTGCCGACCGCACCTCTACCCACGCGCAGATTTCCGCTTTGTATGCGTTTGTACATGTCGGTAATCTGCTTACCCGACTGTGTGACGCCACCGATCACCATCTTAAAACCGTTGTAGTCCGGTGGATTATGGCTGCCGGTGATCATGACGCCTGTGCCGTTACCAAGCTCGTATGCGGCAAAATACAACACGCCGGTGGGTACTGCACCGATATCAACAACATCACAACCCGTGGAAGAAATACCGGCAATCATGCCTTCAACGAGGTCCGGTCCTGAATCCCTCCCATCTCTTGCAATTATCACCGGGCTGGCTTCCTGCTCCAGGGTAAGCGTGCCGACGACCTGGCCAACCTGACGGGCAATCTCGGCATCCAGTGTCTCGCCTACAACACCACGGATGTCGTATGCCCTGAATATGCTTTCCACTAATTCCACGGGTGGAAGGACTCTTTTTAAAGCCATTTTGCGTTTCTCCAAATTAAAACCGAAATCCGTTAACTCCGGCCCACGGTCATCGTGTTCCTCTGTATGACCGTCAGTTTCTGAACCGGCAATGTCTGACCCCATGGCAGGGGCTTGTGCACCTTTACCCGGTGGGTCTTCTTCCAATTCTGCTGGTGGGAGAAATGGCCGTAACTTGAACAACACACCAAAACCGAGCAATAACAGGCCAAATATCAAAAGCAATAATTGCAAACCTCCGGCGGTATCCCAGTCTGTGACTTTTTGTTTTACGCCTATACGAAACAAGGAACCCGGAACCCGTAACCAATCGATACGCGCATATTGTTCCGGCGGTCGATCAAAACCAATCATCTTTGACTTTGCAAACCGGCCATTATATTGGACCAGCGCCAGTCTACCCGGGCTGGAAAGAGAGTCGGTGAATGCAGTAACAATTGCCCCCGGCCTGACCTTTGCCAACAGGTAACCGGTCGGGTTTTCGTCCTCACCTACACGGATTGCCATGGCAAGGTATGCATCGGCATCTTTTCCGTGAACCTGTACGGGTGCCAGGCCAAGTTCCGCGGCTGTGATCAACATATCAAGCACGGCATAACCAAATGGCCCCATGGCGGCTCCCTTTAAGTTATCCAGGTCCGCGCCAAACAGACTGATTTCCATCAACTCCGGGATGCTCCCACCGAGGTACTGCTGCAAAGTTGGCAACCTGCCCTCATCGGCCATTGCAATGGTGGCCAATTCCTGGACCTGTTTATCCTGGAGTACACGGCGGAATCCCCGGACCACTTCACTGACCTGACCAATGGTCTGTTTTACTTCACGGATTGCCTCGGAATTTCTATTTCCACGGCCACCGCCCATGAATAGCATTAAGGCCAGCACCAGCAACAGCACACCACCGCCTGCGATCAGTATCAGTGGGTTAACACGATCAAGGTGCAACTTGTTCAGTCCATACCACGTGCCCAAATCCAATGCTTGTTTCAAAGTCATTGTTGGCCCGTATGTCCAAACCCACCAGCACCGCGCTCGCTGGTGTCAAATGATTCCACAATATTAAACTTCGCCATAAGCACAGGGACGAAAACCAACTGGGCGATCCGCATACCCGGCTCAATTTCAAACGCTTTGTCTGAACGGTTCCAGCAGGAAACATAGACCTGGCCCTGGTAATCACTATCAACCAGACCAACCAGATTACCCAATACCAGCCCATGCTTATGACCCATTCCCGAGCGCGGAAGGATTACGGCGGCCAGACCCGGATCGGAAATGTGCATGGCAAAACCCGAGGGTATCAGCAGGGTTTCTCCGGGACGGATGATGGTATTGGTATCAACACAAGCACGTATGTCCATACCGGCAGAACCATCGGTTGCATGTTCGGGTACCGGGATTTCACGACCCAGTCTCGGGTCCAGAATTTTCAACTGGATGCTTTTCAAACTCTACTCATCCTCCAATCACTACCAGCCTTGGGCGCCATCATAGCAAGCCTTCGCCTTGTAGTCTGCATCCCCCACGGTTTTACGTGTTTGTCCTACAAACACTGAATACAAGTGCCGATTTACGCCAGTTTTGCAATGCTTCAGCATCACAAGGTATTCAAATTTCCGGAGAAAACATGAAACCGGCCGAACCGGAACCAACCCGGACCAAACAGCTGCAACAACACTGGCACCTTCACCCCGGTATGCTATCAGATGCGGAGTTGCTCGCCCGGCTTTTGAGTAGCGGCGAACCCTGGGGGCAACCGGGGGGACAGACCAGGAAACAGCTTGTAAAAGCAGCGGAAGACCTGCTGGATTGCTTCGGCGGGCTACGCGGACTCCGGATCGCCTGCCGTCAATCATCGGATCAGCGCATCGGGTTGGACGATCAATCTGCAGTCACGATCAGGGTCGCACATGAACTGGTCCGTCGGCAGTTGAAACAATCGCTGCAACGCGGTCTTTCCCTGACCAGCCCGGCGGCGACAATGGAATACCTGCAAACCGTGCTCAGGGACCGTAGCCGAGAAATATTTACCTGTCTTTTCCTCGATACAAGGCACCGCGTTATCACCACAGAAGACCTGTTCCAGGGTTCAATCGACGGTGCTTGCGTCTATCCCCGGATAGTCGCTGAAAGAGCTCTAAGGCTGGGAGCCGCCGCCGTCATCGTGGCCCACAATCACCCCTCCGGCGTCAGTGAACCCAGCCTCGCCGACCAGGCGATCACGCGGCGATTGAAAGACGCGTTGCTGTTATTGGAAATCCGCCTGTTGGATCACTTTGTTGTAGGCGATGGTCCTCCGGTTTCCATGGCCTCGAGGGGAATGTTGTAGGAATTGGATAAATCGCCTGTCAGTATCGGGCAAATAACGTAAAATGAATGCGGTTCTATTGCATATGGGCCGGTATTAAGGTATAAAGTGCGGCTCATTTTTGATAGCACAGTAACGGGATATTCAAATGGCCAGAGTTTGTCAGGTTACCGGTAAGCGACCGATTTCCGGAAACAACGTGTCGCACTCTAATGCAAAGACCAAGCGACGTTTTTTACCCAACCTTCACCGCCACCGGTTCTGGGTGGAAAGTGAAAATCGCTGGGTCCGTTTGCGTGTATCTACCAAGGGATTGCGTATTATTGACAAGAAGGGTATCGACGCCGTTCTGACCGACATCCGCTCACGCGGTGAAAACGTCTAAGGAGTACACATCATGGCAAAATCAGCACGCGAAAAAATCCGCCTGATATCTTCTGCGGGCACCGGCCATTTTTACACCACCGACAAAAACAAGAAAAATACACCCAAAAAAATGGAAATCAAGAAATACGACCCGGTGGTACGCAAACACGTGATGTACAAAGAGGGCAAGATCAAATAGGGACCCCCGTTTTTTCTTCTTAAAAACCCGCTCAGAAAGCGGGTTTTTTTATGCCTGGCGGGTTAACCCGGACTTTTCGCCAGGGATCCGGGTTAATAACAGATTCCCCCACTCGTCCGGTGTTGCCGTCCAACCCGGTTTGACCCAGGCGGTCGACGCTGATTCCGTCACTAACAGCGGCCCTGGCAGTAACTCCCCTGTCCGTAAACTACGCCGGTGCCGCAAGTGGACCTCGTGACCGATTTCGGCCACCCAAACCATTTCTCCCATGGCAGATCCATCGCTTTCCTGTTGAATATCGACGGAGCCCAATGCCGCTGGCGCCCGTGCACTCAGACGAATATTGACCAGTTCGACCGGGTGGGGCAGACGCAGGCCGCTTGCCAGGGCATGTGTAGTATGAAAAATTTCACCGTGGTCTCCACCGGGGGCCCAATCGATGCTTATCGTTGCGCTTTGTCCTTTGTAGCGCAGTTCAAGTCGATGCCGAAAGGTGACCCCGACCGATGCACATCCGCCGGCAACAAGTTGTGACCTGGCTTCATCTTCGAGTACCCGGAACCATTGACCGATGTCGTCATCAGTCAGCACCGCAAGAGGCTGTAATACAGCTTGTGACAACTCCCGTCCCGGTTTGCTGACCAGCATGCCCAGTGCCGACAAGACGCCTGCGCGTGCCGGAATAATCACCCGTCGCATGTTAAGTAATTCAGCCAAATCACAGGCGTGCAATCCCCCGGCGCCACCAAAACTGAGCAGTGTATAGTCGGCCGGATCATAACCACGCTCGACGGAGATGACCCTCAAGGCCCTGGCCATGTGTTCATTGGCCAGCCGTATCAACCCCTGGGCCGCATCCAGCAACGCACAACCCATGTCAGTCGCCAACTTCGAAATAGCCTGTTCTGATGCCTGCTTGTCCAACGGCAGGTAGCCACCCAAAAGCGTACTTGCAGGTATTCGGCCCAGTAACAGGTTGGCATCAGTGACCGTGGCCTGTATACCGCCCTGGCCATAACACGCGGGTCCTGGACTGGCACCTGCGGATTCGGGCCCAACCAGCAGCATACCAGCCTTGTCCACCCGGGCGATGGAGCCTCCACCCGCCCCGATGGTGTGAATGTCAACCGAAGGAATCGACAATGGCCAAAATCCCAGCCGGCACTCACTGGTCAGGGGAATTTCACCATTGAGCAGGGCTACATCGGTCGAGGTGCCGCCCATGTCAAAACTCATCAGTCGCGGATTACCCGTTTGCCTGCCGATGCTACGGGCCGCAGCCAGCCCGCCTGCCGGGCCGGATAAAAGTAATCGTACGGCTTGCCGGGCGGCTTGCCCGGCCGCGATGGTCGTACCCGCGCTCTGCATGACCGCGATGCGGGCACGTGGTAAACAGTTTCCAAGAGCCAGTAAATAGCGGGAAATGACCGGCCCAACACTGGCGTTCAGCCAGGTCGCTATCCCCCTTTCGTACTCCCTGACTTCTGGAAGGATTTTACTGGAACAGGAAACAAACCACTCGCCGCCCAGCTTTTCAGCAATACGTTGCTCCTGCTTTGGGTTCAAAAATGAAAACAGCAGGTTTATCGCGACCGCTTCAACACCCAGTGCTTGCAGTTGTTCTTTTAGTCGCGCCAACTCTTCATTATTGGCCCGGTCAAGCAGACTGGCATCTGCGGCAATACGGGTCGACACTTCCAGGCACAGGGCTTCGGGTACGGGTGGCGGTACCTCTGGTTGACGGAGTTGATAGATCTGCTCACGTTGCTGGCGGCCCAGTGAGAGCACATCGGCAAAACCTTCACTGGTCACGTAGGCCACCCGCGCACCCTTGCCCTCCAGTACGGCATTGGTTCCGACCGTGGTGCCATGGATAATCTGTAAATCCAGGTCTTCCAGGCCAAGCTGGCAAAGACCATCAACGATGGGCCCGGATGGGTCAGCCGGATCGGAAAGTACTTTGCATTGCCGCATACTCCCGCCATCCGGGCCCACATCCAGCACCACGATATCTGTAAAGGTACCGCCCGTGTCGATGCCGACCAATATTGATTCACTCATGGGACCAGATGCTAACACCGGCTGGTTTACAATGTCGGCGGCCAAGGAAAAACTACCCATGCCAGAACTACCGGAAGTCGAAACCACGCTCAGAGGAATTGAGCCTCATATGAGACGTCAGCGTATTGCGAAGGTCATCGTGCGCGATCCAAGATTGCGTTGGCCGGTACCAAAGGAGGTCGGTCGGGCCGAAGGACAACAGTTGCTCAGGCTGCGCAGACGGGCAAAATACCTGTTACTGGAACTGCAACAGGGCGGTCTTATCCTGCACCTTGGCATGTCCGGTTCCTTGCGTATCCTGGTGGAACCCCAAACACCGGGTAAACACGATCACATAGATGTCGTACTCGAAAATGGCACCTGTATGCGATTTAACGACCCGCGCCGCTTCGGTGCGTTTTTGTGGGTGCAGGATGATTTTGAATCCCACAAGTTATTACGTGGTCTCGGCCCGGAACCACTATCAGGAGAGTTCACCGCTGAACATTTATACCAACTGTCCAGGGGAAGGCGTGTCGCTGTAAAAAACTTCATCATGAACGGCCGGGTGGTTGTCGGTGTTGGCAATATCTACGCTTCGGAAGCCTTGTACATGGCCGGTATTCACCCGCAGCGTGCGGCCGGTAGAATATCCGCACAACGCTACCAGGGCTTGGTCGAAGCCATTAGGGATGTGCTGAACAGGGCCATTGCAAAGGGCGGCACCAGTTTGCGTGATTTTGTCAATTTCGATGGCGCACCAGGCTACTTCGCACAGGAACTGCTGGTCTATGACCGCGCAGGCAGTGACTGCTTCCAGTGCGGGGCACCAATCCGGCAAAAAGTGATCGGCCAGCGTTCCAGTTATTATTGCTCGGTGTGTCAGCGCTAAACAATAAGAGAGCTTACAACATGAATGAGAAAGTGATGAAAAAAGCCACGCAAGCCGTACGTGCCGGCACCAGGCGTGAAAAGAATATGGGTGGTCTCAACACACCCCTGCTGTCTTCCAGCGCCATTGAATACCTGGATGACTCGCAGGTGCGTTACCCGCGTTATTTCAACACCCTGAATCATGATGTCGTAGCCGAAAAAATGTCAGCGCTGGAACTGGCGGAAGCCGGCCTGGTCACCAGTTCGGGTATGGCAGCCATCTCCTCCATCCTGTTCGGATTGCTCGAACGCGGGGATCATGTCGTACTGACCGAAGGGCTTTATGGGGGTACTTACGCCCTCATCATCGAAGAACTGAAACGCTTTGGCATCGGCTACCGTTTTGTACCGCCTGACCCGCAATCCATTGTCGACGCTTCAACATCTGACACCCGCATGATTTTCGTGGAATCTCCAAGTAATCCACTGCTGCGTGTACTGGACCTTGCTGCTGTAGCTGACTCTTCAAAATCAAAGGGCATCATTACCGTTATCGATAATACGTTTGCCACACCCATCTTGCAAAACCCGCTGACGCTGGGTTTTGACCTGGTTATGCACAGTGGAACCAAGTATCTTGGTGGCCACAGCGACCTGTGTTGCGGTACCGTCAATGGGCCGGCCAGCCTGATTGGAAAAATACGCCACTACGCCACCAACCATGGCGGTTGCCTGAATGCACAGGATTGCCATTTGCTGGAGAGAAGTCTGAAAACCCTTGAGCTCAGGGTGCAACGACAAAGCGATAACGCCAGCCTGATCGCCAGGCAACTGGGCATGAATGAAAACATGGAACAAGTGCATTACCCGGGTCTTGAACGACACCCCGGCCATGATATTGCAGCCCGCCAAATGGAAGGTTTTGGCGGCATGCTGTCATTCGAACTGGCCGATGGTATTGACCCGGTGGCTTACCTGCGCCGTTTGGAGTTGGTGATCTGCGCAGTCAGCCTCGGTGGTGTGGAGACCACGATTTGTCAACCGGTGGCAACATCACACCAAAAAATGCCGAACTCCGAGCGGAAGCGTCTCGGTATCACAGACAATTTACTGAGGTTATCGGTAGGTATTGAAGATGCGGAGGACATTATCGCTGACCTGCTACAGGCTCTGGACGGATCAGGTTAACCTGCATATTGCAGCATGCGGGTTAATCCCCGGAATCCTCATCCAGTTGTTCTTCCATACGCTTTTTACGTTCCTCGGCTGCATCGAGGTAGGTTTCTTCGAAGTCTTCTGCCTTGCGCAAGGCCTTGACGGGACCACCGATAAAGCTGTCTTCAGCTTTGGGTGGTGGCGTCTCCTCAACACTCCGGATGTACCAAAGTAGTGCAATCATTAGCAATAACACCAACAGCCAGCGCATTATTAACACTCCCTCGTCTGTTAGACGACTAATCCGGTCGTTTCACCGTATTACGACAAACAATTTCGAGTTTACCAAGCCGATCATTGATTTGTCTGCTATTTTTAAAAAAGGCGATTCGGTTAACGAAGCCCTTAACCGCCTTACTGTGAAAAAGTGGTCAGCAAGAAGCGTGGGGCGTCACAACAGGAAATATTGTAAGAACCTTAGCAAACGCGTTTTTACCCCAGGGAGGCTTTAAGATGAATACTAAAGACACCAAGAAACCCACAATGGTACTGTTACACCTGCTGATCGCAAGCAGTCTGCTGATGAGCATTGGCTGTTCCCGATCGGAACAGGAAAGCGTCAATGCCAAGGCGGTCACGGCCGCAGACGAGGTTGCGAACGTTCCACCGGCTCAAATTCAGGTCACCACCACCTCTGGGACCGCCCGGTCGTTATATGCAGAAGGTCAATATTTTGTGGACGTAGGCCGCGGTGTCCAGGCACGCAACAAATTCCGGGCCGCTGCCGCGGCTGACCCTTCATTCGCGTTGGCATATTATGGGCAGTCAAACGCGGCATTATCGTTTGCCGAATTCCAGAAAAGTCTTGATACCGCCAAGGAACATTCCGAAGGAATCAGTGACGGTGAACGGATACTCATCGAGATCAACCGGTCTTTTTTGAGTAATGATGCTGCTGCCGGTCTGGCGCTTGCCGAAGAGCTGGTCGGTGAATACCCATACAGTGCCCGTGCCAGGATCGTGCTGGCCGGCATGCAAGCCAACCAGAATGAGAACCTTGGCGCCAGGGAATCCTTTCAGAAAGCACTCGAACTGGAAGAAAACGCTGCTGGTGCGCTTGCCGGCCTTGCAAACAACAACCTTTTCGGTGAACCAAAGGACTTTGCCGCCGCTGAAGCCTGGGCCAACAAGCTCATTGCGGCATACCCAAAAGAAGCCAAGGGTCATGAAATACTTGGCGACATCAAGCGCGCCCAAAACGATCTGGAAGCAGCCCTTGAAGCCTACAGCTCAGCATCACAGGTCGATCCAACCCTGGAAGTAGCGGCTCATAAAAGGGGTCACGTTAATTCCTTCCTGGGCAATATCACCGAAGCGCGCGGAGCCTACGATGAAGCGATCGCCCTGGCGCCACCTGAAAGCAAGGCCAGTTATGCCGTCTTCAAGGGGTTTACCAATATTCATGGTGGCGATATACCTGCCGCTATCGATGAACTTGAGTCCATGGCTGATGATATCGCATCGATGGGAACCCCAGCGGACCAGGTGAAGGGCTTGCAGGTCTTCGCCCTTAACAGTGCGGCGTTTGCCGCCATGTATGCGGGGTTGTTCGACCGGGCGGAATCGATCGTGTCTCGCCGAAACGAATTACAGATGGCGATCGCCGAAGACGTTGGTACCGATGATGCGCGCCGTTTGCAGAAATCGAATTGCCAGTTTTTTGACGGTCTTCTGGCAGCCTTCAAGGGTGATGCCGAAAGTGCTGCAAAACATGCTGAAGCCATTGCATCGCTGGTCGAAGGAGACAATAACCCACGCAAACTCGAAGGCGCCCACTGGGTGCTTGGACGGAGCGCATTACAGTCGGGTGACTACACAAATGCAGTCGACCACCTGCGGCAGGCGGATCATGCCAACAACATGTTTGTCCGATACCACCTGGCGATTGCAGAGGAAGGCAACGGTAATGTTGAGGAAGCCGGAAAGTTATTTGACCAGGTCGCCAGTTTCAATTTCAATTCGGTGGGTTTTGCATTGGTAGGAAAGGAAGCTGCCGCACGCGTCAATTAGCAAAACAAACCGGCTAATTCGGGGAGGGTGTCTTGCACCCTTCCTGTCCGCGGTTCAGCACTGTTTCCGTGGAGCAGGTTTATCCCGTTACGGTTTTAACGGTCGAGAACAGGTTCAATCCCTGGTATTTCTCACTGATCATCTCGGCGAACGGTCGTGAATGGTAAACGCCGGCGTAGTAGACATTGCCTCCCCACTCGGCCCGCGAGTTCACATCGGGCAGAAGGGCACGGATGGATGCACGTTCTTCACGGTCCTGTGGCACAACAATAACGCTGTAAACGGCCTTTGATTCCCCCTCGCTGATATAGTTTTCGATCATGCCCTTGATTTCATCGAGTATGAACTGCTCTTCACCGCTGATGTTCTGATCCGCACTCACCAATGAATTGAGGATGTCGAGGAATTGTGAAGCCTGGGTGGTATCCGGTGAGATTGCCAAATATTCAGATACTTTTTCCCGCAGGTCGATGTGCATCTGATCGGTGGTTTGCTCATCGGCGGATTCAAACGCCTTGCGAAAATCAATGTTTATATTCCAGCGGTCGGCAAAGGCCTGGATGAACGCCATTTCCCTTTCGTCCAGGTCCCTGTCGATCATCGCGAGTCTTCGTAATATATCAAGGATGGTGCGAGCGCCCGCAGGGCGTACCAAGGCGTTGATCAGATCCATGCTTTCCTCCTTTTCCAGTTTCAGGGAACGTTTAACCTTGCTCCAGAGGCCTTCGCGTCCTTCCACCCGCACCCACAGGCCAATTCCGATCATCAGGAAAAACAGGGTCAGCGTGAGCTTTATCGACATATTTGCAAGACTCATGAAATCACTGTCGATAAGCGAATACTTGATCAGGAAGGGAAGACTCGTAACGATGCCGATGAGTTGCGCTGAAACTGAAACACTTTCCGACACGTCTTTTTTGTGTTTGCGCGACCAGACCTTGTTGGCTGTCAGGTAGGTTTTTACCACGGTCAACCCAATTGCGCCGACCACCAGCAAATTTATCAGTTGTTCGAATAGATTCATTTTGGTATCCGTTTGGTTCTCATTGACTGGATTTCGGCATTGCTTTCCTGGCTTCGGCATAATTGCCGTCGATGGTCAGGGCCTTGTCAACGGCTTCACGTGCCAGTGCAAAACCTTTCACCCGGGGCGCGGGTATGGCGCCCAGTAAGGTGATCTTGAGCGCATCCACAACTGCCGTGGCGATTTCGTCCTGCGTAACAAAGATATCATCGAGGGTCCGGTCATATGTCTGTGACCACAGCTGAAATCCATCATTGGTCTTGATCAACTGTGCGGTAATGCGTAAGCGGTTACCGAACTTGCGGACACTGCCTTCGAGCTGCGCAATCAACCACGCGGTAATGCCATAAGCAATACCTATACGGAATACATTTCTGCGTTTGAGTTCTGTAAATAATGACAAGCGCTGGTTTCTTTGTATCTGTTATTGTTATTAAGCATAGTTGCTCAATTCAAAATTGTCACAAGCAACCATCGAACACCCACAGTACGTGGGGCCACCTTTGTTTAGCCAATTAAATCGATTGCTGGCAAAATGGGAGGATCATCAACCTGCTTCAAGATACCACTATTGGTTGTCCGTACTGCGGTACCGCCGGACTATCAGTGTAATTACAGCAGATTGCTGCCAGCCGGTTCATCCCCTGAGGTTTCTTCTTCCCTGGAATCCCCTTCCAGCAACTCGATAAATTTGATCTTCTGACCACCGATAAATACGCTTTTGAACTCGGCCCGGCTGACCGAAACATAACGTTCATTACCACCGATCTCAACCTGCGCCCCTTCCTTCAGGGCATATCCCTCGTCGTCGACACGCACCACCATCGTGGCTTTGCGGCCGGTATGGCAGATGGTCTTGATTTCCGCCAGTTCATCGGCCCAGGCCAGCAGGTGGGTGCTGCCTTCAAACAGCTCACCCCGGAAATCGGTGCGCAGGCCAAAACACAGCACCGGGATGTTCAGCCGGTCAACAATTTCGCTCAACTGGTAGACCTGCTCCCGTTTCAAAAACTGTGCCTCATCGACCAGTACGCAGTGGATGTTATGGTCTTCCAGGTGCGCACGGGTCACGTCATACAGATCATCTTCCGGTTTGAATATCGTCGCCTTTGCCTGCAACCCGATTCGTGATTTGATCATACCCTCGCGATAACGGTCATCCAGCTTTGGCGTGAACAACAAAGGTGTCATGCCGCGTTCGCGGTAATTGTGTGCTGATTGCAGCAAAACGGTGGTCTTGCCCGCATTCATAGCCGAATAATTAAAGTACAACTTTGCCATCAGGCTTCCTTCATCCCGGATATGTCATGAACGTCCAGGTTAACTATCCTCCACAAAATCCCGGATCAATGCCAGTACCTCGTCGCGCTGGGTCAGCGCAAGCAAAACCAGGCAATCTCCCTGTGTTGCTTTCTCCAGTGCGTCTTTCACGCCCTCCAACGGACTTGCGAACATTGCAACGGCGTCTTTCGACACGCCTTCACGAACAGCGATATCATGAATCAGTCCGGGGACCTCCGCGGCCGGCCGGCCCCGTTCATAACCCGGAAGCTCACAGACCAGCAAACGATGGGGTTCGAGTTCACAGGCGGCACGGACGAAGTCGTCAATGTCACTGTCGAGACGGTCGCCCGCCTGCCCCATCAGAACAATGTGCCGGCTGGCATTAAACTGCCAGATGGTCTGGCTTATGGCCCTGACACCATGCTCATTGTGTGCGAAATCCACAAACACCCGGATACCATCTTTGTCAAACAGGTTACCCCGCCCCGGGTTAACATCGGCATCGCCACTGAAGGTTTTAAGGCCCTTGGCCAGAGCGCTATCCCCTGCCCCGAGGGTATTGCACAGGGCCATGGCTCCAAGCGCATTACTGATGTTGTACCGCGCCGCGCCACCAAATGCGATGGGGATGTCCCTGGCTTCGACGATTTTTCTTGTCTCTCCATTTTCGGCCAGCATCAACCAGCCATTATCCAGATAAGCGGCAGCACCCTGGTTGTTCAACTGCGCCTGCAATACCGGGTGATCTGTATCCAGTCCGAACCAGGTGATCGCGTTGGACAGCGTTGTTGAAAATCTGACACTTTCCGGGTCGTCCGCGTTCAGAATTAAAGGTGCATCCGCACCCAGCGCACGACGTACGATGAATTTGGCATCGGCCATTTCCGCAACGGTGTTGATGCCATATTCACCCAGATGGTCGGCGGCAATATTGGTAATCAGGGCACCATCGGCACGCTCAACACCGATACCCCGTCGCAACAGGCCGCCACGGGCGACTTCCAGAACCACCACTTGCGAGCGGGGATGTCTCAACAGGGTGCGGGCACCCCCGGGGCCGGAGTAATCACCCCGATCCAGGATAGCGTCTCCCACGCGTATGTAATCGGTGGAGGTAATCCCGGCCCGTAAGCCAGCCGCAGCCAATATGGCCGCAGCCAACCTGACCGTGGTGGATTTGCCATTGGTTCCGGTCACAATACCCAGGGGAATGGAACCCACCGCCTGCCAGTCTATGTCGCCGGACGCGGGTAACTGGTCTGCTGGCCAAAGCAGGGAGGTCTTGCCGAAACCTACCGACACCTCATCGTCATCCCAAAGGAAGGGTACGTGCTGCTCCGCAGCCGCCTGCTGTAATGCCAGCAACGCAGGATTACGCTCCGCGGCAAGCTGTGTGGAGAGTTTACTTATCGCTTCCTGGATATCGGCTGGTGTTTCACCCGTCAGCCTTACCAAGGCCCTGCCCAGCGCGACTTCATTCAACTCACACGCGGTGTAAAGCACGTCTATCGGTGCGTTGATAACCAGGCTGGCACCACCTTCAAATACACGTGTACAGATATTGTCCGACGGCCAGCCCATGGCTTCCATCAAGCGGGTGACTTGTTCGGTCCAGGCCAGGATCACACCGTCCATGGAAATATCACTGACGGCGATATCCAGCACCGCACCAGGCAAGTCCCAGAACAGGTTAGGGCCTGTCAGGCGACGGCTTTCAAGTATTTCAATCTTCATTTGCAGACACGGTCCGGCCGGTGCAATATGCGGGCTAATCGGCCTCTTCATCCTTTGCCAGACGAACCCCGCGTTCATCCCTGATCAGGCGCGTGCCTGGATCCAGTGAAAATGCTTCCGGGTCTTCTTCGACAAAACTGTTTGCCGGTTTGCTGTCGCTGGTCGCACTGACTGCCTCACTGCCACTTTCGTAATGGATCACCTGGTCCCAGCTTCGGCGGACGTCATCGGCGAACAGCAGCACCAGGTCACCTTCGTGGGCCATCTCCAATGCGCTTGCAACTGCGTTAATTTCGTCAGGGATAATCTTGATGGCACTGTCTTCAACACCATTGGCCAGCAATTGGTCCCGCAACATCTGCGGTACCTCGTCCTGGCCACGGCCACGGCGGCGGTCATCGGCGCGGCAGATATAGTGGTCGAAATGTCCGCTGGCCTCATCGGCTATGGCATGAATATCCGCATCCCGGCGGTCGCCTGGTGCCGCAAGCACGCAGATTCTGCGACCACTGACTTCCAGGCGCTCTACCAATTGGCAGATAACCTTAATGGCGGCTGCATTATGCGCGTAGTCCAGGATGACCCGGAACGGGTGTTCGTCAAACACGTTCATGCGCCCCGGTGCCTGGAATATTGTTGAGTTGAACGAACGCAGGCCATGACGGATATCATCCAGGGATTTATCCAGCGAATAGGCCAACGCGGCAGCAAACATTGCGTTTTGTACGTTATGCGTGGCTTTGCCGTCCATGGTGGCGGGTATCTGGTGGGTCCAGACCAGTTGGTAGTGGGTGCTATTGTCATACAAAGTGATCATGTCACCATTGAAACCCTGTTCGAGCACCACTGCCCTGCCACCGGCACGAATATGTTCCTTGACCAGTATATGGGCCGGGTTCATCGTGACGTAACATACGTGTTCGGCCTGGGTGTAATCGGCCATTTTCAGACACAACTCGTCATCGGCATTCAAAACCGCTGTGTCGCGCGCCACCTCGACGACGATTCGTTTGATCTCTGCCAGTTGCTCCAGCGTATCGATCCCCCTGAGCCCAAGGTGGTCTTCCGCAACATTCAGACATGCTGAAACATCGCAACGCCTGTAACCGAGACCCGACCGCAGCAAACCGCCACGGGCCGTTTCCAGTACCGCAATATCGACACTGGGGTCACGTAAAACAATGTGCGCCGATGTCGGTCCGGTCATGTCACCTTTAACCGACAGCCGCCCGTCGATATACACACCATCGGTAGAGGTCATGCCCACCGTATGGCCAGCTGTTTTCAGAATATGCGCCAGCATACGTGACGTCGTGGTTTTACCGTTGGTGCCGGTAATGCTGGCAACCGGGATACGCGTCGGTGTGCCGGGCGGGAACAGCATATCCATGACCTTGCCTGCCACGTCGCGTGGTTCGCCCTGTGATGGCGCAACGTGCATTCGAAAACCCGGTGCAGCATTGACTTCCACGATCGCCCCGCCGATTTCCTTGTAGGATTCGGTTATGTCTTCGGTCAGAAAATCAACACCACCTACATCCAGACCAACGGACCGTATGGCCCGAACGGCCATCTCACGATTATCGGGGTGCACGACATCCGTCAAATCGATGGCGGTGCCGCCGGTGGACAGGTTGGCCGTTTTTCGCAGATAGAACGTCTCGCCGTCAGGCAACACGGTATTTTCATCCAGGCCGGCGTTTGCCATCAACTCCTGTGCCTGTCGGTCCAGTTCGAGCCTGGTAAGGACTTTTTCATGACCAATACCGCGGCGTGGGTCTTCATTGACCTTGTCCACCAGTTCGGTGATAGTGCGGTTTCCATCACCCACAACATGGCCCGGGACCCGCTTTGCAACCGCTACCAGTTCGTTGTTGACCACCAGCATGCGATGGTCGAAACCCTCGACATAACTCTCAACCAGTACCGCCCTGCTGGTCCCTTGTTCACGCGCAAAACCAAACGCAATTTCAACCTGTTCGTCGTTGGTCAGGTTGATCGAAACACCACGCCCGTGATTGGCGTTGAGTGGTTTGAGCACCACCGGGTAACCGATATCGCGGGCTGAGCGAACAGCTGCACGCGGGTTATAGACCATTCCTTGCACCGGTACCGGCAAACCGAGGTCACGCAACAGATTGTGTGTGTCCTCCTTGTCACAGGAAATCTCGACAGCAATTTGTGGTGTCTTGCTGGTGATCGTGGCCTGGATGCGCTGCTGATAAGCACCGTGTCCAAATTGCACCAACGAGTACTTGTTCAGCCGCAGGTAGGGTATCTCCCTTTCCTCTGCCGCCTTTACCAGTGACGCGGTGCTGGGACCCAGTTCCTTGCGTTGCGCGAACACGATAAATTCATCGCGTTCCCGTTCAAAATCGAAATCGGTATCAATTTCTCTCGCCAGTTCCTGTTGCAGGTTTTGTGGTAACAGGCTGAGCAATAATTGAAGGGCGATGCGGGCGGCCTCCAGCCCCACGTCACGCTGTTTGTACTGAAACACCATGTTGTATTGACCGGGCTCTCCTGAACCACGGGTACGTCCGAATGACACATCCGAGCCGGCTTCGTTCTGTAATTCCAGTGAGGCGTGCTCCCAGATATGCCCCATCCAGGTTCCCTCGTCCTCACGCATACGACGTATGAACCCACCGGCCTCACCGTAAGAACAACCATGGTTTTGCAAACCGGGCAGTGCCTCGATCAGACCATCAACAAAGGTCTTGCCAAGCCGTACGGAAGACCACTCTTCAAGAATACCCAGATCCACGTGGTGGCGGATGACCGGAAAATGTGCGTACAGACTGGGTCCAACATAGACATTTGTAGATAAAATTTTCATCGCAAAACCCTTATTCACTAGCTTCTAAACATAACATACCGGGTTTATCGAAACGCTATTCAGGTTCCTTTCTCCAGCGTGGCTTCCCGGGTCTCGAGATTAAACTGAGCACCGCTGGCCAGCACGTGCAATTTCAAACCGACCAGAGAAACCGCTTCGGCCTTGCGTACATAACTCATGGACGAATGCCTCAAATCTGCCGGATCGACGACCGTGATCGTGCCATGGCCGACAACTTCCAGTGAACCGTCTGGTGCAATGAATGCCGCGGTGTTCTCATCGATACCCAGTCCACAGACAAAAGGATTAAACGACAAGGCCGCCAACAGTCGCCCCAGGCGACCACGTCTATTGAAATGCTGATCGATGATGACACGATTGGTCAGTCCGAGCCCCGGGGCCAGCACCACACCACTTTCACGGGGAGAGGGTCCGCTACGCCCGCCGGCGATCATGTGCTCTGAAATAATCGCGGCGCCCGCTGATGTACCCGCCATGTGCACACCCGCTGCGTTCAGCCTGCGTATGGCCCGGGCCACGGGTGTGCCACCCAGTATGGTACTGAGCCTCAATTGGTTACCACCGGTTATAAATATGCCGGTGGCTCTTTCCAGCACCTCGAGGATGTCGGGCTGGTAACAATGATCACGGTCTTCGATTGGGGTGCAGACTGCCTTCGCCCCCATGCTTTCAAACAGCCCCTGGTACAACGGTCCAGTCTCATCGAGCAATGAGGCCGTTGGGATGATCAGGATGCGGGCCTCTTCTTCGCCACACAAGCTGACAAACCGCTTCAAAATAACCGGGTCTTTGCGTTTCGCTTCTGCTCCACCAATCGGAATCAGGTAACCTCGGGACAGGCTATTTTCTGGTATTGCCGGGCTCATTTGTCTCTCACCATTAGAGCGGGGCGCACATTGTAGTTGCTTATGATCCTGTTTGAAACGAGGAACAGCAATTAGCCACTGAAGACATTGCTAAACCGATCGGGATAAGGGTGCAATAGGCAATGATGCCAGGTGATAACAACGTTGTTGGAAATCACAGCAAGACCTTTTGGCCAACCAGTCGTACCCAACCCTCATCTTCGGTTGTGGTAAACGTATTGAGTTGTGGCCGGTAACCATTTGTCACTTCTTCAGCCTGTTGTTTGAGTAGGCCCGACAATACCAGCCATCCGCCGGTGCACAACGATGTCAGCAATACGGGTGCCAGACCGATCAGAGGCCCGGCCAGGATATTGGCGAGCACCACTCTTGCCTTGATTGGCTGGTATTGCTCTGGCGTCATTACAAGGATACGCTCGTCCACACCATTCCTGGCAGCATTGTCCCGTGTTGCTTTCAGTGCCTGGGGGTCATTGTCCACGCAGACGACTTGCGCCGCGCCCTTGATTGCCGCCGCGATGCCCAACACGCCAGACCCGCAACCATAGTCGAGTACCATCTGCCCGCTAAAGTCATGACCATCCATCCATTGCAGACACAGGCGGGTGGTCGGGTGGGTGCCGGTTCCAAACGCCAGTCCCGGATCCAGCCTCAGCACATCAACGGCCCCGGGTGGGGTCTCCAGGTCGCCGGGCACGATCCACAATCCGCTACCAAACTGCATGGGCTTAAAGCGGTCCAGCCAGGTGAGCTCCCATTGCCGGTCCTCGAATCTTTTGAAACTGACGTGTTGCGGGCGGTCTACATCGGGTACCAGGCTGAGAATTCGTGCCAGCGGTTCGACAAGCGTGTCCCCGCTGAATAACGCGGTCACACAAACCGATGGCCATAAAGGTGTTTCGCCAACACCGGGCTCTAACACAGGGTCGTCAGCGTCATCGGTTAACGTCATTGCCAGTACCGGCTCATTTTGCAACAGACTTTCCACCAGTGATGCGTTCTGACGGGTCACACGTATACTGATTTCCAGCCACGACATGGCAAGTGCAATATGCGGGTTAGTCTGCCGCCCTGTTGGCAAGGCGTTTTTCCAGGTAATGAATGTTGAATCCGCCTTTCAGAAAACCCGGATCCAGTAACAACCACTTGTGAAGTGGGATATTGGTCTTGATGCCATTCAACACCATTTCGTCCAGCGCCATCCGCATACGGGCGATCGCGGTACTCCGGTCCTCACCATAGGCAATGACTTTTCCAATCATTGAATCGTAATCTGGCGGCACTTTGTAACTGTCATAAATGTGTGAATCCACCCTTATCCCGGGTCCGCCCGGTGCATGAAAACCTTCGACCGTACCCGGGCAAGGCATAAAAGTCTCCGGGTCTTCCGCGTTTATCCTGCATTCGATGGCATGACCGCGAATGACAATGTCTTCCTGGGTGTATGCAAGTCTCTCCCCAGCAGCCACCCGGATCTGTTCCGCGACGAGGTCAACCCCTGTAATCAGTTCGCTGACCGGGTGTTCCACCTGGATACGGGTATTCATTTCAATAAAATAGAAATGGTCATCGTCGTACAAGAACTCGAACGTCCCAGCACCACGATATCCAATCCGTTTACAGGCTTCGACACAGATCCTGCCGATCTGCGTACGCTGCAGGGGTGTGACCCCCGGCGCCGGCGCCTCTTCAATCACTTTCTGGTGGCGGCGCTGGGTCGAGCAATCGCGTTCTCCCAGATGTATCGCGTTCCCGTGTTGGTCTGACAGCACCTGGATCTCGATATGTCGTGGATTTTCCAGGTATTTTTCCATGTAGACCGTGCCGTCACCAAACGTTGTCAGTGCCTCCTGCTGGGTTAACTGCAGTGCGTTGGACAAATGGGCCTCGGTGTGTACCACGCGCATGCCACGCCCACCGCCGCCTGCGGCAGCCTTGATAATGACGGGATAACCGATGCGCCCGGCAATTTCCTGGTTTAATGCCATGTCATCCGTCAAGGGGCCATTGGATCCGGGTACGCAGGGAACCCCGGCGTCTTTCATCGCCCTGATGGCGGATACCTTGTCACCCATCAGGCGGATGGTATCCGGGCGCGGTCCGATAAAAATAAACCCGCTGCGTTCAACCCGTTCGGCAAAATCAGCATTTTCGGCCAGGAACCCGTAACCAGGGTGCACAGCAACCGCATCGGTAACTTCCGTCGCGGCGATAATTGCAGGAATGTTGAGGTAACTGTCCGCACCGGCAGGCGGTCCAATACAGACCGCTTCATCCGCCAACGCAACATGTTTCAGGTTACGATCCACGGTTGAATGCACGGCTACGGTCTTGATGCCCATGGAATGGCAGGCACGCAAAATGCGTAAAGCGATTTCGCCGCGGTTGGCAATTACAATTTTCTCAAGTACGGCCATGGTGTGCTTTCTTAACGTATGACGAACAGCGGCTGGTCAAATTCTACCGGCTGTCCATTCTCTGCCAGTATCGCAACCACGGTGCCGGATATGTCCGCTTCAATCTGGTTGAACATTTTCATCGCTTCTATGATGCACAGGGTGTCACCCACGCCCACGGTTTGTCCGGCGGTTACAAAGGGCTTGGCTTCGGGGCTGGAGGAAGCATAAAAAGTTCCTACCATCGGTGCCAGCACAAGTTCGCCGTCAGGCAGCAGGTCTTCATCTTCCTTTACCTCGGGCACCGCCAGCGTCGCCGCAGGTACAACCGGTGCCTGTTCAATAACCGCAGGGGACGCCGCCGGCAATGGCGCTGTTACCGACATGAGTTGTGTCTGTCCGCCCCGCACAAGGCGCAAGGACTCTTCACCTTCCACAATTTCAATTTCTGTCAGGTTGGATTCCTCCAACAGCTCAATGAGTTTCTTGATCTTTCGTATGTCCATGCGCTGCCGCTCCCGATTCAGGGTTCAATTCGATTCAATATGGCCTGCAGGGCCAGTAAATAACTTTCTCCACGAAACCCACTGATCACCCCCAGGGCAATATCCGAAAAATAAGTAAGCTGCCGGAACGGCTCGCGTGAACTCACTGCAGAGAGGTGGACCTCAATAAACGGAATTTCCACGGCCAGTAACGCATCCCGGATCGCCACGCTGGTGTGGGTATAGCCCGCTGGGTTAATAATAATATAATCAACACCACTATCCCCCTCGCGCCGGCCGGCCTGCTGGATGGCGTCTACCATTCCACCTTCGGAATTGGTTTGCAGATGTTCCAGTGCCACGCCGCAACTGTCAGCGAATTGCTCAAGTTCCTGCATGATGTCCTGCAGGCTCCGCAGACCGTACTGGCCAGGCTCACGCTGGCCCAGTAGATTCAGGTTGGGACCGTTTAGTACGAAAATTCTGACCACTGTCGGGCATTCCTGACCAAGGGGCGCCAAGTCTGAACGAAATAAGGGTACTTGTCTACCGTTCGGTCGCGTATTGAAGAAGTTAGCGGCATTATCGGAACGTGATAGCCAACAAACAAGTGCAGTGTAAACCCTAAAACGCCGGATCAGTGGTCACCAGAATGTTCAGCACAAGGCATGCTCGCGCAGGCATAGTGGTTCTACGTCAAGCGAGTGTAACGCCGTGATGGACATTCTGGTGGCCACCCGCAGGGCGAGCTCACAAGCTGTCATCTGCTGCGTTAGCACTTCTCGATATAGAACCACTATGTCTTCGAAGCGCTGCCTTACAGCTAACAGCTTGTGAGTTTGCTGATCCGACGTTTTAGG
>Ga0255052_10000218_pt1 | contig 44957 bp, 36 predicted proteins | sample JV7_2_21_MG_FD_188632 | JGI IMG/M metagenome (GOLD analysis project Ga0255052, IMG submission 188632) | Seawater microbial communities from Jervis Inlet, British Columbia, Canada - JV7_2_21 | ecosystem: Environmental > Aquatic > Marine > Inlet | place: Canada: British Columbia | collected...
ACCAGGCATGATTGTGTTTACCAATCCACTGAGATGAGTTACGTGCAGTAGTACGGCACCTTCGGTTGCATCGATATGTACGCCCAGTTCGTCGTTCGCCGTTACCCTGCCGCGTACTGTCACGGCCTGGCCGATCGAGATTGCGCTGATATCCAGCAGTCGAACCGGCATTCCTATCGGCCGATCAGTATCAGAGGTCTTGTAGACAACCGTATTCGGGCCGACGGTCACGGTTATGTCGTCGCGGAAAAATGACCGCGCCGCATCAGTTGAGTCCGATAGAATGACTGTGCCACCGCGAACGATAAAGTCGTTATCCATTCTCGAAATAACGCTACCTTTTACTGCGTCTTTGCCGTTGCCAGGAACGCTGGTTCCAGCGAGAACGGTGTCGGCGGTGAACATCCGCTGCGCGACGTTCAATGTGCCTTTGGCGACCGTAAACGTACCCTGGCCAGCGGCCTCGAGTGCGCGCAGACCTTCGGCACCTGTATAGGTGACTTCATCGACTTCGAAGTCCGTCGCGTTCGTGATGTTGACCTTCATGCGACCGAAATCGTTTCGGACATCGTAAAATGGCATCAGGGCGACGGTGTAATACATCTCATCGATATTGGCTTCGATGAATTTGCCCCTCACCCGGATGTTTTTCGTATCAACAGGATCCAGTTCGGCAACGATGAACGGTTCTGCTGTTGCAACGGCCGGCGTCGGGACGATGTCGACGATGTGTGAGGCATCCAGGTCGAAATCCAGCGTCAGCAGTGATATCCGACCTTTGGCTACTGCCAGTTGATCCCGGTCGGACAACACGATCTTCAAAGAGGTCTGTCCCAGCAGGTTTCCATCAGCATCGATAACAGTCGCCGCTTTGGCCGCGCCATCGGCTTCGACGAAAACTTCGGCAGCGCGGTAATCGAGTCGAATGGTGCCCGCGACGTAAGTGCCAGGAGGTATCGTCGCGACGCTGATGAACTCAGTCAGATCCACATACTGCGAAAAGTCTACTCGCGTCGTATTTGGCAGTACGTCGACGACAACGCCGTTCGCTTTTTCGAGCGTTACCGACATGACGTCGACCGTATAACTCAAGAAATCTCCGTCCGCGTCAGTAAGCCCGATGATGACGGTGCCACATTCGCTGACGGTCGCCGGGTCTGACGGCACACAGGCAGCCCCGATGGGTGGGACCGGTTCGGCTGTCGTACCAGCGCCGCCACCACAAGCTGATAACGCCAGTGTCACGAGCACAAGTGCAATTGACATCCATATCGTTCCATTTTTTACTCCGCCTGGGAGGCGATTGTTCGAGGGATTCATGTTGATCTCCATTTCCGATTTGCATTCGTTACGTGGCTATAACGCGGCAGGTCAGGTCGGGTTGACGAGCGGTGTCGGGGATGTATCGGATTGGAGGATGGGCGAGGATAAAAAATCGTTAGAAAGTAAAAAAATACAGGGACTTACCTTGTATTCCTGTCGTAACATGTCAAAATGCAGCGACTTCGGGAATGAGTCCGCGGATGAGTACACCATCTGATCCCAAAACCTCAAGACCAGTACCGGTGCGACGCCGCAGACCCCCACCCGGCGAGCGTAATCGCGGTACCGTCGATGCCCTGCAGACCAAGATCGCAGTTAACGTTCAAAATCTGGACAGAGACCGGTTCAGGGACCAACTTCGCGACAACGTTGCCGAACTTCCGGATGCAACAGGCTGTGATGCAGCCTTTCTCGCCCTGTTCAGAAGTGATTTGTCGTCAATCGAGACCGTGCTGGCTTCCAGTCCGGGTTTTTCGACCTGTAATGCCGAGGCTTTGACCGGCGAGTCGCTGTCCGACTGGCCATGGCTCTGCAACAACTTGGGCCATCTCAAAGTTATCGAAATTGCGGACACGACTGCGGGACCCAAGGCGGCGAAAGAGGAATTTGCACGACTGGCAGAGCTCGGTATCGGTTCCGCGCTGATTATTGGTTTTACGGTTCGTGATGAAGTGGCCGGGTACCTGGCATTGGCCAACGAACATCCGGCAGAAAATTACGACGCCGATCTGCATCTGTTGATGAAGTTGATCGGTACGTCACTCGCCTCCGGGCTGGAGCGAATGCGAAGCTCGGATCTGCTCGATGAGCATGAAGAACGAAATGAACTCGTCAGTCTGACCGCCAACGATGGCATCTGGGATTTCAACGGGCAGTCGAAACGAATAAAACTCTCGCGACGCTGGAAAGACATGCTTGGTTACGATGTCGATCAGGAAGACGTGTTGCCCGACTGGTACCGGCTCGTTCATCCAGACGACATGGCGCGTGTGCAGAAGAAGATGCGCGAGCATCTGGAGGGAAAGTCGCCGTTCTTTGAAAGTGTCCACCGCATGAAACACCAAAACGGCGAGTGGCGATGGATGACCAGTCGTGCAAAGGCGTTGCAGGATGACAGAGGCCGCCTGATTCGTCTGCTCGGTGTCGAAGTGGACATCACGGAACGCAAACTCTACGAAGAAGCATTGTTCCGCGAGAAGGAAAGCGCTCAGATAACCCTGAGATCGATTGGTGATGGTGTCATTACGACTGATGCGGAATGCAACGTCGAATATATCAACCCTGTGGCAGAAGAGCTTACAGGCTGGAAGGTCGATGATGCGAGCGGACGCCCAATTGATGAAATTTTCCGAGGATTTCACGAGGAAACCTGCGAGCCACTGGAAAATCCCCTGGCCGTATCTATTCGCCGTAGCCGGTCGATTAAATCTGTCCGCCCGACGCTCCTGATTCGTCGGGACGGCAACGAACTTTATATAGAAAGCACGGCGTCGCCCATTCGTGACGGTAAGGGTGAAGTGACCGGCGGCGTGCTGGTGTTCCATGATGTCAGCGAATCACGTGAGCTGAATCGTCGGCTCAGCTATCACGCCAGTCACGATATCCTGACGGGGCTCGTCAATCGGGCAGAGTTTGAGAACCGGCTGGAACGCGCCTTGAAAAGCGCGAAAGCACGGGAAACCTCTTACGCACTCTGCTATCTCGATCTTGATCAGTTCAAGATTGTTAACGACTCTTGCGGGCATCAGGCGGGTGACGCGCTGCTCGGACAACTTGGAGCACTGCTCAAATCAAAGATTCGCTGGCGAGATACGTTGGCGCGACTCGGTGGCGATGAATTTGGTGTGTTGCTGGAAAGTTGTAACCTTGAGCAGGCAGTTGAAACCGCCGAGTCCCTTCGGGTTGCCGTCGGTGATTTCAAGTTCATGTGGGACGATCGCAGTTTTCGTCTGGGCGTAAGTATTGGCGTCGTGCCAATTTCTGCCGGCAATGAGGACGTTGCCGCGTTGTTAAGTGCAGCCGACAGTGCCTGTGCCGCGGCCAAGGAAGCTGGCCGGAATCGTATCCATAGCTTTGAAGAAAACGATATCGATTTGCAGCGCCGCCGCCGCGAGCAGCAATGGGCAGCACGTATAAATAACGCGCTGGAAGAAAATCGCTTCGAATTATTCCGACAAACCATTCAGCCACTACAGGTCGCCGAGGACGGCGCTCATTACGAAATTCTCTTGAGAATGCGCGATGAGACCGGTGGCATCATCGCACCGGGATTGTTCATTGAGGCAGCAGAGCGATTCAGTTTAACGCCGCGAATTGATCGCTGGGTGATCACGAATGCGTTTCGCTGGCTTGTGTCAGAAGCGGATGAACGCGAAAGACTGTCACTTTGTTCTATTAACCTGTCCGGCCAGAGCATTGGCGATGACAAGTTCTTGCCGTTTGTCATCGAGCAATTCCAGATGAGCGGACTGGACGCGACAAAGATTTGTTTCGAAATCACTGAGACTGCGGCAATCGCAAGCTATTCACAGGCGAATCGATTCATCAATGCGCTCAAGGAACTCGGCTGCATGTTTGCTCTTGACGATTTCGGCACCGGTTTGTCGTCATTCGGTTACCTGAAGCACTTTCCGGTCGATTTTCTCAAGATCGACGGAAGCTTTGTTAAGGAGATCCTGCATGATCCGATTGACAGGGAAATGGTTCGTTCGATTAATGAAATTGGGCACCTTACCGGCAAACGAACGATTGCCGAGTTTGCCGAAAACGAAGAGATCATCACAATGCTCAAGGGTATGGGCGTCGACTATGCCCAGGGTTATGGAGTATCTGAACCCAAACGCGTAACCCGGGCTGTCGCGTAGGCAGCACCGCTATTTAGGAAGCCCGTAGGAGCGGCGGTAGGGCTTGTGGGAGCGGCTTGTGGGAGCGGCTTCAGCCGCGAATACCTTAATACACGACAATTCTATAGGATCGGCTTCAGCCGCGAATCTGAGCCTGCCACCGCCGCCACATCAAGTCCCACAGCGGATATTCGTCGACATTAGAAACTAATTCAGCTCTGACCGGGTTGGCGATTACATAGTTACCAACAGCCTCGAGTGACTCCTCGTCTCTGAGCGCACGATCGTGAAAGCCCGGCTGCCAAACCGAGCCGGTACGTTCCCTGAATTTATTGATACGACGTGCTGCCCTTCCTTTTACACTCCGAACGACTGGGGACAGTGAAGAATATGGTTGGAGCAAGAAGAGCCAATGCAAATGATCGGGCATAACCACATAGGCGAATGTGCGGGTTTTTCCGGCGTCGTCCGATGTTCGAATTTCGTTGGCGACTATCCTGCCTAGCGCGATATTCTGAAATATCGTTTGTCGCAAATGGCTGGTCGTAGTAACCAAATATATTCGCCCATCTTCGGAGTGTCGGTTTTTTCGAAGGTCCTTACTATGATATCGACGCAGTGCCATTGCCCGATGATGATCTATTTTGGGCAGAGCTTATTTTCAATATCTGGGCAATTCGCGGCTAAAGCCGCTCCCACGAGACAGTGCCAGGGCAAACTAATTCGCGGCTAAAGCCGCTCCTACAGAAATGTCGTGTATTCAGGTATTCGCGGCTAAAGCCGCTCCCACAAGCCGCTCCCACAAGCCGCCCACGAGACAGTGCCAGGGCAAACCAATTCGCGGCTGAAGCCGATCCTATAGAATTGTCGTGTATTAAGGTATTCGCGGCTGAAGCCGCTCCCACAAGCCGCTCCCACAAGCCGCCCACGAGACAGTGCCGGGTAAAGCAATTCGCGGCTAAAGCCGCTCCCACAAGCCGCTCCCACAAGCTGCTCCCACAAGTCGCTCCTACGGTCAGTTGCTAAGCAGGTTCGCGTAGGTCTCGCGAAGAACATTCTTCTGCACCTTCGACATCGTGTTACGTGGTAACTCATCCACGAAGACAACTCTTTTTGGAACCTTGAAGTTAGCCATGTCACTCTTGCAGGCCGAAATAATGGTCTCCTCACTCAACCGACTGCCTGACGATGGCACAACCACTGCCACAACACCCTCGCCAAAGTCCGCATGTGGCACACCGATGACGGCCGATTCCTTCACGCCATCGATATCGTCTATGAATAACTCTATTTCCTTCGGATAAACGTTCAGGCCACCGGTAATCACCATATCTTTCGCACGGCCGACGATGGATATGTAACCATCCTCATCAATTAAGCCCTTGTCCCCCGTGTTAAAGAAGCCATCTTCGCCAATGTCTTCCTCGGTCTTATCCGGCATCTTCCAGTAGCCAATAAACACGTTTGGACCCCGCACGTGGATGTTTCCGATATCTCCTTCACCAACCTGTGCGCCGTCGTCGTCAACAATGCGTATTTCGACGCCCGCCAATGGCGGCCCAACCGTTCCGGCCTTTCGTTCGCCGTGAAGCGGGTTGGATGTATTCATGTTGGTTTCAGTCATGCCATAGCGTTCGAGAATCCGGTGACCCACCCGGTCTTCAAATTCAGTGAACGTTTCCTCAAGCAACGGTGCGGACCCTGATACGAACAGCCTTATTTGCGCTGCGACTTCGGGCGTAAATGACTTTTCCGCAAGAAGCCGCGTGTAGTAAGTGGGCACACCCATCAACACTGTGCACTCCCGAAGGAAACGAATCACGGTCTTCGCGTCATACGCCGGGAGCCAGCGCATGCTTGCGCCACTGAGCAACACGCAGCCGATCGCGACAAACAAACCGTGAACATGAAATATCGGTAACGCATGCAAAAGCCTGTCGTTTTCAGTAAACCCCCATGCGTCGACCAATGCTTCAGTATTCCTCAGTAAGTTTGAGTGCGTCAGCATGATGCCTTTCGGTACGCCCGTGGTACCCGAAGAGTAGAGTAAGGCTGCGAGATCGTCTTTCTCCCGAGTAATCGTTTCAAATTCGGAACTGACATTTCTGGCACCGCCAGTAAGCGTGCCGGCCCCATCCGCATCAAGTGTCAGCACGTGTTTCGCTCCGGTCAATTCCACGACGGCAGAAATCATCTCTGCGTTTGCAGGATCGCAAATGACAACTGAGGGTTCCGCGTCGCCAAGGAAATATTCGAGCTCTCCCTTCTTGTAGCCGAGATTCAGGGGGTGAAATACGAATCCTGCCCTGAGACAAGCAAGATACAGGCACAAGCACTCCGCAGATTTCTCCACCTGAACGGAAATTCGATCGCCCGGTGCTGCACCGAGATCGATGAGGTAGTTAGCAATCCTGCCAGATTCCGCTTCAATGGCAGCGTATGAAAGTGAATGCTCGTCACTCGTGCAAAGCAATTCTTTGTCGGCATGCGCTGAAAATTGCGTGCTGAAATGTGTAAAGAGGTTGAAGTCGGTATCACTCATCTGTGGGCATCGCTTTTTCCGGTTCTGCCGGGCATGATACAGGCAACTTCCGGGATCCAGAAAAAGGAAAAGCAATGGTGATCTACGGTGTAGCCCTGCTGTCATTCTGCATGCTGGTCGGCGTATTTGTGGGCGATTTGCTGGGTGATCTGATCGGCGTTCAGGCTAATGTTGGTGGCGTTGGTATAGCAATGTTGCTGTTGATTTTCCTCTGCAATCTTTCGCACACTAGGTTTTCGCTCGGGGAGCCAACCGAAAGGGGCATAGGCTTCTGGAGTGCGATGTATATCCCTATCGTCGTCGCGATGGCGGCCAAGCAAAATGTCATCGCCGCAATTTCCAGTGGGTGGATGGCAATCATTGCGGGAGTTGCGGCAGTTGGAGTCAGTTTCGCGATGATTCCGGTGCTTTCGAAATTCGGCAGTAGAGATCAGCATGATTCTTGAATCTTTATCCACCGTCCTGGAAAAGAATTCACTGATCGCGGCTTTCGCATTTGTCGGCATCCTGGTCTGGATTTCCTATGAGATCTCTGCGCGCCTGACCCGAGGACACATTCACGGTTCGGCAATTGCGATCGCGCTTGGTCTTGTTCTCGCCTATGTTGGTGGCAGTGTGACCGGAGGTAAGCAAGGCTTGGCCGACTTCAGTTTGTTCGCAGGCGTCGGCATCATGGGCGGCGCAATGTTCCGCGACTTTGCGATCGTTGCGACGGCATTCGGTGCAGAACTCGAAGCATTAAAGCGGGCGGGCATGGTGGGGGCCGCATCAGTTGTAATAGGTGTCGTTCTGTCATTCGTTGTTGGTGCCGTGGTAGCCGTCGCGTTTGGTTATACCGATGCGGTTTCGATCAGCACCATTGGCGCCGGAGCCGCGACTTATATTGTCGGCCCGGTTACCGGTACGGCGCTCGGTGCGGATTCCGGTGTGATCGCACTAAGCGTCGCCGCAGGCCTGACCAAGTCAGTTCTGGTCATGATTGCTACACCATTCATTGCACCGCACATCGGCCTGAACAATCCGCACGCGGCGTTGATTTACGGCGGCCTGATGGGAACGACCAGCGGCGTTGCCGGTGGGTTGGCAGCAACGGATCCAAAGCTGGTGCCGTATGGCGCGATGACTGCTACATTCTATACCGGTGTCGGCTGCCTTCTGGCGCCATCCGTGTTGTTTCTGATCGTCAGGGCAATAGTTTGATCAGGCTGGAGCAGTTAGATGGATAGAAGAGAGTTTCTGGGTGGAGCATCTGGAGTAAGCATCGCTATGTCGTTTCCAGCAGATATCCTGGCGAGCGAAATTCCGTCCGATTTGACGGAATTGAGTGCGTCCAGACTTTCGGCTGCAATCAGGCAGCAGCATGTCAGTTGCGTCGACGTTATGCAGGCCTACCTTGGTCGCATTCATCGTTACAACCCGGTCTACAACGCCATTGTCAGTATGGTCGATGATGACGATCTGCTTGCCCAGGCTAATCTCGCAGATCAGGCGCTGAACAAAGACGAGTACTGGGGATGGATGCATGGCATGCCGCATGCAGTGAAAGATCTTTCGGACGCGGCCGGGCTTCCGACCAGTCAGGGCTCTCCGATTTTTGCTGGCACAATGGCGGAAGAAGATGATTTCATGATCGCCCGTATTCGTCGGCAAGGATCGATTTTCATCGGCAAGACTAATGCGCCTGAATTTGGCATAGGGTCGCAAAGCTATAACCCCGTTTTTGGCGCCACCGGGAGTGCCTGCAACCCTGACCTTACGGCGGGCGGCAGCAGCGGTGGCGCAGCATGCGGACTTGGGACGCGCATGTTGCCGGTAGCGGATGGCAGCGACCTGATGGGGTCACTGCGGAATCCGGGCGCATTCAATCACGTCATCGGTTTTCGACCAACACAAGGTCGCGTGCCGGATGGTGATGGTGGCGATCTGTTTTATCAGCTAATGAGTACGGGCGGCCCGATGGGGCGTAATACTGAAGATACAATCCGCCTGTTGCACAGCATTGCTGGCTATAACCCGGGTGAGCCGATGTCATTAAGAGACAGTTTGCCCGCTGCTGATCAATTCAGGCCGGCCGATCTTGTCGGAGTGAATATTGGCTGGATGGGCGACTACGACGGGTATCTCCCGACCGAGCCAGGTGTACTTGACCTCTGCGAAGCGAGTCTCGGAACGTTGGAAACAAGCGGTGCGCTCGTTGAGCCATGCATGCCTGACTTTGACATGGACCGTCTTTGGCAGGCCTGGCTGACGCTGCGGCACTGGACGCGCCATAACAAGCGCGATCTCTACGACGATCCCGAGACCCGCCGGCAACTGAAACCTGAAGCGATCTGGGAAATTGAAGGGTCGTTCAACACGTCGGCGGAGCAGGTCTACCACGCAGGTACTGCCCGGGCTGACTGGTATCGGGAAATTCACCGTTTGCTTGGTGAATATGATTTGCTGATCTTACCGACGGCGCAAGTGTTCCCGTTCGCCAAAGACATTCACTGGCCGACCGAAATCGACGGTACGCAAATGGATACCTATCACCGGTGGATGGAAGTGGTTATCGGCGGGACGCTCGCAGGAATTCCCGTGTGTAACGTTCCGGCCGGATTCGACGAACAGGGGAGGCCAATGGGCATGCAGATTATGGGTCGATTCGGAGAAGACCAGAAAGTGCTTGAGTTTGCGCTGGCCTATGAAACTGTTACAGGACATCTCGAGACGCGTCCCGCCTTGCGGGAAGCGAATCAGTCGTCGTAATGAAAGCGCATCGATAGATCGATGGCGTTGATGTCTTTGGTCAACGCTCCCACAGAGATGTAGTTAACGCCGGTCTCTGCAATCGCCCTGATACTGCCTATCGTAATGCCACCCGATGCCTCGAGGTCGGCCGGCGGGTTGCCCTCGGTCTGATTGATCTCGACTGCACGTTGCAAGTCTTCGATATCGAAATTATCCAGCAGCATTCGATCAGCACCCGCAGCGAGGGCTTCGCGAAGCTCGGCAACAGATTCGACTTCGACCTCCACCGGCAAATTCTGATGATTATTCTTTGCAGTGGCGACTGCGGCGCCGATGCCGCCGCAGCTCATAATGTGGTTTTCCTTTATAAGCAGTGCGTCGAACAGGCCAATGCGATGATTATTGCCGCCGCCACATCGAACCGCGTATTTCTGGGCAAAGCGAAGACCCGGGATCGTCTTTCTTGTGTCGAGAATGCGAGCCTTCGTGCCTTCAACCTCCCGGACGTAACGTGCTGTTACTGTCGCTGTTGATGAAAGCGTCTGAAGGAAGTTCAGCGCCGTGCGTTCGCCACTCAGGATGGCGCGCGCCGGCCCGGTGATAATGCAGACTTCCGCCTCGGCCGGTACCTGGTCTCCGTCATTGCCCAGCCATTGAACCGCTACATTCGGGTCAAGTTGTCTGAAAACTGCGTTGACCCACGGTTGGCCGGCCATGGTCATTGGTTCTTTCGCAATAACAATTGCCCGCGCATTCGTATCGGCTGGTACCAGTCCTGCAGTCAGGTCTCCTGTACCGAGGTCTTCTTCCAGTGCGCTTCCGACATTGTCAGAAACGGCGGCGGCGAGATGGTCTGAATTATTCATTGCGTGCTTACGGAATAAGCCCGGCACTTGGCCGGGCTATTTGCGAAGTTCTGCTTTGGGATTACATGACGAAGCCGTGACCGGCTCCAACCATGCTCATAATAAGCGGAATTGACATCAGGGTATTGGAGCGGGATGCCATGAATGCAATGTTCTTCGCCTTGGCGATTTCATCAGCACTTGCTTCAACCATGCCGAGGACTTTTTTCTGGTTTGGCCAGATCAAGACCCAGACGTTGAAAAGCATGATCGTGCCGAGCCATGCACCGATGCCGATCGTCATTGCGTAGGCATTGATATTTTCACCCCCCATGCCGAGCATGAAAGCATTGCCGAGCTCGCCCCGGTGCATCAGAAAAGCGGCACCGGTCAACCAGGTTGCCGCTGCGGCCCAGCGAAACCAGAACAGTGCGCGCGGGGCAACGTATTTCGTGATGCCCGCGCCGCCGGGGCCGCCGTCATCATTGGCCGCGTCGCCGAGAGCCGGGACCTGCACGAAATTGAAGTAGTAGAGGAGGCCGACCCAGATAATGCCGGCAAAGACATGCAGCCAGATTATCAGCGAATTCACTTTACCAGCGCCAATAGCAGTGACTGGGCCATCGCCTGTTGCCAGGAGGATCAATACTGCGAGGACGAAACCGCCGATGATTGTGCCCGGGACGCTTTTCAATGGGTTCATTCTTTTTTCTCCCAGAGGATTATTGTTTGTTAATCGCTCAATTTCTTGCTCAATTTATCGCTCGGATTCGGAATCCGGGGAGCGCTGCCTTCTCCTGCCAGAAGACAAGCTGTCCATTATAGTGATTGGTTTGAGGGATTACAGGGCTTTAGGGTATCTCTAGGCCTGATGCAGCGGTTGATTGGTCGGGTGACTAGGTTCCGGAGTGTCACTTCAGTACAATCGCCGCAATGATACGACAGATGGCCGTAGATCCGATGCGAATGACCATATTGCTGGCAATCCTGGTGCTGCCTGCCTGTTCGGCGATGTTGCTGGGCAACAATTCGTCCGGTGAGGCGGCGCCAGCCAGCAGCAGGACGGCCTCGCAATCTGCCGCGGATAGCGAGATTTCCGGTACGATACGGCGTCAGTACAGTAATGATACGGATATCAGTAACTATACAATCGGAATCAGAACCGCTTCCGGTCGGGTCACGCTGACGGGGACTGTCGGAAGTTATGATATCCGTGACAAGGTCGTCGATATTGCGCACAACACACACGGTGTCGTCAGTGTAGACAGCCGGGTCGTCGTAAACACCAATCTCTGAGCTGTATTGAATTCTTTAATGTCAGGCGCATGTCTGGCCATCTTGTAAACGATTGAAGGTGAGTGCTGAAGTGGACGTCAACGAGAAAATCAAAGATCAGATCGAGAAAAATCCGGTGTTGCTTTACATGAAAGGTACACCTGATTTTCCGCAGTGTGGCTTTTCTGGTCAGACGGTTGCAGCGTTGAAGGCAGTCGGCAAACCGTTCACCTACGTGAATATTTTTGAAGATCCTGAGATTCGTGAGGGGCTCAAAACCTATTCAAACTGGCCGACGTTTCCACAGCTTTATATCAAAGGCGAATTGATTGGCGGTGCAGACATTGTCGTCGAGATGTTTCACTCCGGCGAGTTAATGGATCTACTTGTGGATGACGAAGCTCCTGCTGCTAACGACTGACCCCAAAATCATCTTTTTCCAGCCGCCGCTACAGGTGGCGACCTGAGACCACCTGCGTCCTGCAGGTGCCCAGCTTATGTAAAGTCCGACAATAACTGAGACGCGCATCACTGCGCGGTTCTGAGCGATCTATATAGTCATTTATTCAGGGATGAATGTGCTGGTCTGTCGGCTTTCAGGCAGTCCGGTCAAAGATCGTAAACAGCAGCGGAGCTCTTTCGAATGGATGTGTCGGGACCTGTGCGCATGATGATTGCCAGATCATCGATGGTGTTGCTGCTGATCATCCTATCCGGTTGTTCGATATTCATGCCGGCACCGCCGCAACCGGTTGTGACGGCAGACCCGGAACCAGCTCCGGAACCCAAGCCAACAATCGAACCGACACCTGAACGACCACCGATCGTTGTGCCCGAACCAGTGACCCCGGCGGAACCCCAAAATATTGAACCGTTGGTCGCGGTGGTTATCAGTGACCGTACACCGGCTTACGTCGACGTATCGAAGGCGCTGGATAAATATCTGGATCATTACGAAATTTACGATCTCAGCGATCGCAGTTTGACGCCGCGAGACGCGTTTGCCGCAATCGCTGAAACAGGCGCGAGTGCGGTAGTCGCTGTCGGATTACCGGCAGCCCTGGCGGCGAAAAGGTACTCCTCAGTACACGTGGTTGTCGGGCAGGTATTCAACGTTAATGACAATGAACTGTTGTCCGAAAACGTCAAGGCAGTCGCTGTGTTGCCACCTATTGATCTGCAGATGGACGCATGGCAGAAACTGGACCCGACGCTAAGAAACGTCGGGGCGATTCTCGGACCCGGGCATGACGACCTGATCGCCGAGGCCGATCGGGCAATGAGTGAAAAAGGCATAAAGTTTCACTACGCGATTGCTGAAACCGACCGACAGACGCTTTACCTGTTTAATCGCCTGGTACGTGACATCGATGGATTCATGTTGTTTCCGGATAATCGCATCCTGAGTCGCAACGTGCTTGCCGAAATGATGGCCTATGCGTCGCGCCACCGGGTCCAGGTCGCGGTCTTCAACGATACGTTGCTCGAGCACGGAGCTGCATTCAGCGCAGGTTCCGAGCCCTCAAACATAGCAGCGACGATTACTCGAGTTCTCGACGAGATCATTACGGGCAATTTCGACGGCGTGCCGCCAGTTACCGGGCTCACAGAAATCGATATCCGCACCAATCCTGCCGTGCTTCGCAACCTGGGGCTGATTTCCGGCGATACCGACGTAACCAATACTGTTGCAGGCACGAAGTGAGGCACTGGTTCGCAACGGTATTCGGCGTAGGGTCGGACGCTTTGTTGGCGCTCCGGCCGACCGTTCGTGTTGGCAAGCGCGTATTGATCAACGAAATTCTCTCATTGCAAATCGTGATCACTGCAATTATCGGCGCGTTGGCGATTGCCGGCCTGTATTGGGGAGGGCAGTGGGTACTGCAGGACAATTATAGTCGGTGGGCAATGCAGTGGACCGAAGAGCTAAACGAACTTGGCGCGCCGCTCTATCTGCCAAATGACGACGAAGCAATTCTGCGCCTGGAAAGTTTCATTGATAAATACCCGGAAATTGATCGGGTTTCCTATTATCAAGACAGCGGCTCGCTCATGTTCGCGATTGAGAACGGAGCGGACATCGAAACTGAGCAGCTCACTATCGACGATGACAGATTGCAGGAGCTAACGACACTTGTCGGCGTCGAAGCACCCTATCTTGTTGAGACCAGCTTCCTTAACGCACGTGCCTTCGAGATTCTCGCGCCGGTCTGGACCGAGTCAATTCCGGGCGACGGGCTCTTCAGTTTTGATCTGTCAGCCGAATCGCGAGGGAAGCAGATAGATCTGATCGGCTTTGTCGGTCTGCAGCTGGATTTCTCTTTGTTTCACAATCAGCTGCTGACGAACATAAAAATAGCGATCAGCATTCTCCTCCTGCTACTGATTGGTTCCGGCTTCCTGGGCCGCCACTATCTAGCGCGGGCACTGACTGCGATTTCGGATCTTCAGGAGCCGATCGCGGAACTCGCAAAAGGAAATCTTGCGGTCGAGTTCAAACCCGCGGAGCATCGCGAAATCTCAGAAATCGTTGAGGCGCTTGAGACGACTGCCTCAGCGCTGGGTGAACGCGATGCGCGGTTACTTCGCCTGGCGAATCATGATGGGTTGACCGGATTGTTCAATCGGCGGCGACTGGTGGAAGAGCTCAAAAAGGAGATCGACAATGTGACGGTCAACGAGACGTCAAGCGCAATGCTGTTCATCGATCTCGATCAGTTTAAATATGTTAACGATACCTGTGGTCATCCGGCGGGTGACAGGTTGATCAGAAAGGTGGCAGATCAACTCAAACGGACGATTGGAGATAAAGGAGTTGTTGCAAGGTTTGGTGGGGACGAATTCTCCGTTCTTATCAACAACGTCGAAAAGCCAGAGGCGAGGAAAATAGCCGATAAGGTGCTTGAGGATATGAGGCGTTTAGCACATATCGAAAGTGACAAGGTCTTTCATGTCCACTGCAGTATCGGTATTGCGATGATTACCTCTGACAAGTTCGATCATGATGAGTTGATTGCCCAGGCGGACATTGCGTGCCGGGAGGCCAAGGAAGCCGGCCGAAACAGGCTTCAGTTCTTCAACATGTCAGAACTCGAAGCAGAGAAGATCGTTGCGGATGTTGGCTGGGTAGGCAAACTGCGAGAGGGGCTCGATCAGGATCTCTTCGTATTGCGTTTTCAACCGATCGTGCAGATCGCAACAGGCCGAATTACGCATCATGAAGTGCTCCTGCGTCTGAAAGGGGACAACGGCAAGATGATTTCCCCCGACGCCTTCCTGCCCGCGGCGGTTCGATTTGGACTTATGGGAGAGATCGATATCTGGCTTGTGAAAAATGCGATCGCCATACTGGCCGAATATCGTGTGGAACGGCCCGAATTGCGCTTTTCGCTCAATCTATCCGCTAACGCTTTCGAGATGGATGATCTCACCGGCTTCATTCGTGCCGAACTTGAGCAGAACAATGTCCCGGCATCGGCCGTCATATTCGAGATTACCGAGAGTCTTGCCGTACGACACTTAAGCTACGTCGAGCAGCAGATTGTATCGATGCGAAGGCTTGGCTGCGAGCTGGCGCTCGATGATTTTGGCACCGGCTACAGTTCATTCGGCTATCTGCAGAGACTCGCGGTCGACTACATCAAGATTGATGGTTGTTTTGTACGTGACCTGGTCAATAACCCGGTCGATCAGAAAATGATTCGCATGATTGGCGAGATCGGCAAGGAAGCCGGAATGAAGACGATCGCGGAATACGTTCAGGGCGGCCCGACGCTGGCTTTACTTGCCGACCTGGGAATCGACATGGCGCAGGGATATTTTATTGGTCGACCAACAGCGGTGCCCACGTCCAAGTCGATGCCAATACCTATCAATCTGAAATACAGAAAGGCCACGCCACAGGCGAGTGGTGGTGAAATTATTTCGTAGAATCGCACCCCGCCGACCGATCGTCGTCGGTTATCCAAAGCACGTTTAGCCGGTAGATTTATTGTAGATCGGTTGAAATCGATTCACGATATCGCAAAATACATCAGCAGTGACTTCTGCATCATATGCAGCAGAGTGGGCAGAACTTTCATCCCATGGCAGACCCGCCGCTTGCACTGCCCGTGCCAAAACCGTCTGGCCGAAGGCCACGCCACACAGTGTCGCCGTGTCGAAACAACTGAAAGGGTGAAACGGATTTCTTTTGATCGAACTCCGTTCGATCGCCTCGTTCAGAAATCCAAGATCGAATGCTGCGTTGTGTCCGACCAGTATGGCGCGTGTGCAACCTGCTTCCCTGATGGCTCGTCTGACTTCACGGAAAACATTTTGCAATGCATCACGCTCGTCGATCGCTGGTCTTAACGGGTGGTCCGGATCGATGCCATTGACTGCCAGTGAAGCGGGCTCGAGGTTGGCTCCTTCAAATGGCTTGACATGGTAACGAATGGTCTCGCCTCGTGTCAGCGTGCCGTCCTCGTGAGACTCAACCAGCACGGCAGCAATTTCGAGCAACGCGTCGGTTTTGCAATTAAAACCGCCGGTCTCGACGTCAATGACGACCGGGAGAAAACCACGGAATCTACCAGCAATCGAGAATGGATTTGTCACAAGCTTATTGCTTCTGTCAGTTGCCGGCGGTGCCGACAACGTCCTTGTCGATAATAAGATTCATCGAAAACCGGACGCCAAAACCGGTGATTTCCGTCGGTATATGTCCCAGTCCGCCCTTCCGGCTGCAAGCACTCAGGTCGACATGCACCCAGGCACACTTATCATCAACGAATTCTTCCAGAAAACTGGCCGCGAGAATGTGATCGCCGCCGCCGTTCGGTGAACATTGTTTAATGTCTGCCGTATCGCTCTTAAGTTCCTCCAGAAACTCCTTGCCGATGGGGAATGGCCAGACCCGCTCTCCACTGTCGCGTCCCGCTTTCTTGAGGACCGGATGCAGGTCTGGTCGATTCGTGAATACGCCGCTGAATCGTGTGGTGACGGCGCTCATGCATGCGCCGGTCAGTGTGGCGTAGTCGAGTATGACTTTAGGCTTGTCATTGCTGGCAAGTACGAGCGCATCAGCCAGCGCCATTCGACCCTCGGCGTCTGTGTGAATGGTCTGGATTGTCTTTCCATTCAGCGCCGTGACGACGTCCTGTGATTTGTACGCAGTCGGTCCCGTACGATTCTCGGTGATTGCGAGCCAGCAATCGATCGGCTGATCCAGCTTTATTCGTGATGCAGCCAGTAGTGTGCCCACGGCGACCGCGCTGCCGCCCATATCGATATGCATGTCAAGCATCGAAGCGAATGGCTTCAGATTGGTTCCGCCGGTGTCGAAAATGATGCCCTTTCCAACGAGCGTTATCGCTGGCTTCGCGGTCTGGCTTCCGGGGCGATATCGAAGCCGAACGATCGCAGCACTGTCGTCGGCATTACCTTGTGCCACGGCGAGAAATGCGCCGGCGCCCATTTTCGTCAATTCGCGAACGTTATGCTTTTTGTATTGCCAGCCGTTCTCAGCCGCCAGGTCCTTGAGAAAGTCAGCATAAGTTATCGCGTCCAGTTTGTTTGCAGGTTGGGCGGTCAGCCAACGAGCGAGATTGTTGCCTTCGGACTCAGCGATGACTCGTTCAAGGTCGGTTCGATTTCCGAGACCAATAATTTTAATGCGTCTTATTTTCGGCGGCGTTTCTTTAGACTTGTAGCTGGGCATGACGAACGTAGCTGCCAACGCAGCAGCGGAGAGAGCGCGAACGATATGTTCCTGTTCGTCGTTATCGAATCCCGCCACCCAGATTCCCACAGTGCCTGACTTTTCCGACGTTGCAGCAGTGACCATCTTTCGGGCGAAACTAAGCAGATCAAATGGCTCGGCACCCGGGTCAACATTGCCAACATAGAGGGCGGTTTGACGACTGTTCTTTAGTCGCGTCGCAATGGCCGGTACAGCACCTGGTGATTTGCGCTGCATCAGTTTCTTGACGCTATTTCCCTGTGGTATTTTGCGCCAGGTTGCTGATGGCACTTTGCTGGGTAGTATCAACAGTAACTGATCGATCCCGGCAAGTGTTTTGCTGTCGGGCGATCCCATCAGTTGCGCGATTCTTGGTGGGCGGTTTTTCTTGCTTTGTTCGTGGAGACTTCCCATCTCGGTCCTAACCTTTTTGGGCCTGCTTGGGCCATAATACGCGCTATAAAGAAGAAGTTGCCGGGCCAGCCTGGACTCGCACGTAGGGAGCTTACCGGATAATCCAATGCGGCGTTGCAGTCCTTGAAAAGGACTCGCCATTTCCTGCAAACTGCGCCTTGTCTTGAATTATCCGGGTAAACTCTGAAGCCGTCATTATCGCCTTGAAGGAGTACTGACAGGACGCCTGACCGAATTCACGCCGTCAATTCCCGCTCGATACGGGGGCGGCATGTTTGTGGATAACATATGAGCGATTTCAGCCGATTTAATGATATTGACCCGACCGAAACCCGTGAATGGCTGGAGTCGATCGACTCCGTCCTCGGAATACACGGGCCAGAGCGGGCGCACTACCTGCTGAATCAGATGATCGATTTCGCGCGCCGTTCCGGTGCGTATTTGCCATATACGCCAAACACCGCGTACCTGAATACGATAGCCACCGGGCGACAGCCCGAGTACCCCGGCGATCGTTCGATTGAACGTCGCATCGAGGCTTATATTCGCTGGAATGCGATGGCGATGGTTGTGCAGGCGAACCGCAAGAGTTCCGAGTACGGTGGACATATTTCGAGTTACGCGTCGTCGGCGACCCTGTACGAGGTGGGCTTCAATCATTTCTGGCGTGCACCGACGGAAGCGCATGGTGGCGACATGGTTTTCATGCAGGGGCATTCGGCGCCCGGCATTTATTCCAGGGCATATCTCGAAGGTCGGCTGAATGAAGAACAACTGAATCGATTCCGCCAGGAAGTTGGCGGTGGCGGGCTGTCGTCGTACCCACATCCGTGGCTGATGCCGGATTTCTGGCAGTTTCCGACAGTATCGATGGGGCTTGGTCCGATGATGGCGCTTTACCAGGCGCGCTTCATGCGTTACCTCGAGAATCGCGAGATGATTCCAAAAAGCGACCGCAAAGTGTGGTGCTTTCTCGGTGATGGCGAAATGGACGAGCCGGAATCAATGGGCGCAATCACCATGGGTGTGCGCGAGGGTCTCGATAACCTGGTATTTGTCGTTAACTGTAACCTGCAGCGACTGGATGGACCGGTACGCGGCAACGGCAAGATCATTCAGGAACTTGAGGCTGCCTTTCGCGGTGCCGGGTGGAATGTCCTCAAAGTGATCTGGGGTTCTCGCTGGGATCCGCTGCTCGCAGAAGATCATGACGGTTTGCTGAAACGCGTGATGGAAGAATGCGTAGACGGTGAATACCAGAACTTCAAATCGAAAGGTGGCGCGTACGTGCGTGAACATTTCTTCGGAAAATATCCTGAAACTGCAGCCATGGTTGCCAACATGTCGGACGATGAGATCTGGCGACTGAATCGTGGTGGTCACGATACGCGGAAGGTCTACGCAGCCTATGACAAGGCGGTTAAGCACACCGGCCAGCCTACAATCATTCTGGCCAAGACCGTTAAGGGATTCGGTATGGGTGCGGCTGGCGAAGGTCAGAATGTTGCTCACCAACAGAAAAAACTCGACGTCGATGCGTTGATGCAATTCCGGGACCGATTCAACATTCCGGTTGCGGACAAAGACATCGAAAGCATTCCGTACTGCAAGCCAGCACCCGATAGTTTGGAAATGGAATACCTTCACGAGAGACGAAAAACGCTGGGTGGCTACCTGCCAACAAGACGTACTAAATCAGCGCCGCTCCCGGTACCGGCTCTCGAAGTTTTCAAGACGCAGCTTGAAGGCACGGGTCAGCGGGAAGCGTCGACCACGATGGCGTTCGTTCGCATCCTGACATCACTGATTCGCGACAAACAGATCGGCAAAAACATCGTGCCGATCGTGCCGGATGAGGCGCGGACCTTCGGCATGGAAGGAATGTTCCGGCAGGTCGGCATCTATTCATCCAAAGGTCAGCTTTACACACCTCAGGACGCGGACCAGTTGATGTACTACCGCGAGGACAAGAAAGGGCAGATCCTGGAAGAAGGCATCAACGAGGCCGGTGCGTTTTGCTCGTGGCTCGCATCAGGGACGTCTTACAGCAATCACAACGTTCAGACGATTCCTTTCTATATTTACTACTCAATGTTCGGCTTTCAGCGAATCGGCGACTTCGTCTGGGCTGGTGGCGACCAGCAGTCACGCGGATTCATGATAGGCGGCACTGCCGGGCGTACGACACTGGCTGGCGAAGGATTGCAGCATCAGGACGGTCATAGCCTTGTCGCCGCATCGACGGTGCCAAACTGTGTTTCCTATGACCCAACGTACGCTTATGAGCTGGCCGTCATTATCCAGGATGGCCTGCGGCGAATGATGGGTGAGCAGGAAAATGTTTTCTATTACATCACCTGTATGAACGAAAACTATGTGCATCCGCCAATGCCGAACGGCGTTGAGGACGGCATCGTCAAGGGCATGTATCTCCTGAAGGTCGGGAGCCAGGGCAAGATTCGCGTTCAGCTCATGGGCTCGGGCACGATCTTGCGTGAGGTGCTCGCGGCGGCGGAGTTGCTCTTCAAGGATTTTGGCGTCCCTTCCGATGTCTGGTCGGTTACGAGCTTCAACGAACTCCGTCGGGAGGCACTCGCAGCTGAACGCTGGAACCAGCTTCACCCGGAAGATGATTCGCGAAAGAGCTATCTGGAAACGTGTCTGGCAGATCGGCAGGGTCCGTACATTGCGGCCACCGATTATATGAAGATTGTTCCGGATCAGATTCAGCGCTGGATGCCCGGGCAGTACGTTACGCTGGGAACTGATGGCTACGGACGAAGTGATGATCGCGACGCATTGCGCCGGTTTTTTGAGGTTGACGAACGTTACATTGCAGTCGCCGCGCTGAAAGCGCTGGCGGACGACGGCAAGATTGATCAAAAGACAGTGACGCAAGCAATCAAAAAGTATGGCATTGATCCCGAGAAGCCTGACCCGGTGACGCTCTGATGGCAGACAAGGTCGACATCGTTGTCCCTGACCTCGGCGAATTTGCAGATGTCGAGATCATTGAGGTGCTCGTCGGAGCCGGGGACAGCGTGAATCGTGAAGACGGTTTGATCACGATTGAGACCGACAAAGCGACAATGGATGTGCCAGCACCCAACACCGGCACGATTACGGACATCACTGTTGCTGTTGGCGGACGTGTTTCGACCGGTGATGTCATTGGCGCTATGACCGTTGAGGTCGGTGACACCGTTGTCGTCACTCCTGCGATCGAAGCTGAGATCATGCAGGGAGACACGACTGTCCTGGCGACGCCGGAGCCGATAGGTGGTGGTCGACAGACACTCGAAGTGCCTGACCTTGGCGATTTCGGTGACGTTGATGTTATTGAGGTGCATGTAACTGCCGGCAGCAAAGTCGGAATCGATGATCCGCTCCTGACACTGGAAACTGACAAGGCCACGATGGACATTCCGTCGACAGCGGCGGGCACTATCGATTCGGTCCTGGTCAGCGTTGGCGACAAGGTTTCAACCGGCGTGCCGGTTGTGATTATCGATGCTGAGGCCGTGTTGGCGGCCGCGCCGGCCACTCCGCCCCCAACTGCTGAGCATGCCGCGGCGAAGGTCGCACCGACGCCCGCGCCAGTTCCACAGCCGGCTTCAACGGCTCCGCGAGACCTGCCGCCGATCGATGAGGCAGGTTTCTCCAAAGCGCATGCCAGTCCATCGGTCAGAAAGCTGGCACGTGAACTTGGCGTCGACCTGGTACAGGTGTCCGGAAGCGGCGAAAAGAAACGGATTCTTCATGATGATGTGAAGGCTTTCGTTAAAGCGATACTGACCGGCGTTGCATCCCGGCCCGGGGCGGCCCTGCCGAAAGTACCGAGCATCGATTTCTCGAAATTCGGCGAGATCGACACACAGCCGCTGACACGCATTCAGAAGATTTCAGGTCCGCGCCTGCAGGCGAGCTGGATCAATCTGCCGCATGTTACACAACACGACCTGGCGGACATTACGGAGCTCGAAGCGAAACGTCAGGAACTGAAAGGTGCGGCGAAGGAGAGCGGCATCAGCCTCACGCCGCTCGCCTTTATCATGAAAGCCTGTATTGCTGCACTCAAGGAATTTCCAAAGGTCAATGCCTCACTGTCGGATGACGGTGAGTCTCTCGTCTACAAGAGATATTTTCATCTGGGCTTCGCTGCCGACACCGAGAATGGCCTGATGGTACCGGTGATCCGCGACGCGGATAAGATGGACGTTTACGAACTCGCCAGTGAACTTGGCACACTTTCTGCGGCTGCTCGTGAAGGCAAGCTAAAGGGCCCGCAGCTACAGGGCGCCTCGTTCACGATATCCAGTCTTGGTGGCATCGGTGGGACTGCGTTTACGCCAATTGTTAATGCGCCCGAGGTGGGCATTCTTGGCGTTTGCAGGTCGACGATGCAGCCCGTCTGGAACGGTTCTGAATTCGAACCGAGACTGATGCTGCCGATTTCGTTTTCCTATGACCACCGGGTTGTCGATGGTGCATACGCCGTGCGCTTCACTACGTTCCTCTGCCAGAAGCTTTCAAACGTCGATGATCTTCTGAAGGCTTCGGGCTAGTGAGCGGAAAAGTGGAGCTCGTCGTTCCGGATCTTGGCGATTTCGCAGATGTCGAGGTCATTGAGATCCTGGTTGCGCCCGGTGATACGGTTGCTGTTGAAGACTCTCTGATCACCCTGGAGACGGATAAGGCGACAATGGATGTGCCGGCATCGCACGCTGGAACTGTCGTGTCGGTCGACGTCGCAACCGGCGGCAGGGTCAATGCCGGGGATGTCGTGGTGACCATCGAAGCGAGCGACGAAGACTTCGGCAGCTCGACGATCGTCATTGAGCCGGAGGAGCAGGAAGCCATACTGGCCAAGGTTGCAGTGAGCGACGATACAGTCTCGGAGCCATTGCCCGACACCACCCATTTTGCAGAGCTCGTTGTCATCGGGGCGGGCCCGGGTGGCTACACGGCCGCGTTTCGCGCTGCGGATCTTGGCATGAATGTTATCCTGGTCGAGCGGTGGCCTGTACTCGGTGGCGTTTGCCTGAATGTCGGTTGTATTCCGTCGAAGGCGCTGCTTCACGCAGCGAAGGTCATTGACGAAGCTGAGGCGATGGCCGAGCACGGCGTGAAATTCGGCAAGCCTGAAATTGACCCGGTCGCGCTCTGTGGCTGGAAGGACAAAGTCGTTGGACGCATGACAGATGGCCTGGCCCAGCTTGCCAAACAACGCAAGGTTCAGGTCATTCACGGTATAGCGAACTTCGCATCGGCAAATCACCTTGAACTTGATAACGGTGAAACCATAGGTTTCAGGCAATGCATCATCGCGGCGGGCTCGGAGCCTGCGATGCTGCGCGGCCTGCCGGACGATCGCCGTATTGTTGATTCGACCGGTGCGCTGGAACTCGATCCGGTGCCCGATCGATTACTTGTTGTCGGCGGTGGCATCATCGGTCTTGAGATGGCCTGCGTATACAGTGCGCTGGGCTCGGCAGTCACCGTTGTTGAATTGACCAATGCGCTGATGCCCGGCACGGACCCGGATCTCGTCAGACCATTCCGCAAGATTGTGGAAAAGCGCTACGAGAAGATTCTGCTGGGCACGAAGGTTTCCGGCGTCCAGGCGACGTCGACCGGACTCGACGTGTTGCTCGAAGGAAAGGACGGGAATACAGCGGAGACGTTCGACAAAGTTCTGATTTCTGTTGGTCGGCGTGCAAACGGCGACAAACTCAATGCGGAGAAGGCAGGGGTAGCGGTGGGTAAGCAGGGCATTATTTCTGTCGACAAACATATGCAGACGAACGTGCCGCATATTTTTGCCATCGGTGATCTTGCTGGCGGACCAATGCTCGCGCACAAAGCTACTCATGAAGCCAAAGTGGCCGCCGAGGTTGCAGCAGGCGAGAAGAGTGCTTTTGATGCCCGATCCATTCCATCGGTTGCTTATACAGATCCCGAAATCGCGTGGGTGGGTTTGACTGAGACCGAGGCCAAACAAGATGGCGTTGCCTACGAAAAAGCCGCATTCCCGTGGGCGGCCAGTGGCCGTGCGTTATCGCTCGGTCGCGATGAGGGATTCACAAAGCTTCTATTCGATAAGGAATCCGGACGGGTGCTTGGTGGTGGCATTGTCGGTCCGAACGCGGGTGACCTGATTGCCGAAGTGGGACTGGCCGTTGAGATGGGCGCTGATGCAACGGACATCAGTCTGACCATTCATCCACATCCGACATTGTCAGAGACGATTGCATTTGCCGCTGAAGCGTTCGATGGAACACTGACAGATCTCTACATTCCGAATAAAAAGAAGTAGTACATTCTCCGTGCGGCCTTCGACGCAAGATATCCTGAAGTTGCTCGCGAATAACGCGAACGAGGATTTTGCGGACAGCCGGACCTTGCCGCCGGCAATCTATCACAACCCGGGTATTCTGCAGCTTGAGACAGATCGGCTCTTTCGAAGAGAGTGGATCTGCCTCGGCAGATTGGCTGAAATTCCCGATACTGGCGACTATATTTGTCGCGACATCATTGATTCGCCGGTGTTTGTTGTCAGGCAGCGTGACCAGTCGGTCAAGGCATTCGCGAACGTCTGTGTTCATCGTTCTGCACGATTACTGGAATCGGACGGCCACGTGACGCGAATCAGCTGTCCGTATCACTGCTGGACCTATGGGCTGGATGGCCAGCTCATCGGTGCACCTTTCATGAAACAGACGCCTGGATTTGATGTCCGGTCGCATCGATTGAAAGAGTTGCACTGTGATACGTGGGAGGGATTCATCTACGTTAACCTTGATCCAGGGGCAACGCCGCTCAGCGAACATCTCTCCGCTTTATCCGAACAGATCGGAAATTTTCGAATAGAAGATTATGTGCCGGTCTTTTCCCGGGAAGAGACCTGGAATACGAACTGGAAGTGCCTGGTCGAAAACTACATGGATGCCTATCATATTCACAGAGTGCACAAGGACTCGTTCGGAAAATACGGCTCATCGGAAGAACAAACTCATCTCTTCGACGGAAATGATGCGTTTACCTATCACTATGTGCAGGAAGAGGAAGGGCCAAAGTCTGTTCATGCGCATCCGGACAACACCTGGCTGCAGGGTGCCGATCGCAGCCGCACGTACCTCATCAATATATTTCCGTCTCATACGATGCAGCTGCAGCCCGATATGTTGTGGTATCTCTCGATTCTTCCGAATGGTCTGGACATGGTGAGTGTTCGCTGGGCGGTATCGATTCCACGGGAGATTCTGGCTGCGTCGAGTGACAGGCAGGCGCATATCGACGAACTCATGGAATTGCTTCATCAGGTCAACAGCGAAGATCTTCCCATTGTCGAGAACGTATTCAGAACAACGCGATCACCGGAAGCGGGGCAAGGCCCTTTGAGTTACCTGGAGCGAAACGTCTGGCAATTCGGTCGGTACCTTGCTCGCAGGCTTGCTTAATAGCATGTAGGAGCGGCTTTAGCCGCGAATGGCGAATAGGATTCGCGGCTAAAGCCGCTCCTATGGTTCTGTGTGTCGAGATTTTACATTCGGATACAGTTCGTCAAATGGCACTGATCGACCGTTGTCCTGAACGATTCGAACATGAAATCGTTTCAACCGCCTTGGCTCTGGCACACCACAAGAGTGCGCGATGATGCCGATTTCTTTTCGCATGTTTTTCGAGTACTGATAAACGCGCTCCGCCTTGTCGGCGATGTGCAAACCCCGCTGTAGCCGCTTGTCATGTGTGGTAATGCCCGTTGGGCAGGTATTCTTGTTGCACTGCAATGCCTGGATGCAGCCGAGGGAGAACATAAAGCCACGTGCCGAGCTAATGAAATCAGCGCCGGCGCAAAGTGCCAGGGCGGCCTCTGCGGGCGTCACGAGCTTGCCACTCGCAATGACACGAATTCGGCCGTTCAACCCATGGCGATTGAGGATGTCGACCACCAGTGGCAGGCTCTCCCTGATCGGGAGACCAACGTTATCCATCAAACTCATCGGTGCTGCGCCGGTGCCGCCATCGCCGCTGTCAACAGTGATGAAATCAGGTGCGCTTTCAATTCCGCGTTCCCGAACAAGTTCGAATAACTCGTCCAGCCATCCATAAGCTCCGATGACTGCTTTGAAGCCAACAGGTTTGCCGGAAACATCCCGAATTCTGTTGATCATATCAAGCAGATCTTCAGCTGAATCGATTTCCGGGTGGCGATTAGGGCTGATCGAATCTTCACCGACCGGGATGCCGCGAATGCCAGCGATCTCTTTCGTAACTTTTTCTCCGGGCAGGATGCCACCTTTGCCTGGCTTCGCACCCTGGCTGAGCTTGAGCTCGACCATCTTCACCTGCTCATGCGCAGTGATCTCCCGAAGCTTATCGTCACAAAGCGATCCGTCAGGGTTGCGAACGCCATATTTTGCAGTGCCGATCTGGAAAACAATGTCGGCACCGCCTTCGAGGTGGTATGGCGACAGACCGCCTTCGCCGGTATTCATCCAGTTGCCAGCCTTCGCTGATCCTTTCGACAGCGCGAGTACAGCCGGTTTCGATATTGCGCCGAAACTCATGGCGGATACGTTGAACACCGAATCTGTAACGTAGGGCTGATTGCAGTAGGGGCCGATTTCCAATGCCGCAGTCGGAGCCACATCAGTCTCAAGAACCGGGTACGGACAATTGACGAAGATCATCGTACCCACAGGGCGCAGATCCTTCGTGGACCCGAACGCGACCGTGTTATCGATACCTTTTGCCGCACGATACACCCAGTTTCGCTGGGCACGGTTAAACGGCATTTCTTCACGGTCATGCGCAAAGAAGTACTGGCGGAAGTATTCGCCAAGTTTCTCAAAGAGGTATCGAAAGCGGCCAATAACGGGGAAGTTGCGTCGAATCGCATGGCTGGTCTGACTGATGTCAACGATGTACATGATAACGATGGCCAGGATGCCGAGACCGAGCAGAAATACCAGGACCGCGGACAGAACCTGAACGACGTCGAGCGCACTTACGAAGGTATCTCTCATTCAGGAATCTCCCAATCATTTAAGAAATGAATGTTGCTTGTCTGACCACGATCGCCCGCAGGGGCGGGCTCCTACGACGCCATTGTAGGAGCCCGCCCCTGCGGGCGATACCATTCTGTTTTAGTTTTTCAGTTGCTTGCTGATGACGTGATCCAGGCTCAGTTTGCCTGCGCCAGAGAAGTAGAGTGCCAGCAACATGACGAAATAGGTGATCGCCCACTCCATGCCGCTGTTTGAAACGACGAAGTTGCCGGTCTCGGTCAGCCAGTCATAATTGCCGTGTTCTCTGAGCAGAGTTTTCGCTTTGTCCAGACGTTCGATAGCGCCTTCAACATTGGCGTTGGCAAACGGGCTCATCGGATCAGCTACAGCCTGCCAGCCATTCTCGATGTGCACCTTGAAAACGGCAACAAGCATCGTGGCCATAAGGGGAATAGCAATCCAGCGTGTACCGAGTCCGACCAGCAATGCGATCGCACCAAGCACTTCCGTGCCCGTCGCGAGCCATGCCATCAATGCCGGGGCGGGGAGCCCCAGGCCCCAGTCAGGATTGCCAAACCAGCTGATGACATTATCCATGCCGTTCAGCTTATTGTTGCCGGCGACCCAGAAAACAGGCACAAGATAAAGTCTGAGAGCGAGCGGGCCCAGAAAGTCAGCGACATTCGTCGTGTTGAGCCAGCCTTGCATGCGTCTTAGCAAATCCATCATCCTGCACTCCGTCAGATTAAACGTTCGGTTACGGAATGCAGACCGGTTTGTAGCAGAATTTATTTCACGCCGAGAAGTATTTCGGCGCTGCGCATCTCTTCCATCGCTTCCAGGCCATGTTCGATGAGCTTGTCGGCATCGGGATATCTTAGCTCACCTGCGAGTCGGGTAAGCAACTGGCGACCGGACTCCTTGTTATTGGATTCGATCATCTCGAGGAGACGCGCAGTAACCGGGTTGAGTTCCATAAAATCCATGTCGTCATTCGCCTTTCGGCAAACCGTCAGATACGTCGTTTGCTCACCGGCCGCTTCCGGCAAGAAATCTGTGGATATTCTGTGTACCGGAAACTGATAGGCATAGGACCACGCTAGCTTCGACTGGACCGGAATTCCCTCGAGCAGGCTCCCCTCAGGATCAATGCCAGTAGTGTCGTTGACTTCGTCAGACACCGACAATGCAAGCTCCACCCACTCGTAGTGGGCAAGCTCGATCAGAAATGGAAAATCGTCGGGCTGCAATTCGTACTCGTTTTGCAGAAACTTGAGAAACTCTTCCGGGACCTGGAGGAAGTAAGGTGTTTGTGCCTCGTGCAGAATCATGAATTGCCGAATGAACGCGTCCCACTTCTCCTTCTTGTGCAGTTTTTTCAGGACCGGAAACGTTTGGCTGAGCAAACTGCGAAGGTTGTTGAAAAATAACTCCCGATAGATGGCCATGCGGCGATCTTCGGTACCAGCCGGTGCCGGATTGTTCTGCGGATCACGAATGTGGCGGGCAAAAGCGTACTGCTTTTCCTGAAAGCCAAGTTTCTCAGCCATGTGCGGACTCCACGACGCCCGATACGGAATGCTGCATGGTCTTGATTTGCCGTACTTCATCAAGAAGTTCTTCGATCGGCGGGAAATTAAAATCTCTTTCGAGGAGTGTTGGCACTGCGCCGAAATGTGCGTAGGCATCAGCCAGTAATTGCCAGGACTGCTCACTCACGGCAGCGCCGTGCGTATCAATTCGCAGGTCCTCGGCTTCGACATAGTGTCCTGCCTGATGAAAATACTTAATACGTTCTTTCGGCATTTTCAGCATGAACTGAAGAGGGTCGTACTGATGATTAATGCTGTTTACAACGATATTGTTAATATCAAGGAGCAGGTCGCAGTCAGCCTCTTCCAGGACTGCAACTATAAATTCAGCCTCAGTCAATGTTGTGTCGGTCGGCGTGTAATACGAGACATTTTCGATCGCCATGCGACAACCAAGAATATCCTGAGCACGGCGAATGCGGTTGGCTACATATTGGACCGCTTCTTCAGTAAACGGAATAGGCATCAGGTCATAGAGCTGTCCGTTGTCGCCACAGTAGCTCAGGTGCTCGGAGTAAAACTCGATTCCGTGCTCCTCCATAAAGGCTTTGATACTCGTAAGCAGTTCTTCATTGAGTGGTGACGGTGCGCCGATGCTGAGCGACAAGCCGTGCAAAAGGAATGGGTACCGCTCGGTGAAAAACCGGAATTTATGACCGAGTCGGCCACCCACGTTGATCCAGTTTTCCGGCGCGACTTCCATGAAGTCGATCTCTGTTGGCGGGTCGGCCATCAGTTGGTCCATGAGGCCTCGACGCAGGCCAAGGCCGGCGCCGGTTACGGGATATTGATTCGATTGTTCCGGCATTAAGATTGATGCTCCTGAGCTCTTTAATCAGACCGGGCGCTGTTTGGCATTATTACAAATGTGCCGGATTCATTCGCGGCTAAAGCCGCTCCTACCGGAAATCGTGGGAGCGGCCTTAGGGTACCTCTATTTACCTGTTGTGGCCGCGAATGTCGTCAGATTCTGCGCAGCCGTTCCAGATACGCCAGTTCATCGGGCATGGTGTTGTTGCTCTGCGCTTCCCAGAGCGTTTCTGCGAGGCAATCCAGCGCCTGGTGCTCGGCTGCGTGCTGATCTCCCGTTTTGTGCTGCAATTCGCCGAAGATGCCAGCGATGCCCGGCGGGCGATCGGTCGCGACCTGCTCTCGTATGGCCAGATGCAAACCCATGTGAAGGAACGGGTTTGTTTCACCGCCTTCTGGCGTGAATGACTCGCCAAGCACCTCGCTTGTCAGCATTCCCTGGTATTCAGGGTGATCGCCGACGACTTGTGCGATCTGGGCTTCAAGCGGAGACAGGATGTCACCGGCCTGCGACTTCAGCCAGGCATCAATGTACATCTGTCGGAGTTCCTGCCTGTCCTGGCCAAATATCATGCCGCTTCCGCTGGTGTTTTCTGCCGGTATTCGCACAGGTCATGAATGACACAACCGGGACATTTCGGCTTCCTGGCTTTGCAGGTATATCGACCATGCAGGATCAGCCAATGATGCGCGTCCAGCTTGAATTCATCGGGTGTCAGCCTGGTCAGGCGCTTTTCAACCTCAAGAGGTGTCTTGCCTTTGGCAAGCCCGGTGCGATTCGACACGCGAAAAATATGTGTATCGACCGCGATCGTCGGTTCGCCGAATGCTGTGTTCAAAATTACATTGGCCGTTTTTCGGCCAACGCCTGGTAGCGACTCCAGTTCTTCCCGCGTGCGCGGAACTTCTCCACCGAAATTGTCGATCAGCAACCGGCAAGTCTTGATGATGTTTTCTGCCTTGGTGTTGTACAGCCCGATTGTCCTGATGTAATCCTTGAGTCTTTGCATCCCTAGATCGAGGATGCCCTGCGGCGTGTTGGCGGCCGGATAGAGCAGGGCGGTCGCTTTATTGACGCTGATATCGGTAGCCTGTGCAGAAAGAATGACAGCGATGAGCAACTCGAATGGGTTGATATATTCGAGTTCAGTTTCCGGACGCGGAATTTTTCCACGCAGCCTGGAATATATTTCTGTTCGGATGCCCCTGTTCATATCAACGTTGTCTAACGCAAAGCATTCGATGTCATCGGTCGGTTGGTCTGATGCCTGCGCCTGTCCAGTGCATTCTTGGCTGCAACGAATAACCCGAGACTGATGAACGCACCAGGTGGCAGAATTGCAAGCAGGAATCCACCGTCCACCAGTACAAGACCATTCATCGGTTCACCACCGAACAGCAAGTCCATGCGTGACATGATTGAGCCCTGGCCGATCAATTCCCGAAATACGCCAACGGCAGAAAGAAGTAACGCAAAGCCGAATCCCATCGAAATGCCATCCAGAAAACTTGCGCCGACCGAGTTGCGTGATGCGAACACTTCGGCACGGGCGACAATGGCACAGTTCGTGACGATTAACGGAATAAAAATGCCAAGTGAGCGACCCAGTGATGGAAACCACGCCATGAATACCATTTCTATGCAGGTGACCAGGCTTGAAATGATCAGGACGTACATTGGAATACGAATCTCTGCACGAATGAAACGTCGAGTTGCAGAAACCAAAACGTTGGAACAGGTCAGCACGACGAGCGTTGCAATGCCTAAGCCTAAGCCATTCACAAACGTAGTAGTGACGGCGAGCAACGGGCAGAGTCCGAGCAGTTGCACAAGCCCCGGATTGTCTTCCCAGATCCCTGTTCGCAGCTTACCCATCACGCCTGCATTCGTTGTCATTTCTCAGTGACCTCGTCAGTCTCGGCAAATACGCCATCCCGGCTCTCATCAAAATACAGCAAGGTGTCCTTAATCGCCTTGATCACTGATCGAGCTGTAATCGAGGCGCCTGTCAATTGGTCGAGCTCACCTCCGTCACGTTTGATTGCCCATGCGGCCACAGCGGGCGAGATGAGTGACTTGCCGTTGAACTGCAGAATCCAGTCTGATTTGTCAGCTTCGATCAGGTCACCGAGTCCAGGCGTTTCACGATGCTCGAGTACTCGCACGCCGGTGAGCGTGCCGTTTGCGTCAATTCCGACGAGCAGCCGGATCGGACCGGAGAAGCCATCCATTGTACGGACGACGAAGAGTGCGGCGATGGGCGCGCCACCGGCATAGACGCGATAAACCGGCACATCTTCGTCTCCCGGTAAAGCATGTGGCGGCGAAATTGAAATCGTAGACTCCGATAGCTTGCCGTCGTAGTCGATGCCTTGAAGTACAGGTTGGAGGCTTTGTTCCAGGTACGCCTGCTCATTAGCAGCAATACGTGGCGCAGTTTCGCTATGAGTGATGGCGACCAACGTCGTGCAAATAGCAGCCAGGCCGCCAAGAATCACTCCACTGGTCCACGTGGACGGGATCGCCGCAGTCGACATCAGGGGTCACCTCGTTTCTTTAGCGGGTGACCAACGATGTGTGGCCTTGTCAGGTAATCAATCGCCGGCACGGCCATGTTCATCACCAGGACGGCAAAAGCGACGCCGTCGGCATAACTGCCCCATTCGCGAATGGCATAAATCAGGAAGCCAATGCCAAATCCATAGATGAGGCGGCCTTTGTCACTGGTCGCCGCGGAAACCGGGTCCGTGGCGATAAAAAACGCACAGAGGATTGTGCCGCCGGTGAACAGATGAAATCCAGGGCTCGGGTTGACGCCGGGCACCAGGACATACATCAGGCTGGCCGGAATGAGCAGGCCCATCAGGACACCAAAAGGAATTTGCCAGCGGATGATCTTCTTCAACAACAACCATGCGCCACCAAAGGCCGTGAAATTGCCGATCCATTCCCAGCCGCGGCCCCCGAAATCTCCCATCATCGGATAGGCGCGCAGTTCGTCGAAGGTCTGCATGTTGTTCAGCCCGGCTTTGACAATATCCAGTGGTGTGGCACGACTGATCGCATCGAAGGTCAGATAGTCGGGCAGACTGCCGGTCAGCGTGAATCGCGCAGTTTCCGCGATTGTCACGAAATGATAGTCGATGTCGCCCATTCGTGGCGCAGTCCACAAATTCATATGCATTGGAAACGCTACAAGTGCGACAACGTAGCCCGCCATTGCCGGATTGAACAGGTTGTAACCGAGACCACCATAGAGATGCTTGGCGACAACGGTCGCGAAAAGTGCGGCCGTTGCCGTTACCCACCAGGGAGTCAACGCTGGCATCGCAAACGCCAGTAATGCAGCGGTTACCAGCGCGCTGTAGTCCGCCAATGTTGATTCGATCGGCCTTCCACGAAGTCGCAGCATCAGGGACTCACCGGCGATGCAGAAAATGCTCGCGACGATGAGGTTAAGAATGAACCCTGACCCGAAATACCAGACATAGGCCAATGCGGCAGGAATCAACGCGTAAAGAACATGCCGCATGATTGACGCGACATCACTCGTCGGCGTTATGAATGGTGCATCGCGGCGCTTAAATTCCATGTCTAGTCTTCGGGATCCTGGTCTTGTTTCTTCTGCTGGCGTTTCAGAATTTCTTCAATCGCCGCAGGGCCAGCTTTAAGCGCTTCCTCCTTCTGCAGCGCGAGCTCCGATTCGCGAACCTGCTTTTCAGTTTCCAGCCTTTCGTTTCTTGACTCGAACCGCAGGCGTGCACGCTCGGCCCTGGCCTTCTCATCGGCGAGTTCCTGAATTCGGGCTTTCGCGTTACGAAAGTCTGCGGTCAGTGGAATATGGCTCGGACAAACAAGGTCGCAACACCCACATTCAATGCAGTCAGTCAGACCATGCGATCGCAATTTCTCTTCATTGTCCGCGCACGCATACCAGAATAATTGCTGCGGTAGTAATTGTATTGGGCATACAGTGGCGCACTCACCGCAACGTATACAAGGTTGTTCGTCACTCAGAGGGCTTGCCTTGTTGAGTACCAAAATACAATTGGTGGCTTTGACCACAGGAACACTGTCGGTAGTGACTGATTTGCCGCACATGGGGCCGCCGATAATCAGTTGGTCAGCACCGGCAGTATATCCACCGGCAAAGGAGATGATGTCGGCGACGGTGGTTCCTATCCGAGCCGTAACGTTCATTGGTGAACTGACGCCTGGACCAGTCACGGTTGTCACCCGCGATATTAGCGGCTCTCCCTCGCAGATCCAGCGATAAATGGCGGCGGCTGTACCGACATTTTGCACAACACAGCCAACATCAGTTGGCAGCCCACCACTTGGTACTTCGCGATTGGTGACGAGTTGCACCAGTTGGTCTTCGCCGCCAGACGGATAGATGGTGGGCACCTGCTTCAGTGTAATGCGGGCGTCATTCAGTTCTGCCAGCGCCTCGCCTATTGCGCTGATTGCTTCGGGCTTGTCACTTTCTATGACGATAAAGCAATCGGTAAGAGCAAGCGCATACATCAGAATCTGCACACCGCCAAGTAACTCCGCGGCCTGTTCGCGCATCAGCAGGTCGTCGCAGCTGATGTAGGGCTCGCATTCGACGCCGTTCAAGATCAGGTATTCCAGCGGCATCGTCGTGGCCTGCATCAATTTCTGGCCGGTAGGAAATACGGCACCACCAAGACCAACAATGCCGCCCTGCAGAATCTTTTGCAAAAGAGACTCGGGTTCATACGTGTTGAAAGGGACTGTTTCTTCCGGTAGCTCCGCTTCACGATCTTCGCCGTCACACTCGATGACTATGCACGGCGCCTTGCGTCCCAGGCGCCTTGAAACAGGCCACGGTTCTATGGCCACAACTTTTCCTGACGATGATGCGTGAATGGGAGCGCTCAGTGATCCGTATGCTTCAGCCAGTAGCTGACCTTTCCTCACATATTCGCCGATGCCGACGATAGGATGTGCCGGCTCGCCAACATGTTGCTCAATAGGAAGTACCAGTTGATTGGGTATCGGTACTGACTGGATTGCACTTGCAGTCGACTGCGCTTTCTCTGCTGGCAGGCGAAGGCCGCCATGCAGATTGCCGAGATCATAGGTTGCCGCCGGCGAACTCATGTGACGGGCACCATGCCAATGCAATCGACCGGGCAGGGCGCTATGCACAATTCGCAGCCGGTACACTCCGTTGCGATTACGGTGTGCATGAATTGATGCGCTCCTGTAATGGCGTCCACGGGGCATGCGTCGCGGCAGTGTGTGCAGCCAATGCACTGTGACTCTTCAATAAGGGCGACACTGGCAACTGTCGCTGCTTCAGCCAGTGGTACGGCGTCCCGTCCAAGCAGAGCGGCCAGCCGCTGCACGGTGTCGTCACCACCCGGTGGACAAAGGTTAATTGCCGCGTCATCGGAGACGATCGCCTGTGCATAAGGGCGGCAACCCGGGTAGCCGCATTGTGCGCATTGTGTTTGCGGCAACAGGTCGTTGACCTGATCGATGATCTGATTGGGGTCGCCAGGCATTTTGCGCGACGCCATGCCCAATAGCAGACCGGCCGCGAGGGCAATGCCTGCGACGATCAGAATTGCCGTAATGATTGATGTCCACATAGGTTGTCAGAGTCTCGCCATCCCTGAGAAACCCATGAAGGCAAGCGACATGATGCCGGCCGTCATCAATGCAATTGCCGTGCCGCGAAAAGGTCGCGGTATATCGGCAGCCTGCAGTCGTTCGCGAATTGCTGCAAACAACACCAGTACGAGTGCGAAGCCTCCGGCCGCGCCGAAGCCGTAAAAGACGGATTGAATAAATCCCCCGGCTTCCTGGACATTCAGTAAAGCGACGCCAAGTACCGCGCAATTGGTCGCAATCAGCGGGATATATATGCCAAGCAACTGATGCAGGAGTGGGCTCAGGCGCCTGACCATGATTTCCGTAAATTGCACGCTCGCGGCAATGACCAGGATAAAGCTTATGGTCTTCAGGTATTCGAGTTCGAGCGGCACAAGAACGTACTCGTGGAGCAAATAGGAAATTGCCGACGAAAGCGTGAGTACAAATGCCGTTGCCATCGACATGCCAAATGCGGCTTCGAGGTTTCTTGATACACCCATGAACGGGCACAGGCCCAGGAACCGGACCAACACAAAATTGTTGACCAGTACGGTACCAACCAGAATTAGGATCAGGTCTGCCATTGCCGTGTCTATTGTAGAAGGTGTGGCGGCCTAAGGCACCCTTCCATGACCGTCGATCTATGGCAGATCGATGATTATTTGACGCGCATTCCGGGAGTAGCGCCAGAGTCTGCGGATAACAGGAAAATTTCCTCTCCACCGGGGCCGGCAGCGAGCACCATGCCCTCGGACAAGCCAAAACGCATCTTCCTTGGTTTCAGGTTAGCGACGGCGACGACGAGTCTGCCTTTCAGTGCATCCGGGTCATATGCGGCCTTGATTCCAGCGAAGACAACCCTGGTTTCATCGCCAAGATCCAGAGTCAGTTGCAACAACTTGTCAGCGCCCTCGACGGGTTCTGCTTTCTCGATTCGGGCAATGCGAAGATCAACTTTCGTGAAGTCGTCGATAGTGATCTCGTTGGAATCCTGTCCGGCAGATTCCGTATCGGATGTTTCCGTGGTTTCCCTGGATTGCTCGACCATTTTCTCGACCTGTTCTGGCTCGACTCTCGTCAGGAGCGGTTTGAATTTGGATATGCCACTGCCAAGCAATGGTGTGCCCGATGACGCCCACGACCAGGAGTCTTCCTGAAACAGGACGCGCGTTTTTTCAGCGAGGTCCGGAATAACCGGCGTCAGGTAAACCATCAGCGTCCGGAACATATTGAGGCCCTGTGTGCAGACAAGCTGTACATCATCGGCCTGGGCGTCGTCTTTCACCATCACCCATGGTTTTTTATCTTCGATGTAACGGTTTGCTGTGTCGGCGAGCGCCATCACTATGCGCATCGCTTTCGAATATTCACGACGTTCGTAGTGTGCGGCGACCGTCTCGCCAACATCGGCGAATTCGTCGAATAACTCGGGATCATCAAGTGCGCTGGCCAGCTGCCCGTCGAATCGCTTATTTATAAACCCTGCGCAACGACTGGCAATGTTAATCAGCTTCCCAACCAGGTCGGAATTCACCCGGGCAACGAAATCGTCGAGATTGAGGTCGATATCATCCATGCCGGCCCCGAGTTTGGCGGCATAGTAGTAACGAAGGTGATTTGGATCGAGATTGTCCACGTATGTTCGCGCTTTGATGAAAGTACCGCGTGACTTGGACATCTTCTTGCCGTTTACGGTCAGGAATCCATGCGCAAAAACACTATTCGGTGTTCGGAAACCCGAGCCCTCGAGCACTGCAGGCCAGAACAATGTGTGGAAATAAACAATGTCCTTGCCGATAAAGTGGTAGGCCTCAGTATCGTGCCCCGGCGTCCAGTATTCCTCGAAATCGAGATTGTCATGCTGATTGCAGTAATGCAAAAAACTCGCCAGGTATCCGACCGGCGCATCGAGCCAGACATAAAAGTACTTATCGTCAGTGCCTGGAATCTTAAAACCGAAGTAGGGCGCATCTCTGGAGATGTCCCAGTCCCTAAGGCCGGCTTCAAACCACTCTTCGAGTTTGCTCGTGATGTGTTGATGAAGATCAGCCGATTCAATCCACGCGCGGAGTCGTTCTTCGAACGCACTCAGCCTGAAGAAGTAATGTTCGGATTCTCTCCAGACGGGAGTGCTGTCAGAAAGCACAGACACCGGATCAATCAGGTCATTCGGCGTGTAGGTTGCACCACAGTTTTCGCAGGCGTCACCGTACTGCTCTTCCGCTTTGCACCGTGGGCAAGTGCCTTTGACGAAGCGATCCGGCAGGAATATGTTTTCCCGTTCGTCGAAGGCTTGCTCAATTGTTTTGGTGTAGATGTGACCAGCATCGCGTAACCCTTCGTACATGCGGCAAACGAGTTGCTCGTTTTCATCTGAATGTGTTGTGTAAAAGTTATCGAATGCGACATCGAACGCTTTCAGATCCTCATGCTGCTCTTTGGCGACACGAGTGACCAGTTCCTCCGCAGTCACACCCTCCTGGCGAGCTTTGATCATGATCGGTGTGCCATGGGTATCGGCTGCGCAAACATAGGTGCACTGGTGGCCCCGGAGCTTCTGGAATCGGGCCCAGATATCCGACTGGATGTACTCCACGAGGTGCCCCATATGCATATATCCGTTGGCGTAGGGCAGTGCGCTGGACACCATTATTTTTCGAACGTCTGAGCTCATATCAAATTGCGGAAGACCGTAAATGCGGAACGCGGCGCATTATGCCACGACAGTACTCGATTCAGGTGATATTGGTTGCGTTTCGACCGTGTCGAAATCTGCTATTCAGGTTCAGCTTCGGCTTCTTCGTCGCTAATCAGGCTCCGGAATTTCTGCTTGTTATTCGACTGTTGGTAGGCTTCAAGAGAAGTCACTCTGCCCTTTTCCACGAGCTCCATCAGTGCTGAGTCCATGGTCTGCATTCCGATTGCGCCGCCACTTTGCATGGCGGTCTCGAGCTGATCAAGTTTACCCTGGCGAATGATGTTGGCGACAGCGGATGTATTGACCAGGATTTCAAGCGCAGCGACCCGGCCCGGTTTATCCATGGTCGGCAACAGTTGCTGCGATATCACGCCACGCAAAGAGGTCGAGAGCATCGTGCGTATATGGTTTTGTTTGTCTGCCGGGAAGGTGTTGACGATTCGGTCGACCGTCTGGCCGGCGCCGTTCGTATGCAGCGTTCCCAACACCAGGATACCCATCTCGGCTGCGGTCACTGCCGCTGAAATAGTCTCCAGGTCACGCAGCTCCCCAACCAGGATAACGTCCGGGTCTTCACGGAGGGCGGAGAGCAGGGCGCCAGCGAAATCGTCAGTATGCAAACCAACCTCGCGCTGGCTAATCAGGCAGCTTTTCCGTTGATGGACAAACTCGATCGGGTCCTCGATTGTGAGGATATGTCCTTTCATACGCTTGTTGATGTCGTCGACCATCGCCGCAAGCGTCGTTGACTTTCCTGACCCGGTCTTGCCGGTTACAAGAATCATGCCCTGTGTCTGTTTGCACATGTTTCGGACGGCGACAGGCATGTCGAGTTCGTCCAGCGTCAATGCCGTCGATGGGACGGCACGCAAAACGGCGCCAATGCCGTTCAGATGACGCATTACATTTACGCGAAAGCGTGATACCTCGGGAATTTCATAAGCAAAGTCAACCGCATCATTTTTTTCGAAATCCCGCTGAAGCGCCCCATTCATGATTTCATATACGGATTCTTTGACGAAATCAGTCGTCAGTATGTCATCACTCAGCAGCTTCAGTGTACCGTGTATTCGAACGCGTGGCGGGTCGCCCGAGATGAAATGCAGATCCGAACTGCTCTTCGACAATGCGTCCTGAAGAAATTGGTCAATCTTGTTCAATAGACCTCTCCTTCCGGACCTGGATCGGGTTCATCCAGCGTCGGAAGAACCGAGGAGTCCGTCACGAAACGCTGAAAACGTTTCTTGTCGAGCGCATGGCGGAAGGCGTCATCCGGATCAACTTCGTTCTTCTCGATCGCTGTCAGTAGCGCCTGGTCCATGAGTTGCATGCCCAGGTCTTTGCCGGTCTGCAGTTGCGCCGGAATCTGATGGGACTGATCGGTCTTGATCATCTTGGAAATCGCCCGGTTGTTAACGAGAACCTCCATGACTGCCCTGCGGCTACGCCCGTCAGGCGTTTTGCAAAGGACCTGGGTCACAACCGCCTTAAGACTTTGCGCGAGGAAACTTTTCGTCTGCTCGCGAAGATCTCCGGGCAACGCATCGATGACACGGTCGATCGTCTTAACCGCACTCGTCGTGTGCAGCGTGCCCAGCACGAGGTGACCAGTTTCAGCGGCCGTCATGGCCATTGAGATCGTATCTGCATCGCGCATCTCGCCGACAAGGATGACATCGGGGTCTTCGCGCATCGCCGATCGCACACCGTCGGCGAAACTCCTCAGATGCGTACCGAGTTCGCGTTGAATGACCTGGCTTTGCTTGCTCGGATGCACGAATTCGATTGGGTCTTCCAGGCTGATAATGTTCAGGCTTCGAGTACTGTTCAGATGGTCGATCATCGCGGCCAGTGTGGTCGATTTGCCGGTTCCGGTGGAACCGGTGACGAGGACCATGCCCTGGTGATAGTCGCAAAACGATTCGAGAACACTGGGGGCATCGAGTTTTTCGAGCGTGGGCACTTCGTTCGGAATAAACCGGAACACGGCGCCGACGCCGGTATCTTTATGGAAAAGATTTACGCGGAAACGACCCCCTTCCTCGGCTACATAGGAGAAGTCGAGATCCCTGCCTTGGTGGAAGGTTTCCTTTTGGGTGTCGCTCAGGATTTCCATCACGTAACTTTCGAGCTCCGTGTCCGCCAGTTCTCTGAACTTGATCGGCATCAGATCCCCGTTCATGCGGAGCATTGGTGGAATACCAACGGCAAGGTGAACATCGGAGCAGCCTTGCGCGAGTCCAAGCTTCAGAAACGAATCAATACGTGGCATGTCAATCCAGGGTAGACAGGTCTAATTGCACCAAAAATCATAGGTTTGGCCGTATCGTAGGCGCAATCAGGGGCTGGCGCCAGTGCGCTGGCGCACATTTTGCAAGATGCGTTTGGCCAGCCGCATAATTCATTAGTTGTCGCGTAAGGTCGGTTAAGAACTTGATTGGCTGTGATTTTTTCCGAGCGAGCGCAATAACGGTGTCTATTGCAGAACAAGGAAAAGATCAAGGGCTGGGTGAGAGCGCGGCAGACTGGTGAAATATGCGGCTCAGATCTGGATTGTGTTCAGAGCGTCCATCAGCTCGTCCATCGACTGGTAGCGCTTGGACTTGTCGACAGACATGGCCTTTGAGATCAGTTCCGCGTAGTCATCCGGGACAGAAGAGTTAACTTCCTGGCAGAGTTTGGCCTTGCCCTGCACATGCTGGTACATCACGGACATATGATCGCCGCGACTATAGGGAGGAATTCCTGTCACCATTTCGTACATGATGACCCCGATGCTGTAGATATCGGCGGCCTCGTCGACCTTCTTGCCAAGAATTTGCTCTGGCGCCATGTATTTCGGCGAGCCGATGACATAACCGGTCTTTGTCAGTTGTGTATCGCCACTGCTCGCGGCAGCCGCCACACCAAAGTCCACGATCTTCAGAAGCCCGTCGCTGTTGACGAGGATATTGGCCGGCTTAAGGTCACGGTGAATAACGCCGGCCTGGTGAGCAACAGCCATACCGGTCGCCATATCCATTGAGAACTGAAGCGCCTTCGCAAATGGCATCGGTTTACTGTCCGGGATCTCTCCGCTGAGCGTGTGCGACGGGAAATACTCCATCGAGATTGCATAAGCACCCTGGAGATGCAGGAAGTCGTAGATACGAATGACGTTCTTGTGCGTGATCATTCGTGAGTATCGTAATTCGTGGACGAATCGTTTCATCATTTCTTCATCAGACGAAACGTTCGGGTTCAGGAACTTGAGGATGAGTCGCTCGTCCACAACCTGATCCTGCATTAGAAGCACGGTGCCAAATGCGCCCTTGCCGATCTTTTCAATAAACTTGTAACGACCGTCGATAACGTCGCCGGGTTCGAGCTGGTCGATATCGAGAACCTGGGGCGCTTCGGCGGCCGCGACTTCCGCTTCGGCCGCGGCCGGCTTCTGTTCCGCGATGAGCTTTTCGAGCTCTTCGTTTTCGAGCAACAATGTCTTGGTATGCTCCGACATTTTTTCAGCGCGGACGTTTTCTGCAAGAACGCTTTCGGAGTACCTGGCGTCAAGCTCTTTTAGCGCCATATCCGCGCTGTTGATAATCGTCTTGTCCTCCGATTTCTTTATCTTCTGCAGAACGCCCCGAATTGTCTCTGCGTGGGTTTCATCTGCGAGATGGGAGATCGCCTTGATCGCCTCGACCTGGATCTCCCGCTCCGGGCGATTCAGCATAGGCAGTATTTTCGAAATGACGTCGGCGTCGCCAAGTTTTCCGATGGCGCGGACAACGACAGTATCCGTCTTCGCGTTCTGGCCGAGCATATCAACGAGTTTTGGCAATGCTTTCTTACTTCCAATATGGGCCAGCGCATCCACGGCTCGCTCACGGACCCACCAGTCCTCGTCATCGGTTGCCTTTATGAGCGTATCAACCGCGTTTTCGTCCTTGGTGGCATTCAGGATTTCGATTGCCGTACGGCGTATGTCCTCATCTTCGTCCTTGATCAGCTCCAGCACGGAATTGACGACTTTCGGGCCGCCAATCTCAGCGAGCGCATCGCCGGCGCGTGCACGCACCCACCAGTCATCATCCTTGATCGCCGACAACAGGTCTTTGACGGAGTTCGGGTCACCAATTTCATTGAGGACTTCAACAGCAGACCGTCGCGTGTACTCGGATTCATCTTTCATCGCCGCAACAAGGTATTTGATTGTCTCCGGATGATTGATCTTGACGATCACGTCTACCGCTTTTCCCTGAACCTCGAGATCGGGGTCCTGGAGAAGACCGGTAACTTTTTCGATGTTGAGCGATCCCTCGCGGTTCGAAAGTGCGCTAAGCGCGGCACTTCGGACCATCTTGTTCGTGTCCATGAGCTGCATTTCGAGCGCGCGATTGATGTCCTCCCGCTGAAACTTCGAAAGCAGTTGCATCAGGTGAATCTTGATGGCCGGATCCTTTCCGCCCATTCGATTGATCAGATCGGGCACCATATCCGCGGTGAGGGCTTCTTCGATAATCTTAAACAGGGCCGCTTTTTCCTTCGGCTCCAGTGCGTAGGCCCGCCGCAACAGGTCGTGCACGTTCAGGTCCTTCTTGTGCACCTTCAGGACCTCGATAAGGGCAGGCTTGGAGACCTCTTTGTCATCGAAGAAGTCGAGGAGGGAGTTGGCATTAAAGTTGTTGCTGCTGGACAGGGCCCAGGCCGTACCGGATACAACGCGTTCGCCACCGTCTGCCAGGCCCTCGCTGTAATAGTTCAGGGTCTTGTCGCTGACGTAGCTCGCCAGGATGTCGACAAAAACCATCGTATGACTCTTGTCACTCATTGCCAGCGCGTCGATCACGCGCGGAATAACTTTCGGGCCAAGGTTTTTCAGGCGTTCGATCGTCTTCTGTGCTGTCCGGGAATTCGTGTCCGTTTCGCTGGTTAACTGGCTGATTAGCTGATCAGCTCTGAATCCGCCGAGAATAGCCATTAGCAGGCGACCGTCGTCGACATCGGCTTAGATGGGCTGCAGAGGGCGTTCGCAAATGGCAGGTGTGCGAACCCGGCGCAGGTGGATTCCTTCCCTGCATGTTGTGAGATCTGGTCCTTGATATCTAATGCAATCAATACTGATATCGCTTTTACCCAAGCGATTTGATGGAATTATCTGCCGTTTGGCAATTCCACAATCGCATCCGTACCTACCCTGTCCGGCATTATGCCACATCACCTTCTGACCGAAGTGTGAACTGCGGATTATCTACAAGCGCAGTTTTTCCGCAATCCCTTGCAATCATTGGGATCATCTGTGGTTACAATACCGCCCGCGGTCGCTGTTAGCAGCGGCCTGCCTGGCAATTTAACCTAATACCAAGCGGTGAAATGTGACAGTGTCTGCAGAATCCAATCCAGAGAATCTCCTTCTATCCATCATTGTGTCCGGTATCGACCGTCCACTATCCGACATCGGTCGGGTCACTGAGCTGACGATCGACGGCGATAATGCGATCGTTCGGGTTCAGCTCGGTTTCCCCGCGGCCGGCATCGTCAGCGCGCTGGAATCCCAGATCCGCCAGGTGCTTGCCGATGAATGCGGCACAACACAGGTTGACGTGGAAATCTCCACGAAAATCAGCGCTCATGGCGTACAGCGAAACCTGAAACCACTACCCAATGTCCGCAATATTATTGCAGTTGCCTCTGGAAAAGGCGGTGTTGGCAAGTCAACGACAGCGGTCAACCTGGCACTTGCACTGGTGGGTGAGGGCGCCAAAGTTGGCATTCTGGACGCCGATATTTATGGGCCGAGTATTCCGTTGATGCTAGGTGTGGCCGATGAAAAGCCGACCAGCGACGATGGTCAGTCATTGAATCCGACGCAGGCCCACGGTTTGCAGGTCATGTCGATAGGATTCCTGATCGATGCGGACCAGCCAATGGTCTGGCGAGGCCCGATGGTGACGCAGGCGCTGAATCAGATGTTGCAACAGACGCGCTGGTCAGACCTTGATTATCTGATCGTCGATATGCCGCCGGGCACCGGCGATATCCAGCTGACTCTTTCGCAGCAGGTACCCGTAAGTGGCGCAGTCATCGTGACAACTCCACAGGACATTGCGTTGCTCGATGCCAGGAGGGGGCTGCAGATGTTTCGCAAGGTCAATGTGCCGGTTCTGGGTGTAATCGAGAACATGAGCACGCACGTATGCACCAACTGTGGACATGAAGAGCCGTTATTTGGTAGTGGCGGCGGGGCACGCATGGCGGCTGACTATGAGGTCGAGCTGCTTGGTCAGTTGCCGCTGGATCTCAGGATCAGGCAACAAACCGACAGCGGGCAACCCAGCGTCATTGCCGAGCCGGAAGAGGGTCCGGCGAAGGCCTATCGAAGTACAGCGCGACAAATGGCTGCGCGCCTGGCGATGCAGGGCAGAGACTACAGTGCGCGATTCCCCAAAATCGTTGTCGAAGAAACCTGATGGCGATGAACGAAACAGAGCGAAGGAATGGAGGCCGATGAGCATCAAAGCAGATCGCTGGATTCGTCAAATGGCCGAAGAACACGGAATGATCGAACCCTTCGAACCGGGCCAGGTCCGGGAGCGACACGGGGAACGAATCATTTCCTACGGTACATCGAGCTATGGTTATGATGTTCGCTGCGCCAATGATTTCAAGATCTTTACGAATATCGAATCGACAATTGTGGACCCGAAGGCGTTCGACGAGTCCAGTTTCGTCGACAAGCAAAGCGATGTCTGCGTGATCCCGCCAAATTCATTCGCGCTGGCCCGCACGGTCGAATATTTTCGAATTCCGAGAAACGTGTTGACGGTCTGCCTCGGTAAATCCACTTATGCCCGTTGTGGAATCATCGTCAACGTCACGCCACTGGAACCCGAATGGGAAGGGCATGTGACGCTGGAGTTTTCCAATACCACGCCACTCCCCGCGAAGATATACGCCCACGAGGGTGTGGCGCAGATGTTGTTCTTCGAATCCGACGAGGAATGCCAAACTTCCTACAAGGACAGGGGCGGGAAATACCAGGGCCAGCAAGGCGTCACCCTTCCAAAAGCTTAACCACCTGACCCCAACAGGCTGAATTGCGTGCGGCGAGATGCCACGCGCTGATGAGTTCCAGCTCTCTCGAGATGGAGCGGGCGATGGGTATGAAGTGTTCGATGCGAGCGAGTTAGAGTCTTTTCGAGTGAGCGGCGAACACTTTATGGCCGTCGCTTATCAGTCATGGAGAGAAGCGTCATATTGGAGCGGTTCGTTTAGCCGTGCGCCATCCAGCCACGCCCCGCCATCCCGATATTCAAGGCGTCCCGCCGCAAACAGCGCGGCAGCCTGCGGGTAGATCTGGTGTTCGACTTTCAGGACCCGGGCAGCGAGCGTCTCCGCGGTGTCATCGGGCAACACCGGCACACGTCCCTGGATGATGCGTGGGCCGCCGTCCAGTTCCTCGGTAGCGAAGTGAACGGTGCTGCCGTGCCACTGATCGCCAGCATCGATAGCTCGTTGATGCGTGTCCAGGCAGGGATACTTTG
>Ga0255052_10000219_pt1 | contig 44915 bp, 40 predicted proteins | sample JV7_2_21_MG_FD_188632 | JGI IMG/M metagenome (GOLD analysis project Ga0255052, IMG submission 188632) | Seawater microbial communities from Jervis Inlet, British Columbia, Canada - JV7_2_21 | ecosystem: Environmental > Aquatic > Marine > Inlet | place: Canada: British Columbia | collected...
AGCAGAGTGACACCGATGCGCAGGCCGAGTTTTGGCCGTTGGTACTCAAGTGTCAGCGGGTCCTTGGCCAGGCGTACTCACCCCATGGTTTCAATATGGGGCTGAATCTCGGGCGGGCAGCGGGTGCGGGTGTACCCGGGCACTTCCACTTCCACATCGTGCCGCGGTGGGAAGGTGACACCAACTTCATGACCGTTCTGGGCAGTGTCCGGTTGGTTCCCGAGGAGCCGCAGCAGGTGTTGGAAAAGCTTCGCCCACTGTTCGTAGATGAAGGGATCTGAGTGAGTAAGGCAAGTCCGCAATCTGAGGTGACGACCGAAGATTCGCAATTGAGCGCCCGCATCATGGCAACGCTGTTGGCGGCTTGGTTGGTGCCCGGCAGCGGTCACCTCATGCTCGGCAAACGACGCCGAGCGGTCATCTTCTTTCTGATCATCATGTCGGGCGTCGCCATCGGCGGCCTTCTAGAGGGCAACCTGTACCGCGTGCTTCCCAATCAGCCTTTGACGATCTTGGCAACTCTCGGTTCCATGGGCATGGGTACTCCCTATTTTATCCTCAGGTTCATCTTCGGCTACCACGGTAGCGTCGTGGCTGCAGGCTATGAGTACGGCAGCGCCTTCATCCTCACCGCCGGCCTGATGAATCTGTTATTGATCCTGGACGTCTGGGACATCGTGCGGGGCCGCAAGGCCTGAGTGGAGACGGGAATGCCTTTGAGTCATGCCCTGCTGATGTTCCTCTACGCGCTGCTGGTAAGCCTTTTCTTCGCTGTGCTGTGGAGACGGGAGCGCCGGCGTCAAGTAATGCTCTTTTTGCAGTTGCTGATCGGCATGGTTGGCGGGGCCCTCCTCCTGGCTTGGATCATGTACCCCTTTCCGGCGGGTCCACCGACACCCTTTCCTTGATGCAGATCGACCAGTCCGACCGGGGTCTCTTGATCGTCGCGGGCGAAGCGTCGGGGGATCTCCACGGAGCCCGACTCCTGGCCGCTCTGCGGGAGCTTGATCCACGGATCCGAGCCTTCGGCCTCGGGGGGGGTGAGCTGCAGGCTGCCGGGATGGAGGTGATAGCGAGAAGCTCGGAGATCTCGGTCGTGGGGATCACCGAAGTGGCGCGAATTCTGCCGCGGGCGCGCCAGATCTTCCAGCTGGTGTTGGCGGAAGTCGATCAAAGGAGTACCCGGACCGCCCTGCTGATCGATTTTCCGGACTTCAACCTTCGTCTGGCCAAGGCTCTGAAGCGGCGGGATGTGAGGATCTTGTACTACATAAGTCCGCAAGTCTGGGCCTGGCGCAAGGGCCGTGTGCGGACGATTTCGAAACTGATCGACCGCATGCTTGTGATCCTGCCGTTCGAGGTTGATTTTTTCCGACGGCATGGAGTTGAAACAGTTCATGTCGGTCACCCCCTGGTCGACGAGGTCCCGGAGTTGCCTCACCGATGGGATTTGGAGCAGAGTCAGCAGGAGCCGTTGCAGATCGCCTTGCTGCCGGGATCGCGAGCCAGCGAGATTGATTCGAATCTGCCGGTGATGTTGGAGGCGGCCACAAGGCTCTGCCGTCGCTTCGACTGCCAGTTTCGACTGATCAAGGCCTCAACGATCGATGAGCGGACTCTCGCCGGGCCCCTGGCCCGAACCGGCCTGAGCGTCGAGGTTGTTCGCGGGGACAGGTTTGCAGTGATTGCCGACTCTCATCTGGCCATCTGTGCATCCGGTACGGCGACCCTCGAGGTCGGATTGCTGAGAACGCCCATGATCGTGGTTTATCGGGTCAGTGCGTGGACCTATCTGCTCGGTCGACTCCTGGTGCGGTTACCCCATATCGCTCTCGTCAACCTGGTTCTGGGCAAGAGAGCGGTTCCCGAGCTGATCCAGCATGCGGCCACTGCAGATGGGATCGCTGACACGGCGGCGGAAATTCTGGGCGATCGGGGTAGGATTCGGGCCATGAGAGACGATCTTGGCGGTCTTCGGGGGCAGCTCGGCTTGTCCGGTGCCAGCCAGCGAGCTGCCAGTGAAGTGTTCAAAGAGCTGGGGAAGGGCACGGGCTCCAACGTCGGCGGGGTGGTCTCGTGAGGCTTGCGGCCTTCTTGATCCGGTACTTTCGGTCCTACACCGTCTGGGCCGTTCTGGCCGGGTTTGCGGCCCTGCTCTATGGCGGACTTACCGCTGGCATCGTGGCCTTGATCGAACCGGTGTTCGGAGAGGTCCTGCTCGCCGGGGACCAGAGTCCCTCCATGTTGGGAGCTCTTGGGGACTCGCAGAACGAGTCCACCGCTGCCGAAACCACGGGCGAGGACTTGGGGAGTCGAGCCGAGGGTCTCTCCGAGCGTTTCCAACTCAAGGACCAACTCGACAGGGGCTATGAGAGTCTCAAGAGACGTTTCCATGTGAACTCGGAGAATGTGGTCTATTTTCTACCGATCCTGGTTGTGGTGGTTTTTCTCTTCCGCAGTCTTTCGAACTTTGTCAGTACCTACTCCTTTCAGCGCATCGGTCTCGGGGTCACCAATGACCTGCGGAACGATCTCTATCGACAAGTCCTGACCCAGTCGAGCCGGTTTCATGCCCTGCACCCTTCGGGGGAGCTGATCAGTCGCATCGTCAACGACATCGGTATGATGCAAAACGTTGTCTCCTACCGGGTGGTGGATCTGGTGCAACAGTCGTTGACCTTGGCCTTTCTGCTGGCTTTGCTGCTCTCGACCCATCTAAAACTGGCCCTTATCTGTCTGGTGCTGACTCCGATCTTTGTCTTTCCCATCGTCCGATTCGGCTCCGGGATGCGGCGCACCAGTCACCGGAGCCAGGAGCGTATGGCGGATCTGGCGAATCTGGTTGGTGAAGGGGTTCGCGGACACCGAGTGGTCAAAGCCTTTGGTATGGAGGAGTTCGAATTCGAGCGCTTCCGGCATGCAACCCGTCGCCATCTACGGGTCAACCTCTGGGCTCAGATGCTGTCCACGCTTTCCAGCCCGGTGATCGAGTCGATGGGGGTTCTCGGTGTCGCGGCCCTGCTGGTCTACGCGGGCCTTCAGATCCGGGCTGGCAATTTGTCGGCGCCACTCTTCATCGCGTTTCTCATCAATCTGTTCTGGATGTACGAGCCGATTCGCAAATTGAACAAGGTGAATCTCGTTCTGCAGCAATCGCTGGCGGCGGCCCAGCGTGTCTACTCGATGATGATCGTCCCCAACGACATCCAGGAGGTCACCGAGCCGCAGGTGATCCGCTCGGTGGACGAGAGGATTGGATTCGACAACGTCTCATTTGCCTATGACGACAACCAGCAGGTTCTCCACAATGTCAATCTGAACATCGAGAAAGGAGAGATGGTTGCCATTGTCGGGCCCTCGGGGGCAGGCAAGTCGACTCTGATCAACCTGCTGCCGCGGTTCTTTGATCCCACCGGGGGCCGCGTCATGCTTGATGAAGTAGACATTCGGGAGTTGACCCTGGAAAGTCTGCGGTCGCTGATCGGCATGGTTACTCAGGACACAGTCCTTTTCGACGACTCGATTCGCAACAACATCGGGTATGGTCGCCGCGACCTGCCACTGGAGATGATCCGCGAGGCGGCGGCCGCGGCTTATGCAGATGAATTCATCATGGCGTCTCCAGATGGCTATGACACTCTCATCGGGGAAGCCGGCGTGCGACTCTCGGGAGGACAACGACAACGGCTGGCCATTGCCAGGGCGCTGGTGAAGAACGCTCCCATCCTCATCCTGGACGAGGCCACTTCCCATCTCGACTCGGAATCGGAAGCCCTTGTCCAAAAGGCCCTCTACAATCTCATGGCCGGGCGAACCACGATGGTGATCGCTCATCGTCTATCCACCGTCATGAAGGCCGACCGAATCCTGGTCATGGAGGAGGGGCGAATCGTCGAGGAAGGTGCCCACGAAGAGCTATTGCAGAACGGCGGTACCTATAGACGACTCTATGACCTTCAGTTTCAGGTCTGAGGCTGCGAACCATGCGAAGCATGACCGGTTATGGCTCCGCGAGCCACGATTCTAGTGACCATCGGGTGACAGTTCGTATCCGCACAGTCAATCACCGATTCCTGGATCTGGTGATGAAGATGCCGGAGGAGTACCGGGAGATGGAGCTCCAGGTGCGCGAGCGCGTCAGCGACAACCTCAGAAGGGGTCGGGTCGAAGTGCGGATCGATCTCGATGATCGGCGGGAGAGGGAGGTCGAGGTACACGTCAACCCGTCGTGGATCGAGGCTTTGAAGAGATCTGCAACAGAGCTCGAGGAGCAGGGCCTGGAGCTCGGACCCCTGCGCCTGAATGATCTCCTGAGAATCCCCGACGCTGTCAGGATTTCCTCAGGGACCGCACCTATCGATCAGGAGATTTCAGCCGCCGTGCTGTCAGCCCTCGACGCGGCGCTGGAGGACCTGGTGGCGTCTCGAGACCGTGAGGGAGGGAAGCTGCAGTCGGTCCTGATCGGTCATTTGGATCAGTTGGCAGATCTTGTCGATCAGATCGCTGCTGATCAGGAAACGATACGCTGCGAGCTGGAGACGAGATATCGAACACGAATCGAGGAGTTGGCCATCGACACCGACTCCGTGGAGGAGAGTCGAGTAGCCCAGGAGATAGCGATCCTGGTGGAGCGAGCCGACGTGCGCGAAGAACTGAATCGGTTGATGAGCCATCAGGCGAGCTTTCGCGAGACCATGGCTGGTAGAGGCGCCATCGGCAAAAAGCTCGATTTCATCTCACAGGAGATCTCCCGCGAGTTGACCACTCTCGGAGCCAAGTGTCGCCATGCCGGGATCAGCCAACGAAACGTCGACGCCAAGCTCGTTTGCGAGCAGATCCGGGAGCAGCTCCAGAACATCGAGTAGGGGAGGCGATCCTAGATGTCGCGCGGTGAGATTTTCATTATTTCGGCCCCGTCGGGCACTGGCAAGAACACGCTGATTCGCGAGGTCCTGACCTCCGTCGAGGGACTCGAGCACTGCATCAGCCATACGACTCGCGAGGCCCGACAGGGTGAGGTGGATGGCAATCCCTACCACTTTGTCGACCGCCAGACATTCAACAGCATGATCGAAGAGGATGCGTTCCTCGAATGGGCCGAGTACAACGACCACCTCTATGGCACCTCGGTCGAGGAGGTGGACTCTCGGATCGAGCGCGGCAGGGATGTGGTTCTGGATATCGAGATCGTCGGTACCGGACGTCTGCTCGAGCAGCGTCCCGAGGCCCATGCCATCTTCGTGATGCCCCCGAGCTATGACGCCTTGGTGGCACGATTGACCGATCGTGGTCTGGACGCGGCTCAGGCCGTCACCGACCGATTGGCCCTATCTCTTTGGGAAATAGAACGTTACGGTTTGTATCACTATGTTATTATTAATGAGGATCTAGATCGCGCCAGCCAGGCCTTGGCGGCGATCATTCTAGAAAAACGCCATCGAGTGGCACGGCAGGAGGAACGCGTCGAAGGGATCCTCCAGGACTTCCGCCGGTTGTCTAGACCGAACCGATCGTGAAACCAGCCGATTCGCCCCTGTAGTGTGGTCAAATCAAGAGAGGTGTGAGTTTGGAACGTATTCCAGAGAAAATCGATAGCAAATTCCGTTTTGTCTTGCTCGCAGCCGAACGGGCTGAGCAGATGTTGCGGGGCGCCAAGCCCAAAATCGACATGGGTGAGCTCAAGCCGACCCGAATCGCAATGAAAGAGATCTCGAACGATCTCGTGGAATGGGACTACGGACCGGCGCCCGTGGCCGAGGTCGAAGGAGAGACCGAGGAGGTAGGCGCTGGGGAGGTCGAAGAGTCGTAACTCCCGAGCATTCACCATGAACCTTCCCTTGAGAGTCCTACTGGGTGTCAGCGGTGGAATAGCAGCCATCAAGGCACCTGAGATCGTCCGCCGGTTGCGTGAGCGCGGGCACGAGGTGAGGTGCATACTGACACCCAATGCCGGATCCTTCGTCGCTCCACTTCCTCTGGAGGTGCTGACCGGGAGCCCGGTTCTGCGTGAGGAGTACCTGCAGGCCAACAACAGTGGCCGTGAGCTTCACATCGAGATGGGGAGGTGGGCAGATGTCCTCTGTGTCGCACCGGCGACTTGCAACGTTTTGGCTCGCCTGGCCTTGGGGCTTGCAGATGACTTTCTGACGACAACTGCACTGGTCTTTGAGGGACCCCTGGTGATAGCGCCGGCCATGAGCAGCGAAATGGGGTCCAAAGAAGTCGTGCAAGGCCATCTGCAGACTTTGCAGGATCGGGGGGTCAGGAAGGTGGGGCCTGTCGTCGGCGCCCTCGCCACCGGCGAGATCGGTGCTGGCCGGATGGCCGAGCCCGCCGAGATCGTTGCGGCCATCGAGGAGATCTACCGACAGGAAGCGGATCTGCGGGATCGAACCGTATTGATAGCGGCCGGTCCGACTCGGGAGCCCCTCGATCCGATTCGGTATCTGTCCAACCGCTCGACCGGGAAGATGGGCTTCAGCCTGGCCGCAGAAGCTGCAGCCAGAGGAGCTCGTACCTACCTCGTATCGGGGCCAGTCGAGCTGCCTACCCCCGATGGCGTCGAGAGAATTGACGTCGTAACAGCTCTCGAGATGGAGAGTCGGATGAACGAGCTGGCACCGCTGGCTGATCTCGTGATCATGAGTGCCGCTGTCGCTGATTTCCGGCCAAGGTCGGTCTCGAGGGAAAAGATCAAAAAGGGGACCGGCACCCCGGAGATCGACCTGGAGCCCAATCCCGATATTCTCTCCGGCCTGAAGGAGGTCGCAGCACAGGCGGTGCGAGTGGGGTTCGCAGCTGAGACTCAGAATCTCGAAGCAGAAGCACTCAGAAAGCTGGAGGCCAAGAAGGCCCATTTCATCGTCGCCAACGATGTCTCGCGCGCAGATGTGGGATTTGCCAGTGATGACAACGAGGTGGTGGTCTTCTCCCGTGATGGCGAGCCTGTGCGGATTCCTCGCCAGAGCAAGCAGCGGATCGCCAGGGAGCTTTTGGATCTATTTGTCGAGGCTTTGAACACGCGTGAAGCGGGAATTGCCCCCAGCAGCCAGTGAGATCCTGGGGTATCTCAAGGATCTGGGGTTTGAGGACCTCTATCTTCAATCCGTAGAAGAAGCACGACCTGGCACCGACGCACCGGCGCGCGGTCAGCTCGAAGACGTGGCTGACGAGGCCGCCAGCTGCACCCGGTGTCGGTTGAGCGAGGGTCGCAACTCTGTCGTTTTCGGGTCGGGATCGGCCAGCGCGGATCTCATATTTATCGGCGAGGGCCCCGGAGCCGAAGAGGACCGGCAGGGTTTGCCCTTCGTGGGCCGCGCCGGCGAGCTACTGACTCGAATCATCAAGGCTATCGATCTGAAGCGGGAAGAGGTCTACATCGCCAATATCGTCAAGTGCCGTCCACCGAGCAATCGTGATCCCCGCCCCGACGAAGTTGCGGCATGCCGGGAGTACCTGGAACAGCAGATCGACCTGATCGAACCGCGGGTGATCGTGCTCTTGGGCAAGGTGGCTGCCCAAACCCTCCTCGGTAACGATTTGCCGCTGGGCCGTATGCGAGGACAGTGGTATCGGGTTCGCGGTGTGGAAACGCGCGTCACGTATCACCCCGCCGCGCTTCTTCGAAATACCGGTTTCAAGCGACCCACCTGGGAAGACATGCAGATTGTCCGCGACCGACTGGCCGAGAGCGAGCTCGATTGAGGAGCGGTGTCGACGATCCAAGCTAGAATGGGCCGATCATGGTGATCCCTTCGGTATCCACGACAGATGAGGCTGCCGACCAGCGTCCCGTTGTCATTGACATCAGCGTGGTGATACCGGTGCTGAACGAGGCCAAGAGCATCGAGTCCCTGGCCCAGCAGGTGGCTTCGGTCCTCGAGGAGCTGGGTCGATCTTTCGAGATCATCTTTGTCGACGATGGTTCGCGCGATGAGACGGTCAGCATGATCCGTCAAGCCCATGCCGATGACGGCAGGGTTCGCCTCGTACGGCTGCGACGGAATTTCGGCAAGGCAGCAGCTCTCTGTGCCGGTTTTGACGCCTCCCACGGCGTTCTCGTCATCACCATGGATGGAGATCTTCAGGACGATCCAGCCGAGATCCCAAACCTGCTCGAGAAGCTGGAATCCGAGGACTTGGATCTGGTGTCGGGATGGAAGCGACAGCGACAGGATCCGGTATCCAAGCGACTCCCATCGAAACTTTTCAATTGGGTGACTCGGAAACTGGCACGCATCGAGTTGCACGACTTCAATTGCGGGTTCAAGGTCTACCGACGAGAGGTTCTCGATGAGATCGCCCTCTACGGTGAACTCCATCGGTACATACCGGTTCTGGCTAGCCGCAAGGGCTTCACGGTCGGCGAGATCGCCGTCCGGCATCATCGCCGTCGACACGGGACTTCCAAGTATGGTTGGGATCGCTTCTACAAGGGATTGCTCGATCTCATTACAGTGCTGTTTATCACGCGCTACACCAGACGTCCCTTGCACCTGTTCGGTGTGATCGGGCTCGGCGCTCTCGGATTGGGGTTTGGAATCAATCTCTACCTGGCGATCCTCTGGTTTCAGGGGCAGCCGCTTTCCAACCGTCCACTCTTGCTCCTTGGGGTCCTCTTGATGCTACTGGGCATCCAGGTTCTCACTAGCGGCCTGATCGGCGAAATGATCACGTTCAAGAACTTCCAGGGTTCCGACACCTATTCGGTCAAGGAGCGACTGGGATAGGTTGCCAGCGCTGAAGATACTCTTCCTGACTCAGACCTATCCCCGTTTCGATGGAGATACAGCGGGCCCCTTTATTCGGGATCTGGCCCGGGGTCTGGCGGCCGGCGGCGACCAGGTGACCATTCTGACTCCCCATGCCGAGGGTGTGGAGGACCGGTGGGTCGAGGAAGATGTGGAGGCGATTTCGTTTCGCTACGCGCCGAAGAGCTTCGAGGTTCTTGGTTACAGCAGAAGTCTCAACAAGGACGAGGCGATTCGGTGGCGAGCAGGTGCCGTGGCCCCACTCTACTCACTGGCCGCCCGTCGTGCAGTCAAGGCCCTGGCCCGCGAGCGAGAATTCGATCTGGTTCAGGGCCATTGGGTTGTCCCCAATGGGCTTATCGTCAATGCGGCGGGCATCGAGACTCCTACAGCGGTCGGGTTGCATGGCAGCGACGTTTTCCTTGCCGAGAGAAGGGGCGTGAGATCGCTGGTTCGTCGGGCTCTGCAAAAAACCCGGCTGGTCACCGGATGTTCTCCCGAGCTGGTCGACCGTGTCTGCAGCCTGGGATTCGATCGCAGTCGTGCCCACGTCATCCCGTATGGGGTGAACGGGGAGCAATTCCATCCGTCTCCGGAACGCCGTGGGATCTGGCGTCAGAGATTGGGTATTCCTGAGGCCGCTCCGGTGGGCCTGGGTGTCGGCCGCATGGTCACCAAGAAGGGATTTCATGTACTGCTCGACGTGCTGCCGGAGATCCTGGAGTCATTTCCCGAGGTCCATTTCGTTCTTGCCGGAGAGGGTGATCGTCTCGCTGAATTCGAAAGTCGTGCTGCCGGGGGGTCGGAGAGAGTCCATTTTCCGGGAGTGATCCTCCGCGATACCCTACCGGACCTCTACCGGGCCGCCGACTTCTTTGTCCTGCCGGCGGTTCATGACGCCCAGGGAAATGTGGATGGCCTGCCCAACGTGATTCTCGAAGCCATGGCCTCGGGCCTCCCGGTAGTGGCTTCTGGGATCTCAGGAATCCCCCTGGCTATCACAGACACTCGGGAAGGTTTTCTTGTCAGGGAAGGCGACGCTTCCGAACTAGCCGCAGCGTTGGCGAGGGTGATCGACAATAAAGACTCGAGAAGGGTAATGGGGCAGGCTGCGCGAAAAAAAGTCGAAGCCGAGTTGAACTGGCGGGCGGTCGCTGGTCGCTACCACCGGGCCTACGAGGAAGCCATCGCCGACACCTCCAAGTCGTCATGACCCCTGCAATTGTTTCCTGGGCGACCCGACTCGTCTCCTCGCGGACAGGAGCCGAGGCTCCGATCAGCCACAGCCCCCTAGCGGTTGAAGAGGCTCCCTGGCTGGTCGAGTACGAGCTTCAGGAGGCCCAGGGCCGTCAGCTTCTTGATCGACTGGCTCGTCGGAGCTGGACCCTCTGGCGCTACCGAGAGCTCCTACCTGTCATGAACTGGAATGCGCATGTGGATTTGGGAGAGGGTGGAACCCCTCTGATACCTCTGCGTCACTTGTTCCCGTCGTCGATCGAGAGCTGGGTCAAGGAGGAAAGTGGCAATCCGACAGGGTCCTTCAAGGCCAGAGGACTGTCGCTGGCCGTTAATCGTGCCCGTGAGTTGGGTGCACCCGGTGTCCAGCTCCCCAGTGCCGGCAATGCCGCTCTGGCCGCGGCAGCGTACGCAGCTGCACTGAGTCTGCCTTGCCGAATCGCGATTCCTGGTGACACTCCAGCCGGTATCGCATCGCGGTGCGAGCTGTACGGATGCGAGGTCCTTACAGGTGGACGGACGCTGGTCGAGGCCGCGGAAATCCTCCAGGAGAAGGACAAGGGGTTCTGGGATCTTTCGACCTTCAAAGAGCCCTACCGTGTCGAGGGCAAGAAGACCATGGGGCTGGAGCTTGCCGAGCAATTCGGCTGGTGCCTGCCCGACTGGATCGTCTATCCAACCGGAGGCGGCACCGGAATCGTGGCCATGGCCAAGGCTTTCGAAGAACTGCGCTGTCTCGGTCTCATCGGTGAGGATCGATGCCGATTCGTGGTCGTTCAGATGGAGGGCTGCGCGCCGGTTGTCGAGGCGTTCCACGCCGGTGCGGAGACAGCGCGAACCTGGCAGGAGCCTGAGACGAATGTGTGGGGGTTGCGAGTGCCCAAATCAGTTGCTGATTTCTTGATCCTGAGAGCGCTCAGGAAGAGCGGTGGCACGGCGGTCACCGTTGAGGAGGCAGCCATCGAGCCCATGCAGCAGAAGGCAGCCGGCAAGGAAGGTCTGCTTGTAGGACCGGAAGGCGCGGCGACTTTGATTGCCATCGACAAGCTCATCGAGCAAGGGCTCGTAGAGCCCGGTCAGCGAGTCGTGGCCTTTCAAACGGGTCACCCCGCCAACTACGTCTAGTTGAAACCGGAACGCCTGGACAGGCGAACTGCTTACTGAAGGAGGAACCATCTCCATGAATCGCAACGAACTCGTGCTTCTGAATGGAGCCCGGACTCCCATGGCGGAGTTTGGGGGCTCGTTCTCGAGGATCTCGGCAATCGACCTGGGAGCCCATGCGGCCAAAGAGGCGCTGACTCGATCCGGGGTCGATCCGGAGGAGATCGATCAGTCCTTTGTCGGCAATGCTCTGCAAACCTCTCCCGATGCCATCTACGGTGCTCGACATGTGGCGCTCAAGGCGGGGATACCCATCGACAAGCCCGCCCTGACCGTCAATCGGCTCTGTGGATCCGGTATCCAGTCGATCATCTCTGCTGGTCAGGCCATCTTGGCCGGTGATGCAACCACCTGCCTGGTAGGAGGCATGGAGAACATGACCCAGGCGCCGCATTGCATCTGGGGGGCCAGGGAGGGATTTCGGCTGGGTCAGGGCAAGCTTCAAGACCTCCTGATGGTGGCACTCTACGATTCCTTCTGTGGCTGTTTCATGGCGCAGACGAGCAACAACCTGGCCAACGACTTCCAGATCAGCCGCAGGGAGCAGGACGAGCTCGCCCTGCTCAGCCAGCAACGAGCCGCGGCGGCCTGGGAGGGTGAGCGCCTTCAGGACGAGATCACGCCGGTGGAGGTGGGGAAGGGGAAACGTAAGCGGCTGGTGGAGAGAGATGAGCACCTGCGCCCGGACACGACTCTCGATGGCCTCGAGAGCTTGCCGACGGTCTTCGGGGATGAGAGCTTTGTGACTGCCGGGAATGCGTCCGGAATCGTCGATGGTGCCGCGATGCTGGTTCTCAGCACAGAGAAGACGGCGGTAGAACGGGGGATCGAACCGCTGGGGAGAATTCGATCGTGGTCTGTCGTCGGCGTCGATCCCGCCCGCATGGGTATCGGTCCGGTGCCGGCCATCCGCCAGGCGCTGGAGCAGGCGGGCCTGACCCTGAGTGATCTGGATCTGTTCGAAGTCAACGAGGCGTTTGCCGGCCAGGTATTGGCGGTTGCCCGCGATCTTGACCTGGATATGGAGAAGCTCAATGTCAATGGCGGTGCCATCGCTCTGGGACATCCGCTCGGTGCCACCGGGAGTCGACTGGTGCTGACCCTGTTGAAGGAGCTGAGGCGTAGGGGTGGGGGTCTGGGGGTGGCCTCGGCCTGCATCGGGGGCGGGCAAGGAATCGCCATGGTCCTGGAGGTCGGTGCATGATCGAGCTCCAAGATCGCCGGGCTCTCGTCACGGGTGGCAGCCGTGGAGCGCCTTTTCGATCACGTCATGCAGGAGTGGGGCCGGCTCGACAGGATCCATCGGCCACCACGTCCTTTCCCTTGCCGTAGGATGCAAGATCTCACTTTCGGTTTGCGTCTACCGAAGAGGAGATGTAGGAGGAGTGAATCAGAGCATGAAAGACACGCCTCAACAGGATCGCCCGAGAGAGAGGCTCCTGCGCACTGGGGCGGCGTCGCTTTCGGATGCGGAGTTGGTGGCGATCCTGATGCGGACTGGGCGGCCAGGAAAGTCCGCGATGCAGCTGGCGGCGGACATACTTCAGGTCTCCGGTGGCTTGGCAGGCTTGGTGGGTTCCGACGGGGATTGCTGGCTCCCACTCTCTCTGGGCCCGGTGCGCTCCGCTACGCTGCTGGCCTGTCTGGAATTGGGTCGTCGGCTGGCGAAAGCGCGACTCCCTGACCGAGCGCCAATGTCCCATCCTGGAGCGGTGGCCAGATATCTGGCACTGCAGTTCACTCGGCCCGGACAGGAGATCATGGGTGCGCTCTACCTCGACACCAGGAACCGGCTGATCGGCGAGAAGGAGATCTACCGCGGGACCCTGAGCCGGGCAGCAGTCGAGCCCCGCGCCCTGTTGAAGGAGGGAATTCTCAGGGATGCAGCTGGCTTTGTTCTCTTTCACACCCACCCGAGCGGTGACCCCTCCCCAAGCGCCGAGGATCTTGCCTTCACCCGACGCCTGGCCCACTCCGGTGAGCTCCTGGGTGTCAGGCTCATCGACCACCTCATCGTCGGGGTAGGGAACTCCTGGGTCTCACTGAAACAGCGAGGCGGTTGGTAGCAGTCTGTGCGATGCGGTGCCCTTGTCGAGACCAACTCAACATTTAGCATGAGCGGGGTAGGCCCACAACCTCCAAAGAGGTGGTCCTGGCCTACCCGACTGGGTGGGACGGTTCTCGACAGCTTTGGTAACCTCGCCAGCAACAAGCGAGGAGCCAAGGACAATGTCGATGATCTCGTTGGAAGAGTTCTTCAAGACCGAATTGAGAATCGCCACCATTACCGCGGCCGAGCCCATCCCCAACTCGAAGAAGCTTTTGAAGTTGTCGGTGGATCTCGGCGATGAGACACGAATCCTGGTTGCCGGGATCGCAAAGGACTATCCGTCTGCAGACCTGCTCGGCAGCCAGGTTGTCGTCGTCACCAATCTCCAGCCGGCCAAGCTGATGGGAGTCGAATCCCAGGGCATGGTGCTCGCGGCATCGGTAGAGGGTCGACCGGTGCTTCTACAGCCAGATCAGGCGGTGCCCGACGGCACCGCGGTGAAGTAGACCGACTAGACAGGGTTGGGGATGTCGACAAACTCGACGTCGATCCCGAACTTCCGGCGCAAGTGATCGCCGAGGGCCTGGATCCCCAGCCGTTCGGTAGCGTGGTGACCTGCGGCCACAAAATTCGCCCCGGCTTCCCTGGCCAGATTCATTACCCACTCCTCGGCTTCCCCGGTGACGAAGAGGTCGAGGCTGTGCTGGATGGCCTTGTGAAAATAGCGAGCGCCGGCACCACTGACGATTCCGATGGACGAGATCGACTCGCTGCCAAAGGAGAAGGTGAGGGGCTCGTGACCAAAAAGCTCGGTCAGGGCTCGGAGCACCGCCGCGCGCGGCCTCGGTTCCGGGAGGCGTCCCCTTACCCCCAGGGGAAGTCCTTGATGTTGGCAGAACGGCTGCAGGTCGGTCAGACCGAGACGGACAGCCGCGACCGCGTTGTTCCCCACCTCGAGGTGGCGGTCGAGCGGTAGATGGTAGGCGAGGAGATTGATCTCGCTGCGAATCAACTCCGCTACCCGACGATATTGGACACCGGTCAGGGTGGGAGGGTCCCCCTGCCAAAAAAGACCATGATGGACCAGGACGGCATCGGCCTCTGATTGGCGGGCGGCCCGGAAGAGCTCCTCACAGGCCGATACTCCGGAGACGATTTTCGAGATCTCGGCTCGACCCTCGACCTGCAGACCGTTGGGGCAATAGTCGCTACCCTGATCTGCGGCCAGAAACTCGTTCACATATGCGACCAGGGTGTCCCGGTCGACGGAGGGCCTTGCCGGTGAAGAGGACATCAGTCCGGTCAGTTTCGATCGCGACCCTGTCGCGGTCTGCCGCGGCCCCCTCGATCTCCGCCTCGGCCTCTGCCGCGGCCACCATCTCGATCCCGTCCCGCCGAGCTGGGAGGGCCTTCGTAGTCCTTGCCCTCGTAATCGGCCGGATTGTAGTCGGGCGCTTCCATGATAACGGCCTTGCGGGATAGGCGAACCTTGTTCTGTTCGTCGATATTGATGACCTTGACGCTCACCGAATCACCCTCTTGTACGACATCGCCCACCTCGCGCACGCGATAGGGGGCGAGTTCGCTGATGTGAACAAGACCGTCGGAGCCGGGAAGGATTTCGACGAACGCGCCATAGGGCTCGACTCGGCGAACGATGCCCTCGTAGACCTTGCCGATCTCGGGGACCTCTGTGAGTCGCTCGATGATCTCGAGGGCTCGCCGCGCGGCGACCTCGTCGGGCGAAGCAATGGTCACCTTGCCGTCGTTGTCGATGTCGACCTCACATCCGGTCTCATCGATGATCGACCGGATCGTCTTACCACCAGGGCCGATGACGTCGCGGATCTTGTCCTTGGAGATCATCATGGTGTGGAGACGTGGAGCATAGGGTGACATCTCCGCACGGGGCGCAGCGATGGTCTGCTCCATGAGATCGAGAATATGCATCCGGCCGGTGCGCGCCTGCTCCAGGGCCTGTCGCATGATCTCCTGGGTGACCCCCGTGATTTTGATGTCCATCTGCAACGCTGTGATCCCATCTCTCGTTCCGGCGACCTTGAAGTCCATATCGCCGTAGTGATCTTCCTGACCGGCGATGTCCGAGAGGACTGCAAACTTCTCGCCGCCCTTGATGAGGCCCATGGCGACTCCAGCCACCGGGGCGAGCATCGGCACACCAGAGTCGAAGAGTGCCAGGGAAGCACCGCAGACGGTGGCCATGGATGATGACCCATTGGATTCCATGATGTCCGAGACAACCCTCACCGTGTAGGGGAAGTCCTCCTCGTGGGGGAGCACAGGGGTCAGAGCCCGGCGGGCCAGCACTCCATGTCCGATCTCGCGACGACCGGGGCCGCGCAGGAACTTGACTTCACCGACCGAGAAGGGCGGGAAGCTGTAGTGCAGAATGAACTTCTGACGGCTCTCGCCCTCATACTCTTCGATGATCTGAGCGTCCCTACTGGTGCCGAGAGTCGCCGAAACGAGGGCCTGTGTCTCGCCACGAGTGAACAGGGCCGAGCCGTGGGTCCGGGGCAGGGTACCGACCTCGATTTCGATTGGGCGAATCTGATCTGTCGCCCGTCCGTCGAATCGGATCCCCTGACCGAGAATCTCCTGGCGCAGGATCTCCTCCTCGAGGAGCTTGATGACCTGCTTGACCTGCACCGGCTTCTCTTCGTCGTCGTCGCCGAGCGACTCGAGATAGGGCTCAACGACCGCTGTCACCGCTGCTCGTCTTTCGAATTTGCCAGCGGTGTGAAGTGCGCTGTGGAGTGACTCGAAAAGATCTGTCTTGACCTGCTCGAGCAGAGAGTTGTCGAAGGAGGCCGGCGTTTCCCATTCGGGCTTGACGATTCCTGCTTCGGCCTGCATCTCACGCTGTGCCTGAATAACCTTCTGGAGCTCCTGATGACCTTTGAAGATGCAGTCGAGCAGTTGGTCTTCAGAGAGTTGGTTGGCGCTAGCCTCGACCATGACGACAGCTTCTTCAGTACCGACCACGATCAGATCGAGCTCGGAGACATCCCGCAGACTGTTGGTGGGATTGAAGACCACTTCGTCCTCGATGAGACCGACGCGAACGGCGGCGATCGGCTCATAGAAGGGGATCTCGGAGAGAATCAAGGCCACCGAGGCGCCGTTGATGGCTAGGATGTCAGGATCGTTCTCACCATCCGCGGACAACACGAGAGAGATGACCTGGGTCTCGTGTCGATAGCCTTCCGGAAAGAGAGGCCGCAGCGGCCGATCGGTCATACGACAGGTCAGAATCTCCTTCTCAGTGGGGCGTCCCTCCCGCTTGAAAAAGCCTCCAGGAATTCTGCCTCCCGCATAGGAGTACTCGCGATAGTCCACGGTCAAGGGCAGGAAATCCCTGCTACTGGCGGATTTTGCGGCACAGGCCGTGGTCAGGACCACTGTGTCGCCGCAACGAATGGTGCATGAGCCGTCGGCTTGGCGCGCGATCTTGCCACGCTCGATCAACATGGTCTCAGTGCCGACTTGTATTTCTTTTGTCTGTTTCATCAGTCTTCTTTGTCCTTCACTACTTTATTGAAAGCCCCCGCGGACAGATCAACACCCGCCGCTGAGTGATTTCGGCATTTCGATACGGAGAGTATCTCCGTCCATATTCTTGGGGGGTCTACTTGCGAATTCCGAGACGATCTATCGTCGTCCGATATCTGTCGAAATCCTGCTTCTTCAGGTAATCGAGCAGTCGACGACGTCTGCCGACGAGCTTCAGGAGCCCGCGCCGGCTGTGGTGGTCCTGCTTGTGGACCTTGAAATGCTCAGTCAACTCGGTAATGCGCTGAGTGAGGAGGGCTACCTGCACTTCGGGTGAGCCCGTGTCATGGTTGTGCAGGCGCGACTCCTCGATAATTTTGTCTTTGACCTCCTTGGTCTGTGCCAACTTCAATTCCTCCATCTATTCCGCAAACAGTGAATGCTACCACAGGGGTTCGGTCAGATTTCATGAGAAAACAATGCGTGGCTGGACCACCCCTACGGAGCCGCTGCCGATTCTCTCTGCCACTACGCCGACAGCGATCAGCTGTCCACGACGGTTGACCAGTTTGACCCAATCACCCGCCTCGCCTGCGATCGTCCGAAACAGCACCGATTGCCCGTGATTGATCCGTTGTTCCTGTTGGGCATCGGCGGCCAGCGCATTGAAGGGGAGGGGGATTTCGTCGAGTGCTACCCACCCCCTGGCGGGCTCGGATGCGGAGTCGATCCCGTTCCGAAGCTCATCGAGAGTCAGGGCGTCTTCCACCTTGAAGGGGCCAACCTGCAATCGACGGAGCTCCGCGAGATGGGCGCCATAGCCCAGGTCTTGGCCCAGATCGTGTGCCAGACTCCGGACGTAGGTTCCAGAGGAGCAGGCCAACCTGAAAGACAGGGTGTGGTTGGAGATCTCCCCTTCAGGCTGAAACTCGAAAACGGTGATCTCCTTCGACGCTTCGGGTACCTCTTCTCCTCGGCGGGCGAGCTCGTAGTACTTGACCCCTTTGTGCTTCTTGGCGCTGTACGGAGGGGCCGCCTGGTCAAAAGTGCCTACCAGCTTCTGCATGGCCGCCAACACTTGCGGGTTCTCCAGGGCGCCCACCGGGGACTCGGCAACGACTTCGCCATGTCGATCATAGGTGTCGGTGGTAATCCCGAAGCGAATCTCTCCCGAGTAGACCTTTGGCGCGCGAATCAGAAAGCGGGTCAAACGAGTGGCCTTGCCAGCCGTAGCGACCAGGAGCCCCGTGGCGCCAGGATCGAGCGTGCCGCAATGCCCGATCTTCTTCTGACGGGCCATCCGACGCACCTGCTGCACCACGTCATGCGAGGTGCAATCGGGCTCTTTGTCGATGAGAAACAGACCGTCATACATCTCTTATTTCAGCGCCTCCTGAAGCTCGGAGACCACACGCTCCCGGAGAGCATCGAGTGACCCGTCGGCCAGAAAGCCGGCTGCATTGCGGTGGCCTCCACCCCCATTTCGCCGAGCGATCTTCTCGACGTCGACTGTACCCCGGCTGCGCAAGGAGACCTTGAACTGATCGGTGTCGACCTGGCGGATCAAGGCAGCGGCCTCGACGCCCGCGATGGAGCGCGGATAGTCGATAAGACCTTCGGTGTCACCGGCGGTAGCACCGGCGCGCTCGAACATCTCGCTGGTAATGATCGCCGTGGCGATCCTGGCATCGTGCACCTCGAGAGTGGCCAACATCTCGCCAAGCAGCCGGATGGCTGACTCGGGCTGGCTCTCGTGGAGCCACTGGGCGACTTGCTCGGGTCGGGCACCTTCCGTGACCAGGGCGCCGGCAGCCGCGTAGGCGGCAGGCGTGGAGTTGGAGAACCGGAAGCCACCAGTATCTGTCACCAGGGTCAGATAAAGGGCCGTAGCGGTGTCTTGATCGATCTCGACCATCAAACCCTGTGCGATCCGATAGATCATCTCGCCCAGGGAGGGTGCCGCTGTATCGACCCAATTGACGCGACCGTAGTGCTCGTTACCCAGGTGGTGATCGATGTTGACGATGGGCAGGTCGGTGATGGCCGACTCGACGCCGGTCCGATCCAGGGAGGGGCACTCCAGAATCACGACGGCGTCGAAGGTCTCAGGGTATCCCGCTGGAGGTGTCTCGCCAGTGTGAATCCGATCGCTGCCGGCCAGAGGGCGATAGAGCTTGGGGACTTCGTCGTGGTTCCAAACCACAGCACCCTTGCCAAGGGACCGCAGGATGCGGGCCAAACCCAGCGCAGAGCCGATGGCGTCACCATCGGGATTCATGTGGCTGATAAGCAGGAAGCGATGTCCCGCACGCAGTTCTTTGAGCAGATCCTCAGGTGCTTTTGTCGTGCTCATCTGGGCTCTCCAGTAGATCGGTGATTCTTTGACTGTATTCTGCGCCTCGATCGAGCTCGAAACGCAGTTCGGGGATGTTTTTGAGTCGCTTGAGCTCTCTGGCCAATTGGCTGCGGATGAATCCTGCGGCGTGGCGCAGGGCTTCGAGACTGGCCTGCCGGGCACCCTCATCGCCCACGACCGAGACGTGGACACGGGCGTACTTGAGATCGGGAGTCAAATCGACTGCGCTGACCGTGGTCATCCGGACACGGGGGTCATGTACCCGGCGACTGATGATCGAGGAGAGCTCGGTCCTCACCACATCGCCGACACGGTCGGTTCGTCGGGTCATGCTTGATCCTCCACGAAGAAGGGATCCCAGGAAGTGAGCATCGCTCCTGGGACCTCCTCGACATGGTCTCGAATCCTGTCAAGGAGACGCTCCACCTCAGATCTCGATCGGTGGACCAGAGCCACCGCAATCTGGGCGCGCTGATGGAGATCGTGGTAGTCGGTCTCCGCGACTGACACACGGTATCTCTGATGTAGGCGCTCAGTAAGTGCTTTGATCACGCGTCGTTTATCCTTGAGGCTGCGACCAGCAGGGATGTGGAGCTCGAAAACGGAGACCGCTACAATCATTATCGGAATCGACCGAAGTGGTGCAGGGGAACCGTCTCCCGTTCCTGCGTCAAGTATGAATTTCTTTCAGTTACAGCAGTTTGTGGCGACCTGCCAGGAGACGGCGCGGCCGTTTACAGACTCGGGGCTACCTCTTCCTGGACAAACGCCTCTATGGTGTCGCCTGGTTTGACGTCCTGATAACGCTCCAAACGGATTCCACAGTCAAACCCCGCTCGGACTTCAGACACATCGTCCTTGAAGCGTCTGAGCGAGGCGATCTTTCCTTCATGTACAACGACATTGTCCCGCAGCAGCCTGACGGAAGCGCTACGCGGGATGACACCCTCGATCACATGGCAACCGGCCACGGTCCCGATCTTGGGCACACCGAAAATCTCGCGTACCTCGACACGACCCTTGGTGACCTCTATGAACTCGGGCTCCAAAAGACCGGTCATGGCCTTGCGGATCTCGTCGCTAAGCTCGTAAATGACAGTGTGGAGGCGGATATCCACCTCCTCTTTCTCAGCCAGCTCTGAGGCCATCCTTTCGGGCCGCACGTTGAATCCGACAACGATGGCATTGGAAGCGGAGGCCAGGATAACGTCGTTGGTCGTAACCGCACCAACTCCGGCGTGGATGACCTGGAGTTTGACCTGATCGGTCGACAGCTTGCCGAGAGTATCCTTGAGGACTTCCACCGATCCCTGAACATCCGCTTTCAAGACGATCGGCAGCTCTTTTACCTCGCCCTCTTGGATACGACTGAAGAGCTGATCCAGGGAGACCTTGCCCAGCGAAGGGGCCAGCTCCTTCTGTCGTTGCTCCTCATGTCTGTATTCAGCGATGCCGCGTGCCTTGGACTCCTCTCCGACGACCTGGAACAGGTCACCAGCTTCGGGGACCTTGCCAAAGCCGGCCACTTCCGCTGGTGTGGCGGGACCGGCATGGCTGATCTTCTCCCCCAGATCGTTGGCCATGGAACGAACGCGACCCCAAGTGGCTCCGGAAACAAAGACATCGCCTGTCTGAATCGTGCCGTCCTGAACGAGGATCGTGGCCACGATGCCGCGACCGGGTTCCTTCCTCGCCTCCAGAACCACGCCTTGTGCCGGCAGCTCGGGGTTTGCCTTGAGATCGAGAATCTCGGCGGTCAGGAGAATCATTTCGAGCAGCTCCGGGATTCCGTCCTGCTTGAGCGCCGACAGCGCCACCGAAACGGTGTCCCCACCCCATTCCTCGACGGTCAAGCCATGCTCTGAGAGCTCTTTCTTGACCCGGTCAGGGTCGGCGTCGGGCCTGTCGATCTTGTTGATGGCTACGATGATGGGCACCCCGGCAGCCCGGGCGTGATCGAGGGCCTCTACGGTCTGGGGCATCACCCCGTCGTCAGCGGCTACCATCAGAATCACGATGTCGGTAATCTTGGCGCCCCGGGCACGCATCAAGGTGAAGGCCTCGTGCCCCGGCGTGTCCACAAAGACCACCCGTTTGCCATTGGTTTCGACTTCGTAGGCCCCAATGTGCTGGGTAATGCCGCCAAACTCACTTTCCGTGATCTTGGAGGAACGGATTGCATCGAGGAGGGTCGTCTTACCGTGATCGACGTGCCCCATGATGGTGACCACCGGGGCCCGCGGTTCACGACCTGCCGACTCCTCCTGATCGAGCTGCTGCTCCTGTTGGAGCTGCACCTCTTCCTCGAAGGTGACGATCATCGCTTCGAGACCGAGGTTCTCGGCGACCTCTTGCGCCAGTTCGGCATCGATGACGTGGTTGATGGTGGCCATGATGCCTTGTTTGAGGAGTACCTGGATCAGATCCTTGGCCTTGACGCCCAGCTTGTCGGCAAACTCCCGCACGGTCATGCCCTCGGAGAGGGTGATTGGAGTTTCGGGCGCAGCCGTCTTGAAGGGTAGAACTCGCCCGGTATCGATACTTTCGAGCTTCCGACGCTCTTCGCGGCGTCGGCGCCGATCACCGGCAGTATCGGCATCGTCGTCGACTCCAATGCCGGCATCTGCTTTAGCTGCCAAATCCTTGGTGGCAATCTTCGTTCCGGCAGTCTGCGTGTCGCTATCCGCGGTGGCCGAGGTTTGGCTCTCCGCTGAGGGTGGAGGAGCGGTCCCTGCCGGCACTGGGGTATGGGCAGCTGCCTTCTCGGGAGCCAGGGCTGGCGGCTCTTCGACCGGCGTCGGTCGAGGCGGCTCGGTCGATGGCAGCGTCTTGATGCGCGGTTCGACTCTTTGGATGAGAGGCCGCCGCCGCTGTGGTCGTAACGGGTTCGGTGGCATCCGCCGCTGTGGCGGCCGCCGCCTGACCGTTGGGGCCGTGGCCTTGGACTCCGCGTCCCGCAGGATGACTTCGCGAGGTTGCGGCAGACGCTTGCCCTCGAGGATCGCCTGAATCACGCTGGTATCGATCTGGGCGTTTTCCTCATCGTCTACACGGACGCCGATAGACTTGAGCTTGAACAGCAAATCCTGTTCAGAGACGCCCATCTTCTGCGCCAGGTCCTTGACTCGAATCTTCCCCATGAAATCCCGCGCTCCTCAGGTAATCTCTTTCGCGGCCCTATTCCTTGCTCTCCGGAACCTGATCGTCCTGTGCGACGACCTGGGCAGCCCCGGCAGTTTCGTTCTCGGTCTCGTCGGGGGCATCCCTTTGCTCGGCCTCTTCCAAGGCGCGACTCAGGGCCGCCATGAAGTCATCGCCCTCATGGGCGAGGGTCGTCGCTAGATCGTCTGCGGCGGGCTCTTCGGGGATCTCTTCAGCTCCGGCAGATTCCGGTGCCGATTGCTGAAGATCGGCCGCCCAGGCGACGATGGCCTTGGCGGTTTTGGGTCCGATCCCCTCGACCTGTTCCATGGCCTCTGGGCCTGCCTCCAGAACTGACGCGATGGTGAGAAAACCAGCTTCCTTGAGCTTCTCGCCGGTCTTGACTCCGACACCGGGGGCCAAAGTGATATCGAAACCAGCAGCCGTGGTTGGCGACGGCTCATCGGCGATGGCGCTCTGGAGCATCCGCGCCAGAGCACCGGCCACCTCGTCTTTGACATCGGTCTCACTCTTGATATCGATTCGTGCACTCAAGAGCTCGGATGCCAGTCGCACGTTCTGGCCCCGCTTGCCGATGGCCAAAGAGAGCTGCTCGTCTTCCACGATCACATCGAGATGTGGGTTCTCACCGTGATGGGTGATGGAGACACGGGTAATCCGTGCCGGGGCCAGTGCGCTTTGCGCAAAGGTGACCAGATCGTCGCTGTACTCGATGATGTCGATCTTCTCACCGCGGAGCTCGCGGATGATCGACTGCACCCTGGAGCCCTTCATCCCGACGCAGGCGCCGACCGGGTCGACATCCCGCTCGCGACTGATGACGGCGACCTTTGCCCTTTCCCCAGGTGCCCGGACGGCGGCCTTGATTTGAACCGTCCCATCATAGATCTCGGGAACCTCCATCTCGAAGAGCTTGGCCAACAGGCGGGGGTCGGTACGGGACAGGACCACTTGGGGGCCCTTGGGCTGCTGATGGACCTCGATGATGACGGCCCGAATCCGCTCGCCCTGGCTGTATCGTTCGTGACGGGCCTGCTCGCCCCGCGGCACGACGGCTTCGGTCCGCCCCAGGTCGACTACGATGTCGCCGCGCTCGAACCGCTTGACCGTGCCGTTGAGAACCTCGCCAACACGATCGATGAATTCGTTGTACACCTTCTCGCGTTCGGCTTCACGTATTCTTTGATAGAGGACCTGCTTGGCTGATTGGGCTGCGATTCGTCCCAAGCCATCGGTAGAGATGGGGATATGAATCTCATCTCCGACCTGTGCATCGGGTTGATGGTCCTGGGCCTCTTCGACGGTCCACTGAGAGAGGGGATCTTCGATCTCGTCTGCCACCGTCTTGACAATGAAAGCCTCGAATTTGCCGGTATCCAGGTCAAAGGTCGACCGCACCGGGGCCTTGATCCGATGTTGTTTCTTGGCCGCGGAAGCCATCGCGTCCTCCAGAGCGCTGATCCAGCGGTCGAATTCGATGTCTTTTTCTCTGGCGACCTGTTTGAGGACTTCGCCAAGGTTGGTTTCCACTGTTCGTGTTGGTGCCATGACTGCTGCTTTCTAGAACTCCGGCTCGAGCCGAGCCATCAAGATGTTCTTCATTGAGATTCTATAGCTGTCGTCAGTCTCCGAGGCTACCAGCACGACCTCCCGCAGGTCGGGCGAGTGCTCTGCCAGAATCCCGACGACGGTTCGTTTGTGTGGCATCCCTGGGTCCTTCCATGTGATTCTCACTTTGCTACCGCAGAAATTCGTGTAGTCGTTGTCGCGGTAGAACTTCCGATCCAGTCCCGGCGAAGTCACCTCCAACACATACCGGTCCGCTCCAAACTCGACCACGTCGAGGAGAGCGGATATCTGCTTCGATACGGTCTGGCAATCATCGAGAGTCACGCCATCCGGTCGGTCGATGACCAGACGCAAAACTCCTCCCTTGAACTGGCAATCGAGAAGCTCGCAACCGGAACTGTCGGCAACGGCCGAGAGTTCCGGTCGAATCTCTTCGCTCAGTTCCCTCTGGCTCATAAGGTCCGAGGCTCCAAACCGGTTTTTGGGCAACAAAAAAAGTGAGTGAACCACCCACTCACTTCGTCGCCCCTCGAAGCCAGCGCAGGGAGTATAGTCCAACGCCAAGCCAGGTTGCAAGCTTTGGAGGCAGATCCGGCCCCCACTGAGCCGTGCCTCTGCCATAATGGCACGAGTGTGTCAGATACCCGCCGGACCCCGGGCTTCGACGTTGCAGCTGAGACTGGCAAGGTGTTTGCTTGACATCGCATAGAGAAGATGTACACGATTGGTCCTTGAAAGGAGCTGCAGACTCAAAATGAACCACGATTTGAAACGAAGATTCCTGACTGTGGTGGTCGTTTTTGGTGCCATGATCTTTGGCATGGTCCTGGCTGGTGGCCTGGACCTGACACCTTCGAGCATCAGCGCTCCCGATGAGCCCGATCCCCAGCCGGTATCGACTCAGTCAGCAGCTCCTGCCGGTTATCCCAGCTTTGCAGATCTGGCAGAGAGCGTCTCCCCGGCCGTGGTAACCATCGAGGCATCATCGTTCGAGACCTCGGGCCGGTCGGGCTCTGTAGATCCTTTCGAGTTCTTCTTTGGACCCCGGCGTCGGGAGGGGCCCCCAGGCGATGACGACGAGGAATTCCGCTCAGACTCGGGCGGTAGTGGCTTTCTGGTCAGTGCGGACGGCTATGTGGTGACCAATAACCATGTCATCCGTGGTGCCGAGGAAGTCCGGGTGCGGATGGGGAACGAAGTATTCGATGCTGAGCTCAAGGGGGCAGACGCGGCCACCGATCTGGCTCTACTCAAAATCGAGGCCGACGATGAGCTGCCCTACCTGCTCCTGGGCGATAGCGATCAATTGCGGCCTGGAGATTGGGTCATGGCCATCGGCAGTCCCCTGGACCTGACCAATACCGTCACGGTTGGTGTCGTGAGCGCCAAAGGGAGGCGGATCGGCATCAGCCAGGAAACCAGTTCGTTCGAAAGTTTCATTCAGACCGACGCAGCCATCAACTTCGGCAACTCCGGGGGTCCTTTGGTCAGTATCACCGGGCATGTGATCGGTATCAATACAGCCATCAATTGGGGTTCCGAGAACATCGGCTTCGCTGTGCCGGTGAACGTGCTGCGCCATGTCCTGCCCCAGCTTCGGGACGAGGGCCGTGTGCGACGCGGTTACCTCGGGATCAGCGTCTCCGATCTGACACCCAGAGCTGCAGAGGCTTTCGGGCTGGGGTCGACCTCCGGCGCCATGGTCAGCCAAGTTCAACCCGGACAACCCGCCGAGAAGGCCGGACTGGAGCATGGCGATGTCATTCTCGAGGTCGATGGTCGGGAGGTGGCCAACACTCGTGAGCTCATCGACTACGTCTCCAACCAGGGGCCAGACGCCACGGTCGAGCTCGAGATCCTGCGGGATGGCGAACGAATCAAGAAGTCGGTCGATCTGGCTGAGAGACCTTCGGCTGCCGGAACCGAGCTGGAAGAGGTCGAACCGGATGAGAGCGGGATCGAATGGCTTGGCCTGCGGTATCAGAACATCACACCCGGGCTGCGCTCGACCCATGGCCTGCCCGAAGATGCCGTCGGTGTATGGGTCACCGAGATCTCGTCCCGGAGTCCCCTTTACGACGAGGGAGTCCGGGCTGGCGAGATCATCAACATCATCACCGAGGTGAACGGCCAGGAAGTGGAGAGCACCGAGGATTTCGAAGATGCCGTCCGCGGGGCTGAGCCGGGTTCCCGGTTGCGGATCTACATTCGACGATTCGCCCGTGGACAGGAGGCCCAACCTCTGTTTGTGTTCCCTGCCGTTCCCTGACGTTAGTTCGTCGTTTGCTTTCGGGCCGACCCACCGCGGGTCGGCCCTTTTCTTCTTGGAGCGAGATAGACTCCTTTCGCCATGCCACGAAAGAAGGACACAACGATTCAAGGAACCGTCCTGTTGGTGGACGATGAAAAAGCCATCCGCGATAGCCTGCGGATGGTTCTGGAGTACGAGCGCTATCGAGTCCTGGAAGCCGCCAGTGGCGACGAAGCGCTGGCAGCAGTTCGCCGATCCTTACCCGACGCCGTGCTTCTAGATATCAAGATGCCTGAAATGGATGGCTTGGAGGTGCTCAGTGCACTTCGAGACCGAGGCTATGAGATGCCGGTCATCGTCGTGACCGGACATGGTGATATCGATACCGCCATCGAGGCTACAAAAAAGGGGGCGTTCGACTTCTTCGAGAAGCCTCTGCAACGCGATCGGGTGCTGCTGAGCCTCCGCAACGCCCTGGAGGCCTACCGACTACAACAGGAGAGCTCCAACCTGCGCCGCCAGCCCGATGAGCTCATTGGGACCTCCCCGATCATGCGGGGGCTCAGGGAGACCATCGCCAAAGCGGCTCCGGCCAATGCCACGGTGCTGATTGTCGGCGAGAGTGGTACAGGTAAAGAGCTGGTGGCTCGGGCTCTCCACCGCCAGGGTACTCGTTCCCAGCGTCCTTTGATTCAGGTCAACTGCGCCGCCATCCCCGATGAGCTCATCGAGTCGGAGCTTTTTGGTCACGAAAAAGGAAGCTTTACCGGTGCAGTCCGCAAACAGCTGGGCAAGTTTGTCGCCGCAGACAACGGAACCATCTTTCTGGACGAGATTGGCGATATGTCACCGCGAACCCAAGCCAAAGTCCTACGGGTGTTGCAGGGCGGTGAAGTGGAGCCCGTCGGCGCTCAACAGGTGTTCGAGGTGGACGTGCGTGTGATCGCCGCCACCAATCGCAAGCTCGAGGAAGAGATGGCCGAGGGACGATTTCGCGAAGACCTCTTCTACCGCCTGAATGTCGTTCCCATCGAATCGCCGGCCCTGCGGGAGCATCTGGAGGATATCCCTGAGCTCGTCGATTACTTCGTCCGCCGGTATGCCACGATCAACAACTGTCGGCCTAAAGAGTTTTCAGATGACGCTCTTACCTACCTCAAGGCTCTGCCTTGGAAGGGTAACGTCCGCGAGCTCAAGAACGTGATCGAGCGCGTTCTCATCTTGAGCTCAGATACCGAGATCACAGACAAGGAGCTGCTTCAGACGGTGGGAGGAGGGCGCCGCGATTTGAGCTCGGTGCTGGCCACAGCACAGACCCTCAAGGATTTTCGAGAAGCAGCAGAGCGTCTATTCCTGGTGGAGCAGCTGGAGCGTCACGATTGGAACGTCACGAGGACCGCTCGTTCGATTGGCACTCCGAGGAGCAACCTGTACAAAAAGATGGAGCAGTACGGGATTCAGAGACAGGTCGCCGCCGATAATGGCTGAGGATTCGTATCTGATCTCTTGGTTGCAGGAAAGTGGCGCTGTGCGAAAAGGCCACTTCCGACTTTCGTCCGGGCTTCATTCGCCAGCTTATGTGCAATGTGCCTTGTTGCTGGAGGATCCGAACCGGGCCCGCCACATTGGTGCCGATCTTGCGGAACGGCTAAGCGAGTTTCGTCCCGACTCCGTTCTGTCTCCCGCCCTGGGGGGAGTGGTCATCGGCTACGAGGTGGCGGCGGCGCTGGGTGTCCCCTTCCGGTTTGTCGAGCGTGTTGATGGCCGCATGCATCTCAGAAGGGGCTTTGCGCTGCGCCAGGATGAGCGAATCGTGGTCGTGGAAGACGTTGTCACTACTGGAAAATCGACACTCGAAGTGGCTACTGTCGCCGGGGATCTGGGCGCGGAAGTCTGCACCATAGGCTCCATCCTCGACCGAACCGGTGGCGAGAGCCCTTTCGGGGTACCGTACATCAGTCTTCTCGATCTGGACCTGCCCACCTTCGAGCCGAGTGAATGCCCCCTTTGCGCGGCCGGGGAGGAGCTCGACAACCCCGGTAGCCGTCCGATTCCTTGACCGCCGAAACGCCCGTTGTTAGCATCGCAGGCAAGTCGTCCGACCCTGTTTCAACCGCGGAGCGGGGCCAACTTTCCCGGTGAAATCATGCGAATCGATTTGAACGAAGAGCAGAAGCTCCTGCGCGATTCTGTGCGCGAGTTCGCGGAGGAAGAGGTCAGGCCAAAGGCCAAGGAGATCGACGAAACCGGTGAGTTTCCGTCAGATTTCTTGCGGCAGGCCGGAGAGCTCGGCCTGGCTGGGGTGGCCGTGCCGGAGGAGTACGGTGGGGCTGGGATGGACACCACCGCCTATACCCTGGTCGTGGAAGAGATCAGTCGGGTCTGTGGCAGTAGTGGAGTCATCCTGTCCGTCAACAACTCCCTGGTCTGCGATCCGCTGCTGAGATTCGGCACGGAGGATCAGAAACGCGACTTCCTTACCCCCCTGGCCGCAGGACAGAAGCTAGGCTGTTTTGCGCTGACCGAGCCCGAAGCTGGAAGCGATCCGTCCGCGTTGCGAGCCACTGCAACCCGTGATGGCGACGACTACATCCTGAACGGCAACAAGCTGTTCATCACCAATGGCACGAACGCCGATATCGCGCTCGTCTTTGCCACCGTCGATCCAGAGCTCAAGCACAAGGGCATCACAGCCTTTATCGTGCCCGCGGAGACGCCCGGCTATGCCCGGGGTGGACACGAGTACAAGCTCGGTGTCAACGCGTCGGGGACGACCGAATTGTCGTTCCAGGACATGAGGGTGCCGGCGAGCCAACGTCTCGGCGAAGAAGGCGAGGGATTCAAGATCGCCATGCAGACCCTGGATGCTGGACGGATCGGGATCGCAGCCCAAGCGGTGGGTATCGCCCAGGCGGCGTTCGAAGAGGCTTTGGCCTACAGTCAAGAGCGTCAACAGTTCGGCCGTCCTATCTCCGACTTTCAGGCCATTCAATTCTATCTGGCCGATATCTCCACCGAGCTGGATGCAGCGCGGCTGTTGACCTGGAAAGCAGCCTGGGCCAAGGACCACGAGAAGCGCTATACGCTCGAGGCATGCCAGGCGAAGCTCTTCGCCTCGGAGATGGCCCAGCGTGTCACCACGCGGGCTCTGCAGATCCACGGCGGGTACGGGTATATCCGCGAGTACAACGTGGAGAGATATTTTCGGGACGCCCGCATCACCGAGATCTATGAAGGCACCAGTGAGATCCAGAAAATGGTCATCGCCGACTGGATCCTGGATCATTCCTGACGTCAATGACCCAGACTGGCGATTCGAATCTGGGACCCCGCCTCACCGACGGGCAGCAGCTTCTGCAAGATGAAGTGCGACGATTCTGCGAGGATCGGATACGTCCGGGTCTCGCCGAGCGTGATCGAAATCACACTTTTCCTGCCGACATCCTTGCCGAGTTGGGCGACATGGGTCTGCTGGGAATGACCGTGGCGGAGGGCTTCGGCGGCAGTGGTCTCAGCGCGCTCGACCTGGTCATCGTCGTCGAGGAGATTGCTCGTGTCTGTCCCTCGGTGGCGGTCTCCTTGAGTGTCTCCAACTCGGTCTGCTGCTGGCCCATCAACCGATTCGGAACGGAGGATCTGAAACAGCGTGTTCTTCCTCCACTAGCATCGGGGGAGACACTGGGGGGCTTCGCCCTGACCGAACCGGGCTCAGGTAGCGATGCAGGGAGCCTCCGAACCACGGCTGTGCAAAACGGGCAGAACTGGATACTGAATGGTGAGAAAGCTTGGATCACCAACGCTGGCGCTGCTGGATTCTATGTGAGCTTCGCCCGGACGAACCCGGAGGCAGGTCACCGCGGCATCAGCGCATTTGTTGTTGGGGCAGATACCGAAGGGCTTTCGATCGGCCCTCCAGAAGAGAAGTTGGGCCTGCGCGCGAGCCTGACCGCGCCGGTGATATTCAACGACTGCCGGGTTCCGAACAGCCACCTGCTGGGGCAGGAAGGACAGGGATTCAAGATCGCGCTGGCAACGCTGGATCATTCGCGGCTCGGGATCGCCGCCCAAGCGGTGGGAATTCACCAGCGGGCCTTCGAGCTCGCCGTCGACTACGCCCGACAGAGAGTGCAGTTCGGTCGACCCATCGCCGATTTCCAGGCGGTTCGCTTCACCATTGCCGAGATGGCCACAAGATTGGCAGCCGCACGCAGCCTGACTCGGGCTGCGGCCGCCGCAGAAGACACGAGTCAGGCCGGTCGACTGGCGGCCCAGGCAAAGCTCTTCGCAGCTGAGGCAGCAAACCAGGCCTGCTGGGACAGCCTGCAGATTCACGGTGGCAATGGCTTCAGCGAAGAGTATGAGATCGCCAAGCTCTATCGCGACGTTCGAGTGACAACGATCTACGAAGGTACCAGCGAGATGCAGCGGCGGGTCATCGCCCGCCACCTGCTACAATGACGCTCACACCGACCAAGATTCGGGGGGGAACTGGTAGCTATGAGTAGGAAGATTCTATTGGCCGATGACAGCTTGACGATTCAAAAGGTCGTCGAGCTCACCTTCATGGAGGGCGACTTCGAGGTCACAGCAGTTAGCAATGGGGACGATGCCCTGAGCAAACTGAGTGAGATGACGCCCGATGTCGTAATTGCCGATGTGCACATGCCCGGCGCCGATGGTTTCGAGATTTGCAGAGCCACCAAGGAGAGTCATTCAGGTGTGCCGGTGCTGCTGCTGGTGGGGACTTTCGAGCCGTTTGAGGAAAGCATCGCCACAGAGGCTGGAGCCGATGCCCACCTGAAGAAGCCTTTCGATTCTCAGGAACTACTCCGTCTGGTGGAGGACCTCCTCGGCGGTGCGGCCAGCGATGAGTCGGCTCCAGCAGCACAGGAAGCAGCTGATTTTTCCGATCTCGACGATGCCTTTACCGTCGATGACTCATTGGAACCAGACGCTGCGGTGGTCGTTCAGCCACCCGATGACATGGAGGGCGAGGATGCCGGCCTGGCCTTCACAGAAGATTTTGCAGCGGAGGATGCCATGGAGCCGACTCCGTCCGCCGGTCTGTCCGATGAGGACATAGACCGCATTGCCCGTCGTGTCGTCGAGTTGATGAGCGATCAGACCGTTCGTGAGATCTCCTGGGACGTGATTCCCGATCTCGCCGAGATCGTCATCAAAGACCGGATCCGCGAACTGGAAAGCCAAGTCGACTGATCGGGAACGCCGGCCCGGCGCCGGTCAGATCATGCGGCGGCCATGGGGCTTGCGCCAAAAAACCCGCGCCAGAGAACTGTCGAGTTGTGACTGAACGGACCCTCCGTTCCACAGGTTCGTTGATAGACCATGGACAAGCGCTTTCAACCAGCTAGCTACGAGACCAAATGGCAGGAATGGTGGGCGGAGAAGGGATTCTTCGTAGCCGAGGCGCCGTCGGTCAAGCCCAGCTACTGCATCATGATCCCGCCTCCCAATGTGACGGGAACACTGCATGCTGGTCATGCGCTGCAGTCGACCCTCCAGGATCTTCTGACCCGGTGGAAGCGGATGCTCGGGTACAACGCGCTGTGGCTTCCGGGGACCGATCACGCAGGTATTGCCACTCAGCTCATGATCGAGCGCCAGCTGGCAAGCGAGGGCACTGACAGGCTGTCTCTCGGCCGTGAGCGATTCCTGGAACGGGCCTGGGACTGGACCCGCCAGCACAGTGGACATATCCGATCGCAGCTCGACCGCCTCGGAGCCAGCTGCGACTGGAGTCGAGAGCGCTTCACCCTGGACAAAGGGCTGTCGGTGGCCGTCCGCGCCGCCTTTGTCCGTCTCTATGAAGAGGGCTTGATCTCGAGGGGTGAGTACATCGTCAACTGGTCCCCGGAGCTGCATACGGCGATCTCCGATCTCGAGGTCGACATGAAGACGGTGCAGGGGAAGCTCTACCACATCGCCTATCCCATCGAAGACAGCGACGAGCGGATCGAAGTCGCCACCACACGCCCCGAGACGATGCTCGGTGACACGGGTGTGGCGATGCATCCAGACGATGATCGTTACAGTCATTTACTGGGTAAGAGGGCAGTCCTGCCGCTGCTGGGTCGCCATCTGACTTTCATCGCCGACGAGGTGGTGGAGCGAGAGTTCGGAACCGGGTTGGTCAAGGTCACGCCAGCCCACGATCCGGCTGACTTCGAGATGGGGAAACGTCACGGCCTGGAACAGATTCAGGTCATCGATCACCGGGGACGGATGACTGAAGCCGCTGGCGAAGCCTTTGCAGGTCTCGACCGCTTCGTGGCGCGGGAGAAGGTCCTGGAGCTGCTAGAGGAGCAGGGCTATCTGGTCAAGGTCGAGGATTACGTCCACAATGTTGGGCACTGTCAGAGGAGCGGTGTGCCCATCGAGCCCATGGTGTCGACCCAGTGGTTTCTTGATGTATCGGGGATGGCTGCCAAGGCGCTAGAGGCGGTGGACAAGGGCGATCTGACCCTCGTTCCGGACACCTGGGAGAAGACCTGGGAGCACTGGCTGGGAAATATCAGACCCTGGTGTATCTCCCGGCAGCTCTGGTGGGGCCACCAGATTCCGGCCTGGTATGGCCCCGATGGCGAGATCCATGTCGCCATGAGCCGCGAAGAAGCGGTCGAAAAGGCCGGCACCGACGAGCTGAAACAGGACGCCGATGTACTGGATACGTGGTTCTCGTCGGCGCTATGGCCATTCTCGACACTCGGGTGGCCGGATCAGACCGCCGACCTCGAGACCTTCTATCCCACCGATGTCCTGGTTACGGGATTCGACATTATCTTTTTCTGGGTCGCTCGCATGGTGATGACAGGCCTTCACTTCGTCGACGACGTTCCCTTCCACACGGTTCATCTGACGGGTCTTGTCCGGGATGGCGAGGGCCAGAAGATGTCGAAGACACGAGGAAACACCGTCGATCCTCTGGAGCTCGTGGACGAGTATGGGGCCGACGCCGTCAGGTTTACGCTGGCTATTCTGGACAGTCCGGGTCGGGATATTCCCCTCGATCCCGATCGCATGGCCGGGTACCGTGCCTTTGGCAACAAGATCTGGAATGCCACACGGTTCTCCCTATCCAGAGTCGGGGAGGCAGAGGTTGAAACAGAATTGAATCCGTCCGATCTGGAAGCTCCGGAGCGCTGGATTCTCTCCCGGCTGTCCAGGGCCGCTACAGAAATCAACCAGAAGTTTGAAACCTACCGCTTCGACGAAGCCTGCAGACGGTTGTACCATTTCTTCTGGGGCGAGCTGGCCGATTGGTACATAGAGTTCTCCAAGCCTGCCCTGTTTGGTGAAGCACCCCGTCCGCAGGCTGGAACGGTTCTCCTGACCGTTCTCGATCGCAGCCTGCGCCTGCTTCATCCAGTCATGCCCTTCCTGACCGAAGAGCTGTGGCAGCGTTTGCCAGGTCATGAACGGATCCATCCCGAGACGATCTGTCTGGCTCCCTACCCGGAGCGAGTCGAGGACTGGGAGGACCCAGCCGTCGAAGAGCAGATGGACCGTTTCATCCAAGTGGTGGGTTGGGCTCGAAACATGCGATCCGAGCTCGCTGTCCCGCCCAAGACCGAGGTCGAGCTCTACCTGGATTGCGGTGAGGAGGACATCCAACAATTCTTGAAAGAGATGGAGGCCCTCTCGAGACCCCTGATTGGACTCTCGGCGGTTCACTACACCGAGCCGCCGAAGGCTACCCATCGGGACCTTGTTGCCGGAATCCAGGTGGGACTCCTGGTGCCGGAGTCGGAGTTGGGAGAAGAGGAGCGGTCACGACTGGAAAAGGAGCGATCCAGTCTCCTACAGCAGATCGAGCGTGTCGGAATCCTCCTGGGCAACGAGCAGTTCCTCAGCAAGGCCCCAGACAGTGTCGTGGATCAAAATCGGCATCGTCTCCAAGAAATGAAGAAGCGGCTCGAACGCATCGAAGCCGGTCTCGAATAGGCCCAGCAAGTCCGTTTGATCTCCATGCAGCCAAGCGAGTTTCACGCTCAGCTCACCTCAAAGGGCGGTCTTCGGACGCGCAATCGGGTCGTTCTGTCGAGCATCGACTCCACCAACAGGCTCGGCAAGACGATGGCCTCCTTCTATCTGCATAGCGGTGAGGAGCTATCACCGACTCTGCTGGTGGCGCTGGAGCAGACGGGGGGTAGGGGGCGTCTGGGTCGGCGATGGCTCAGTCCCCTGGGAGGAATCTATGTTTCCCTTGTCTGGCCGATGGGGAGAAAGGAGCTCCTGTCGGGTTTGCCCTTGCGCGTCGCGGCTGCCCTCTGCCGAGAACTCGACGGGATTGTCGATCTTCCCTGTCGGTTGAAGTGGCCCAACGACCTGATAGTCGACGGCGGCAAGGTCGGAGGGATCCTTATCGAGGCCGTGGGCCGGGGAGAGAACGTCGCCGCTGTCCTCGGGTTCGGCATAAACTACGCAGCGCACAGCGATGAGCTGGCTCCAGGGGCGACGACCCTGCAACAGCAATGCTCGGTGCTCCCACCGGTGGGGGAAGTGGGCGGCCGTCTGATTCGGGGTGTGGAGAACGAGCTCATCAGACACGTTGCCATGTCTCAGGTCGTCCTGGAGTATTCGCGTTGGAGCCTGCACGTGGGGAATCAAGAGATAAGCTGCCAGACGTCGAGGGGTGTTGCCGTCGGTACGTTTCTTGGTTTCGACGAACGTGGCTTTCTACGGCTCGCAACGGCTACAGGAGAGCAGCAAATCTCTGCCGGCGACATCATCGAGCACGGGCTTGACGGGGCATCATGAGTCGGGACCACCTGCTGATCGTTGTCGATGTAGGGAACACCAACACGGTGTGTGGGGTCTATGAAGGCGACGAGCTTGTTGCCGACTTCCGGCTGTCCACCGACGTCGACCGCACCGCCGACGAGTACGCCGCTCTGCTCCTGCCGCTGCTGGCCAAGGTCGGAATCGATCCGGCCAAGGCCATCGGGGTGGTGATCTGCTCGGTCGTGCCGCCATTGACGCCCTGCTTCCAGCAGCTCTCAGAGCGCTACTTTCATCAGCAAGCGTTCTTTGTGGAGCCTGGCGTGCGGACCAGCCTGGCGATTCGATACGACAACCCAACCGAGGTAGGTGCAGATCGGATCGTCAACGCCCTGGCAGCCCGGGAGCTCTACGGCGCCCCGGTCATCGTGGTCGATTTTGGCACCGCTACCACATTCGACATCGTCAATGCGGACGGGGACTATGCGGGCGGCGTCATCTCGCCCGGGCTGGTCATCTCTGCCGAGGCCTTGTTCTCGCATGCGTCCCGTCTCTACCAGGTCGATGTCAGACGGCCTGAGCGACTGGTCGGCAAGAACACCGGCGCCGCCATGCAGTCGGGTCTCTATTTTGGATACGTGAGCCTTGTGGATGGGATTCTCGAGCGCTTGATGAAGGAGATTCCCAATGTCCAGCGCGTGGTGGCCACCGGAGGCCAGGCCGAGCTCATCGCCGGGGGCTCCAAGTTCATACAGGAGGTCAATCAAAACCTCACCTTGGCGGGGTTGAAGTTGATCCATGAGCTCAACCGATAACTCCGCAGTCGATCACGCCTATTTTCAAGCCATCGAGAAGGCCTTTATCCGATTGCGGGGGGCGCCTCTTTTGCTATCGCCCGCCGACTGGCAACAAGCCCGGCAGTGGCGACGGGAAGGAATTCCGCTGGAGCTCGTTCTCCAGACCCTCGAACAGGTCTTCGCCCAACGCACTGCCCGGGGAGCCAAAGGAAGGGTGCAGGGGCTCCGCTACTGTGCTGCGGCTCTCGCGGCGGCGTGGCAAGAGCAGGGTGAGCTCCAATCCACGGGCAAGCGCGAGAGCGCGCCAGCCATGGACGTGCGAGAGAGGCTCGAGGCTCTTGCACAAGCGGTGAGCTCCGTCGAGACAGCACCCGCTGGGACAGCAGACCGGATCCGAGACCTCGTCGGCTCTCCTGAAGAGGTCGAAACGGCTCTGATCGACCTCGATCGGGAGCTTGTCGATCTCGCTCTCACCCACCTTGATGGCGCCAGCCGAGAGGATTTGCAACGGTCCATCAGGGAGTCTCTCGACAAGCTCCGATCGAGACTCGGCGGCGAGGAGGTGACGCGGGTGCGCGAGCGTCTCTTCAGGGAAAGCGTCCGTCGCCACGCGGGTCTGCCAGTGTTGTCGCTATTCGCCGTCGATGTCGGCGAAGGCTGATCCTTCACTACGCAAGATCCGCCACTCAAACTCCGTCCTGATCAGATGTGTTTCGCAGCCGAAACGCGGCTGTCCCTGCCGCAGCTGCGCTGATCTCGGGTTGTTGTCTCGGGCTCCAGGCTCTCTGGTGTCCTCCAGGGATCGGTCTGTCTCTATTTGCCTTGGGGATCGCGATGAGAAGGACGTGCGGTCCCCTTGTAGCCTTTCTGGGCATCGGTCTGGTTATCGGATCTCTTCAACAGAAGAGTTCGTACCACCCCCACCCCGACCGGCCGGTGGAGATGGTCCTCGAGGTTTCCGGGGTTTGGCATCGGGATGAAGATGGACTCCGGACGATGGCGCGAGGGGGATGGATGCGGCAAGGGCGTTGGCATGGCCGCTGGAACCATGAGCTGCGGTTGGTACTTCCCAGGGACAGTTCCCCTCCGGCGAGCAGTCGCCTCCGCGTTCGGGGGTATCTACGTCGGCCACCGGCCCCCGCCAACGGTCTCCGGGCCAGGCCCGGGCTCTGGATTCTGCGGGTCAAGTCGATGGTCTTCGTAAGCACCGACGAGGAGTCGGGGATCTCTGTGCGAGATCTGTTGCGCCGCGCGTCTACCTACGCCCGCGGGGTGATCGATCGACGCCTCCAAAGAGAGAGCAGGGGAGGGGAGGAGTGGCACCAGAGACTGATTGAAGTGCTGGTGCTGGGACGAGCCGATCAGCTGCCGAGGGTGGTGGCCCGGGGTCTTCGATGCGCCGGGCTGTCCCATCTTGTCGCCCTTTCGGGTCTTCATGTGGGCCTGCTGGTGGGAGCTGTGTTGCTGCTTACCTCGGGACTCTCTCGGCAATTGCGGATCCCGATCGTGCTTCTCCTGACCTGTAGCTATGTACTGTTGGCGGGAGCCCGTCCCAGCCTCATCCGGGCAACGCTCATGATGGTAGCCGTGCTCGGATCATGGGCGTTGGCACGACCGCCCCAAGCGGCCAACACTCTGGCCTGGGTAGCGGCGATCATGTTGATATGGGACACCTCCTTGATGAGAGATCTAGGATTCCAGCTCACGGTGGCGGCTACAGCGGGCATCCTGATCCTGGCTCCGCAGCTGGAAGAACGGTTGGAGAGAGTTCCAGTACCGTTGCGCAAGCCCCTCAGTGTCAGCGTCGCCGCACATCTTGCAGCCCTGCCCTGGGCGCTGAGCGCATTTCACATCGCAACCCCCCTCTCTCCCCTCTGGAATCTCGTGGCGGTTCCGTGGGCAGCGTTGACTCTTGGAATAGCGTTTGCCTGGGTGTGCTGTTCGATCATTGCACCTCCTCTTACATCGGTTCTCGGGGAAATACTTGATCAACTAGGACGGCCGCTCGATGCTCTAGGTGCCCTGCCGCCTGGGATCCTTCTCGCCATGCCGGTGCAGGTCGGCTGGTGGGCTGCTCTTTCATTGAGCGTGCTTCTCCTAACGATCTGTCTGGCAAAGCGATGGGCTCGAATGGCCGCCTCCTTGGGTCTCGCTTGCGGACTCCTTCTCGTCCCCGGGCGCGAACCAAGTGCACCTGAGCTCGTGATCCTGGACGTGGGCCAGGGCGAGGCCATTCTGCTCCGTGACCAGGATCGGACCCTCCTGGTCGACGGGGGTGGCTGGCGGCGGGGGGACATTGCCCAAAGGGTGCTTGTGCCCACTCTGGCTCACCTGGGAGTGCGGAGGTTGGATGGAGCGATACTGACCCACCCGGACACCGATCACTGTGGGGGCCTTTTGGCGCTCTCCTCCTACATGAAGATCGGGACGCTCTACACGACCCCTGGTTGGATCAAGGATCCCTGTGTCTCTGAGCTTCTGGTTCGACCAGGTCTCCAGGTGCGACCGCTGTGGCGGGGTGAGGAAGTCCGTCTCGGTCGTTGGGCTCTCCGGGTTGTTCATCCCGCTGCTGGAGATCGGCAAGGCAGAAACGACAGATCGATTGTTCTGTTGGCGACAACGTCCGAGTATCGAGTGCTTCTGACGGGTGATCTCGAGTCCAGCGGGGAGAGAGAGATCCTATCAGCAGTGGCTGGAATCGAGCTCGACAGAGTAGATATTCTCAAGATCGGGCATCATGGCAGCGCCACGTCGACCTCGAGGGAATGGTTGCTCCGAGCTCGTCCAGGTCTGGCGCTCATCTCCTGCGGCGTGGCCAACCGTTACGGCCATCCCTCACCTCTGGTCTTGAGTCGTTTGCGAAGATCCCATATCCCAACTCTGCGCACAGATCGTCACGGCGCCATCCAGATCACACTGGACGCGGGTGGTCCGGTACGCATCCAGATGCCAGGTGCTCCTCGCGATCTGGGCTTCTGAGAGAGAGATAGACTGGTCTGTGCATGACCAGAACCGTGGCGATTCTCGGACCGACCTCGGTCGGCAAGAGTTGGCTGGGATTGGAATTGGCGGCGGCCCTGTCGGGCGAGATCATCAGCGCCGACGCCCTCCAGGCCTACCGGGGATTCGATATCGGCACTGCCAAACCGACCCGGGATGAGCAGAGGAACGTACCCCATCACCTGATCGACATTCTCGAGCCTCATCAGACGTTCTCGGCGGGGGAGTTTGCTCGGCGAGCTCGGATTTGCATCGAAGAGATCTCCCAACGGGGCCGTCGACCCATCGTGCTGGGCGGCAGCGGACTCTATCTGCGGGCACTTCTGGATGGGATCAGTCCAATTCCGGAGACATCTGCTGAGATTCGGTCTGAGCTGCGATGCCGCCTCGAGGAGGAGGGGCTGGAGCCACTTAGAGCAGAGCTGGTGGAGCTCGATCCGGCGACCGCAAATCGACTGCGGCCCGGAGACACCCAACGCATCATGAGAGGGCTTGAGGTAATCCTATCGACAGGGAAGCCCTTGTCAGCATGGCTGGCAGAGAATCCCCTGGGCCAGGGGTCGGTGGATGCGTTACGTCTCGGATTGACCTTGCCAAGAAGCGTCCTATACGATCGAATCGCTAAGCGGGTCAGAGCGATGGTCCTGGCCGGGTGGTTGTAGGAAGTTGAGGGCCTCCTACACTGTGGACTCAGCCCCGAGCTCCCAGCCTTTCAAGCGATCGGTTATCGACAACTGGCGGCCCACGTCAGCGGTCAATCGAGTATGGAAGAAGCGGTGGCAGCGACGGTGCGTGCCACCCGTCGCTTTGCCAAGCGACAATTGACATGGTTCCGCAGAGAACAAGCGGCAACCTGGTTTTCTATGGAGGATCCCCGCCAATGCCTCCAGAGCGTTATCGACTTTCTGGAAGAGGTGGGAATTGGAGGCGAGCATGGCCAAACCTAGTATCAATATCCAAGATGGATTTCTCTTCCACAGTCTCAGATCAGGGACCACCATCGCGGTGCAGTTGATCACCGGTGAGCGACTGGAGGGCAAACTGAAACGCTTCGATCGCTTCGCCATCATTCTCGATCTCGGGGGTCTGGAGATCATGATCTACAAGCACGGCATCGTCTCGGTCGAGGGTCCGGCCTCCGGCGAGCAAGAGCCCCCGACTGTGGAATCCTAGGACTCGTCCTTTGCGCCGTCTCGTTCCACTGACCCTGCTCCTGGCTTTGGCTCTGGGCTGCGTCACCACCGGTGCGGGGCCCCAGGAGGTGGTGAGCCGAGAGGATCGCTACTATCTGGTTTCCCCCCTCGAGAGGTACCCCCTTGCCGTCGGATCGACGACCTCCAGGCGGGTGGAGGAGGGCCACACGGATCTTCTGCAGAAGGGTGATCTGGATGATGCCAAAGACTTGACTGCGGAGCTCCTTGGTCGCAATCCCGACCTCGACCCGGCGCGGGTGCTCAGGGCCCAGGCGGAATTCATCGGCGGTGAGTATGAAAGGGCATACTCCGGGCTCGAGCCTATCGTTCGCGAGCATCCCACATATGTGTCGGCGCAGTTGGTCTTTGGTCGTACTGCCGAGAAGCTGGGGAATCTGGTCGAAGCTCTCGAGGCGTACCGAAATATCGCGGAAGTCAACCAGCTCGCCAAGAGTCGTGCACTGAGTCTCGAACCTCGGGCGGTGGAAATCATGTCCTTGCGGATCGAGGACTCCCTGGACAAGGGGCACACCGCAGAGGCGGAAAACCAGCTCGTGCGGTTGCAGGAATGGGCACCGAAGGCTGATCGTACCCTCGAGCTCACCGCGCGCGTTGCCAGGGCGTCGGACAATCGTCCTGACGAGCTGGAGGCCCTGCGCAGCCTGACCGTGCGTAGACCCGACGACCGGGATCTGTTGGCGCGACGTGGCCAGCTGGAGTTGGAGATCGGCGACCCAGCGGCGGGGATGAGACTCTTCGAGGATCTGGCCGCAAGGTATCCGGACGACCCCGAGGTGGAAGGAGCATTGGTGCGCGCGAGGTTTCTCTGGCGATTGCAGCTGCTGCCAGCCGAAGTCGAAGCGCTGGCCGACAAGATGGAGCTGACCAGGGCCGATCTCGCGGCCATGGTCTATTGGCTCTTCCCCGACATCCGTTACGGTCGAGCGGGCGGTGCCAGGATCGCCAACGATATTCTCGAACATCCACAAAGAGATCAGATCGTCAGGGTCGTCAACTCCGGCATCATGGACGTCGACCACAGTCTCCACCGGTTCGAGCCCTATCGTTCACTCAGGCGCAACGAGGCCATGACCGCGATGCTCCGTCTTCTGGCACGGCGACAACCTCCTTTCGCCTGTCTGGGTGGTGCGGCAGCGCCGAACTCTGCCCAGGAAGTCTGCAATGTTTCGATCGCCTGCGGTCTGGTTGAAAACGAGCTGGACTGCCTGCCGACGGGGCCGGTCCCTGGCACTGAGGCGCTGGACTTGTGTCGGCGGACCCAAGAGCATCTGGGCGCTGAGTAGGCCGCAGAAGGCTCCCGGCGGCGTGATACCATTTGCGCCGTAGTCCCATGGCCTCGATCGTTCACCTCCACCTCCACAGTCAGTACAGCCTTCTGGATGGCGCTAATCGCCTGAATGATCTTCTGGATGCGGCGCGTTCGGCGGACATGCCGGCCATGGCACTTACCGATCATGGCAACATGTTCGGGGCCATCGAGTTCTACAACCGTGCCAACGCCGCCGGCGTCAAGCCGATCATCGGGATGGAGGCCTACGTGGCTCAGGGGAGCCGGACCGATCGGACTCCCAGTCGCAGCAGCAGCAACCACCTGGTTCTGCTAGTGCGCAACGAGACCGGCTATCGCAACCTGATCAAGCTGACCTCCCAGTCCTACCTGGAGGGTTTCTACTACAAGCCGCGCGTCGATCTGGAGCTCCTGAGGGAATACAGCGATGGGCTGGTCTGCCTTTCGGCCTGTCTCAAAGGCAAGGTGAATCAGCAGATTCTCGCCAACCGGGAGTCCGAGGCCCTGGCGACGGCGACAGAGTTCCGTGAGATCTTTGGCGACGAGAACTTCTACCTGGAGCTCCAGGATCATGGCATCGAGGAGCAGAGGCTGGCCAACGAGGTCCTGCGCCGCATCTCCCGTCGTACCGGCATTCCCACAGTTGTCACCAACGACTGCCACTATCTCCGGAAGTCGGACGCCTTCGCCCATGACGTCTTGCTCTGTATCGGCACCCAGCGAACCTTGGCCGATACCGACCGATTGCGGTACGCCTCGGAGGAGTTCTATCTCAAAAGTGCCGACGAGATGTTCAGCCGCTTTCCAGACGATGCCAAGGCCATTGAGAATACTGTGGCCATCGCCGAGCGCTGCAATCTGGAAATCCCTGCCGGTGAATTTCATCTACCCGAGTTTCCTGTGCCTTCCGGCTACGATCTCGACAGTTACTTCGAGCGGGCCGTTACCGAAGGCTTCGAGGAGCGACTCCATGATCTGCGGCACAGTGACAGTCGATATGGCAAGCAGATTCCCGAGGAGCTCTATAGGGAGCGCCTTCGGCGCGAGCTGCAGGTCATCAAGCGGATGGGTTTCTCGGGCTATTTTCTGATTGTCTGGGACTTCATCCGCCACGCGCGCGAGAACAAGATCCCAGTGGGCCCGGGTCGAGGATCGGCCGCGGGGTCGCTAGTGGCATACAGTCTGCGGATTACGGACATCGACCCCCTGCGCTACGACCTTCTCTTCGAGCGCTTTCTCAATCCCGATCGGGTCAGTCTGCCCGATATCGACATCGATTTCTGCATGCGCCGCCGGGGAGAAGTGATTCAGTACGTCAGCGAGAAGTATGGTCGCGATCGCGTCGCGCAGATCATCACCTTCGGAACTCTGGCTGCCAAGGCCGTTCTGCGAGACGTCGGCAGAGTGATGGGGATCCCATATGCGAAGGTGGACCGGATCGCCAAGCTGATTCCTGATATGACGCGGTCCCTCAGTGAGGCCGCGAAATCGGTAGATGCCCTGGCGGCGGAACTCGACAGGGATCCCGAGGTTCGCCAGATCGTCGAGGTGGGAACCCGTCTCGAAGGCTTGACGCGCCACGCGTCTCTGCATGCAGCAGGTGTCGTGATCACACCGCGGCCCATAGCCGAGCTTGTCCCCCTCTACAAGACCAGTAAGGACGAAGTCGTTACCCAGTGGGACAAGGACGTAATCGAGGACCTCGGGCTTCTAAAGATGGATTTTCTGGGGCTGCGTACCCTGACGGTCATCGACGATACCTTGGAGATCCTGGCGCAGCAGGGAGTAGAGCTCGATCTGGACGCGGTGCCTCTCGATGATCCGGATACCTATTTGCTCTTCTGCGACGGACGTACCAGCGGTATCTTCCAATTCGAGTCGTCTGGCATGAGGGACCTGCTGCGACGGGGGCAGCCGACACAATTTGCCGATCTTGCCGCTTTCAATGCTCTGTACCGTCCAGGCGCCCTGTCGGTCGGGATGGTGGAGGAGTACATCAAGCGCAAACAGGGCAAGAAGGCCGTCCGCTACATCTCACCAGAGACCAAAGAGATTCTCGAGGAAACCTACGGGGTCATCGCCTATCAGGAGCAGGTGATGCAGATCGCTGTGGAGGTCGCAGGATTCTCCCTGGGAGAGGCCGACATTCTGCGCCAGGCCATGGGAAAGAAGAAGCCCGAGGTCATGGCCGAGCAGAAGGAGAAGTTCGTCGAAGGCGCCGCTGCGCGAGGGGTACCTAGCCGCAAGGCAAGGGAGCTCTGGGAGTACATCGAGCCCTTCGCGGGCTACGGTTTCAACAAGAGCCATAGCGTGGCCTACGCCATGCTCGCGTACAAGACCGCCTACTTGAAAGCTCATCATCCCGTGGCATTCATGAGCGCCATGCTGACGTCGGAGATGTCATCCAAGGACAACGTGGCCAAGTACTTCCAGGAGTGTCGGGGTATGGGCATCGCTGTCCTGCCGCCGGATGTCAACGAGAGCTCCTGGTCCTTTACCGCGGTCGGCGACTCCATCCGCTTCGGTCTGGGGGCCGTCAAGGGCATCGGGTCCTCAGCCGTGGAGTCGATCTTGGCCGCCAGGAGGGAGTCGGGTCGATTTGAAAGCCTGATGGACTTCGCGTCGAAGGTCGATCCCCGGGCCCTCAATCACAAGGCTTTCGAGTGTCTGATCAAGGCAGGCTGCTTCGACAGCCTGGGCGCCCGGAGGCGTGCCAACTTCGAAGTTCTGGACCGCGTTCTGGGATACGCCCAGAGACATCGTCGGGAACAGGAAGAAGGGCAGGGGAGCCTGTTCTCGGGCGGTGGCGGCCCCATTGGGCCGATGCCCGATCCCGAGACCTCCCCATGGCCAGAGCGGGATCGCCTGCGGTATGAGAAAGAGGCCCTCGGTTTTTATCTGACCGGTCACCCCTTGTCGGAATACGCCGATCGTCTCCGACGTCTTGCGAACCACGACACGGCATCCCTTCGGGCCGGCGCCGAAGGCTCGGTTTCCGTGGGTGGACTGATCACTCGAATCCGTCAAAACAAGATCAAGAGTGGTCCCAACGCGGGTCGAATGATGGCGCGTTTCGTTCTGGAGGACCTGGCTGGCACCGTGCCTGTAGCGGTCTTTGCGGACAAGTTGCAGGAGTTCGGCTCCCTGATCAAGGACGAGCTGATCGTGGTGGTCAAGGGGTCGGCCCGTGATCGGGGAGCCGAGGTGGAGCTGACGCTGGAAGACCTTTTCTCGGTCGAGCAGGCAGAAGACGAATTAGTGGACGAGTTGCGACTCGACCTGTCAGCACGACTGTCCACCAGCAAAATGCTGGAGCTGCGCGATCTCCTGATGGAGAACTCCGGCGATCTGCCGATCCGGATGAGCCTGCTCCTGGATGGACGGCAGGTCACCATTACCCCGGAGGATCGGTTCCGTGTCCGTCTGGACGACGGGCTCATCGAGTCGATCGAGCGGATCATCGGTCCGGGAACGGTCAAGAAGCACCACACCGCGCCTATCTCCCAGGCTGTCCATTGACGCCATAGGAAGCTGATGCCGGCCGATCCGACAGTTGCGGCCCTGTTGGCCGAGCGCGCTTCGGCCGGTCAGAAACGGATACTGGCGGCCGTTGCGAGTCTCGCCTCTCGCCTGGAGGCCCCGACCTATATGGTGGGTGGGGCAGTCCGGGACCTCCTGAAGACCGGGAAACTCAAAGATTTCGATTTCGTGGTCGAGGGAGACGGTCTGGCTCTGGCCAGACTCCTGGCGCAGGAACTGGAAGCCAGAGTCAAGACTCACGAACGGTTTCTCACTGCAGAGATCTGGTCCACGGAGTTCAGGCTGG
>Ga0255052_10000220_pt1 | contig 44726 bp, 43 predicted proteins | sample JV7_2_21_MG_FD_188632 | JGI IMG/M metagenome (GOLD analysis project Ga0255052, IMG submission 188632) | Seawater microbial communities from Jervis Inlet, British Columbia, Canada - JV7_2_21 | ecosystem: Environmental > Aquatic > Marine > Inlet | place: Canada: British Columbia | collected...
ATCTTGCCGAGCACTGCCTGATGCCGAGAGTTTCGCGGCTATGGGAAATCTGCGGCAATGTTGGATTGGCGGTAGCCAAACAAGCGATCGTCGATGGTGTTGCAGGCATCGACGACGCCGATGAACTGGAAGAGCTGTTTGCCTCATTCCGCTGGGAGCCAGCATATCCCGAATTCGTAGAAGGGTGATTCCAGGGGCAACTGCCCGATGGGTCTGTAACGCGTTGTTCCGTAATTTAACATAATATACATTATACGCATAAGACAGCGTATGGGCCTGGGAGGTCCGGACCATGCCCTGCCAACCAAATCAGCCTCAAAGCCACCCTCACGGCGTAAGCAAAATCAGTCTAGTTGCCGATCTTGGCCTCGACGGCTGCTGCAAACTTCTCTGCATCTCCGTACTCGTGTGGTAACCATAGGTCCAACCAAACCTCTTCGTCGTGTGCTGAAACATGGTAGACACTGTAATTCAGGCTGTCGCCTTGCTTGATTAACTCGACCGACGCGATTTCCGGGTTCCATATCTCGTACACAGCTACCAGATCATCATCGCCTTCCTGATACGAAATAACTCGTTGATTGGTCAATATGCTCCCACCCTCACGAATGGAGATCAGCCCTTCCGAATAGAAAAACTCAATCACTTCGCCATCCCGGATAATTCCCTCTGCGATGAGGTCCCCGTAGTAACCCTGGGGAATTTCGTCGGGCCCCAGAACGCGCTCGGACGGCACCACTCCTGTTTGCATCAGAACGCCAAACATGGTCGTAGCAACGAACATGAGGCCCACCGCCATGCCTGCCCATTTCAAGGTTGTTCTAACCGGGCCAGCACTACCGGGTCCCTCGTCCACGGTCAGGTATTCCTTAACGAAATGATTGGCGTGGTAGACAGTGATCATTTTTTCAACCACCAACAGTGCTGCAAAAAAGCCCGCAACTGCGAGATTCCCGTTCGGGAAACTAGCGTTCGGTATGAGACTTACAATGATCAGGACGAGGAAAAAAACCTCTACAACCGCGTCAACGATGCCGAGAAACGGATGTCCGGTATAGAAATAGCCTCCGCCCGGCAGCCACAACGACAGCTTCAACGCCCTCTTGCGACTTTTGAACTCCAGCCCGCAACGTGGACAGTCATATCTATCAGTTTCGAGCTCCGACGTGCAATTGGGACATAGGTGAACTCGTCTGCGCGCATCGCTGGTCGCACCTTGCAGGTTGACCGACTGCAGTAGAGAGCGGATTTTTTTTCGTTCAGATCTGCGTACATAGAGAAAGGAATCTTTGGCCCCCGTTTGATAGGCAATCTTGAGTCGACTCCCTTTTTGCGCAATCGTATCAATATCACCGTAGCGGATCTGCGCAACTGAACGACGATAGGCGAAGTTTGTTTTCGTCGGGATATGAAATACTCGTCGGTTTGTAAAGACAAGCAAGCAGCGCTTCAGGTAGACGAAAATGAAACCGGTTGTCCACTGTTCCAGGAACGATACAGGTGAAACTGCGGTTGTGATTGCAAGTAACTGTTCGCCCTCTTCCAGAAACTCCTTCAGGAATGGGAGCTTTCTGGCGAGGTTGCGTTGCTTCTTTTCGATCCGCGGTTTGTGGACGCCCTTGTGATCGGCGAACATCGTTTCCGCAACAATCGGAAGCCCATCCAGATCATCCGTGCCAGCCTTGTGCATGTTCGGCGAGAGTGTATCAACCATATTTGCTCCTGCTCATTCTATGGAGACTAACAATCAGGAGAGCCGCAGGTCACAATTTGTAGCCGGGGCCAGCCACGACAATTGGAGCAAAAAGATCCCGGACCACTATTGGCTGAATCGCATCCGTGACACGAGCTTATGCAGGACAATGTTGCTACTCCACGCGGCCAATATCTTGCTATCAGGGAGTCGCTGTGGATTCTGCTGCGCGTTGATCGGTGACTTTCTTCAATAGTCTTGTATACCGTGGGTGGTCACGCAGATTGGCAAGGTCATTATCATTTCGCATCCAGTCGAGACTGACCGTACCATTCTCGACAGCCTGCTCCAGGTAAGCCAACGATTCGTCGATCTTTCCTAATACCGCGAAATTGCAAGCGACGTTATAGAGAATGACAGAGTCTTTGGGATCTATCTCGAGCGCACGTTTTAGCCAGCGCTCTGCACGATCAACCTGCCCCATGAGAATTAAAGATCCTGCACCGAGATGCAATGCACGCGCATCGTCCGGATGCCACTCCAGATGTCGCTCGACCACGGCGATCGCCTGCTTTGCTTCGCTCATGGCTTCATCCGTGCGGCCAGTGCCGCGCAAAATTTGTGCCCGGAGAAGCCTCGACTGGTAGTCCTCTGGATTAACCTCGGCCGCACTCGCGAATAACTCGGCCGCCTTCTGCATATCGCCTTGATGAAACCGAGCCCGACCGTAGTAATAATAGGCCTCGAAAAGCCTGGGATTCAGTTCGAGGGCTTTATCAAACTCCGCCTCGGCCAACTCGAATTCTTCAGCGACCAAGTGCGCCAGCCCGCGCGACGCATGTGCCTCTGCCAGGTTAGGCTCAAGTTGCAGCGCCCGCTTGCTCGCTTCGCTAGCTTCCGCACAGCAGCTGCTATCCGGGTCAACATACATAATCCTGAACGCTGAGCTGTCCGCATAACCGGCCCAGGCCAGCGCGAAATCGGGGTCTATTTCTATCGCCTGGCGAAACATCTGCCGCGCGAACTCGAGATCCACTTTGCGAAAGCGATTGAAAAACTGTCGGCCACGCAAATAATACTCATAGGCCACCACGTCCTGACTCGACGTGGTCTTAACGGGAGTCAAGGTGTCGAGGAGTGACTCCGCAATACATGTGGCAATCTCGTCCTGGATTGCGAAAATGTCCTGCAGTTCCCTGTCGAAGGTTTTGGTCCAAATGTGATAACCGTCTTCAACATTGATGAGTTGTGCGGTGACTCGCAATCGCTCATCCGATTTTCTGACGCTTCCTTCAAGGATAGTCTTCACTCCGAGTTGCCTGCCGATCTCTCGGATGTCCCCTCCTACGTCCCGGTATCGAAATGCGGAAGTACGAGCCACAACATGCAACCGCTGAATCTTCGTAAGCGCATTCAATATTTCTTCAGCCACGCCTTCACAAAAATATCCCTGGTCCTTGTCGGGACTCATATCGGCGAATGGCAGGACTGCGATCGACGGCGCATCGTCTGTCTGATATTCAATGGGGGTCGACTTTGAGTCCCGTCGGATACCTGACGGGGTAATGTCAAACATCCAGGCGAGAACCACCGCAACAGGAAAACCAATAATGACAATCACGACCAGTGCGGTCATTGTCCATTCGGGCACCCCGAGCGGCTCAAATGTCACTTCCCCGATCTGCAACAGTATCCATGCAATAACAGCGTACGCCGCGACGACCGGATAGACACTACGACGTATCAATTCCGCCGAAAAAGCTGACAAGGGCCAGAACGGGCGCTTGTTCATGGCATTACATCCCCTCGGGGCATCGCACCTTCTTTCTACCACATTGACCTTTGTTTGCCAGCATTCATAAAGTGCTCGACTATTGACCCCCGCATCGACCTGACCGTCTAACCCTGGTTCCCGGTCACAGCGATCTTCTCGTTGCCGTTCGCATCCAACTCGACAATCTCGTATCCGAGTTTCTCAAGATCCGGAAGAATAACCCGCTTGTCACCAACGACGACAATAATCATCTCGTCCATTGTCAGGTGTTTGCTCGCAAGCTGATCAAGTTCACCCTGGCCAATTCCGGCAAGTATCTCGTTCTGTACGTCGATAAAATCGTCGTCCAGATCATAAACGAGAATGTTCGATAGAAAACCGAGTTTTTGTGTCGGCGTCTCGAATCGCCGCGCGTCACTTTGACCCAGCGCTCGGCGCGTAAACGACAGCTCACTTTCGGTCATTCCTGCATCAGCATAGCCACGAATCTCATTCTCGAATTGAACAATGGCATCGGTGGTGGCATCTGTCCGGATACCGGCGGCAGCCGTGAACGTCCCATAGTCTTTGGAGCCATTAAAGGACGACCGGGCGCCGTACGTGTAGCCCTTGTCTTCGCGCAGATTGAGATTAATTCGACTATTGAATGCGCGACCAAGGGCGAAATTCATCACCGAGGCACGATAATATTCGCCAGTCGCGTCATATTGCAGCGCCCGCTTGCCAATACGAATCTCGGATTGTGCTGCGTCCGGTTTGTCCACCAGATAGATTTTCGTCCCACCAGTATCCGGAAATTCCCTGAGATCTGCTCTTTGCACGTCGGGCCCGTGCCACGATGCAAATACCGCCAGTTTTTCCAGCAACGCCGCTTCAGTCTGATCGCTGACCGCTACGATACTGCCGATCTGCGGCGAATAATAATCCGCATAAAACTGCGCAACGTCATCCAGAGTGAGTTTATGCACCGATTCCTCGGTGCCGATGTTCAAATACGAAAAGCTGTTGTCCTTGCCGAAAAGCAGCAACTGGAACACGGTATTCGCTGTCACCGCCGCCTGCTTCCGGCTGCGATTGATGGTCTGCAGCGTTTGCGCCTTGACGCGCTCAAAATCGTCCGGGTCGAATTTAGGGGTAAGCAGCCTCTCCGCGGCAATTGCCAGGGTTGCATCGAGATTTTCGCTCAGGCTACGAATCGACAATACAGTCCGCTCATTAGCAGCTGAAAACCGGACGGTCGCGCCCAGTTTTTGCAGTTCATTGCTGAGTTCCTCGCTGCTTGATGCAATGGTCGCCTCATTCAGCATCGCCGCAGTCAGTGACGCCAACCCAAGCTTGTCCAGCGGTTCGTCACGCTGTCCCGCATCGATGCGCAGACTAATCACGGCGGTTGGCGTTTCAGCATTGATAGCACCGAGAACCTTGACACCGTTATCAAGTTCGGCACGCCAGATTTCAGGCAGCGTAACGGTTGGATTAGCACTACTGGGTGGCATGATGCTGCGATCAAACTCATCTTTTGCGCGACGATAAGCAAGCTCGTCCTCACTGATCGAGGCATACTCCGGCAGGGTTCGTTCATATCGTGACCAAGTGTCGGCTTGCGCAATCTGATCCAGCCGGCCATTCGGCACCACGCTCATAATGACTGCCGGTTTTCCTTTGACATACTGACGATACACTCGCATCACGTCTTGTTCAGTGACGCTTTCATAGCGAGCGATATCGTCGGCAATGTAATTGGGGTTGCCGGTGAAGGTCTCATATGATGCCAGTCGGCCGACCTTCCCTGATACGCTCTCCAGCCCGTAGATCATGCCAGACACAATGCTCATCTTGAGCCGGGTCAGGTCGTCGTCAACTACGCCGCGTTCCTCAAACTCGTCCAGCGACGCTCGCACTATCTGCTCCAGGTCGCCAAGCGTCTTGCCTGTGGCTGGGTTCGGCAAAGCGAACACGGTAAAGGTACAAAGAAGTTCGGCGCAACCGTGGCCTGCGCTCGCTTGTACTGCCAGCCCATTCTTGACCATGTTCTTGTACAACAGGGAGGTGTCGCCGTGCCCGAGAATGTGCATCAGGACATCGAGCGGCGCCTCATCCTTGTGGAAAAGGTTTACGGTCGGATACGACATCAACAGCAGCGGTAATGCGACATTGTCCTCCATGGAAATGTAGCGGTTCGAACCGAGTGCAACTGTCGGCTTGTCCGGCGGCGCAACATCAGGTCCTCGAGGAATAGAGCCAAAGTACTTGTCCACCCATACGAGTACTCCATCGGTGGCAAATTTTCCGCCGATGGTCAGCGTCGCGTTGTTCGGGCCATACCAACGCAGGAAGAACTTTTTTAGATCATTGACATCGACACGATCCAGATCTTCCATGTAGCCGATCGTTGACCAGGAATAAGGGTGTCCCTCCGGATAGAGAGCCTCGCTGACGCGCTCAGAAAGGCGTCCGTACGGCTGGTTATCGACGGACTGACCACGTTCGTTCTTGACCGTGGACCGTTGTATTTCAAATTTCTCCTGCGTCACGGCATCCAGCAGAAAACCCATGCGATCCGCTTCCAACCAGAGCGTTTTCTCCAGTTGATTGTCCGGCACAGTCTCGAAATAATTGGTGCGATCCGTATTCGTCGTTCCGTTTAGCGTACCGCCTGACTCGGAAACAATTCTGAAATGTTGCTCGTCCCCCACATTTTCGGAGCCTTGAAACATCATGTGCTCAAAGAAATGGGCGAAACCGGATTTGCCGACATCCTCTCTGCCTGAGCCAACGTGGTAGGTCACATCGACATGCACCAGGGGATCAGACCGGTCTTCGTGCAGAATCACGGTGAGTCCGTTGTCGAGGCGATACTTCCTGTAAGGAATAGAGACGACTTCGTCTGCTGTTTCATTGTGGGACTCGATGTACGTCACGGATTGCGGCAGGACGAGCGCTTCGACCTGCGACGATGGCTCGCTATTTGGTTGGCAACCGAATAGTGCCAGGGGAAGACCGAGAGTGATGATTGATACTCGCATCGTTTTCATGGTGACAACCTGCCTTTTCTTGTTGGGGAGCTTCTGATTAATTATTTCGCAACCCATTGGTGTGGAACATGCGCTTTCGGAACGGGGGGTGACGCCAGTTCTTGTCGCCCTGCCCCACCGCGGTTGCAAAATATCCGACCTGCTTCGCATGTTGAGGTTCACCACTAAAAAAGCCCTTGGCCAAGATGTAAAGCCTCAAGACTGGCCGGGTCCCTCAACATCACCTGAGCCGGCGCCCAGTGCTACTTTCAGCCGCGCGACCTCGGCTTCGAGTTTGCTGACACGCTCGGTCAGCTCAGTGACACTGACGCGTTCCAATGTCCCACTGGCTTTTTCGGAGTGCGCCTGCGTAACGTATGCCTCAACGTCTACGGGTCCGCAGAACACGTGCATGTACTCGGCGTCCTTGCGCCCCGGTGTGCGCGGCAGCTTGACCAACAGCGGCTCGCCATCACGGTTAACCAGACTGTCAATTGCCGTTAAAACCGCCGCATTGTCGGCGAATGAGTGCAGCCGTCCACTGCGCGCTCTTAGCTCCCCGGGGGTTTGAGGGCCGCGCAGCAATAGCAAACAAACAATAGCCAGTTGCGGGGGCTCAAACTGATAATCGCTGTAGCGCGTATTACAGAAACGCTGGGTGTATTTCTCCACCCTGCTTTTGAAGTTCTCCTCCGTGCGCACGAGATGTTTGGCTTCCAGGTCGCGTATCGTATGCTGCACGGCACCTTGCTGCAGTGACATAACAGGCGCGCGGCCGGACTTCTGGTTGCAGGCGTTGGTCAACGCATTAAGGGTCAGTGGATACTGGTCGGGTGTGACGACGGATTTCTCGACCAGGCAGCCGATAACACGAGCTTCGTTGGCAGTCAGATTTGGCGACACTAGCAAGCCCTCGTTGCGATGGATGTTACATGCCGGTCCTTGTGGCCGGCAGCGAAGTGTAGTGTTTTTGCACGGTGGTTTTACACCTGTCATGGCAGCGTACATCGGTGTGGTTCGTTTAAACAGCAGGATAGTGCGACACTGACGACCGGCCGCTGTGAAAAACCAATACAGGACGAATTCATTGAGCGAAAACTCATTTTCATCGCTTGAACTGCACCCCGATTTGCTGGAGAACCTGTCCTCTCTTGGTTATGTGTCCATGACTCCGATACAGGCACAGAGTCTGCCACCAATTCTGGCTGGTCAGGATGTGATTGCTCAGAGCAAGACCGGGTCTGGAAAAACCGCGGCGTTCGGCCTGGGTCTGTTGGCGAAGCTCGATACAGCAAATTTTCGTACGCAATCCCTGGTGCTTTGTCCCACCCGGGAATTGGCCGATCAGGTCGCGAAAGAGATTCGTCGACTGGCTCGAGCTGCCCGCAATGTTAAAGTCCTGACCTTATGTGGAGGCATGCCGTTTCGAGCTCAAGCCGTCTCACTGCAGCATGGTGCCCACGTAGTTGTCGGCACACCGGGACGTATAGAAGATCATTTGCGCAAGGCTACGCTGGACCTGAGCGGTCTGACCACGCTGGTTCTCGACGAAGCTGATCGCATGCTGGACATGGGATTTCAGGATACGCTGGATATTATTATCGGGCAGGTTCCGAAAACACGCCAAACCTTGCTATTCAGTGCGACCTATCCCGAACAAATTGAAGCCATCGCCAGGCGCGTGATGCTCGAGCCCGTGATGACCGAAGTCGAGTCGCGGCATGACAATGCGACGATTCGCCAGCATTTCTACGAAGTTGATGACGACCAGCATCGATTCACTGCACTGCGTTTATTACTCCTGCAGCATCGTCCGGAATCCGCCGTTGTATTTTGCAATACGAAACGGGAATCAAGGTCAGTGGCGGAAGATCTCTGTGGACACGGGTTTGCCGCCATAGCCTTGCACGGCGATCTCGAGCAAAGAGACCGGGACCAGACATTGGTGCGTTTCGCTAACAGGAGCGCCACAGTCCTGGTGGCTACCGATGTGGCTGCCCGTGGTCTGGATATCGATGCGCTGGATGCCGTCATCAACTATCACATTGCTCGTGACTCCGAGATTTATTTGCACCGGATCGGACGCACCGGGAGAGCGGGTAGCAAAGGCGTGGCCTATTCCCTGATTAGCGAGAAGGAAAGCTACAAGGTTGCTCTACTGCAAGACTATCTCGGGCAGATTATCGTCAGAGAGCCTTTGCCGCCGCTTCAGGTACTGAAAAAGTCTGCGGCTGGTCCGCTGATGGCAACTTTGCTGATTGACGGTGGCAAGAAACAAAAAGTCCGACCCGGCGACATACTCGGAGCATTGACCGGAAGCAACGGTATCCCCGGCGCACAAGTCGGCAAGATCGATATTTTCGATAATCGGGCGTATGTTGCGGTCCACATTGATGCTGCGAAACCCGCACTCAAAAAACTGACGCAGGGAAAACTGAAGGGTCGTTCGTTCCGGGTGCGACGGATTCGCGACTAGAACCAAGAACGCCTGGCCGAGGTCCTTGGGTCGCAAGAACCCCGATTCGACGCCGATCCCCTGACCGGAAACTGACAATCCACTCGTGGTCTGTCCCCGGATTCCCGACTTCAGGCGAGACCCGAATTTCTCAGTGGCAATTCCCGGATTCTGCGCCCCGTCGCTGCGAAGTACGCGTTTGTTATAGCCGGTGCGACCGGTGGTACACCCGGTTCTCCGACGCCTCCTGGTCGAGCATCCGACCCCATAATGTGCACATTGATTGCCGCGGGCGCTGCATGCATGCGCACGACCGGATAGGTGTCGAAGTTGCCCTGCACAACGGCCCCGTTTTCGGCCGTAATCTCTCCGTGAAGTGCAAGGCTGATACCAAAGATGCCAGCGCCTTCCATTTGTGCCGTTACCCGATCCGGATTAATTACCGTACCTGCGTCGATCGCCGTCCAGAGTTCGTGTACGACGAGTTTGCCGCTGTTATCCACGCTGACTTCGGCCACCGTGCCAACAACACTCAGGAATGACCGGTGCACGGCGACGCCGAGGCCGCGCCCGTCTTCGAGCAACCTGCCCCAACCGGCCATGTCAGTCACTTTTTCGACCACCGCAGCAATCCGGCCGGTATCAATCGGGTGCTGGTCAAGTTCCTGTCCGTAATTGCTGTACTCGGCGCCGTCGTCCGCCGGATTCACCCTGCGCGCCGGCCCAAGCAGTTTGAGCAGGTAGTCCCTTGGATCAGCGCCCGCAAGATGCGCCAGCTCATCGGTGAAACTGCAACTAGCAAATGCGTGAAACACATTACAGACCGAGCGCAGCCAGCCGATGCGCAAGTGTGCCGGCGCATCGCCTGATTCCAGGCGCATATTCGGAATCGCTAGTGGGTTGTCGACGAAACCCAGCCCCAATTCGCCGGCATTGGGGCCCGCCGCCGCAGGGTCAAATGTCGAACCGATTGAAGGAAATACAGTTCTGTGCAACCAGGCAGTGGTTGCGCCGGACGCATCGATTCCAGCCTTGAGGTATTGCTCGCTGACCGAATGAAAGAACCCGTGGCGAATATCATCTTCCCTGGTCCATGGGACTTTGACGGGCCGACCAGTTTCCCGGGCAAGCCAGGCTGCCTCGGCGATGAAATCGCCTTTGGACTTGCGCCCAAACCCGCCACCCAGCAGGGTGACATGCATCTTGACCCTGGACTTCTCGATCCCCAGCACGGCCGCGACGGTGTCCTGCGCGCCCTGCGGGGCCTGCGTACAGGCCCATACTTCGCAATCGCCATCCGCAGTCACTCTGGCCGTCGCCGCAGGCGGTTCCATCGGCGCCTGCGACAGGTGCGGCGCGTAGTAGCTGGCTTCGTGGACCATTGCGGCAGCGGTCAGCGCTGCATCAACATCGCCACGCTGTAATACCGGCTTGCCAGGTTTGTTCGCCGTGTCTCTCAGTTCTTCGCGATAGGCCGCGGAGTTATAGCCGGCATTTGCGCCATGATCCCATTCGACGGCCAGCGCTGCGCGCCCTTGTTGTGCCGCCCAGGTATTATCCGCCAGCACAGCCACACCGCCCAGCGGGTTGAACAACGGGGGCGACGTGCTGTCGGGCATGCGCAAGACCTGGTGGACCCCTGCAACCGCCTTGGCAGCACTGTCGTCGAGCGACCTGATCACGCCACCAACGGTTGGGCAGCGCTCGATCGAGGCGTACAACATGTCAGGCAAAACCGTATCCACACCGTACATGGCCCGGCCGGTGGTCATTGCCAGGCCATCAATCAGATCCATCGACTTGCCGATGTACCGGTAATCCTCAGGCGCCTTGAAGGTCACCTCTGTGGGAACATCGAAGTTGCCAGCCAAACCGACCAGGTCGCCGAAGCCGGCAGACCGACCGCTGGCGACATGGTGCACCGCATGGTCGCGGGTTGTGCATTCTGCTACTGGCACTCCCCATGTAGCCGCCGCCGCCGCGATCAGCATTTCACGTGCGCTCGCTCCTGCGGTTCGCAGCAAATCAAAATGTCGACGGATGCTCGTGGAACCGTCCGTATTCTGATCACCATATTTCTCGTCGCCCGGTGCCTGAAGCAGTTCGATCCGATCCCAATTGGCATCCATTTCATCGGCAATGATCTGTGGCAGGCAGGTGCGAATGCCCTGCCCCATTTCGGAGCGATGGCAATAGATCTCTACAATGCCGTCGCCGCGAATATTGACGTAAACGTTGGGCGCGAATGCCGACGTGCGATTCATACCCGGTACATCGCTTGCCGGTTCACAGGCTGTTGTCACGGTCAACGCAAGAACCAGGCCTCCGCCAGCTTGTCCTGTGCGTTGCAGAAACTCTCGCCGGCTGATGCACTCGATGTTGCTCATGACCGATCCTCCGCTGCGCGGTGGATCGCGCCGCGGATCCGCGTGTAGGTCCCGCAACGGCAGATATTGCCGCTCATCGCATTGTCGATATCATCGTCTGTCGGCTGTGGGTTGCTGACCAGCAAAGCTGCCGCACTCATGATCTGGCCGGACTGGCAGTAGCCACACTGCGGTACGCCCATTTCACGCCACGCAATTTGCACCGGATGATTGCCGTCGACCGACAATCCTTCGATCGTTGTAATGCTTTTGCCCGCTGCCGCTGCTATCGGCAACATGCAGCTTCGCACCGGTTGCCCATCCACATGAACCGTGCACGAGCCGCACAAGGCCTTGCCACAACCGTACTTGGTGCCGGTAAGCCCTGCTGTATCCCGAATCGCCCAAAGCAATGGCATCTGCGGATCTACGTCGAGAGAATAAGACTGGCCATTAATCGTCAGGTCGACTGCCATTTGGCACCTCCATTTGAATTGCTGGATGCTGCGCTGCCGGCCAAGAATAACACTGAACATCGCCGGGCCGCGCGGCCCGGCCGTAAGCCTGCCGCATCCTGGCCCGGGCTGACCGGCTGATCAGGTGCGTCGACTACTGCGGGGTTGGTTGGTCTGCTGACGATTGTAGGGATCGTTGCGACAACCAGTCGGCTCATCCAGCGTCAGCTCCGCGAGCGAATCCGGCGCCTGCAATAAATCCCTGCAGCGCTTTTGAATTTCCTCGAGTTGAAATGACACGCTGGACTCTGAGAGTGGTACATCCATACGACTGGCTATCCATGTTGCGTTTAGAAACAGGCTGTCTCTGTATAGCGACAGCTTTTGCGGGCGCAGTATATAGCCCGTACCGGCCCAAAAGTGTGAACCAGGTCACACGAGTTTTCACACAAATGGCCTTCTTGCAGGCCTTATGTTGAATGGGCGCAGCACTCGGGGAATCCGGGCAAATCCGGACCTGCGGGATACACATCACTGGCAACGGTTGCCTTGTTTCACGGGCAGCAAAGAAAAAGGCCGCTTCAAATGCAGCGGCCTTTCCTTGTTGCTATGAGCTGGCTTTAAGTACTTACGGCTTAACTCTTTCGAAGGTACCCACGACTATGACCGTCACAGCAGCTGCCATGAACAGGCTGGCCAAACCACCGAGTGCCGCCGTGACGTAGTCACCGACAACGGGGATGGCTCCCAGTCCACTCTGCACTGCTATCAAAGCTAATGTAGCTATGAGAAAACGAGACCGATCATCTTCTGCGATGAACCAGCCACCAACGAGCCCCAGGACCGCAATAGCTAGTGCGCTGTATGCAAATCCGCCCATGACTCCGGCGACCAGAGCGACTAGCACACCTACCAACTTGATGATTTTGTCAACACCCATTTTGAATTCCCCTAGTTTGTTTTTTTGGAACTTCTTATTTATTGTCGTGACAGCACAGGATGCTGCGACCGCGGACAGTCTAGCAGGAATTTAAAAATAATGTCTTTTATAATCTAATCAATGAATTATACACGTTATCTCGAACTTACATTAAATACTTTTTTACCAATTTGGAGCTTTTTTCGCGATCCGTATTGGAGCGGCCAGACGACGAAATCGTGTCTGCCAGGGACCATGATCAGAATCGAACGAGCGCCGATCCCCAGGTGAATCCTGCGCCGAATGCTTCGAACAACAGCAACTGCCCGGGTTGCACACGACCATCCCGCACTGCCACATCCAGGGCCAAGGGTATTGAGGCGCTCGACGTATTGGCATGCTCATCGACTGTTACGACCACCCGCTCCATCGGCAGATCGAGTTTCTTCGCCGCGGCTGCGATGATGCGTAAATTTGCCTGATGCGGAATCAGCCAGTCGATTTCACTCTTGTCGACATCATTTGCTGCCAGAGTCTCGCGTGCGATCGATCCCAGGGTCGCAACGGCCCGCCGAAAGACCGCGTTCCCGTCCATTTGCACATAAGCTTTCTCCGCCTGCAGAGCGTCGTAGCCCACGGAGATTCCTTCAGGTACGTGTAGCAGTTTCTCGTATCGCCCATCGGCATGAATGTGCGTTGACAGGACTCCCGGCTCGTCTGAGGCCTGCAGGATCATCGCGCCAGCTCCGTCCCCGAATAGCACGGCCGTCCCGCGGTCGTCCCAATTGACGATTCGAGACAAGGTCTCGGCACCAATCACCAGCGCTGTGCGTGCCGCGCCTGTCTTGATAAAGCGATCGGCTATGTCCAGGGCATAAACGAACCCGGAGCATGCGGCCTGCACATCAAATGCCGCATAGCCGTAGGTTCCAAGACGTCTTTGGATAATGCAGGCCGTACTCGGGAAAACCTTGTCGGGCGTGGTTGTGCCGACGATAATCAGATCGATATCCGAAATCTCGATCGCCGCCATCTCGATGGCCCGATGAGCTGCAGCAAGACCCATGTCCGAGCACCTTTCGCCTGCTGCCGCGATGTGACGACGACGAATACCGGTCCTTTCACGAATCCACTGGTCAGTCGTGTCTATCGTCTTCTCAAGGTCCTTATTCGTAACGACCTTCTCCGGCAGATACCCACCAGTACCGATGATTCGTGAATAGGTCACTGCTGCAAGGTCCGGATTGTCATCACAGAGTACCGACTAACTCCGCAGGTACACTGCGATTTCGCGAAGCGTTGGATAATCGAACAAGTCACTGATATCGAGTTTGTCAGGATGTCGTTCGTCGATGGCAAGGACGATCTCTGTCAGGGTCAGTGAGCTGACGCCGACCTCAAACAGATTGTCGTCCGGACCGATCGTGCGCTCTTTAGCGAACTGGGCGCAAATAAGCACAAGTTCAGCGACCAATGGATCATCGCCTGACTCCAGCATCGATGCTGCGGGCGTCAATTGCTCGACAACATCACTGAACTCCCCATCCTGGTATGCCCGCAGCAAATGCACACGTTGTACCTTGCCACTTGTTGTCTTGGGAATGCGTGGTACCGGAATGACGTGGTCAACCTCAAGGCCGGTTTGTTCACCAATCAACGCGCGCACCGATTCGGCCAGCCCGCCGAATGACTCCAGTGCGTGGCGATACAGCACGAATACCAGCAACTCCTCGGTTTGGCTCCCTGCCGCATTTATGCCGCCAACAACTACCTTGCCAAGATCAATGCCAGGGATGCGCGCAACAATTTCCTCGATATCATGCGGATAATAATTCTGTCCATTGACAATAATGATGTCTTTGGAGCGACCAGTTATCACCAATTGCTCGTCGACGAGAACACCGCAATCGCCGGTTCGCAGCCAGCGGTCGTCAGTGAACAGGTCGGCGGTCGCCTGATCATCTGCATATACGCGCTCGGCAATACTGGCCCCACGAAGCTGAATATTTCCAACTTTACCGTCCGCCAGGACCTGATCTGAGTCATCGACAATGCGAATTTCGCAATCGCGAATTGCCCTACCGACCTTGACGAAGCTAACGGCATCCACGTCACCAACCGCAACGCTCTGATATGCGTCGCCTACTCGCAAACTGTGGCGATTCACCGTGATACGCGAGTATTCGGTGCCAGGTTGCGGCAGAGAAACGCCAACGGTGGCCTCGGCGAGCCCATACACCGGAAACATCGCGGTTCGTTGCAGACCATGCGGAGCCAGCGCCGTCAGAAACTCTTCACAGAGCCCATATGAAATGGGCTCCGCGCCGTTCAGTACCAGCTTGACACAGGACAGATCCAGATCTGGCAAACCCTTTCGTTCGAACAGCTTCAGGAAATGCTTGTAGCCGAAATTGGGTGAGCAAAGCTGTGTTGCACGCAGTTCATTGGCCTTGCTCATCCACAGTAGCGGTCGGCGCACAAAGACGCTTGTGTCCATGACCGCATGATTCATACCAGCTGCCATCACACTGATGTGATAACCAATCAGTCCCATATCATGGGTAAGCGGCATCCAGCTAAGGCTCTGATCATCCTTCATCCAATGCGTCGCTTCGATGATCGCACGAATATTCGCACACAGATTTCGATGCGTCAGAACCACGCCTTTGGGATCGCTGGTAGAGCCTGAGGAATATTGTATAAATGCCGTCTCACCAGGGGTCGCGGCGTATATCTCACCGCTGCACACCGGAGCCACATCAGTAATCAACGTCGTGCTGGACTCGAGAATTTCCGAAACGTCGCCAAGGTTCTGTTTTTTTGAAAACTCGAGTAGACGCTCCAACAGACCCAGCTCCGTGAACAACGTCGCCCGCTCAAGCTGCCTGAGAATTCGAAATAACTTGAAGCGGTGTTCGTCGCTAATACCGACAGCAACCGGTACCGGCACGATGCCACCCAACACTGCAGCCCAAAATGCAACGATGAATTCCTCGTTCGACTTGCTGAATATGACGAGTTCATCTCCGGACTTCATTCCTCTCGACTGCAACAAACCGAGTAAAGCGACGGAACGATCCCAGAGTTCGCCAAACATCACCCTACTTTCATCGGTCTCACCATTGATGAAACGGATGTGCCGGTCCTTGTGACGCACGTCGGTCAGCAGGTCAATCAATGTATCGTAGAGTTTCATTTAATGCGTGGCGTAGTGTCAGCAGTAGTAAAATGTCTTTGCTCGTGAGCGATTGAATACCGACCGCAGCCGAATACTCCGGACCATAGCTCCGCTTTGGCGGCCAGGGAAGCGTCGCTCATAAAACACGGCTGGAAACAATGGATGCCCGTCAAAATGCAGGCGCAATCTTACATTGACCAGCAGCGAACCGATACTGCAAACTCCGTCGCAAGCGGCTGGCTTAACTGCGTTCGCGAGCCCCGTTATCGCTGCAATCAGCTGGAGTCCACGTTTGAATGACAAGCACCCGATAAATCACGAGTCCATCGAATCGCGGCGCAGCGCCAGTTCCAGCCGTCGCATGTCGGTGGGGCGTCGTATTTATTTCTACCTGGGTGAGCCCATTCTTCGCCTGGTGTTCAGATTGCTTACGGCAACCTACAGAATTGAGGCTGTCATTGGTGCTGAGCATATCGATCCGTTTATCGGAAGCGACAGGATATGTACTCCGTGCTACTGGCACCAACAGCACGTTCTGTGCGCATCCCTTATTCGGCAATGGATACGTCGGGGTTTCAAGGCCTGTTTTCTTATCTCGGCGTCAGTAGATGGCGAGGTTCCCGAACGCGTAGCCAGGGCCTGGGGCGCGGAGGTCATACGCGGCTCAGCGAACCAGAGTAGTCGAAGCGGCACTCTGGCCCTACGCGATATGCAGCGCATGATGAAACGCGGTTATTCAGTGGTCACGACCGCTGACGGACCGCTGGGGCCGATGTATGAACTCAAGCTCGGCGCGATTCTTTCATCGCGTATCGGGGCTGCTCCAATCATCCCCATAGCCTGTGCGGCCAGTCGGGCCTGGTATCTCAATCGCTGGGACAAATGCATGATTCCCAAGCCATTCTGCCGCGTAGTACTGGCGGTCGGAGAGCCATATGTAGTGCCACCGGATGTTCGGCTGGATGCGCTCGAAGAGCATCGGCTGCACGTTCAGCAAACAGTCATGTCTATGATGAGAGAATCTGAAGACCGTTTGCATGCAGGTTAGGGAGTTCGACCGATGACCAATCGAATTATCCGTTTTGCGATCATCCTGGCGCAATCCGCCGTGTGGCTGGTCGTAACGGCAGGCTTGTCGGCGGCGGATGAGACCGTGCTGACCCCGCACTCGGCGGAGTATAGAGTCAAAATCAGCGTCCTCGGCGGTCGTCTAAGAACTGAACTCAGCGCAACCAATACAGGCTACGCCGCAACGCACGTAATAAAAGCCACGGGCATGTCGAGAATAGTCGCCCGTGGAACGATAACTGAGTCTTCCCGGTTCGCCATCGCGCGCGATGGCATTCGACCGACCAGGTATTTTTCCGAAGACACGCTGACGCGTGACAAGACCAAGGCGGACCTGAGTTTCGACTGGGACAAGGGCGAGGCACGCGGCACCGTAAACGGTGAAGAGGTCCTTTCGGAGCTTGAAGACCTTGCATTCGACCGCGTGTCCATTCAATACCAACTCATGTACGACTTACTGAACGGTGGGCCCGACAGTCAGTACACGATGTTTGAAGTGGACAAGTTAAGGACGGTGAATGTCCGGACAATTGGCCACAAGCAAGTCAAGGTACCTGCAGGAGTCTTCGATGCCATAGGTATTCAGCACCAATCGGAAAACTCTTCACGGACGATGACGATGTGGTGTGTTGAAGAACTTGATTTCCTGCCCGTCATCATCGAACAGCGTCGCAAAGGCAAGCTGCGCGTCCGCGCTGTGCTTCGAAACTACACACCCAGCGAAGTATCGTTGACTGATACTTCAGGTCAGCGTAATTGAGAGTTGCATGAACAGCAGCATGCCCGCGGTAACGAGGGCGCTTAGGAACATGCAGGTTGCCCATCGGGCAAGTTGCGGCGCATGCGCAACTCCAGCGATGACCGGCACCGCAGGCAATAGAGCCAGGCACAGAAGCGGATATACAAACAGCGCCACGCGCGGATAACGGAATGCCCAGCAGCGTAGTTCGGGTATTGAGCACATTTCGGCCGCTATGCACCTCAAGTCGCCCAATGCGCGAAGCGCACATTGCTCGGCTGTTCTTGCATCAGTGTCGCTGCGGAGTGAATCTTCGACAAGATCGTCGTAGTGCTCGTTGAGTTCAATTATCGCTCGGCGCACATGACGCGGTGATACTCCTGCGCGCAACAGGGTTACCTGGAAATCGCTGAAGTCCGGCCTGGTGCTCCGACTAGGCATGGCTGGGTTGCTCCAACGCTGACGTAATCCCCCCCCGGATTCTCTGCCAGTCGCCGTGTAGCTTCTGTAATCGCTGCCGGCCTTTGCCGGTAAGCGCGTAATAGACGCGGGTTCTGCCACTGACTGCCTTGCGTTTCGATCGGAGCGAGCCGCTGCGCTCCAGGCTGTGCAATGCCGGGTAAATAACGCCCTCCCCCAACGATATCGCCTCGCCCGTGACCTTGCGAATCGAACGTACCAGTTCGTAACCGTACATCTCTTGCTGATCGAGTAGACGCAGCAGCAGGAGTTCGGGAACGCCGCTCATGAAGGGGGGATTGCTCTGCGCCATCTGAATACCCATTTCGTACGGACTAAAAACGATACCTTGAACTAACAGGTATGTCAATAGTTACATTGTAGTTCGAGGTATGTACACTATACCTCGGTGTTCAAGGTATCTTTGCCAGGGCGGGGCACAGCAGGAGGTTACTGAAATGATTGTCAACTACGCTGTCGCCGTGACGTCGAGTACTGCAATTACGTTCGCATTGTTCTTTGTGATGCAAATGCTGATATCCATACAGCCCGCAATAACGATTGACGATCGTGATCACCATGAATTGATCTGGGTTCTTCCTGACAGGGCAGACGATCCACCGATAGTCGATTCATCGCTGATTGAGCGACCGGAATTCAAACATCCCCCTGAAACCAGATTCGCCGATCCCGATCACGAAATGACTGGCTTAATTTCTGTGCCAGCCAGCAATCCTCGTCCGCCCGTCCCGACGCGTACAAAATTCGATTATTCGTTGTCCGATGGACCACTGGTCAATGTAGTTCGTGTGCGGCCCAAATATCCACCAGATGCCGCCCGAAGGGACCTGGAGGGGTACGTCATTGTGCAGTTTGACGTATTGGTAAACGGCCAGGTCGCGAACGTCTCAGTTGTTGAGGCCAGTCACCGCGTCTTCATATCGTCGGCTCTCAAGGCAGCCAGTCGACTTAAATACAAGCCCAGGGTAATTGACGGCTCGCCTGTTGGCAGTGTCGGCATTCGTTATCAATTTACGTTTGAAATGGAAATGTAAGTGCAGTTGATCGGGCGGCGACCGTTCGAGGGCCTTTCCTTCCCGCCGGGCCTGCAGAATGGTCGTCGCCCGCCTCGTACTCTCAGCAAAACTCACTTTGTCTGAGTACTGCACGCCGGCAAGGCGATCTTGACGGCTTCAGGTTCGATCAAACACTTGCTCGATGGCCAGTTGCTGCCGGCCGCGATGCAAGATGGAAATCGATCGAACCAATTCGTCACCCGCATCAACAAGTCGATATTTCTCGGTCAGTTTTGCCCCGGCTTGATCAAGGGTTTCAATGACGTAAGCACCATTGTCCCAACCCGACGCACGATCGGCCTCGATTGGCCCAACGCTGATGACACGCTGCTCACCGAATCGATATTCCTCGACAATCGAGCGGTCAAAACTGATAAATATCCCGTCGGCAGTCTGCGTGATCTTCAACTCTTTGCCCACCTCCAAAAAGACGTGGACCAATGCCCCCGAGTCAGGTGAAAGGCTGCGCTGACCGGATTGGCGCCGCTTGCCCCGCACGATACTCTCCAGGCCGCCCGCGGCAGCCAGTTCCGCGTCGTCGATGCGCTGCATGGTCTCCTGATCGGCAATGCGCAGTTTCCAATGCCCCGATAATTCCATCCCGGCAGGAACGATAGCGCTTCTTGCGGCCAGTTCCTCGCGGCCAGCACATCCGCTGGCCACCATGGCGAGCAGCAGAGCTGCCGTTAGCAGGATCGATGCCTTCATTCAGGCGGCTTCCAGGAATGCCTCACAGGTCTGCCTTGATTCGCTTGGTTGCTCTGTACGCGCGCAAACCATCAATACAGAATTTCGAATCTCGGTCAGTACGCCCTGAGTGTCGTTGTCTTCGCCCCACGTACGCAGGCGTTGCTCAAGGCGTTTGAGCTGTGCCCTCGGACGTTGGTAGAAGCCCGACCTCTGCTGCTCTGAGATCAGACTAACCGTCGTATCGTGAATCCGTTGCGTATCATCGGGTGTCATTTCCAGCAGACCGGTGAGGTAATAGGAGCCCCACTGAAAACGCGTGGCCGGGCCCTTCGATACGGCGTGTGCCTTTTGCAGCCAGCCAATTGCCGCATCATGGTTCTCAGCACGTTGTTCAATGTTCGCCAAGGTCACCATGTAGTAGTACGGTTGTTTGGACCGATCAAGTTCGGCAAGTAACAGCACTTGAGCCTCTTGGTCCATGCCGGCTTCAACCAGGACATTTCCCAGCGCATTGATGATTGGCTGACGTTCATAAGCACTGGGCGTCGATTCATCGGCCCACGTCACCATCTCCCGAATTTCCTGTTGCAGGCGCACTGAGACTTCCGCCTCCGGATCACCGCTGCGCTCAAACCTGATCTTGCCTCGCAGCGTGTAGATTCGCTCACGCTTATAGAGCGATTCGTCGGCGGCGAGCCGGTCATAAGACTGCAGGAACTTCTGTGCTAACTCAGCCCGCTCGCTACTTCCAGCCGCGGTCAGGGCGTTAGTGATTCTCTGGCCAGAGAACAAAACGGCGAAGATACTGGCTTTGATGAGATCGTCGTTACCCAGCAGGGCGTCGATCTGCGTCAGTGCTTCATGCTTCTGGTCCATTGTGAGAGGAACCGGATTCTCCTCCGATTCGGACTTTGTCAATGCTGCGTCCAGCCAGGACAAAAACAGAATCGATCGTTCCACCTGCTGACCTGCAAGACAAGCAGAATACATTCTCCGGAAGACGCCAGCTTCGTCGTAATTCACGAGAATTCTCGTGTCCTGTCCCCAGGAATAGTACGCGACCAAGGTGCAATCTGCCTCGCTCAAGTTTATACCGCCGGACATGAGAGTCTCAACAAGACTACTTACCGACGAAGAGTTATCCAGTGTCAGATCAAGAATATTGGCGTAGGCCTGCAGATCAATTCCACCAGGAATCCGCGTTAGCTCGTCACCATTCGGGTCGAATACGATCATTGTTGGGTAACCAAGAACACCAAATTCTTCGCCGATCGCTTGTGCATTCTCTGTATCGCCATCCAGATAAACCGGAACAAACAGCCGCGAACGCTCAATGAACTCCGTGCTCTTGAAAACAGTGGCAGCTATGGCATGACATGGCGGACACCATTCAGCGCCCCAATAGAGATATATCGGCTTACCGCTCTCCCTGGCTGCAGCAAATGCTTCATCCACAGTCCCTTCGAACCAGTCGATGCCGTCCACGGCATGCAGGGTCTTCGCTGCCGGTGGTGATTCTGACTTTGCCGGTTCCGAAGGCTGCCCGGACTGTCCACAGCCGACCAGGAATAGCGCCAAGAGCCAGACCAGACTGATAATACTTGCACCCTTCATGTTAGTGGACTCCTGCGCCCCGAAGGGGCGAAACATACACAAAAACTACCCTGTTCGACAGCCGCATGCGGATAATATTCGATTGGCTGTGGCCGAAACCTCGTCAACGAATCCCGCGGATCTGCGTTAACAGACTGTTAGCAGTGGCAAGAGCTACAGAGCTGATCACATGTTCCCAAGTTCGCAGGAGAAACAAGAATGAACAGTAATAACCTGATAGGCATCATTGCTGTCGCGACCTTATTTTTTCCAATTGCCGCGGCCACGGAAGAGGCCGAAGAAATGACGCGTGCCGAACGGCGCGCGTATATGTCCAGCTTGCCAGAAGCAGAACGACAGGCAAAACGCGAAGAGTACAGGGCGCAAAGGAAGTCAATGAGCGACGCAGAGCGTCAGGCGAAACGTGAGGAAATGCGGGCCAAAAGGACGGCACACCGGGAATCGATGACCGATGAAGAGCGCCAGCTCAAACGCGAACAAAGGCAGGCAGGCCGTGAAGCAGGTCAAGCTCGATGGGATTCGATGAGCGACGAGGAACGTCAGGCCAGGCGTGAAGAGAGACGTGCCAAACGACAGGCGATGACCCCGGAAAAGCGGCGGACACACCGGCGACGGAGTCACCCGGAGCGTTAAGGCTGTCGGAGCCAGGCCGCTGGCCGAATGAACACCCGTTGAGCATACCCAGTGAGTCGGTCAGGGACAGCCGCTATACGTCGGCGATGACCGCATCTGCCTCGATTTCCACCAGCATGTCAGGATCGATCAGTCGTGAAACTTCGACCATGGAAGTCGCTGGTGGAGCATCACCGAACGCTTCCCGGTGGGCTCGTGCAATATCCGGCCACTGCTCAATATTCGTGACAAACATGCGCGTGCGAATGACATCTTTGAGACTGGCCCCCGCAGCTTCGAGCCCTTCGCTTATCACCTCGATACAACGGCGTGCCTGAACATAAACGTCACCTGCACCCACAATTTCGCCCTCCGGGCCGACGGCAGCTGACCCTGACACCGCGATAATTTGACCCATACGCACCACTCGGGAATAGCCGACAACGGGTTCCCACGATGCACCCGAGCGTATGTTGATCCTCTGACAGGGCCCTGACATGGTCTCTCCTCTATATAATGTTATTTCGAGATATAAGTAGTTACTTCTTGATAATATTACTTATTTATCTTTACTCAATTCCAGCTAAACACATTGTACGTTCCGGCTGGCGATCATCCCGCACAGGCACTGACCCGACCCAGCAACCATAAAGCCCTCGCTCGAATCCAAAAGAATCGCACCGAGCGGTACTATGATCAACAGGCAAAGTAACGTCCGCGGCTTTGGGCAGCTACGAGCGACGTCGGCGAGACTGCGAGCTGTCGCCACAATCTGATGACCAACGGATCGCCCCGGGCAACTGAGTCCATCCGCGTCAAGTATCGCCATTGCAACGGACGGCCAGAGATTTGCGGTAAGCTGCGCGGCGACTCTCGCAAGCATGCAGCCGATGATCAATGCAGCCGAATTAAGACTACTGAAACTGACTCTTGACACTCTCGCCGAGGGCTACGCGGATCTGCCCGAGTTCACGCCTGACTTCGATGTCGAATCCGCAGGCAAGGTGCTGCAAGTCGTTGCGCAACGTATGCAGGACAATTATCCCTACTACCATCCGCGTTACGCCGGGCAGATGCTAAAGCCACCACACTCGATTGCGCGCATTGCGTACGCGATGTCGCTGTGGGTAAACCCCAATAATCATGCCCTTGACGGCGGTCGCGCAAGTTCCCAATTGGAGATAGAGTGCGTCGCCGATCTGGGTCGAATGTATGGCTGGGAAGAGCCACTGGGGCATTTGACCGGCGGCGGAACGATGGCAAATCTCGAGGCACTATGGGTCGCAAGCCGAATGCACCCGGGCAAGCGTGTCATCGGCTCGATGCAGGCCCACTACACGCATAGCCGAATCAGCGATGTGCTTGGCATTCCGTTCTCACCGGTTGCGGTGACCGGTGACGGCCGTATGGATATTTCGGCAATCGAGGCGTTGTTAAAGGTCGGTGACGTTAGCACCGTCGTTGCAACGATAGGCAACACTGGCTTGGGTGCAGTTGATCCACTTTGCGATATTCTCGCACTGCGCGAAAAATACGATTTCCGCATCCACGCGGATGCTGCCTATGGCGGTTACTTTGGACTTGCGAGCGAATTGCGCGCTGAATCAAAATTGGCCTATGACCATCTGGTCAATGTCGATTCGATTGTTGTCGACCCTCACAAGCACGGACTGCAACCCTACGGCTGTGGTTGCGTGTTATTTCGCGACGCCGAAGTTGGTCGTTTCTACAAGCACGAATCACCGTTCACCTATTTCAGCTCGGCCGAACTCCACCTGGGTGAGATCAGCCTGGAGTGCTCGCGGCCCGGTGCATCCGCGGTCGCCTTGTGGGCTACCCAGCAGCTGTTCCCGCTGGTTCGAGGCGGTCAATTTGCACAGTGGCTCGACCAGAGCCTGCTGGCCGCCAGAGAACTCTGGCAACGGCTCGACGACAGCAAATCTTATCAGCCGTTGATGCAACCGGAGCTCGATATAGTTGTGTACGCCGTCGCCGGTGCAGACGCAAAATTGATCAGTGAGAATGCCCGCCTGGTATTCGCCAAGGCCGCGCAACGGAAATTGCATTTGGCGATGATCGAGCTGCCGGTCGAACTGGTTCGAGGTTACATGCCGGAACTTCAGGCAAATACGCAGAAGGTCACGTGCCTGCGTTCGGTATTGATGAAGCCCGAGCACAGAGACTGGCTCGACGAGATTGTATCGATTCTTGAAGACTGTGCGCAGGAACTGAACTGATCCGCTGCTTCAAGCGCTTTGCAGTTGCGTCATCGCCTTGGTCAGAACAATTCCAACGTAGAAACAGGCGAAGCTGCGACCATTAACGAATAAATACGACAGTGCTGATGAATGTCATCAATCAGACAAGCTTCAGACGTCGTCGCGTCGCATCGTATTCCTCTTGCATTTTCAAGATCAGTTCACGTGCCGGCAGGATTTCATCGATATTGCCAACCCCCTGCCCCGCTCCCCAAACGTCGCGCCAGGCTTTTGCGTCGGCCTTGCTCTTACTGCCGAAATTCATCGCCTGCTTGTCGCCCTCAGGCAAATTTTCCGGGTCGAGACCGGAATTGCTAATACTGTCGCGCAGATAACTGCCATGTATTCCCGTGAATAACGATGAATAAACGATATCCGAGGCCCAACTATTTACAATCATTTCCTTATAAGCCGGAATCGCGTTGGCTTCTTCGGTGGCTATAAACCGCGTACCCATGTACGCAAGATCCGCGCCCATCGCTTGTGCAGCCAATACATCGGCACCGCTGGACATGGCGCCGGAGAGAATTACCACACCGTCAAACTCACGCCGAATCTCTTTAATCAAAGCAAACGGACTCAGCGTTCCTGCGTGCCCGCCGGCACCGGCACAAACAGCAATAATGCCGTCAACGCCGTGCTCGATCGCCTTGCGCGCATGTCTCAGGTTAATGACGTCGTGAAATAACAACCCGCCATACGCGTGGACAGCCTGAATGACTTCATTCGGAGGCCGTAAGCTGGTGATGATAATGGGGACCTGGTGTTTGATACAGGTATCAACATCTGCGTGCAAACGGTTGTTGCTTTGATGGCATATCTGATTGACCGCGTATGGTGCGACGGGCTCGTCAGGATGTTCTGCCGCATATTCGGCGAGCGAGTCATGAATCTCGCTCAGCCAGTCGTTGAGCGAGCCCTGCGGGCGTGCGTTGAGTGCAGGAAATGAGCCGACAATTCCCGCCTTGCATTGCTCAATCACCAACGCGGGGCCCGACACGATGAACATCGGCGCACCGATCAATGGGATTCTCAATTTTTCGCAGAGGGACGCCGGTAAGGCCATTGATCACTCCAAGATTTTGTTATGGACCAGAACAATTCATAAGGGGTCCGGCCCTACTCGAGCATGAAACTCGCTACACAATCGGCAACGAGCGCGTCATCCCTTGCACGGCGGGCCTCGCCTTTTAGCATGACGAGACGGCCTTTTTCGCGCTCGATCCAGCCTTTCAATTTGACAGTTTCCCCGACGCACAACGCCTGTCGATAACGTATTTCACAACGTGCCGTATGCGCTTTGCGCCCTTGCGAATAGAGCACGTTCGCAGTGACATCGTCCAGCGCTGAGTAGATGATTCCCCCATGCACCGTGTCTTCCCAGCCAACGTGGTTTTCGTCGGGCGTAAACTCCGCCGTGCTTGTCTCGCCATCAAATCTGAAATCGATGTGCAATCCGATGGGATTGTCTTTGCCGCAAGCGAAGCACATTGTTGCGACTTCGATTTCATCCGACATCAAGATTCACTCCGATCGGGTACTCTCAGCGTATCTGGGTATCGATCTGCAGGCTGATTGCCTTGTTATCGGCTGGCCGGACAAGCGCTGTACCAATCCAGTCTCCTGACTGTTGGCTAGCCTGACCCGACAATGAGACACGGGCAATTAATTCGAACTCAGCGAAACCCGACAACGCCCTGCCGGACATCATTGAGTCGCTGTCTCCAATATCTATTACGACTGGTAACTCCGAGACACTACGACGAATCACTGCAATGGGTGGTGATGGCTGTGCCGGGTCCCTGGCGATAACGTAAACGGCGGCCTCATCGGGCATCGCAGCGACGGCCGATTCTGACAGAGAAACTTCTACACGAATAACGTGGCCGGCCTGCTCAATTGGCGCAATTGGCTCAGCAGGCATGGTTTGCTCTACCGGCTGTAATTCTTCAGCTGGCTGTACCGGTTGCCCACGCCATTCAGCCACGCGTTGTCGCAGAACATCCTGAATCTCGGGAGGCGGATTCAGCCCCAAAAGCACTTCCCATCTTGTCGCCGCGAGTTCATTGTCGCCGCGATTGATCGCAGCGATGCCACCGTAGAATAGCGCTTGCTGATTGTGCGGTTCGAGGGCCAGGGCACTCTCAAACAGCTCCGCTGTACGTTCTGTGAGGCCGCCACTACTCTCTGGAAGTAACGCAACGCCCAGGCTAACCAACGTCTTTGCATTTTTTGACGATTCCAGTTCGACCGCCTTTTCGAATGCATAAGCTGCCTGAGTGTAATTACCAAGTGACATGTACGACCGACCCAGCATTTTCCAGCCGTCGAGGTCGCCCGGGTCGCCCTCGAGCCTCTCGGCGAGCAACGCCACCGTCTGATCCAATCCGGGTAGCGAATCTGCGTGAGATGAAACATCCGGGTTGCCGGTGTGCTGATAGATGCCCACCGAAAGAGCCGTGACCAGCACAATGGCAGCGGCGAGCAGCACCGTGAATTTTCTGTTCTCACGGTACAGCGGCCAGGCGACAAATAGTACGGCCAGCACGCCCATCACGGCCAGGGAAATCCATAGTGTCATCGGCGTCAGCCTTCTTCGCTTATGTCGTCAATTGGCAACGCCATGCGACGTCGCACAATACGCACTAGAAACAGCGCACCAAATCCAAGCAGGAGAATCGGTGCTATCCAGAGTATCAGCGTCTTGCCCGTGGCACGCGGTCGGTACAGGGCAAATTCGCCGTAGCGTGCGACGAGAAAATCATAGATTTCTGCGTCCGTCATGCCTTCTTCAAGCATGCGCTTGATTTCGCGGCGTAAATCCGCTGCGAGAAAAGCATTCGAGTCCTTAATCGTCTGATTCTGACACTTCAGGCAACGTACCTCGGCCGTGATCTTGTCATACCGTGCCTGCAATTCAGGGTCATCGAATGACTTGCCCGCATCGATCGCCACGCTTGATGACGCACACATCAACATGACGCAAATCCACAGCAGCTTCTTCACGGCAATTTCTCCTCGGCTACGGCACTAACCAGCGGGACGAAGTCCCGTTGCCATACCTGTCGATTCAGCGGGCCGGTGTGCTTGTGCAATACCGTTCCGTCTGTGCCGATCAGGAACGTCTCCGGTGCTCCGTAAACACCCCAGTCGATACCAACCCGACCGTCACCGTCAAATCCAGTGGCAACATACGGATTTCCCAGTTCCTGTAACCACCGTAGCGCCTCGCGGCGGGTGTCGCGCCAGTCGATGCCGTAAATCGGTATCACCCCGGATGCTGCCAGCTGCATGAGAAACCCGTGCTCCTGCCGACAACCGGGGCACCAGGTTGCCCAAACGTTGACAAGCACCTGTTGATCCTCGTAATCCGCCGAGCCAACGCTCTCCTCCGGGTGTATCAGGGACGGCAACTCAAACTGCGGCGCCGGATTGTTCAGAAACGGCGACGGTAAACGGCTGGGATCGCGCGTGAGACCGATCATCAAAACCGGAATCAAAACAACGAACGCAGCCAGTGGTACCAGGAATCGTGACATCAGGCAGCTTCCGTCGCCGCGCCGCGAACTTCGCCTGGAATGGGGACCTTGGTTCGATAACGACGATCACTCATCGCGATCAGCCCGCCCAGGCTCATCACAAGTGTACCCAGCCATATGCAACGAATCATCGGCTTGTATTGAATTCGCACGCTCCAGGAGTCTCTGCCTAGCTGATCACCGAGAGCAACAAAAATATCCTGGTTCCATCGCACGAGAATGCCCGCCTCTGTCATCCAGTTTTTCTGCACCTGGTACTGGCGTTTTTGCGGTCGAACCTCGCCAACCAGCTCACCGTCATCGCGAATCTCGATGACACCCTCTTTCGCCAGGTAATTCGGCCCATCGACATCGCGCAGTTCTCGCAAATCGAAACGATAGCCGGCAACGTCGACTGCCTCCCCGGGGCGTAACGCCAGGTCGGCCTCGATGTTAAAGGCGGACACGATGGTCACACCCAGCGTGAACATGCCAACGCCGAAATGGGCAACTGACATTCCCAGCATCGAGCGAGTAATCGTCACGGACGTACGTCGCCAGACACGGATAGGATGAATCACGGACACGAGCATGATCCAGAACGCAGCAATGGTTCCGATAGTTACCATCAAACCGAAGCTTCCGTAGAGCAATCCAGGAACGCCGATACCCAGCAATAATGCAATGACCGCGGGCACACGCACCCGGTTTGCCCAGGGGAGAAGCTCCTGACTACGCCACGCTGTGTGCATACCGAGACCCATCAGGAGCACCAACGGCAACATCGGAATAGCAAACGCAATTTCAAACCAGGGTGGACCTACCGAAATTTTGCCGGCGTCCATCACCTCGACAACGAGCGGCGCGAGCGTTCCAAGGAATACAAGTCCGGCGGCTATCACGAGCAGGATGTTATTCAACATCAGGAACGTCTCGCGGGACAAGGGCCGAAACCCGACCGTCGAATCGAGACCCGGCGCGCGCCAGGCATACAGTGCGAGCGCTCCGATTATGACGATCGCAAGAAACGCCAGGATGAAGAATCCGCGTGTTGGGTCAGTTGCAAATGCGTGAACCGACACGAGAATACCGGAACGCACAAGAAAAGTGCCCAGCAGGCTGAGTGAAAACGCCGCAATCGCCAGCAGCAAAGTCCAGCTCTTGAAGAGTCCGCGTTTTTCGGTGACCGCCAGCGAGTGGATCAACGCGGTGCCAACCAGCCACGGCATGAAGGAGGCGTTTTCAACAGGGTCCCAGAACCACCAGCCGCCCCACCCCAGCTCGTAATAAGCCCACCAACTGCCAAGAGCAATACCCACGGTCAGGAATATCCAGGCGGCCGTAGTCCAGGGCCGGGTCCACTTTGCCCATTTCTGATCAAGGTTGCCGCTGATCATTGCGGCGATCGCAAAGGCGAACGCGACGGAAAAACCAACATAACCTGCATACAGAAGGGGTGGGTGTATGGCGAGGCCCGGGTCCTGCAAAAGAGGATTCAGATCGGCACCGTCCATCGGCGCTGGTACCAGTCGTAGAAACGGATTCGAAGTGAGTACGGTAAACAGCAGAAACCCGGTCGATAGCAAACCCAGCACACCTATGACGCGCGCAGCGAAAGTCTTCGGCAAATTTCTGCTGAAGCGACCAACGGTCACTGTCCAGGCAGCCAGCATCAAGACCCATAGCAGCAAGGAGCCCTCGTGCGCGGCCCAGACAGCCGATATCTTGTAAACCGTCGGCAATGCCAGCTGAGAGTGGTTTGCGACATAAGCGACCGAAAAGTCACTCTGCAGGAATGACCAGGTTAGACAGACAAACGAAAACGCAACAAATATGAACTGTCCAAGTGCTGCTGTTTTGCCTGCCGCCATCATGGCGGCGTTATTGCGATGCGCCCCGACGAGCGGCAATACGCCCTGACAGATCGCCAGTGACAAGGCAAGTATCAGTGCAAAATGTCCGATTTCAGGAATCATTGAGTGCCACATTCCGCCGACCTGCCACTGAGCGACGCCGTTTCGTCGGTAACGTGTTTCGCGATTGACTCAGCAACTTCGGGAGCCATGTAATTCTCATCGTGCTTCGCGAGTATGGTGTCTGCGACAAATACGCCATCGTCGCGGAGACGGCCGTGAGCAACAACACCCTGGCCTTCACGGAACAGGTCGGGTAACACGCCTGTATAGGTGACCGATAATTCGCAGCGCAGATCTGTGACCCGAAAGTCCAGATCCAGAGAACCCTCCTCGCGTTCGACACTGCCGGCGACAACAATCCCGCCGATGCGAAAGTTCCGATCGGTCGGGTAATTACCCTCGACCACGTCGGATACATCGATAAAGAACATCATATTTTCCTTGAATGCATTCAATGTCAGTGTGGCCGCGATCATTATTCCGATCGCCGCGAGACCGACGGCAAGCATTCGTTGCTGTCTTGGCTTCATTGATCACCCTCAAGTGCTTTTATTCGTACCTCGATGTCCCGATAGACGCGGCGCTGGCGCAAACGCAGGCGCCACTCACATATGACCAGCACGACTGCGGTGAGTGCAAAACAAGCCCATACGTATGATCCGTAAGACCCCATCGACAATCCTTCCATTATTGCCGCCCTCCAGATGACAAAATCAGGTCCTTGACCCATTGCGTGCGCCGTTCGCGATACAGCACCTCGGTGCGAACGCGTCGCAACAGAAACCCGGCGAACACGAGCGTATAGCCAAGGATCATTGCGAGCAGTGGATAGACCATATCGGCATCCATGGCCGGTCCATCCTTACGCAACAACGTCGTTCCCTGGTGCAATGAACTCCACCATTCAACGGAAAAGTGAATGACCGGGACGTTGACGGCACCGACGAGAGCCAGCACAGCGCTCGCCTTGTCGGCTTTGGTCGTATCGTCGATGGCGGACCGCAGCGCCATGTAGCCAAAGTACAGGAACAGCATGATCAACTCAGACGTTAGCCGAGGATCGCCCCACTCCCACCAGGTTCCCCACATCGGGCGGCCCCAGATCGAACCTGTGGCAAGCGCGAGAAAAGTGAACCAGGCGCCGAGCGGCGCCGCGCCGGCTGCCACGGCATGTGCCAGCTTCATGCGCCAGACAAGACCGATGCCTGCGCTGACCGCCATGATCATATACGCCATCATCGACAAATAGGCAGCTGGTACATGCACGTAAATGATGCGAAAGGCATCGCCTTGCTGATAGTCAGTCGGCGCGACGAACAGGCCAGCGTATACGCCGTAAGCGATTAGCAAGAATCCAGGTATTGCGAACCACGGGACAATCTTGGGCGCAAGCCGGTAATAGTGTGGCGGAGACGCCAGCATATGAAAAAATTTGAACATTTGTGTGATTCTACTCGTTACTGATACGTAAGGCGGCTGCTGTTGCAAACGGCGCCAGTGACAATGCCAACATGGCGTAGGCCGCAAGAAAATAAGTACCCGCCGCAACACCATCTCCTGCTGCAGCCAGGGACACCGTTCGTGCACCAAAAATAAGCACTGGCATCATCAGCGGCAGAATCAGCAAGCTAAGCAGTGCTGTGCCGCGATGCAGGCCAACTGTCAACGCTGCTCCAATTGAGCCTACAAGGCTGAGGCTAATTGTTCCGAGCATCAATGTCAGCATCAGGACGCCGGTGACAGACCAGTGCATTCGAAACGTGATGGCAAGCACTGGCGAGACGAGTACGAGCGGCAAGCCACTGGTCAGCCAGTGTGCAATCGTTTTGCCGAGCGCCAAAAGCGGCAGTGGCAACGGGCTGACGATCATCTGATCGAGGCTGCCATCCTCATAGTCTGTTAGGAAAAGGCTGTTTAGTGACAATAATGCCGCGAGTAACGCGGCAACCCAGAGTACGCCCGGGCCGCTAAATTCAAGCTGCTCGGGACTCGGTCCCACAGCGAGGGGGAATAACGTGCTGACTATCGCGAAAAACAGCAGCGAATTCATCACGTCGCCGGGCCGTTTCCAGGCGAGTAGCAAGTCTCGCTTCGTCACGGCCACCATGCCGGCGACCAACGCAGGTGACTGTCCGTTCTCGTCGATCACTATAATCGTACCTTCTGTGTCGGCGCATCAATCTGAACATCCTGATGGGCCGCAATTACACACATACCACCAACCTGCACGTGTTCGGACACGAGCTTTACGACCAGGTCGCGACCTTCCCTGTCAAGATTAGTGAATGGTTCATCCATTAACCAAAGCGGCGCGTCCGACAACAGCATGCGCGCCAATGAAACACGCCGCTGCTGTCCTGCCGACAGAGAGCGCAACGGCAGTCGTGTCAGCCGATCGATGCCGAGTCGCACCAGAATCCTGTCAAGGTCATTATTTGAAGCTGGACGCAGTGCCGCTTCAAATCTCAGGTTCTCCAACAACGTCAAGTCGGCTTTGAAACCGACTCGGTGTGCCATCCACACGAGTGAACTGTGAAAGAGTTGACGTTGACCGCGAACCGGCTTGCCATCCCAGTGAATGACACCGGTTTCCAGCTCAAGCATGCCCACGATCGCGCGCAACAGACTCGTCTTGCCACTGCCGTTGCTGCCCTCAAGTATCAACAGCTCACCCGGATCCAGCGCAAACTGTAAGTGTTGAAAAAGGCAGCGCTCACCGCGGAACAAGGTGAGATCGTTGCCTGATAACTTTGCAGTCAATACCTTACGCCTCGTCGCAGAACATGGACAGACTGGAAAATAAAACTAAACATCGTTAATTTTCAATCCATTATGATGAACTTCTAATAACTTTCTTAAATACATGTCCTGTCTATCTGATTACCCAAGAAACAGACTGAACCGGTTTACAAATGCTGATTCGCGGCCGTAGACTGATCGGCCCGGTCGCATTTGTACATAAGAAGAGACCGTAATTCAAGAACGTCGACTATAACGCGACCAGACAATTGGCGAACCAGAACTCATGGACTTAAGCGCGGCAGGACTTGCCGAACAACCCTTCCGAACTCATGATAAACCGCTATCGACTGTATCGTATGCGTCACATCGTGAGGCGCTAAAAGTACTGGACGAAACATGTGCCACGCCCAACGGGCTCTCTCTGCTGCAAGCACCGCCGTTATCCGGCAAATCGACACTGGTTCGTCATTTCGTTGATACAAGACCTGAGGGCTGCGCGGTTGCCGTAGTCGATGGCGATGGCCTGAACACAACCAACCTGCTCGAATCCGTGTTGCGCCAGTTCGGCTACGTACTGGACTACAGCTCCCGGAATGAACTGATTGCGATGCTGCGAGTGTTTACGATGCAGCAAGCGGCAGCGGGTGAACCGCCACTGTTGATCATCGAGAATACACACGCGCTGAACCCCAGCGCATTGCGCGCACTTTGCGAGCTAGCCGCGCTCGCGGTCAATCGATTGAGCGCGCTGAAAATTGTGCTTGTAAGCGACCGATCGCTGCTTGCAATGATCAATGCTCCCGCAATGGAGTGCATTGCAGAGCGACTGACCCATGATTTTCACCTGCGGCCGATGAGCCACGATGAGGCGACGCAATATCTCTACACCAAACTCAAAGCGGCTGGCAGCGCTGTTCCGGAATTCATCTTCCCTGCCTCTGTTTGCTCCGAACTCTGGCGTGCGTCAGGTGGCTGGCCCGGGATACTCGACCGTATCGCACTGCTCGCATTAGCAAAATCCGGGACATTGCCGGTCTCGCTGGATCAGGTAGAGCAACCGGTACTACCGAACGGAACCTGGGACGAAGGCGCGTTACCACAGGCCGAGCAGCAGACCGATACGCCAGCAGCACCGCCGACACTTTACATGTCGCACGATGGAGCGATGCTTCAGGAATTGACGTTCGACCGGCCGAGACTCCTGATCGGTCGTACTGAACACAATGACCTCACCATCTCGAGTCGATTTGTCAGCCGGCATCACGCATTGCTCGTTCGTCATGGACATTTCACATTTCTCATGGATTTGAATAGCTCGAACGGCACATTCGTAAACTCGAAACGCGTCTCAAACCACGTATTGGTCAATGACGACGTCATCGTGATTGGACACCACAGCATCAAATTCAGTGATACGCAGGCCACCACCCGTGGCACGCTGGACGGCATCGAGTTTGCCGATACCGTGATCATGAAAACGCTCGAGGACATGCGTAACCTGCTGGCGCAGGAAGACACAGAAACCTTGCCGATCGGGACAGAAAACCTGCCCACGTCGCGAAGTTAGCACTCTAGGCGAGGAAGTTTTCCTTGAAATGCTTGCGGCACATCGACAGGTAACGATCATTGCCGCCGATCTCAATCTGCGATCCTTCACGGATTGCTTTGCCACTCTCATCCAGACGAATCACCATGATCGCCTTGGATCCACAATGGCAAATCGCCTTGATTTCCTTGAGGTTGTCCGACCAGGCGAGTAAGTACTTGCTGCCCTCGAATGGCTCACCCTGAAAATCGGTGCGCAAACCGTATGCGAGAACCGGAATGTTGAGTTTGTCGGTGACTTCGCCGAGCTGAAATACCTGCTCCTTGGTCAAAAACTGTGCCTCATCAATCAGCACGCAATTCAACGGTTCTACCTTGCATCTATGTTCGACGATTTCGAGCAAATCGTCGCCTGGACCGAACGTCGTCGCCGCGGCTTCAACGCCGATTCTTGAAACAACCTTGCCGGCCCCGAACCGGTCGTCAAGAACAGGCGCCATAACCAGCGTATTCATGCCGCGTTCTCTGTAGTTGTAGCTGGATTGAAGTAATGCGGTCGACTTGCCTGCGTTCATCGACGAATAGTAGAAATACAGTTTGGCCATCGTGAATTTGCCCCCGCCCTGCCGGCTTATTATTTTGGAATAGACGGGCGCGATCACCCGTCTCTGGCGCTATTGTCTCACCAGCACGAGCCGCTTGCACCATGGACGATATACGTAGCAACACGCCACCAGGTTCAACTGGCCTGAGTGCCGGGAACCAGACCCGGGGAAAACGACAATTTTTCGCCGCAATCCGGTCTGTCGGCAGACTCAGCCTGCATTGATGTCGGGCGGCCAGCAGTCAGAGAATTGAAGAGATACCCTAAGTACATCCACGAATGGCACATATTCCTGAATTGCTGCGAACATACTAATAAGGTGTCATTCTGGCGATGCCGATCGCCGGACACGGAGGACGAAGCTAATGCACATCTTCCAAAAGACCTCTCTCGCCTTGTTTTCGCTTGTTCTCGCATCGACAGGTTGGAGTGCCGAATTTGCGAAAGGCCAGGAGGCCTACAACTCTGCCGATTATCAGACTGCCCTGACAGAATGGCAGGTCCTTGCCGAAGCAGGACTGGCCGATGGTCAGTATGGTTTGGGTTTGCTATATGCAAACGGCTTTGGCGTGCCTCTCGATGACGACCAGGCTCTGAAATGGTATCGGCTCGCCGCTGATCAAGGCCATGCGGAAGCACAATGCAATCTTGGCGTAATGTACGCCAACGGTTGGGGCGTGCCGCAAAGCGATAGTATAGCTTTCACGTGGCACAGTCTGGCGGCTGAGCAGGGAGTGGCCCCCGCCCAGGTCGCCGTTGCGATGATGTACATGGGCGGCTATGGCACTACCCAAGACAACATCCAGGCCTCGAAGTGGTTTAACGTCGCATCCCAATTGGGCGACTCCAATGCGGCCTCAAAACGTGACTACCTTAATGCACTGATGACGCCGGAAGAGGTTGCCGAAGCCGACGCGCTCGCCAACTCCTGGATGGATAGCTACCAGAACTCTGGTAACTAATCACTAACGTATTCAGGATCGTCCGCGTCGTGATGGTTTGTAAAAATCAGGCTGCAGCAGGTAACAGCCCCTTCGGCTTTCTGTAGTTCCGAGATATTCACTGGCGTCACTGCGATGCCGCAGCTGCGAAGTTTATCCATGGTTCGTGGAAACGCGGCGGGATAAATTACTTGTTGTGCCAACAGCAGTGCGTTGGCAGCGTGCGCTTCTGACGTGTCGACTTCGATCAGTTCATGATCCCCGAAAACTGATTTGTTGATCCAGTCCGGATTAATCAGTAGCAAATCAGGAGCAACGGCAGAGACAGCGGATTTCAGGTGCAGACACTTTGTCGTCTCGACTTGTTTCACGGAATATCCATAGGCAGCAACGATGCTATGCAGCTGCTCGATGCCGCTTTGATTCGATCGCGTGGAGACCCCGGCATAGATGACTTTACCCAGGCTCAGCAAGTCACCGCCGTCCAGCGTACCGGGCGGCCGGATTGTTGCAAGAGTCCGATATCGTTGCAGCACGCTTTCGATACCGGCAATCTCCGGCTGTCTTGATGCCGCCCCTGGTCGACACATCACTGCGATCTCGTCCAGAACCAACGCAGTGTCCTCGATAAACACGGAATCCGGCAAGCCCGGTTCTGTCGGCACCACGACTATCTCGCAGCCAAGAGACGACAACGCACGCTGATACTCCGCATGCTGCTGCTGCGCGAGGCCAGTGTCGATCCTGACTCTGGGCAAGAACGTCAATTCGCAGCTGCCCAAGGCAGTATTTACGTCGCGGGTGATGGCGGTCAACACGATTCCGGCTCCCCTGAGTGTTTGGCTGGCGGTGTTTTTTTCCGTTATTCGTACTTGAAGCGGTTGATGGCGATTATTGTAACGACCAGTGTGCCAGCCAGTAACGCGGCGACATTGGGTATTGCGGAGACGGCGCCGGACTGAAAGCTGATCAGCTTGTGCAACGCATCCATCGTCCATCCGGTCGGCAACAACTTCTGCAGGAACTGCATCCAGTCGGGTGTAATTTCGATCGGCCACCAGCATCCGCCGAGTGCGGCAAGTGCGTTGGCGAACAGCGCACCAAGACCAGACGCCTGCCCTTCCGTTCTCGCGATACTGCCGAGCAGCAATCCGGCCGATGCGCAGAACGCGGCCCAAGCAGCAAGTACGATCACGATCATGCCAATATCCGGGCCCCAGACCATGCTGAACAACAATGTGCCGATGATCAGGGCGACGCCGACCTGAATCGTGGCCAGCACCATGCGACCTCCCCACTTGCCCGCCACTACTTCCGTCTTCGATATCGGAGTCGATGCGAGCCGACGTAACAGTCCCTGCTCACGCTCTATAACGAGCATGCTGCCACCGCTCGTCAACAACACGAGCAACGTAAACATGACGAGAATGCCCGGGATCGACTGTTCGAAACCGGTCGGAATCTCCTGTCGTTTACCGGCAGTGGAGACATCGAGTTCCCATATCCTGGGCGCAGCGTTCAGGTCATCCAACGACTTCGCCGACAAAGGCTCCGGTGCTTTTGCGTCTGCAACAACGACATCGGCCAGCATCGTGTAGAGGCTCCGCTGCATCCGTATCGCTTCGAAGTCACGCAAGAGTGCCGATGCCCTGGTGTCGTAACTCGCCTTGACTTGTACCCCGGCAATAACCTGTTCGCTAAAACTGTCGCCGAGGCGCAGCACTCGTCTCGGCAAGTTGCCCTCTGCGTCCGGCATGACATTCGCGCGCCACTCGGGTTCAAAGTCGTTTTCCCGGAGTCGCAGATCGATCTGCCCTTTGAGAAAACCCGGCTCCTGAGCCTCGACGACTATCGGTGTGGCAGTGCCACCCATGCCTGTATTGAACCCACCGGTCACGGTACCGATGAAATAGAAGAAGATCGGCGGCATAACCAGCACCCAAAGCAGTGTCGAACCTTGTCGCAGCTGGTGTCGAACGTCATGCCATGCGATGAAGAGTGCGTTGCTCATGCTACTAGTTCCGTGCGAATCCCGAGTGCAGGCGCCAAACGCAAAGACCCAGTCCGACAAGCCCGACCACAATGATAATCATCCAGCTGTTGAGATCTATCCCCCAGGCGCCCGCGGATATGAGCTCGGTTGACAGCTTGTCAGCAACAAAGCCGTTCGGAGATGCGCGACCGATTGTCGCCATCCAGTCGGGCAGCGCGTCTAACGGAAAAAAACTGCCACCAGCCATGAGTAACGGAAACAGGATCAGCATCGAGACCACGCTTGCGGTCTTCTGTGTGCTAAAGAACATTTGCAGTGCGGCAAACCACGCAAACAGCGCCCCACCCGACACAGCTACCCAGACCAGCGACGAGGGGAACTTGAGCCAGGAGATGCCGTTGTAAAGAAATCCGAGCACCAGTGTCAGCCCGGCGACCAATGCGATGACGGCCGCAGCTGCAAGGGCTTTGCCGGCCACGAATGCGGCGAGTTGACCAGGTGCTGTCACGAGACGGCGCAAGGTACCGTGTTCACGCTCAGTCCAGTAATCGTTCGCCAAACCGTTGGCGGCAAACATCGTGCCCATCAGGACGATACCGGGCAGGAACAACAGTGCCAGCGGCGGACTTGGTTCGGTGGGTGGTGGTTCGACAATTTCGACATCGATAACCGGTGGAAACAACTTCGGGGCCACCGCATCGATCTTGTTATTAAAGTCGACCGATATCGCCGCAACGAATATATCGTCCGGCACGCTGTCGGTTACGTCCATGATCTTGGTGATCTCGTCGCCAAACAGCTGCTGCGTATAGAAACCCGCGTCGAGCAGCACCTCGGTCACATTTGTGATGATGCCCGGAAGTATCGTTTGAGCCGGATTGGTTTTGAGCGTCAATGTCACAGGTTCATTGTTGACGAACGCAGCGCCAAAGCCCTCCGGAATAATCAGCAGGCCACTAGCGTCGCCCGCGTTGATGCGCTCTGTGCCTTCGTCTAGCGACACTTTTTCAACCGTAATCAATTCGCCCAACTGACCACTGCTGTAGGCGCCTGCTACCAAACCACTCAACATGGAATCGTCCTGGTCAACCAGTAACAGCATGGCGACCGGTTGCGGACCACCGCCGCCCGCGAAGGAGCTGATCAGGCCGCCGATCAATAATGGGATACTGAGCCAAAGCAAGACGCCAATCGCATCTTGTCGCCAGCGCGAAAGATCCTTTTTTAACGTTGCGACGATGAAGTTCATCGTTTACTCGCGCAGTTCCTTACCGGTCAATAACAGGAACAAGGTCTCGAGGTTGGGGCTGCGCAAGCTCGTCTCAGTAATATGGCCACCGACGTCGTTGATTGCCTCAAAAATACCCGGCAGGTGATTCGACGCCGACGACATCGATAGCGTGACGCCGTCGTCTTGCAGAGAAATAATCTCCAGATCGGTGTTGCTGCGGTCGCCAAACGCCTCGATTGAGTGCTTCGTTCTGTCCGTTGGAAAGTGACCACTGAGTTGCAGAATGTCTCGCGCATCAAGCTGCGCGCGCAGTTCTTTGACTGATCCGGTGGCGATCAGCTTGCCGTGATCGATAATCGCAAGTGAATCACAAAGCCGCTCGGCCTCTTCCATATAATGCGTGGTAAAGAGAATGCACGCACCCGCATCTCGTTCCGCCTCGACCATGTCGAACAACCGCGCCCGTGACTGTGGATCGACACCGGCCGTCGGCTCGTCGAGCAGAATGACAGCCGGCTTGTGCACAATGCCGCAGCCGAAATTAAGGCGTCGCTTCATGCCGCCGGAGAACGTTTTGGGCAGATCCTTCGCGCGGTCGGCGAGCCCGATGTATTGAAGCGTTGCATTGACACGAGACTCCAGAGCCTTGCCGCGCAGGCCATAGGCCTTGCCCCAGTAACTCAGATTGTCTCGGGCCGGCAGATCTTCATACAGCGCCAGTTCCTGCGGAACGACACCAAGCGATTTGCGCGCTGCCTTGCCATCGCTGGCAATATCGTGGCCGGCAACAGCGATGCGCCCTGACGTCGGTGCGAGCAAGCCCGAGATGCAGTTGATCGTCGTCGACTTACCTGCACCATTGGGCCCGAGAAGGCCGAAGACCTGCCCTTTGCCTGTCTCAAAGCTGACATCATCAGCCGCGGTGAAGTCCCCGTATTGTTTGATGAGGTTCTCTACAACTAGCATCACCTGCCCTCCTTGCGGGACAAAATAGCGCGAGTGCCCGCTCAAAACCAGTCGGCCATGTTCGGATAAGTCTGAAATCCATATAGGGTTTTCAGGATATTGGAATAATCAGCAACTTAATGTCATCCGTCGCAAACTGCTGAGGTGGGAAAGGTTCCTCACGCTAGCGGTTTGAGGTTACTCTTGCTGCTCTTTGAACTGCAGTCTCCGGGATTACCGGTACAGGCCAATAGTCCAGGCTAGGAGGACCCAGTGACCAGACTTTCTCTGCCACTAACAATCAGCGCTGCATTAGCGATTTTCGGATCTGCACTCGCCCAGGCTGACCAAGGGCAGCGCTCTGCCGAGCCCCCAGAGCTTGCAGCTCAGGCGGCATTCTTCGACAACATCAAAGCACTTTGCGGCACCCGTTTTGAGGGCCAGTCGAGCTTTCCTGAAGATCCCGGTGATGCCTTCCGCGACAAAATCCTGGTCGCGCTCATAGAAACCTGTAGCGAGCACGAGATACGCATTCCTTTCCTGGTCGGTGAGGATAGCTCCCGAACATGGATCCTGACCCGGCTGGCTAAGGGTGGTCTCGAACTCAAGCACGATCATCGTCATGCGGACGGCACACCAGATGACGTCACTCTTTATGGCGGGACGACGAGCAATCCGGGAAGTGCAGTGTCACAGTCTTTTCCGGCCGATGCCTACACAGCCGAGTTGATTCCGGAAGCAGCAAGCAATGAATGGTCGATCACGATAACCGCAGATGGTAGTGAGTTGATCTATTATCTTGAACGCCACGGACAACCGCGCTTCAAAGCCACACTGCGACGCGTGCAATAGCGTCGGCAAAACTCGCGCACGTAAACTCGCTTGTCATCGCGGTCGAAAATTCCGAACGTGCCGATTGTTTATTGGTGCCCGGGGCGAGACTTGAACTCGCACGATCTTTTGATCAACGGATTCTAAGTCCCACCTGCGCCGTTAGTCAGCATTAGCACGCATCAGACAAGTTGATCAAATTCCTACCTGTCACGCTCATCCGACAAAAGAGCAAATTCCCGCGCCGGGAACATAACACCGCGTACGCTCGACGAATCAGTGGTCTGCATTGGGTTTATGTCCCAGAAACGGCGGATCTCAGTTCCTATTCGGACGCTCGCAAGAGTTCAATCGTTTCGGAGAAACTGGCTGAACGGCGTGAGAGAATTGATTCTTGCCAGCTTGTCATCCATTCCCAGACTTCAGGACCTGGCATCGGCTTGCAGAAAAGGAATCCCTGGATTTCGTCGCAGTCATGTGAGGACAGCCTTGTGAGCTGGGCCCGATTTTCTACACCTTCCGCAATAACACGAAGTCTCAAACTGTGCGCCAACGTTATAATTGTCCGAACGATCGCGTCGCTGTCGGCGTCGGAAGTCATATCCTGAACAAATGATCGGTCGATCTTCAGCGCGTTTACTGGCAATTGTCTTAGTCTGTGCAGTGAAGAATATCCAGTGCCGAAGTCGTCGATTGACGTCGATATTCCCAGCTGTCCTATTCTTGAGATTAGGTCGACGCTTTTATCAACATCACCCATGACCATACTCTCCGTCAACTCAAGTTCCAAATACCTTCCGTCCAGAGAAGACTCCAACAATGACTTTTCGATCTGGGCGAAAAGGTCGTCTTGGCCGAACTGGGCCACCGACAAGTTCACCGATACTCCGATCTGAGGCAGACCTTCATCCTGCCACTGCTTCGCCATTCGGCATGCTTCATGCATGACAAACGAACCAAGCTCTATGATCATGCCGCTTCGCTCAGCGACCGGGATAAACTCGCATGGACTGATCATCCCTCGCTCGGGATGAGCCCAGCGAACGAGTGCCTCGACTGAAACCACTTCCCTGGACCGAATATCGACACGCGGTTGGTACCATACCTCGAGCTCGGTGCGCTCGAGCGCGTCTCGAAGATCATGCTCCAAAGTCATTCGCTCACGCGCCAGTTGGTCTAGCGATTCGGTGAAAAACTGGTACCGGCCACGGCCATTATCTTTTGCATGATACATGGCCAAGTCCGCATGCTTGAGCAGTGTCTCGATGTCATCGCCGTCGTCCGGGTAAACGCTTATGCCAATGCTTCCGCTGATGTATCGTGGAACCCTGGATATTTCGAATGGGCGGTGCAATTCCTCAAGAATTCGTTGCGCGAGCACTGCGGCGTCCTCCACACGACATATGTCATCAAGAACGATAATGAATTCGTCGCCACCAATTCGTCCGACAACGTCACTTCTGCCTTCCGCCTGAGTAGATTCGAGATCAGCAAGAGGCCCTCGCATCGTCGAAACCAAATCATTGGCTCGGACCGTCTTTTTCATTCGTTGCCCAACTTGCTTTAAGAGCTCGTCTCCGGCGCTGTGACCAAGCGAGTCGTTGATATCCTTGAAGTAATCGAGATCGATATACAACACGGCAACCAACGATGACTTTCGCTTGGCGCCTGCTAGCGATAATTCCAAATGATGCTTTGCGTAGGCCCTATTAGGTAGCGCCGTAACGTTGTCGAAATATGCAAGGTATTCGATCCGCTTGGCGTGTTCTAGAAGCATTTCGTCCCTCTTGCCAATTTCCGAAATCATGTTATTGAAGCTGTCGATCAGCGTGCCTATTTCATCGTTGCTGGTTTTTTCTACTTTTTCCTCATATTGTTGGTTCTTTGATATGCTGCCCATTGTTCTTGCGAGCTGAAGAATTGGCACTGAAATGAAGCGTTCCAGCCACGATGACAACAGGAAGGCGACGAAAAACGCGACAACCAAGATACCGGCCGCGGTCATTACGCCATATCGAATGTCTTTATTGAATTGTCCCATGTTAGAACGCAGAAACACCGCCCCAATCCGCGAGCCGTCAAGAATTATCGGCGCCGCGATCTCGACATACGGTCCATTAAATACGTGCGTTTCCTCGCTCATTGCTGGGTCGAACGACCAGAAAACGGCCTCGTCCGTAGCTGTCAATTTATAGTCGCCCAGTATCTCGCCGGTATTCCCGAAAGTGGTTGCAGCGACGATATCCGGATCGGAACTTAGCGCAGCTAATATTTCGTCTGCTGCCGCATCGTCGTCGAATGCAACAGCAGCCGTGCTATTCGACGCTACTACCCGAGTAAGAATGAGTAAATCGCGAATCAACGCTGTCTTTGCCGCGCCGGTATGACTGATGAGATTTCCCAAAGCCGCAACGAGTAACAGTGCACAGCTGGTCGTGATGATAAACACCCTCAGCTTGTTAGAAATCGATATATTCCTGAACCAATTCATTGGCCACGCCCCATTAGCGTTTATCCCCGACGATTCTTGCCAGCTTGAGCATCCGGGAACTGATTTTCAGGCTCGCTCGTTCAGCTGCCGTCATATTAATGTCCAGACCAATGCTCACGCGGTCCTCCAATCGCCTGCTTTTTTCATCGATCCGAAGACGGATCACGCCTCCGAGCTCGGCAAACCGGTCACCTTCACCAACCGTAAGGATGTTAGCCCCGCTCGACATCTCAAGCACGTTTTCCAGATCGTCATTCTTGGCGACGTAAAGTATCTGACAGGAATGTAATTCGCTCGCAGACACCATCCGTGAAACCTCGATAACCCGACCTCTGGCCATTTTTCCGTGTACGGCGTCGAGCTCGACGCCGAAGGGATCGGACCCATATGTGCAGATTCGAATCGGGGTTGATGCTGCGTTTGAGTCGTCACTGGGCCAAGTAACAAATCGCGCGAAATTGTAGAGGAACGCGGCCTTGACCCTATACTCAGACCTGTCAAAAACATCACTCCATGCGATCGGAGATGTACTGCACAAATAGCCGCAAGCCACCACCCATGCCAGGACTTTGGGGGCCTTCATCGACCTTATCAGAAGGCCCATTGAAAACCGATGGCGACAGACCAGTCGAATTCCAGTTGTGGCCCACGCAGCCTCCGGTACACGGGCAGGCCGAACTCAACCAAAAAGCGGCTACCCCTGAGTGCGCCTTCCGAAATAGAGAAACTCGCACCGATTTTCAATCGGGCATTGTCCCCTCCTCTCAGCGTAGGATCTGCCGTTGGAACCGTCGCTGCGTTCAATTCTGGATCGGCGCCATCGATATCTTCCTGCGTGAACGCCTCCAAGCGCACGAAGGAGCTGAATACGTCGGTAAATCGCTTGGCCACCCACGCATTCGCCTCGTACTTCGTTCCCAACGAATAGCCGTGCTTGTTGGTCTCGGTTCGAATCAGCCAGCCGCCGTCAAGTCCCCACGACCAGCTCCCAAGGGCTCCAATATACGCAGCGCCAAGAAGGGGATCATAGGTACCGGAACCCAGCTGCATCGAGTACGGCAGCCGTTGATCAGCAGCCATTGGCGTGCTGCCCCTTTCGTCGATTGAGCCGGTTGGCAAATTCATGCCGAAACTCAGGTGTGCGCGATGCGGGTATCGCTGGAAAAATGTATACATCAAACTAACGGTCGTATCACCGATGCCACTCGAACTCGAAGAAAAGGTGCCACCTGACATCGTTAGATGATCCATCGACAATTCCCGGTAGGGAAACATGGTCATGATCGCAAGGTCGTCAGTCACGCCGTACATAAATTCGATCATGTGCATTCGCATCTGCATGTTGGTGGGGGCAACCATGTAACCCTGCATGAAAACGTCCGCCGTACTTATATCTCTTGTATTTGTACGGTTTCCATCCATTTCCATCGTCTGGAAGGTATAGCCGACCATAAACTCGCCCTTCGGGTGCGTATGGTGCTGGCCCAGCGCGATGCTCGAAACCAGAGAGACTTCAGCAAGCTCTTCGAGGCTTAGATCAAGCAATTCGTCAAAAATCTCTGCATAAACTGATGACGATGCCATTGACATGGCAACCAT
>Ga0255052_10000222_pt1 | contig 44496 bp, 29 predicted proteins | sample JV7_2_21_MG_FD_188632 | JGI IMG/M metagenome (GOLD analysis project Ga0255052, IMG submission 188632) | Seawater microbial communities from Jervis Inlet, British Columbia, Canada - JV7_2_21 | ecosystem: Environmental > Aquatic > Marine > Inlet | place: Canada: British Columbia | collected...
GGCAATTTACGGTCACGCAGTCAGTGACCAGTGTCACTGACACGATCATCACGTACACGATCGCCGGCACGGCGACGCCGGGAGGCACCGATTACACATCCTTGAGCGGCAGCGTTACGGTGCTCGCCGGTGCAACAACGGCGACTATTGATGTCACGGGCATCGTGGCTGATGCCCTGGTCGAAGGTACTGAAACGGTCATCGTCACACTGACAGCAACCGACAACCCGGGCATCACCGTCGCTGCGAGTCCCGCGGATACAGCAACGGTCAATATCCTTGATGCCAGTGCGGCGACGGTCAGTATCTCTGCTATAGCCGATGGCAACGAGGCCGGTCCGGTCGACGGCCAGTTCATGGTCACGCAATCGGCGACAAGTGCGTCGGATACCGTCGTCAGCTATACAGTAGCGGGTACGGCGACCCCCGGTGGCACCGACTACGCGAGCTTGAGCGGTTCTGTCACGATTTTGGCCGGCGATACGGCAGCGACTATTGACGTTACGGGCATCGTGGCTGACGCACTGGTTGAAGGCACGGAATCGGTCATCGTCACGCTGACAGCAACAGACAATCCGGGCATTACGGTTGCCGCGAGTCCCAACGATACCGCGACAATTAATGTCCTCGACAACGCTGGCGCCACAGTCAGCGTGGCGGCCACGCTCGATGCAAACGAAGCTGGCCCTGTCAACGGACAGTTCACGGTGACACAGTCGGCGACAAGTGCGTCGGATACCGTTGTCAGCTACACGGTTGCCGGCACCGCGACAGCCGGCGGTACCGACTATGCGTCACTCAGCGGCAGCGTCACGGTCCTTGCCGGCGCAACGACAGCGACTATCGATGTCACGGGTATCGTCGCCGATGCGCTGGTCGAGGGTACTGAAACAGTCATTGTCACACTAACAGCGACAGACAATCCGGGCATAACGGTTGCCGCGAGTCCCGCGGATACAGCAACGGTCAATATCCTCGATGCCAGTGCGGCGACGGTCAGTATCTCTGCTATAGCCGATGGCAACGAGGCGGGACCGGTCGACGGTCAGTTCATGGTCACGCAATCGGCCACGAGCGCGTCGGATACCGTCGTCAGCTATACAGTAGCGGGTACGGCGACCCCCGGTGGCACCGACTATGCGTCACTCAGCGGCAGCGTGACGGTACCGGCCGGTAGTTCGACGTCGACCATCGATGTTACGGGCATCGTCGACGATGCGCTGATCGAAGGCAATGAAACGGTAATTGTCACATTGACGGGCACTGACAACGTGGCCATTACGGTGGCGGCAAGCCCGAATGACGCGGCCACACTCAATATCCTCGACAACGATGGCGCGACAGTAAGTATCGCGCCGACAACGAACGGTGCTGAAAGTGGTCCGGTCAACGGTGTCTTCACAGTCACACAAAGCGCCGCGTCGGTGAACGACACAGTCCTGAGCTACACAGTAGCGGGCACGGCAACAAGCGCGAGCGACTACACGCCGCTGAGTGGCGCGGTGACGATTCTCGGCGGCGCAACAACTGCGACGATTACTCTGTTGGTCATCGATGATGTCGTCGCCGAAGGCATTGACGAAAACGTCGTGGTCACGCTGAGCAGCATTACCGCGAGTGATCCGGGGATTAGCATCGCAGCGAACCCTGCCGATACGGCCTCACTCACAATTGCGGACGACGATACTGACCTGGTGACCGTGAAGGCTGTAAGTAACGCAACACCGGTCGAAGGCGCCTCGATTACCTACACGATAACGGTGAACAACAGCGCCGGCGTGCAGGCGACCAATGTCAGCCTGACAGATGCGTTGCCAGCCGGCGTAACCTACGTCAGCGACGACAGCGGTGGTACATACAACAATACGACCGGTGTCTGGAGTATTGGCACGATCAACGCAGCCACCGTTACCACGCTGAACATCGCAGCGACGGTTGACGCCGGTGCAAGCGCTCTTGCACAGCCGATTACCAATACGACGACGGCAGCCACTGCCGATCAGGCAGATCCAGATGCGACGACGGACGTACTGACAGCCAACATTACAGTCGATGCGAATGCCGATTTGGTCACCACCAAGATTGTGGATAATGCGTCACCGGTCGAGAATGCGACCATTGTCTACACGCTATCGGTATTCAATAACGGTGCCGCCCAGGCGACCAACGTCAGCCTGACCGATCTGCTGCCGACCGGCATCAGCTATATCGGTGATGATAGCGGCGGTGCGTACAACCCGGTAACAGGTGTCTGGAGCATAGGCACCATCGACAACGGTGCTATCGCGACGCTGAACATAACGGCAACCGTGGACACGGGTGCCGGCGCGCTCGCGCAACCAATCACCAACATTACGACCGCAGCAATCGGTGATCAGCCGGACCCGGACACAACAACGGACGATCTAACCGAAGACATCACAGTCAATTACACGGCAGACATCGTTACGACGAAGAGTGTCGACGCCTCGACGCCGCTGTCCGGGGATACGATCGTCTACACACTGACGACCACGAATAACGGTCCGGGCCAAGCCTCCAACGTTAGTCTTACAGATCTACTTCCCGTGGGCGTCAGCTACTTCAGCGACGATGGTGCCGGGACTTTCAACGGCGCTACGGGCGTCTGGACGATTGGCAGTCTCGCCAACGGTGCTGTCGCGACTCTGAACATCACGGCAACGGTCGATGCCGGCGCCGGTTTGCTGCCACAGCCAATCACGAACACGACGACCGCCGCTATTGGTGACCAGGCGGACGTCGATGCAACGGGCGACGATCTGGTTGCTGACATTATCGTCAACCTGATTGATCCTAACCTTATTCAGCTGACCAAGACGGTGGGCCGTGACCGTGCCAACGTGGGTGAAATTGTTACTTACAGTATCGAGATTCGAAATACGGTGAGTAACCCGATCGGAGCGGTGCGTATCAGCGACTCGCCATCACGCGGCTTCAAGTATGTACCAGGCACAGCGCAACTTGATGGTGCGTTGATTGCGGATCCAACGATCGGACTGCCGCTCGAATTCGACATTGGCACATTTCCAGGGTTCGTCGATGGCAACGGCAATGGTGTCGCTGACCCAGGCGAGCCCGGCTATGCAGTGCTGAGCTACCGTATGGTTGCCGGCTCGGGCGTTGCGCCGGGCATCTGGACCAACACGGCAATCGCAACCGCCAACTGCGATACCTGTTTCGTGTCGAATATCGCCAGTGCAGACATCGAGATCATCGAAGATACATTGTTCGATCTTGGCACGATCATCGGCAAGGTGTTCTACGATGGCGACAACGATGGCTGGCAGGATTCCGGCGAAGCGGGAATCGATGCGGCGATGGTCGCACTGGACGACGGCACCTACGCTCTGACCGACGAATTCGGCCGTTATCATTTCCCGGCGGTCAAACCGGGCCAACGGTTGTTGAAGATAAACCTCAGCAGTCTCGCGGGTCAGGCCAAAGCGACTAACGGCAAGACGCGTATCGTAAGTGTTACGCCGGGACTAATGGCGAAAGCGAACTTCGGCATCATACTCGACACTGTTGATATGGCGATTGGCGAGGATGGCCAGTTCGGTATTGCCGTCGACAGCGAGACGACGCATCCGCCGCTCCTGATAAACGGCAGCACCTTAATGCCAAGTCTTCTCGTGAACGGCGAGGCGGTGTCGTTTGCGTCTGCTGACGTCAAACTGGGTACTCAGAAAATCCGCGATGTCGTCGAACTTGCCGACGGTAAGTTATCGGCCCCGATTCGCTTCAGCACCAAGGCCGACGCCGATTCGACGATCAAACACTGGAAACTCATTGTCGAAGGATCGCGAGACGAGGTTGCGAAGACATGGAAGGGCAAAGGCACACCGCCCGAGTTCATTGAGTGGGATGGTGTACGCAAGAATGGCAAGCTCATTAACAGCGGCGGCATATACACCTACCACCTGGAGGTGACTACAAGCGATGGCCAGGCAGCGAGCAGTAGCCACCGCTTGTTTGGCGTTAATCGAGTCAACTCGATCTCACTGAATCTCGCCGGTGGCGCGTTTATCAGCGCGTCGCACGGACTAACTGGCAAAGCAAAAGATCTATTGAGTGAGACAGCAAAAGCGATTCGCGCCTATCCGGACGAGATCGTCGTTATCAGCGGACACACCGATTCAGTGGGTAGCGACGAGAGCAATATGGCGCTTGCCGAGCGCAGGGCGCGTTCGGCGTACGACTACCTGCGCAAAGAGGAAGGACTACCGGAAGAGCAGTTCGTCATACAGGCGTTCGGCGAGACTCGGCCGATTGTCGGTAACGACACAGCGTGGGGCCGCGAGCTCAACCGTCGTGTCGAAATCAGCGGTGATCTGGACAGCGTCGATCGAGCCAGGAACTACGATCCACATCGACAGGCTCCGGTTGTGCGCATCAATTCCACCGACATCGAGGTCGATAACAGCGGCGCTTTCCGCACCAGGATGGATCTGGAGAGCGGGCAGGAGACCATGAAGGTGCTGCTCAGCACATCGCAAGGTCGCAGTGTTGAGACCGTCGTGCGGTTGCCGACGCTGCACGTCATCTCGCCGCAAGGACGCGTTGCCATACCGATAGATCGCGATCGCGCCGGCCCGGCCGGTTTCGATGCCAATGACGTACTGGTGCAAACTGAGCTGCTCGCCAGAACCGAGCCGGAGAATACTGTCGAGTTCAATGGCGAACCGGTCGACGTTGATGAAAACGGACTGTTCATGGCGCCGTTACCCGTGCGCAGCGGTGAGAACTACTATGGCCTGGTCGCCCGCAACCCGATGGGCATGTTGCGCATCGCGAATCTGAAAATAACGCTGGATGATGCGAGCGTCAACGAGCCGGAATTCGTTGTGGAACCCGTGCCGCAGCTCGCGTTGCAGCTACCGCCGCCGGGTATCCCGATGACGAGCTCCAATCTTGTCGTTCCGGGATCGACGGTTCCCGGTAACCGCGTCTACATTAACGACAACGAAATCAAAGTCGATGCGGATGGCAGCTTTACCGCGACGGTTGCGCTCGGGCTTGGCGAAAATCTGTTTACGGCGCGCGTCGTCGATCAGGACGGACATGCGGGTCAAATCGAGCAGATCTTCGACTACAACGGCGACCCCATATTCTATATGGCGCTGGTGGACGGCACCTTCAGCAAGTTGCAGACGACGGGTAGCCTGGAGGCCGCCGGCAACGCTAAAAGCGATGAGACGATTTCGAGGGGCCGGGTTGCCTACTACCTGAAGGGTCACGTGCTCGGCAAATACCTGTTGACGTCAGCTTTTGACAGCGGCGAGCAGGAATTGGGAGAGATTTTCTCGGATTTGACCGCGCAGGATAACGATCGCCTCTTGACGAATCTCGACCCTGACACCCTGTACCCGGTATACGGTGACAACAGCACGGTGGTTTACGACGCACAGTCGCAGAGCAAGTTCTATCTCGCACTCGAGAGCGAGACCATAACCGCGCTCGTTGGTAACTATGCGTTGAACTTCACCGACACTGAATTGGCCGGCTACCAGCGTACTCTGTACGGTGCCTCGGCGACGTACCAGTCCGAAGCGAAAGACGAGTCTGGCAACTCCCGGACCAAAGCGCACGCGTTTTACGCCAATATCGCGCAAGCCCACGTGCGTGATGAATTGCGCGCGACCGGCGGTTCTTTGTACTACCTCAGCCAGCGTGGCGTGATCGAGGGCAGCGAACACATCAGTGTCATCGTCCGGGACCAGGACTCGGGACTGCTTCTGCGGCGTACTGCATTGCAGCAGGGTCTGGACTACAGCATTGACTACATTGACGGTCGACTGCTGACTAATCGACCCGTATCGAGTTTCAGTGCGGACAATTCTCTGGTCGAGAGCGATCTTCTTGGCGGCAGCGCCGTGTACCTGCAGATCGATTACGAAACCGTGCTTGACGGGTTCGAACAGACCGCGACGGGTGGCCGAGTGCGTCAAGGCATCGGCAAGCGGCTGGCGGTCGGCGTCACGTCAGTCGACGAAGATCAGCTCGGCGGCGAGTACTCGCTCAAAGCCGCCGACGCGGAATTCAAACTCGGCCAAAACTCACGACTGATCGCAGAGTTCGCAACCAGTGAGGGCAATAACTCTGCAGTCAATGTCAGTGACGACGGCGGACTGACGTATCAAACCGTCACTGCGGTCGCCGGTAGCAGTGGCGAGGCTTTCAAGATCGCTGCGGAAATCGACGCGGGCGAATGGTTCGGATACGAAGACCGTCTGCTGATGAATACCTATTTCAAACGGCTCGACACCGGCTTCTCGGCGAATAGTGTGACCAGCGAGCAAGGCTCGGAGAAGAGCGGTTTCGCAGCAAGCTGGGAGATCAGTGACAGTAATTCCGTGTTGGGACGTTTCGAACGACAAACGCAGTTGGCGGGTGGCAACGAAAACACGCTTGCGACGTTGCAGTGGAATTTCGTTCGCAAGCTATGGGGCGTTGCGGCCGAGATCGAGGATCGTGGCGGCTATGCGGGCGACGCTACGATCGCTGCGATCCGCATGAGTAACCGCTGGACAGACACGCTGAGTACAACTCTGCAGCACCAGCAGACGCTGGAAGGCCTCGAGAACGACCAATCGACGGTAGGCGTAGCCTATCGCGCGACCGATCGGCTGACGCTCGATGCCAGTGCGACCCAAGGTACCCAGGGCGCGTCAGCTCAACTGGGCGCGCAGTTTGATTGGCGCGGCAACAAGTTCTATGCCGCGCAGCAATTCAACGATCTGGAGAGCAGTGGCACCAGCAACAATCGTCTGGTTGGTGTCGAAGCGCCGTTTGGTCAGGATGGTGCGGTCTACAGTGAGTATCACTGGAGTCGACTGCCCGTAGGCGGGCAAAGACAGGCGATGTTCGGAGCCAGGCAACGGTTCCAGACGACTGACGGATTGCGAATCGAGGTTTCGGGCGAGCATAGCGCCGAGAACGCGACCACCGTGAATACCGGAGAACGATACGCGCTTTCGATTGGTGCGACGTTCGACAATGAACGCGGTATCACGTTCTCGACACGAAACGAATACCGCAAGGACAGTCGCACCATCGATAGCGAACAGTTCCTGTCGACGAACAACATGAAGCTGGCTCTCGGCGACGACCTGTCCGTGCTTGGCAAGTACCGCTTTAGCAAGAGCGATTCGAGCGTACAGCTCAATCGCGACATTGACTTCACTGAGGCCAGTGTTGGACTCGCGTATCGACCGGTCGAGCATGATCGCCTGAATTTGTTGACTCGCTTTACGCGCTTGACCAATACGCCGACTGAATTCCAACAGGCTAGCTCAATCGCCGGTCTGACCAGCGATATTTTCGCCGTCGACTGGTCCTACCAGGTCTCGAAGCACGTCGAGTGGGTCGGCAAGCAAGCGATGCGTTGGAGTGAAAGCGATGACGATCCGCTGCAATTGCGTTCAATGACGTCTCTGAGTATTCAACGACTCAATTGGAGCATGCCGAAGCAGCTTCGATTCGGTACGGAATACCGGCTGATGAACCAGGATATTGCCGACGATCAGCGCAGGGGATTCGTGACAGAGCTGATGTGGGAAGGCCTGGATCCGATCGTACTGGGCGTTGGTTACAACTTCTCCGACGTGTCGGATAACGAATATGTCGACTATGACTTTTCAACGAAAGGTCCGTTCTTCCGCTTACAGGGTAAATTCTGATGGCTGCTGTTGCCGAATCAATTACAGAAGCTGCAGTAACGACGGCTGATAATCGCGAAGCCGAAAAGACGCGAAAATATCTGAAGCTCATGGACGTCGGAGTACTACTTGCGGCGCTCGTTATCTTCTTGATTTTTATAACAATATTGATTCGACTCGCTTTTCCGGTCGGCACGCGGCTGTGCGATATTTACAACAACGAGAACGCCGCGCTGATCGAGGACGGGGAGCTTGGGCAGATCGACATTGCGGGTAACAGCATTAAGAGTTTCGGAACGTTCGTCGCCCAACTCGGCGATGTTCGCCGTGACGTCAAATTTCGGGCCGCGGACAGTATTGCCTGGACGAGTGCCAGCGAAGGTGCGTCCGTTCACAACCGTGATGCCGTGCAGACGTTCCAGAATTCTCGGGCGCGAGTGGATTTCACAACGGACAACGAACTCCGAATTGGTCAGAACTCACTGGTCGTATTCCGCAGTGGCGCCGCCGATCCATTTCTCGAACGTCGCGAACCAGCTGCTGTCGTGATGAACGGCGAGCTAAGCGGCATCATCAACAGTGATTTCGGTGCGTTCGCACTGGAGTTCCCGTCCGGTATCGTCGAGTTAACCGCGGACACGCGGACAGGTGAAGCGGTCGATTTCCGAGTTGGTATCAATCCCGACCAGTCGTCGACGATTTCGATCATCTCGGGCCAGGCTGACGTCAATATCGCTGGTGAACATTATCGCGTGTCGCCCAGCCAGGGTCTCACAATTACCAAGGATGGCCGCACGTCGGGCGCTCGCGCATTGCCATCAGTACCGGTAATAAGCGCGCCCAATGACAACGCGGTTGCGCAATACCTGGAGGCCCCACCTCGGGTCAACTTCCGATGGCGACAGGTACTCGATGCCAGGAACTATCGGCTCGAGATCGCGTTGGACGCAGGTTTTGAGGAAATACTCGTTGATGAGCTGCTCAATGACTCGTCGTTTACACACGGAAATCTGTCGTCTGGAGATTATTTCTGGCGGATAAGTGCACGGGATGGATGGCTTCAAGGACCCGCTTCCAGACCGCGTCGCTTAAGCGTCGTGCGTGACGCGATGCCGCCATCGCTGGATCTCCGACCCATTCAGGAAATGGCGACAGGCCGTTTTGCAGTGCGCGGTAAAACCACGCCAGGGTCGGTTGTTTACGTGCTCGGACAGCTCGTGCAAACGACTTCAGGCGGCGAATTCGAATACCTCTTTAATCCCGAATCCGGCACGCAATCGATTGTTGTGGAAGCGATCGATGCGGTCGGAAACATCACCTACAGTTCACAAGTTCTACACGTTCCCGGTAATGCTGGGAGGAGTGACTAGTCATGCCTCGATTTAGGTTTCCCATACGCGTGAAAGTGCTACTCACCGTATTGCTGCTCATCATGCTGGTGATGAGCCTCAATACGAGTACGATGGCGACCCTGTTTCGCGACGATAAAACGACCTACATCCGCGATCTGACGGCCGTGATGGCCAGTCACGTTGCGGAAGAGGTCGATAGTCTGTTGAGACATTACGTGGCCAACATGCAGGCATTTGGCGACGTCATTTATGACACGAGTCTCGATCCCGATACCAAGCAGGACGTGATCCAGAATCTGTTCCGCAACTATCGCGATATCGTTGCGATTGCCGCACGACGTGGCAACGGCGAGCCCGTGACTGCTTTTGACTCGAATGACTTGACTCGGCTAGACATAAGTCGGGCCACACTCCTTGAATATCGTAACGAACACCCTCTACCGCAACTCCCGGGCAAGAAACTCGACGTTAAAATGGAACACTTCGACGGGGGCATCGGCCTGTTGCGCCTGATGATCGCGGTGCCTGCAACCGGTGACAGGGAGGCATTTACGCTCGCCGCAAGTATTAATCCGGCCAGATTGGCTGCGGCGACGACGCGCTCTCGCGGTTTCGAGGCTACGATAATTAATCAAGACGGCCTCCCGGTGTTCCATCAGAGTACGAACGCTGAAGACGTGGCGCCGCATTGGTCAAGTCAGTTCAACAAGAACACTGGTGCAGCCGTGAGTACGGCACTGGAATTCGTGGAAGATGGCGTACCGATGATTGGCGCGTATGCACCGATGGCCGATGGAACCTTATGGGCGACCATTCAAATACCGAGCAGTGTCGTTTACCTGACGGCGCGAGAATTGTTGTCGAACCTGACGATCGCGGCCCTACTGCTATTTGCGGTTGCGGCCCTCGTCAGCCTGATATTCGCCCGCCGCCTGTCAAAACCGCTTGAGCATCTTGCCGAAGCCGCCGAGAAGGTCGGCAAAGGCAATTTCGATATAACCTTGACTTCCAGCTCGGGTGACGAAATCGGTGCGCTCTCGCATTCGTTCAACCAGATGACGGACGAGCTTCGCGAACGTGAGGTAAAACTCGCGGGAGCCAATGCGGCGCTTGTTCAGTCAGAAAAGCTCGCCGCGTTCGGGCAGCTTGGCGCTGGCATCGCACACGAGGTCAAAAACCCCCTCGCCGGCATTCTCGGCTACGCGCAGTTGACGCTGCGCAAGCTGGATGACGACAGTCCGTTCAAGAAGAACCTGGACATCATCGAGTCTGAAACGCGTCGTTGCACTGACATCATCTCGAATCTGTTGCAGTTCGCTCGACAGGAAACCGCGCAAATGGCGGCTACCGAGATCAACCCTGTGGTCGAGGCGGCACTACGAATCGTCGACCACCAGTTAGGCGTCAACAACGTGAAAATCAAAAAGGAGCTTGCCGCCGATCTTCCGCTTTGCCAAGCGAACGCAAATCAGCTGCAACAGGTCGTCATGAACTTCGCGATCAATGCGCAGCAGGCGATGGGCAGCGACGGCGGCTATCTGACTGTGCGTACGCGTAGCGGAGCGAGTGGCGAGGTTGTCATTGAAGTCGAGGATAATGGTCCCGGCATCCCGGACGACATCAAGGCCAAGATATTCGAGCCATTCTTCACCACCAAACCGGCCGGGCAGGGCACCGGTCTCGGACTCTCCGTAACCTACGGAATTATCAAGGATCATGACGGCCAGATACAGATCGAGGACGTCTCGGGGGGCGGTACACGGTTCGTGGTCAGCCTGCCGACGGAGGCCGCCAAAGCCGCGTAAGCCCCTGAAACTGGTCCGTAATGTGCGGCGGATCACGCAAAAAAAGGCCCAGAATTGCTCAAATGGCTGAATGAATACCCAAACGCGGCCCGCTCCTCAGGCTGATGAATCAGCCGAATTCCGGGTGCTGGTCATCGATGATGACGCCAGTATCCTGGGTATCGTCTCTGAAGTCCTGGAGGACGACGGCTACGCCGTGGACACGGCAGGGAGTGGCGAAGACGCGCTGGAGCTGCTGGCGGACAACCGGTATTCGCTGGTTCTGTCCGACATTCGTTTGCCTGGCATCAACGGCGTCGAAGTGCTGGACCACATCAAGACCGTGTACCCCCGTACTCAGGTCATCATGATTACGAGTCATGCATCATTGGATACCTCGATCGACGCAATTAAACATGGCGCCTACGATTACCTCCTGAAACCGTTTGAGGATTTGTCGCAAATCTCGAATGCAGCCAAGCGAGCTGTTGACGCCTTTAGTCTCGAGGTAGAACGCTCACAGTTGATCCGCTCACTGAAGCTGTCCAACAAGGAATTGGCGCGCTTGAATGGCGTGCTACACGGCATGGCGGTACGCGACGGGCTGACGGACCTGTTCAATCATCGCTACATTAACGACCTCCTGGACAAACACATTGAGAAGTCGACTGTCGAAGGGGTCGACCTCGCATTGATCTTCATCGACGTCGATAAGTTCAAGGTATTCAACGATGAATACGGTCATCAAAACGGCGACGTCCTGCTGCGCGAACTGAGTGCGTTGATGCGTGAAAATGTCAGAAACAAGGATGTCGTTGCGCGATGGGGCGGTGAGGAATTTGTCATCGTTGCGCCAAATACCGAAGAGAAGATCGCGGCCATGCTGGCCGAATCGTTACGTGAGTCGATTGCGGATCATTCGTTCTTGAAAGACGTCATGCAATCATCGCCTAAGGTCACGATCAGTGCCGGTGTTGCAGTGATTAGCAAATTCAGGAATAAATCTACGCTGGTGAAAGCTGCAGACTCGGCGCTTTATGAGGCGAAGGAGAGCGGCCGCAACCTGGTCAAAGTGGCGAGCGGTTCCGCCTAGCCCAACTCACGGTCGAGAGCTCTGGCCGGAAAAAACATCACGATCAGGCAAGCAGCCAACGCCACGATGGCGATGTCGACGAGCAAACCGTAGTTGTTGTCACCAACCAGCATCGCCGCGATCGCCGTATTGGACCTCGTAAAGGGCCCAGCTATTTCGCTTGCCCTGGTTCACGAGTTCCTGGTGCATCGGTTGCCAAATTTCCTTTTCGACATCATGGCGTCGTTGGGCTGAATCTGACCAATTTGTTCGTCTATAGTCGATCCTTGATCTGGTAATACAGCACGCCCAGCGCCACCATCGGCTTGCTGAGCCTATAGGCGCCGGGAACCACAAATGGTTTGACGTTCGCGAACACGTCAAATCGTTCCAGCGTACCGGCGATCGCATCCGCCATGATCTGACCCGCCAGGTGTGTGACGTTGACGCCGTGGCCCGAATAACCCTGACAGTAGAAAACAGCCGGAGCAATTCTGCCCAGCTGCGGCACCCGGTTGATCGGAACGCCGATCGTGCCTCCCCAGGCATAGTCGATAGCAGCGTCAGCCAATTGCGGATATATCTTCAGCATTCGTGGCCGCAGGTTTTTCTTGATGACCTCCGGATCGTCACCAAAGTAGTTGCAGCGCCCGCCAAACAGCAAGCGCTTGTCGGCGCTTAGTCGGAAATACTCAAGTACGAAGTTGGGATCACACACGGCGAGGTCTTTGGAATTGATGCTTGCGACTATCTCGTCAGAGAGCGGCTCAGTCCCAATAATGAAGCTGTTCACCCGGAACATGATGCCGCGCAGTTCTTTCTCCAGTGCGTGATAGGCATTGCCCGCTATTACGACGGCGTCGGCCGTCACTGAGCCCTGCTCTGTTACGACTCTCGGGTTACTGCCTTTCTCTATGCCGATAACTGTCGATCGTTCGTAAATCGTCGCCCCGAGATTGACCGCCGCGCGCGCTTCACCAACACACATTTTCAGCGGATGCAGGTGACCGTTGCCCATGTTGAGCAGTGCGCCAATGTAGGTGCTGGTGCCGATGGTCTCTCGTGTTTCGTCCGCGGACAGCATGCGGAATTCGTGTGGAAAGTCGTGTTTCGCAAGGCGCTCAAAATCCGCCTCGAATTCTCGAAGGTGTCGATCCTTAATCGCTACGTCGAGGTAGCCGAATTTCAGGTCACACTCAATTCCGTATTGTTTTACGCGGTTGCGGATAATTTCGTGGCCGGCCCAACGCATATCCCAAAGAATGCCTTCGGCATCCGCGCCGAGCTGCTTGGCGATGTTTTTTTCGCCCGCAATGCCTCCGATTATCTGGCCACCGTTGCGGCCGGATGCGCCCCAGCCAACTTTGTTCGCCTCGACGACATGCACGTTGTAGCCGCGCTCAGCGAGATGCAGCGCCGTCGAGATACCGGTAAATCCGGCGCCAATTACGCAAACGTCCGCTGCCTGCTCACCCTGCAGCGGGGCGAAGTCGGTTACGTCATTAACGCTGGCTGCGTAGTAGGAGCCCGTGTGTGCTTGCGGTTGCATCGCGTCGCTGTAATATGGAAATAGCAATGTATGAAACTACCAACTAGCGGCAACAAAGGCGACCCACATGAAGCTCAAAGTCAACGGTCAGCCTGTGCGCTTCGCCTAAGAAGAGGTCCGTATGTCCGATTCTCTCGAAGAAAGCGCGCTGGCCTACCACAGCGCCAAGCCTGCCGGAAAACTCACCGTAACGGCGACCAAACCTCTCGCGAACCAGGTTGACCTGTCGCAGGCGTATTCGCCAGGTGTTGCGTACCCCTGTAGGCGCATTGAAAAGGATCCGTTGCAGGCAGCCGCCTATACGGCACGCGGCAACCTCGTCGGTGTGATCACCAATGGATCAGCGGTCCTTGGTCTCGGCAACATCGGCCCACTTGCCGCAAAGCCGGTCATGGAAGGCAAGGCAGTATTGTTCAAAAAGTTCTCGAACATCGATGCGTTTGATATCGAGATTGACGCGACCGAACCACAGGATTTCATTGACGCGGTGTCCAGGTTGGAACCGACGTTTGGTGCGATCAATCTCGAGGACATCAAGGCGCCGGAATGTTTCGTTATCGAGAAAGCGTTACGCGAGAAGATGAAAATCCCGGTCTTTCACGATGATCAGCATGGCACCGCGATCGTTGTGGCCGCAGCGATCAAGAATGGCCTCGAGGTAGCCGGCAAGAATCTCGCCGACGTCAAACTTGTATCGACGGGCGGCGGGGCCGCAAGCCTTGCGTGCCTCGATTTGTTGGTCGAACTCGGACTAACGCGCGAGAACGTCACGCTGGTCGATCTGCACGGTGTGGTCTACAGCGGTCGCAAGAAAGACATGAACGAGTACAAAGAACGCTATGCGATCAAAACCGAACACAGGCAACTTGATGACGTAATCGCGGACGCGGACGTATTCCTCGGTCTGTCCGCGCCCGACGTTTTGAGCGCTGGCATGGCGAAGAAGATGGCGGCCAAACCGTTGATCATGGCGCTCGCCAATCCGACGCCTGAGATTTTGCCCGAGGTTGCGCTCGAGGCGCGGCCCGATGCGATCATTGCGACCGGCCGGTCCGATTATCCAAACCAGGTAAACAACGTACTCTGTTTCCCGTTCATGTTTCGAGGCGCATTGGACGTGGGGGCGACCACGATCAACCCGGCCATGAAGATCGCCTGCGTCGACGCAATTGCTTCGATTACGAAGCGCGCGTCAACGCATGAGGTCGCCAGCGTCTACAAGGATGAAAAGCTGCGTTTTGGACCAACCTATTTGATTCCGAAACCGTTCGACACCAGGCTCTACGTCGACGTTTCGTTCGCGGTTGCCAAGGCGGCGATGGATTCCGGGGTCGCACTGCGTCCGATTGAAGACCTGAAGAGCTACAAGGAACAGCTACAAGCATTCAGCAATCGCTCGCTGATGTTCATGCAGCCCGTGATCGAAGTTGCCCGGCGCGACCGAGAGCGTCTCGTCTACGCAGAGGGCGAAAACAAGACGGTTTTACGAACCTTACAGGGCGTCGTCCGGGAGGGCATCGCAAGCCCGATAGTCATTGGACGAAAAAGTGTCGTTAAGAAACAGCTGAAGAAGCTCGGTATCGCTCTCAAGCCTGGCAAAGATTTCGAACTCGTCGACCCGCAGAACGACGCCCGCTACGATGACTACTGGCGGTCCTACCACGCCTTGGTAGCGCGTCGCGGCGTATCCGTTGCTGCGGCACAGACCGTTATGCGAACCAATGCGACAGCGATTGCGGCGTGCATGGTAGCCAAAGGTGACGCCGACGCAATGATCTGTGGTACGGAAGGGCGTTTCGATCATCACCTGCAACACATCATTGAGGTGATCGGCACAGAAAGGCCCGGCGAAAATATTTCGTCGCTTGCGGCGCTGGTTTTGCCACAAGGCCCAATATTTATTACGGATGCGCATATCGGTGTTGATCCAAGTGCTGAGCAAATCGTCAATACGGCGCTTGCGAGCGCGAGGCGCGTCAGCGATTTCGGCATTCAGCCCCGGATAGCCCTGTTGTCTCATTCCAATTTCGGTTCGTCCCGGGCGGCGTCGGCACGAAAAATGCGCAAAGCGGCAGACATGCTGCGAAAGATCACGTCCGGCTTGCAGGTCGACGGCGAAATGCACGCCGACGCGGCGCTCGACGAGAGCATTCGCAATGCTCTAAACAAGGACGCCCGGCTGACTGAATCGGCCAATCTTCTTGTAATGCCGAATCTGGATGCGGCCAATATCGCGCTCGAGCTGATTCGATCCGTTACCGATGTCCTGATGATCGGTCCCATACTATCGGGTACTGCGAAAACGGCACACATCGTGACGCCGTCTTCGACCGTAAAAGGTGTTTTCAATATCAGCGCGATTGCGGTCGCCGATGTCTGGCGGCGCAGGAACGAGCAAGAGCAGCTGAGTCGGACAGAAGAGAAATGACATCTCTACCCTGAGCTACCCGGCTCGCGTGGCTCTGTTGCTGCGCGTGGCGCCGTATTCTTGCCTCATTTTCCGTAATCTGGACTGGATAAAAAGCATTATTTTCAAATAGTTATGTGACATTGCTAATCAGTTGACGAGAGTAACTTCCAAACCGGCAGATATGTGTACAAAATACCCATTGAACCAACCGACGGACTGGCTAAGAAAGTCGACACTACGGCGCCCTGGACAACGAAGAAACAAAGGGTCTGCCAGACGATAAGAACATGACAAGGTATTCGGTGGGTGGAACGTTCGCTAGAACAACAAGTTGCTGATCCAACGTATCTCGAATTCTTCGGGCTAACGCAGCCGCCTTTTGCCCGTCTCCCCGATCCGTGCCAATTATTTCAGAGCGAGCAGTACTCTCTTCTGATGGAGCATTTGGCCAATGCGGCGACGAATACCGATTCCCTTGTCGTCGTATGCGGTGCCGACGGGTCGGGAAAATCCACGCTGCTAAACCGATTCGTCACCACCATTGGCGATCGCATCTCTTGCGTGGTCATAGATGAAACTTGCCATGGCGACGAGCAATTCTACAGCGCATTTTTAGAAAAAATCGGATTTGAGGAAATTAGCGGCTCGGCGAACGAGCTGAGGAACATCACCAAGGAATTCCTCGTTTGTCGTGGCATTGCCAACGATCATGTCTTGATCATAATTGATAACGCGCATCTGACCGATCCGATGATACTGGAGCAACTTCGATGGCTCTGCGAGATAAAAATCAAAGACCGCCGAGTGCTTAGCGTTGTACTTGCGGGCAATGCCGATATCGTACGCGTCGTCGACGCGCCGGCTATGCGTGAAACCAAATTCCGTAATCACGTTGTTTTCAGTATTCGTAATTATGGCGAGGAGGAAACAGCGAACTATGTCTGGCACCGTCTCGCACTGGCGGGAGGCAATGATGGCGTAAAACTCCAGAATGAAGTGAATTCGCTAATCCACCGGTATTCGGGAGGGGTTCCTCACCTCATAAACAGGCTATGCAACGAAATGCTGGCAGAGGCTCACGGTCTGGAATCGCGCGTAATCACCGAGAAAATCGTGCGCACCGTTGCAGATAAACAGCAACTTCTGCCGCACGTAGTTCCTCTTCACGGGAAAGGGCGGCGCAAATCCGATCCCGATTTCAAGCATGTGCAAGTCGTGCCCCAAACGGCAGATATGGAGCCCGAGAATTTGCGGCAACAGATTGGCCGAATTTCCGAGAAACTTGACGACCTTCGGGCCGACAAGGCGCGAGCTCTCCAGGACATCGACGTACGTAACAACGACATTATTGTGCTGCGCGACGAGCTCGCCTCACAGACCATAGAGGTGGAAAAACTCAAATCCTCACTTGTCATTGATGCCGACGAAATCACTCAGCAGAATCTGGCACTTTCCGATCACGCCAAGGCATTGCAGGAGAGCGAAAACAGGTCGAAAAAACTGGCTGCCGACCTGGACAAAGAAATTCGCGCGAGAAAAGCCGCAGAAGACGAACTGGCGAAGGCCACAGCCACAGTCGAAGAGCGGAGTCAGCTGAAACAGGAATTGCAGGCGACGGTTGATGATGCTCAGGCCGATCTCGAAGCCGGACTCAAAGTAGCCGACAAGCGCGCCGGTGAAATCGAAGTCCTCGAGAAGAACGCCGCGGACCTCAAACAGGAAATCGAGGGCAAGACGCGTGAGCTGGATTCGCTGCGGGACGAGTTGGCTTTGCGAAACGAGGCCTTTGCAAACCTCGAAACGCGTCTCGAAGAATCGCAGGCTGAATGCGAATCGGCGCAACGGCGCATCACTGCTCTGAAGGATCCGGAAGAACTGGAGGAAGTCGAAAGAACCTCGGGTAAGCTCGCTGCCAATCTAGAGCAAGAAATACGTGCAAGAGAAGCTGCCGAGAACGAACTGGCGAAAGCCACAGCTACAGTCGAAGAGCTGAGTCAGCAGAAACAGGAATTGCAGGCGACGGTTGGTGATGCTCAGACCGATCTCGAATCCGGCCTCAAAGTTGCCGACGAGCGCGCCGGTGAAATCGAAACCCTGGAGAAAAACGCCGCGGACCTCAAAGAAGAGATCGAGGGCAAGACGGGTGAGCTGGATTCGCTTAGAGACGAGTTGAATTCGCGAAACGAAATTCTCACTGACCTCGAGATACGGCTTGATCAATCGCAGAGTGCTTGCGAACTGGCGCAACTGCGTATTGTTGCTCTGAAGAGTCCGAAAGAACTCGAGGAAATGGAAAAAGCCTCCGATAAGCTCGCTGCTGATTTGAGACAAGAAACCCTCGCGAGAGAAGCTACGGAGATCGAACTGGCGAAGGCCGCAGCCACAGTCGAAGAGCTGGATTCGCTACAGGACGATTTGAATTCCCTGCAAGACAGGCTGGCTTCGCGAGACGAGGCCCTTGCCGGGCTCGAAACGCGTCTCGAAGAATCGCAGGCTGAGTGCGAATCGGCGCAACTGCGCATCGCCGTGCTGAAAAATCCGGAAGAACTGGAGGAAGTCGAAAGAGCCTCGGATAAGCTTGCAGCCGATTTGAGACAAGAAACACGTGCGAGACAAGCTGTGGAGAAGGAACTGGCGAACGCCACAGCCACAGTCGAAGAGCTGAGTCAGCAGAAACAGGAATTGCAGGCGACGGTTGATGAAGTTCAGGCCGATCTCGAGGCCGGCCTTAAAGTTGTCGACAAGCGCGCCGTTGAAATCGAAGTCTTCGAGAAAAACGCCGCGGACCTCAAAGAAGAGATCGAGGGCAAGACGGGTGAGCTGGATTCGTTACGGAACGAGTTGGCTTCGCGAGACGAGGCCCTTGCCGAGCTCGAAACGCGTCTCGAAGAATCGCAGGCTGAGTGTGAATCGGCGCAAATGCGCGTCGCCGTGCTGAAAAATCCGGAAGAACTGGAGGAAGTCGAAAGAGCCTCGGATAAGCTCGCAGCCGATTTGAGACAAGAAATACGTGCGAGACAGGCTGCGGAGAAGGAACTGGCGAAGGCCACAGCCACAGTCGAAGAGCTGAGTCAGCTCAAGCAGGAATTGCAGTCGACGGTTGATGAAGTTCAGGCCGATCTCGAAACCGGCCTTAAGGTTGTCGACGAGCGCGCCGTTGAAATTGAAGCCTTCGAGAAAAAAGCCGTGGATCTCAAAGAAGAGATCGAGGGCAAGACGGGTGAGTTGGATTCGTTACGGAACGAGTTGGCTTCGCGAGACGAGGCCCTTGCCGAGCTCGAATCGCGCCTCGAAGAATCGCAGGCTGAATGCGAATCGGCGCAACGGCGCATCACTGCTCTGAAGGCTCCGGAAGAACTCCAGGAAGTCGAAAGAGCCTCGGATAAGCTCGCGGCCGAATTGAGAAAAGAGACTCGCGCCCGCGAGGTCATGGAGGACGAACTGGCGAAGGCCACAGCCGCAGTCGAAGAGTTGAGTCAGCTTAAACAGGAATTGCAGGCGACGGTTGATGAAGTTCAGGCCGATCTCGAAGCTGGCCGCAAAGTTGTCGACGAGCGCGCCGTTGAAATCGAAACCTTCGAGAAAAACGCCGTGGACCTCAAAGAAGAGATCGACGGCAAGACGGGTGAGCTGGATTCGCTTAGAGACGAGTTGAAATCGTTACAAGACAGGCTGGCATCGCGAGACCAGGACGTTGCCGACCTCGAAGGCTGGCTCGAAGAATCGCAGGCTGAACGCGAATCGGCGCAACGGCGCATCACCGCTCTGAAGGATCCGGAAGAACTGGAGGAAGTCGAAAGAACCTCGGGTAAGCTCGCTGCCAATTTGGAGCAAGAAATACGTGCAAGAGAAGCTGCGGAGAACGAACTGGCGAAGGCCACAGCCACAGTCGAAGAGCTGAGTCAGCTTGAACGGGAATTGCAGGCGACAGTTCGCGATCTCAACGCCGATCTCGCAGTTGCAGGCGAGCGAGCGGTTGACGTTTATGTTCTTGATAGAAACGTCACGGATCTCAAAGACGAGCTTGAGAAAAGAACCCGCGAGCTGGATTCGCAAAACCGGGCCCTTGCTGATCTTGAGGAGCAGCTCGAAGCGTCGCAGAAGGAATGCAATTCGCTGCGACGTCGCGCTACAGCCTCGAATGATGCCGAAGTTTCTGTATCGGAGGAGGCTGACCCAGAGTCAACCGTCGACACTGGTATCTACTCATCTCAAGTAGTCGCGAGGTTCGAACAGTCACTACAAAAAGTCCGTGCGTATCAGACGCTACGAGATTACGATCCGGCTTTCTACGAGGGCTTGATCGCGACGTATAAGAAATTGATTGGGCAGGATTACACCGAGAGACAAGTCAATGATGCTCTGAGGGCCAAGCAGGCCGAATTGATTGAGAAACTACTGCCAAAAGCCTCGGATGAGGCAATCATTACCTACTCCCAATTGGTCGTCGATCAACTGGGCGAATTTCGATTGGATGGCGTTGACCCATGCTTCACGTTGCTGATTCCACCAGGCGATCCTGGTAATGCCGCACCGTCGGTCTATTCCGAAAGGACCAAAAAACGTGAGCTTGACTCACTGGATATTACGTTAAGAACTCACGACACAGACAGACAACTCCCGACAGAGCAGGATGTCTGGCCTGACCTTGGGCCGATATTCGCAGAGCTGTTCGAAGAATTTGGGGCAGACAACGTAGCGGCTATGGAAAATTCTTACGACCCAAGTGTCGACAGAGTTCTGGTATGTAGCGTCACCAGAGCTTTGCACTCCGGGATACTCAAGCTTCCCAAACGTAAGGCGGCAAATGCATTGCGCTGGTTACTGTCGGATTAGCGCTACCGGATGCGTCTCCGGTCTGTCGTCGCGCTTCGCACTCGTCGGGGCGAGACCAGGGGCTTGGCTACGCTTCTCGTCTTGCTGTAAGATGCGCGTCCCGCGGTCGGGGCGTGGCGCAGCCTGGTAGCGCACTTCGTTCGGGACGAAGGGGTCGGAGGTTCAAATCCTCTCGCCCCGACCAATTTCTCACCCTCGCCAGGGACCCTGGGTCAGATCGACCTTTTTGCGCGGCTTGAAAAGGCAGTCTTGCAGCTCTTTTTCCGGTGTCTCGTCCAGCCACTCGGGTTTTCTGAAATTTCGTTTGATGCCGCGTGCGAGCTTGCCGATCTGCATGCCATCGACGATGCGATGGTCAAACGTGCCCGTGAGCGGCAACACGGTACGGATCACCACCTCGCCATGACGCACAACCGGTTTTTGCTCGACTTTGCCCAGCACGATGACGGCCGGTACTTTGGCCGCCGGCATTAACGCCGTCATGCCTGTGTTGAGACCGAAACTGCCGATGTCCGATACGACGAAAGAGCCGAAACTGTGCGCCGATAGTCCGAGAGCCTTTATTTCGATCCCCATATCGACCGTGATCCACTTCAGGAAAAGAAATGCCGGGCGCCGCAATGGCCAGGGTATACGGTTCAGCAGATATTTGTTCTGAGCCGCCCTGGATTCCGCGCCGGATCGGCCGCTGGATGCCTTGTCGCGTATCTCCTCGGCAATGGAGCTGACGCTCCTGGTGTGAGCGTCTTTAATCATGACGGCCGTAACACCCGAATCGCCGCCAACAGAGACCGGTACCATTACGTCGAGGCATTCCCGCCCGACAATGGCGCCGCGACGAATAAAACAGTTCATCTCCGGTACGTCGAACGCAACCGCGCGGGCCAGCACGGCCGTTGCAAGGTGGGTCATCGTGATCTTCACGCCGTCCGCCCGCTTTTTGTCGAGGAAGCGTTTGGCGTCCGTGACGTCGATGTCGAGCGTACCGTAGACGCGCGAATCCGTGGGCGTGGTGTAGATCGCGGCTGACGCGACTCGCCACGGCGTATTGAATTGATCCACCTAGCGCTTCACCGCACTAGGATCGCCGTTTGACGGCGAACTCAGCAATTGAGATCAACGCCTGTTTGTACTCCGAGTCAGGAATATCAGCTAACGCGCCGATCGCGACGTCAGCGGCCTCATGCGCCCGTTTCGCCGTGTAGTCCAATGCGCCGGTGGACTCAATGATTGCCTGAATATTGTCGAGTTGCGCAAGTCCTCCGTCGACAATTGCCTCGCGAATCAATTTCTGTTCACTGTCCGAGCCTTCACGCATCGCATAAATTAACGGCAACGTCGCCTTGCCCTCGGCGAGGTCATCGCCGAGATTCTTGCCGAGCTCCTCAGGTGACGCGTTGAAATCGAGCGCATCGTCGACGAGTTGGAACGCGGTACCGAGGTTTTGCCCGTACTCGATCATCGCGGCTTCGTCTGCGCTGTCACGAGCGGCCAGCACGGCAGCGATCTGGGCGCCGGCTTCAAACAATCGGGCGGTCTTGCGATAAATCACCTGGCGATAATCGTCTTCGCTCGTATCCGGATCATGAACGTTCATGAGTTGCATGACTTCGCCGGCGGCAATGGTGTTGGTCGCATCGGCGAGAATCTGCATAACGCGCATGTCGCCAATGTCGACCATCATCTGGAAGGAGCGTGAATACAGGAAATCACCCACGAGGACGCTCGCCTGGTTGCCGAATACCGCGTTTGCCGAATCCATGCCACGGCGGCGAGCCGATGAATCGACGACGTCGTCGTGGAGCAGGGTAGCCGTGTGAATGAACTCGATGATGGTTGCAGCGCGGACGTGCTGGTCACCATCGTAGCCAAGTGCCCGCGCCGCAAGCAGCACGATGAGCGGACGCAGGCGTTTGCCACCACTCATAACGATGTACCGGGAAACCTGTGAGACGAGCGCCACGTCGCTCTCGAGGCTCGACGCGATGAGCCTGTTGACGGCCTGCATATCGTCCTCAGCGAGCGCTGCGACTTCGTCGAAGTCGGGGGAATCCGGTGTTTTTTCGGCCACTTGCATAGGTTTCAAGATAATGCCTGAAAGCCGTGCTATTGGCGAGATTGCGGAGTCTTTTCCGGCCCCCACAGCGGTAATGCAAGCTATTGATATACGATAAAATTCTGCGCCTCGCGAACATTGACCCGGGGCGGTGGAATCTATAGAATTCCCGCTCTTTTGTGGCGCCCGCCAGATAGTCGCTTGTGCGGTGGTTTGATAGACCCACGAAAATATCTTAATTTTCAGCAAGTTGCAGTGATCGCAGCTTGCGTATTGGAGCAGACACGATGTATGCGGTTTTCAGAACCGGCGGCAAACAGTACCGCGCGGCAAAAGGTGATGTCCTGCGTCTCGAGAAAATCGAGGCCGATGAGGGCGCGTCCGTCGATTTCGATGACGTTCTGCTTATAGGTGAAGGCAGCGATATCAAGGTCGGCAATCCGGTACTGACGGGCAGCTCAGTGAGCGCCAAGGTGTTGCGTCAGGGCAAGAGCCGCAAGGTACCGGTGGTTAAGTTCAAGCGTCGCCAGAATTATCTTCGTCAGGGCTCGCACCGCCAGTTTTTTACTGAAGTAGAAATTACCGGCATCAGTGCGACGGGCGCCAAGAAGTCCGCGCCGAAAAAAGACGAGCCAGCAGCGAAGAAAGCAGCTGCCAAATCCCCCGCCGGGGACCAGGCCCCCTCGGGGGGTAAACCAGCGGCCAGGAAAGCAGCAACTAAAAAATCCCCAGCAGCCAAGAAAAAAGCGGCAAAGAAAACCGGCAAGTAATTAACGAAACCCAGGCATGTCCCGGGTCATGTAACAGACAGGTACAGTACAGTGGCACATAAGAAAGCAGGCGGTAGCAGTAAGAACGGTCGCGATTCAGAAAGTAAACGCTTAGGCGTCAAAATCTACGGCGGCCAAAAAGTCATTGCGGGCAATATAATTGTTCGGCAGCGCGGCACGCGGTTTCACCCCGGAGTTAACGTCGGCCTCGGACGCGACCACACCTTGTTCGCGAAAAAAGACGGGCACGTCAAGTTTGAGAAGAAGGGTCCGCGAAACCGGCAATTCGTCAGCGTCGTCGACGCTTAACAGCCGCTACTCGAAGGGCCCTGGGGTCTGATCAGAGTCATTGAGAAGCCCCGCTATCGCGGGGTTTTTCGTTTCGGGCACATAGACTGGCAGACAGATGAAATTCGTCGACGAAGCAACAATTCGCGTTTTGGCGGGCAACGGAGGTCACGGAGCCTTAAGCTTTCGTCGTGAAAAATACGTCGAACGGGGTGGGCCGGACGGTGGTGACGGTGGCCACGGTGGCAGCGTTTACCTTGTCGCGGATTCTTCGCTGAACACGTTGGCCGATTTTCGCGTCGCTCGAAAATTCAAGGCGGAAGGCGGTCAGGGCGGTGCCGGGCGCAACAAAACCGGTCGTTCCGGAGAAGATCTCGAGGTCAGGATTCCACGGGGCACTGTCGTACACGACGTTGATACGGGTGAGCTGATCTGCGATCTGACCGAGCCGGGCCAACGTCAGAAGGTAGCGGATGGTGGCCAGGGCGGTCTTGGCAATACTCGCTTCAAGAGTAGTGTCAATCGTGCGCCGCGGAAGATCACTAACGGCACGCCCGGCGAGGGCAGGCACTTGCGGCTTGAGCTGAAGGTGCTTGCGGATGTGGGTCTGCTCGGCATGCCCAACGCGGGCAAGTCCACGTTAATTAGCGCGATGTCGGAGGCCAAACCGCGCATTGCCGATTACCCGTTCACCACACTGCACCCAAATCTCGGCGTTGTACGTGTCGGTTCCTTGCAGAGTTTTGTGATGGCCGACATTCCGGGTCTCATCGAGGGGGCGTCCGAAGGCGCCGGTCTGGGCATTCAGTTTCTCAAGCACCTGCAACGTACGCGATTGCTCTTGCACCTTGTCGACATCGCACCGATTGATCCGGAGGTCGAGCCGGCGGACGAGGTCAAAGCAATCGCGAAGGAACTGGTCAACTTCTCGACAGAGCTCGCCGACAAAACGCGTTGGCTCGTGATTAACAAGATCGATCTTCTGAGCAATGAAGACCTGGTGGTCGCGCGCGAGATGCTACTCGAAGAACTCGACTGGCGCGGTCCTGTATTCGAAGTCAGCGCAGCGACAGGGGCGGGCACCGACGCACTCGGTCAGGCGGTTATGCAGCAATTGGAATTGATCGACCAGCAGGCCGAGGCCGTCGAGGAATACGATCCGACGGCGAGCTAGCGGGCCGGTTGGATTTCTTCAGGCAGAGAGCGTCTTGACGCGTTGGTTCAGTCGGCTCTTGTGGCGTGCAGCTTTGTTCTTGGTGACGATACCCTTATTGATCATTCTGTCGATGACCGGTACGGCGGCTTTGTATGCAGCAGCAGCAGCGTCCTTGTCGCCGGCATCACAAGCCTTAACGACGTTCTTGATCTGGGTACGCATCATGGAGCGCAGGCCCATGTTGTGTTTGCGGGTCTTTTCCGCCTGGCGCGCGCGCTTACGGGCTGATTTGATGTTTGCCACTGGTTTTTCCGTGTCCTGCCGTCAAAGAGCCGCGTATTATTCGCGGCCGGCGGGGTATTGTCAATCACTACTGGCAGGCTCCGCGCGCCACCCTCGACATAATGTCTAAATGACTGATTTTATGACTTTTTTAGGCTAAACTCGTCGCTTCCATGACGACCAGAAAAAGCACTTCCGGACTGAAGTTGGCGCTGAAGACCTCGGTCGTCAGTGGCATGACGCTAATATCCAGAATATTGGGCCTGGTTCGGGACGTGGTGTTTGCGCGCTATTTCGGGGCCTCACTGGTCATGGATGCATACCTGGTCGCGCAACGCATCCCAAATATGCTGCGGCGTTTCTTCGCCGAGGGTGCGTTTTCCGCCGGCTTTATCCCCGTCATGGCGCGTTATCGTGAAAAGCACGATCATGAAGAGGCGCGGGAGTTCGTCGACGCCGTGGCGGGCACTTTCGGCATCGTCTTGTTTCTTGTGACGCTATTGGGTGTCATCGCATCGCCGCTACTCGTTTTGATTGTCGCGCCCGGATTCATCGGTGACGGCGGTGACTTCGACCTTGCCGCGCTGATGCTGCGCTTTACGTTTCCGTATTTGTTGTTCGTATCACTCACCGCATTTGCGGGCGGCATTCTGAACACCTACGGTCGGTTTGCCGTGCCGGCGTTTACACCGGTCATTCTGAATGTCGTTTTGATTGCCGCGGCAGTGTGGGTATCACCGACGCTTGATGAACCCGTGATGGCTTTAGCGTACGCAATCCTCGTTGCGGGTATTTGCCAGCTGCTGTTCCAGCTGCCATTTCTTGCGCGGATACACGCGTTTCCTCGCCCGATCTGGGCGCCGCGACACGAAGGCGTTCGTCGCGCGTTTCGACTCATGGTGCCGGCGATTTTCGGTTCATCCGTGGCGCAGATCAATGTGTTGCTCGGGGGCGTCATTGCCTCTTTGTTGCCCGTGGGCAGTATAAGCTACCTGTATTTCTCCGATAGGCTCATGGAATTTCCGCTGGGCTTGTTCGGCATCGCGCTTGCCACGGTTACATTGCCAACGCTGTCGCGTCTTTGGGCCGGCGACGACAAAACAGAGTTTGCGCAAACGCTGGACTGGTCGATGCGGCTCGCGCTACTGATCGTCGTCCCGGCGGCGGCCGGCCTTATCATTCTCGCCGGCCCGCTAATCGCAACCATGTTCTACGGTGGCATCTTCGACGAGCATGCGGTCGGCATGACGAGCCTTGCGTTGCGTGCGTACGCCGTGGGCCTTATCGGCTTTTCGTTCGTCAAGATACTGGCGCCCGCTTTTTTCGCACGCGAAGACACGCGTACGCCGGTGCGTGTGGGCCTTATCGCGCTGGGCGTCAACTTGTTGCTGAGCATCGCATCGGCCTGGTATTTGACCACGGTCGACTTCGCTGGCCCGCATGTCGGTCTGGCAGCCGCCACGTCGGTCGCGGCGATACTCAATGCCGCTTTGCTGTATCACGGATTGCTAAAGGACGGCGTCATGCGTCACTCGGCCGGCTGGCTGTCATTAATGGCGCGAGTGTTTGTGGCGAATGCGGCAATGTGTGCGGTATTGATGCAGCTTTACCGACCATTGGCCTGGTGGGTCAGTGTCGCGAACCTTGATCGTATCTATTGGCTGGGCATATCCGTTTTCGCTGGAGCCGCCACCTATTGCCTGGCCCTGTTGCTTCTCGGCTTGCGTCCGTCACAGTTGCGTCTGAGAGCAAGCTAACGTGCGTCTTGTCCGTCATTTAGTCGACCTTCCGCACAGCGATCTGGCCCGTGGCAGCGTCGTCACGATTGGCGCCTACGATGGCCTGCATCACGGTCATACGCAGCTTCTGGACCGGGTGCTCAAGGAAGCGCGTGCAAAAGATCTGCCGGCGATCGTCATGAGTTTCGAGCCGACGCCGAAAGAGTTTTTTTCGGCGGCAAGCCCGCCAGCCAGGCTTATGCGGTTTCGGGAGAAATTCGAGGCGCTTGCCGATTATGGCATCGACATTTTTTACTGCCCACGCTTCGATACGACGATGCGCGGTATTTCTGCAGACGCGTTTATTCGCCGAATTCTCGTTCATGGCTTGAATGCCCGGCACATTGTTGTCGGCGATGACTTCCGTTTCGCGAGCAAGCGTGAGGGCGAAACTGAACATTTGTTGCGAGCCAGTCGCGCGCTGCAATTTGCAGTAGACCAGGTTCCGAGTGTCATCGTTGATGGCGTGCGAGTCAGCAGCACCAAGATTCGCGAGTCTCTCGCCTCAGGCAATCTCGATCGGGCAACGGCGCTATTGGGTCGCCCGTATCGAATGTCCGGCAAAGTCGTCAAAGGGCGGCAGGTCGGACGGTCGTTGGGCTATGCCACAGCGAATGTCGATATCCGGAGGCGGCAGAGCGCGGTGCTTGGAATTTTCGCGGTGCGCGTGCACGGTTTGCCCCAGGGTCCCGTCGATGGTGTCGCAAGTGTCGGTACGCGTCCGACGTTCGATCTTTACAAGCCAGTGCTCGAGGTCCACCTGTTTGATTTCGATGCAGAAATTTATGGTGAGTACATTCATGTCGATTTTCTCGCGCATCTTCGCGCCGTGGAGAAGTTTGCGTCGGCGGAGGAACTGGTTGCGCAGATGGACATTGATGCTGAGAATGCACGTTCGGCACTCGCCGCCCACATCGGCTGACAGGAACGGAAATTGGATATACCGCAGAACACGAATCCCGCAAGCGGGCGTTTCATTACCTGGATCGTAGTGGCGTTGGTGGTCGTGGTCGCTGATCAGATCACGAAGTGGGCGATTATCGAATGGGTGGCCTTGTACGATCGGGTGCCGCTCAATTCTTTCGTCAACCTGACGCACCAAAGAAACACGGGCGCGGCTTTCAGTTTCCTGGCCAATGCCGGCGGATGGCAGCGTTGGTTTTTTGTGGTGCTGGCCACGGTCGTCAGTTGCATTATTGCCGTATGGATCTGGCGTATCCGGCGGGAAGGCCAGGCTTTGCTGTCAGCGGGTCTCGCCCTGGTGCTCGGCGGAGCCGTCGGCAATCTCATAGACCGAATACGTCTCGGTCACGTCACTGACTTTATTCAGGTGTGGTTCGGTGGTTGGGCGTTCCCGTCGTTCAACGTCGCGGACGCCGGCATTTCTGTCGGCGCCGCGTTGTTGATTATCGACGCATTGTTCTTCTCGGGACGAGAAGAACGCCGCAAATAGTAGCCTTCTACCAGTTACCGCCTGCGTGTCCAGCAATCGGTATACGGCGTTGACGTTTTGTTGCCAGCATCATTGATCGAAAACACATTGCACTTGTTGGCTTCATCATCATTTGGCTGATAGGTCGTCGTGCAGGTGAAGTCGACATTGCGGTCCACGTTGCCGATGCTGATAACATACGTTTCCGAACTCGTCTTGAACGGACTGGCGAAGCCAAGCTCAGTGAGATCATCCGAGAACCGGGAATTCTGCAGGTAGAACTTTTCCTGGTTTACGGCGCATTTTAGCAGTGCGCCCTTTGCTTCACTGCGCTTCGCCCGCGCCACATAATTGCGATAATTGGGGAACGCAATTGCCGTGAGGATGCCGATGATGACTACTACTATCATCAGTTCCATCAGCGTAATGCCGCGCATGTATTTACGCATCTTCATAACTACTGTCCTAAGTCGGTCGCATCGGCTAACAGACTATTCTATACCGTCCTGTGTCCACAATGTACGAGTCGGGAAGTTGTTGAATTCCGGATCGAAACATTCTACACCGACACAACCGATCGGCGGTGGCGCGCATTCGTCGCCAGTGCAGTTCGGGTCCGTCGGGCTCGGGAAGAAGAACGTCGGTTTCGGCGCAATGCCACCCTGCTCGAGCGCTCTGACGCGTGCCGCATCAGCATCGGCCGGATCCAGCGTGACGCCATAGGCAAGGTCAACGACCGGGTCGCCATTAACGATGTCGAGGCGATACAGGCGGTTGATGCTGAGGCCAGCCTGACACGGATCCGCTGAATCGACGGTGGGTTCCATTGAGACAAAATAGACCGAGTTGTCGAACGTCTGCGAGTCCGAGAGTACCTTTTCATCCGCGGGCAGCGTTAGTTTCCAGCCACTACCGTTGGCTGGAATAACCGTACCAAATGCACCGGCCACGTCGATCAGGTCGTCATCTTCAATGATCGAATAGGAATTGTACTCCGCTTGCGTCAGGTGATTAAACAAGTCCGTGTCGCGAATCGAATAGAAACGATCTTCGGCGCCATTGTCGAGCGGATGTGCCCGATAGCCGCTGCCAATATTGATCGCCATGTAACGACGATTATAGAGATTGTCGGTAAACATCGCTACGTCGGGCGTCGAGTACAAACGGCGCGTTTCGGCAGCCGTCGGCGTTGCAATACCTTCCGCACCAAGGCGCGCGATGACACCGCCGGTAACGAGGTTGGCAGGCGTTGCGCCATTCGAAATATCGAAGCGCCATACCTGGCCGCCCAGGTCCGCCGCATACATACGATCCGCCAGACCGTCACCATTGAGGTCTATGACGCGTATCCGACTGGGTATGGAGCGCGTCATCTTGCCCAGGGTGAGGTCGGCTGCAACGTCGATGCCGGCGCGCCAGATCCGGTCGCCTGTCTCGAGGTCCAACATAACGATGCCGGCGCCTTCAAGGTCGGTGCTGGTCGGGTGCGCGGGAGAATCATGCACCGTGTCGTAGCCGCCGCCAATGACGAGCACTGCGTTTTGCGGGCTTGCCGCTGCTGCGCTGTAGATGTCGATCTTGGCAACCACCGGAGATGACCAGCTCTGGCCCATTTCCGGGAACGAGCGAATCCAGCGCAGCTGGGGATCGTCAGGATCGGTAACTTCGATCATGTAGTAGTTATCACCGCCACGGCGCATGCCGAATACGAGATAGACGAAATCAGTTGACGGATCGATGATGCCGTCCCTGTTCGCGTCGTACACGACGGGTACGACGTCACCGTCGAGGCCGTAGTTCTTGTAGTCAACATTGGGATTAACATACAACTCATGGAGATTCGGCAGTAATTCACGGGGTACGAATGTCCACTTTTCCTCGCCGTCGTCAGCGGCGATCGCGTGAAGATTACCGTCGTTGGTGGCCGAAAACACCACGACTTCATGGTTGCCACCCGTGTCGCCGTAAACGACGGCGGCCGGTTGCGCATGCAGGGTGTCGCCGATGGCAAATCGCTGCTCAGTGACGTCGAGGTCATTGTCCTCGTCATTCACATCCACGCCGCGAGTCCAGTCGATGATTCCGGCAAGCGTCGGCTCGCCGGCAGCACCGGTTAGGCCAAAGTCGGCCAGTGTAAAGGACCCTATATTGGCCGTAGACACCGCGTTCGTCGGTAACGTCAGATCTGCGCTGCCGTTGTTCGTGTAGACCTTTCGGGTTGCCGGTGAAGGCAAGATGTTCGCTGTGCCACCGTTATAAACGTCGGCCCCATCAGGACCGGCCGCGCGCTGCCAGAAATTCTTGGAGCTGTCCGAAAAGTAGCCGGTATCCGGGTCGATAGCGTTATTTGCGAGCGCATCCTCGATACCCACATCCTTGATCTTGTACTTCTTCATGTTGCCCGGCCAGTGCACCTCATCAGATGCACGGAACACGGAAACATAGAGATCGTTGAGGTGCTGCGTTCGGTTAAACGCGTTTACGGCAACCGCCGGAGCTGTAAACGAAATGTCACGATTGAAAATGTCACTCGTGATTTCCGTCAACGCGTCGGTCAGCGTGGCGACGTCATTCGCCTGGAAGTAAGTGCCACCACCGGCTTCCGCGACTTCTGCCAGGTACACGCCGCCCTCGTCCTGGTCATCCTCCGGGAGTCCGAAGCCGATCGTGTACGTCGTCGCCGACTGCGTGCCATCGACACTGGTATTCAAATCGGCTTTCGCAAGGTACTCAGCGACATCGTCGAGGCACTGACCGTTTACGTCGCTGCCTGCGCAACCTGTGCGTCCGGTGGCCGCCACGTATCCGGGCAAGTTACCGATCTTGGTGTATATGTCACGGTCCGCGGTCGGCAGGCCGTCGGTCAGTAGTACGACGAAGTTTTTGGAGCAGGAGTATTCAACCGGTTGTTTGTACGTTTCGGTGCTGCCGCTAACCAGCGCCTCTACGTCAGTGTCCGCCAGGTCACCGTAATCCCGGTTCATGCCGTTAAAATAACGAGCCGCTTCGTACAGTGTTTCGGACAACGGTGTGTTGCCCGAAGCCGGGAGATTATCGACGATGGTATCCGCAGCAGCACGATTCGTGTCGAGGTCTTTCAGTCCGAACATGACGGGACCGCCGTCGTTACCATCGAAACGCATGAAGCCAACGTTTACGTCATTCATCGACCCCAAAACGTTCTTGGTGACCGCTTTGACGATGGCGGTTTTGGTCAGCGTGCCGCCAACCGGATTGTGGTACCAGTTAAGGTAGTTGCTGTCGTACATGGTGACGATCCTGTGCGTCGGATTGACGCCCCAGTTCACCTCATTGCCTGCGTTCGCGGTGAACGGCGGATTATTGTTACCGCTTCGGGCATAAGGCTCGGCTGCGGGAGTCCCGCCGTAGCCGTGGATCCCGGAGTCGGCTTTACATTCAACCGCTTTGTCCACGTGATTACGATTGGGTTGGCGCCATTTCCACTTGCCCTTCGACTTGCGATACATCGCCATCGTGTCGGTGTACAAGCCGGCAGCGCCTATCTGCGTGGTGCCTTGCATACACACGAACGCGGTCTTGAAAATCTTGTATTTGTCTCCACAAGTAGGAACACTGGTACCGGTTGTCCAGTAATACTTGTCAGTTTCGCAGCTGCCCGTGTATACCTGCAACGGATCGTACGGCGGCTGTGTGTTGACCTCACCCCTCATACTGCCGGACGAGTCAAGAATGAACAGTAGGTTCGGTCTCGCGGCGCCAGTCAAACCTGGTGTCGATAACAATAGCTCTACGTCATCGGCCCAAACCGGGGTCGCGACGATCATCGTGAGCAGCAGTCCTACACCAGCCCAAGCGGCGCGTATCCTGGACGTATCCATGTGTCCTTACCTCTTCAGTCATTCCGTGACTTATCGCTCAATCAGTCACAAGTAATAAAAATTTCGCTTACCGACTTATCTCTATTCTTGTAACGGTATTCGTGTCTAGTTCGTAGCTCACCAATGCATAGCTTTCGTCGCTACGACTCTTGGCAAGAAAATTCCTCCTGAACTGATCAAATTTGACAGCTCTGCCGTCGATCGCAAATATTGTCGCGTCGGTCAGGCGTGCTCTCTTGTGCTCTTTATCGCATTCACCCACACACGGCTTGAATGTCACCATGCCGTTAATCGTGGCAGGGAGAATGATGTTATTGGGTGTTGTCTCAACAGCGTCGACGACGGTAGCCATCTGCGCGAACGCAGGCAGGCAAACCAGCATGAGTGTTGCGATCAATATCTTGCGAATAGTCATGTTCTTTACTCCGAATCAGTCCTTTTGGGGCATCGCATCCTGCGTCATTACGCCCTGTCCGATAATCAGTCATACCTTCGCTAAATTATCCAGATTCCGGGCCAAAATAGCCCGGAACCATTGCTCAGTTAGTCAATTCCGTCCTGCGTCCAAAGCGTGCGAACCGGCACGTTATTGAATCCCGTGTCGAAGCACTCGACGGCAACGCAGCCAATTGGCGGCGGCGTACAATCATGTCCGGTACAGTTCTCATCAGGGGCTGGGAACAGGAACTGCGGCGACGGTGCTATGCCAGCTTGCGACAAGGCCTCGACGCGCAGAGCGTCCTCGGTGCCTGGTACCACGTTGTCGATGTCCGCGATCGGGTCCCCGTTAAACACTGTGACCCGGTAAAGGAAGTTCCTGCCGATTCCGGCGGCGCAATTGTCTGCTTCCGCGGCCGCCGGTGAGAACGATACAAAGAAGACTTCATTGTTAAACGTCGCCGACGTTGACATTACTGCCTGGTCGGCAGGCAGCGTCAACATCCAACCGGCGTCACCGGGCCCGATAACAGCACCAACCGTGCCACTAATGTCGACAAGATTGGATTCCTTGATCGGCGTGATGTTGTCGTATTGGTCCTGCGTCAGACTGTTGAATACGTTCCTGTCGCGAATCGAGTAAAAACGATCGTTGTTGGTGTTATCGAGAGGATGGGGGCGATATCCGCTACCGATACTAATTGCGATGAAGCGGCGATTCTGGATGTTGTCGTTGAACACCGAAACGTCCGGCGCATTGTAGAAGCGCCTCGTATCTGCAAAGGATGCCGGGGCGTTGCCCTGGGCGCCGAGCTGTGCGATGACGCCGCCTGTCACGAGTGAATCCGGATCATTACCGTTCGCAATGTCAAAGCGGAGTATCTGGCCACCTGTGTCTGCGGCATACATCCGATCGGCAAAACCATCGCCATTCAGATCGATGACGCGAATCTGGCTCGGAATCGACCGTGTAAGGCCCTTGGCGCCGCTCAGTTCGAGGTTTGCGCCAGTGTCGGCGCCTGCGCGCCACAGGATCTCACCCGATTCCAGGTCGAGGAAGAACACGCCCGCGCCCTGAGTATCAGCTGCAGTCGGGTGTGGCAGCGTGTCATGCACATTGTCATAGCCACCGCCGACGACCACCACGGCTTTATCGTCGTTCTGATTGTTGACGTTAATATTCACGCGGGCAACCGTCGGCCTCGACCAGGTCTGGCCGAACTGGGCGGCACTTGCCTGCCACAAGACTTGCGGGCTGTCTCTGTCAGTGACATCGAGCGCGTAATAGGTGCCACCACCCCGTCGCATGCCGAAAATGATATAGACGAAGTCGCCGTCCAGGGGCTCGATAATACCGTCACGGTCACGATCGGCCGTGATCGGCACGATGTCGCCGTCGACGCCATAGGTTTTGAATGTCGTATCCGCGTTGATATAAAGGTTCGGCAGATTTGGTAAGTGCTCCTTCGGCACGAACGCCCAGAGTTCTGTGCCGTCGTCAGCATCGATCGCGTGCACAAACCCATCGTTGGTTGCCATGTACACCACCAGGTCGGGATCGGCCGGCGTGCCGCCATAAACGACCGCGGCGGGTTGCGAGTGCAGGGGGTCGCCCATCGCCTTGCGCGTGGTTGTGAGCGGGTTTAGATCTTCGTCCTGCACGTCTTCGCCGAGTGCCCAGCGAATGAGTTCATCTTTGCTGGGTTCTCCGGCGGCACCGGTCAGACCAAAGTCCGCCAGCGAAAATGAACCTGCGTTGGATACCGATATTTCGTTGGCGCCAGCCGTGAGATCGGTATCGGACGACAGATTGGTGTACAGGTTGCGGTCCGACGGGTCCGGCAAGTTTTCAACAGCGCCGCCGAGTTCGACGTCACTACCGTCTATGCCGCTGGACCAAAAGCTGACTGCGCTATCAAAAAACAGGCCGTCCGCGGGGTTAACCGCCGGGTCGCCATTCTTGTCGACGATGACGCCGTCCTCGAACTCGTATTTTTTCAGGTTGCCAGGCCAGTGAAACGTCTCACGCGCGGCAAACGTGGTCATGTACAGGTCATTCAGATTTTGCGTGCGGTTGAACGTATTCACTGCAATTGCCGGGGCCGCAAACGACAAGGAGCGCTCCGTAATATCGTTGACGATTTCGAGTAGCGCGATCGTCAGGCTCTCAACGTCATCGGCCAGGAAGTAGTCACCACCACCGCGCAGTGCGGCCTCTTTGAGGATAGGCAAGTCGATCGCAAAGCCAATCGTGTGCGTCGTCACGTTTTGCAGTCCTGCGTCGTTCGAAATGTCATCGTTGTGCAGATAGAAGGTGACGTCATCGAGACAATCACCCTCGTTGGTGCCCGTGCAGCCTGCCTGGCCCAGTATCGTGCCCCAGCCTGGTAAATTGTCGACGAGAGTCGGCGTCTCTGCATCCTCCACGGGCTGGCCGTCAGTCAACAAAACGTTGAAATTCTTGGCGCAAACCTCGGACTGCGGCTGCTCGTAGACCTCGGGGCCAGTTGATACAAGTGCGGCCCCGTCCGTCGGATGCTCGGCGACAATCTCACCGTAGTGCGCCGCGAGACCGCGCCAAAAGCGAGCTGATTCATACATCGTTTCCGAAACCGGTGTTCTGCCGGTAGAAACGTCAGCAACTATCGCGTCAATCGTGTTCAAAATACTGGTGCGATTGTTGTCGAGGTCCTGAATATCCAGTACGACGGGACCACCTTGATTGTCGTTGAAACGCATGATGCCGACGTTGACATCACTGATCGAATTGAGAACGGATTTTGAAACGTTGGCAACAATGTCAATTCGGCGAGAGTTGACAAGTACGGGGTTCGCTCGATAGTCGAGGTAATTGCCATCGTAGACCGTAATGGCCTGGTTGGTCGGCCAGCTGCTCCAGGAGACCTCTTCATCGACGTCGTTTGTGAACGGCTCGACGTCGCCGCCTTTGGTGGCGTATACCTTATCGGTGTCGATGCCGTCGCCGTGCTTCGTGCGGTCTTTCCTGCATTCGAGGATGTCACTATCGTTGCCGGGTTCAACTTGTTGCCATCGCATTGCGTCGAGGCCCGGGAAACCGGTTGAGCCCATACGAAACTGCACGATTTTGCCTCTGTAAGACCCGATACCACGAATCTGGTTACCGGCGTCGTTACACAGAAACTTGGTTTTCAGTACTTTTTGCGTGTTCGAGCTGTCGCAGCTCGGTACTACTCCCTTAAGTTCGGTCCAGTACAGGTATAGATCGTCGCAATCGCTGCCGTAGTCCTGCGTATAGTCGTAGACCTCACGGGTTTCTTCTTCGGTGGTCATACTGCCCGAAGAGTCGATGATCAACAGGATATTCGGTTTCGCCAGAACATCCTCATTAGGGCTCACCAGCAGTAATTCGGTGTCGTCGGCGATCGCAGGTACGCCGCAGGTCACTGCCAACACAAGCCCGACGCTCATCCATGACGTTTTTTTGAATAGATTTCTCATCATTATTCTCTCTGAATCCAATTCGTAATTTACCGCAATGTAACCGTGACTTTGCTTATCCGGTCATTCTCGACGTGATGCAGCACAGTGACAGATGCCTTATCGCGATCTTCTATGCCGGCAATGCGCTCGCGGAACCTGGCCAGTGACATGGATCGGCCGTTTAGTATCCAGACTGTTTCCCCACTCACGCGCGTGGTCTGAAACTCGCAGTCGTTGCAGGACTTGAACGAGATCGTACCGGCCTCGTTTTGTGGCAAGCGCATGTCGGCCAGATCGACTTCGTAGGCCCGCTGCACGGTCCTGAATTCAGCTGCGGCCGGAAGTGCCAGGGCGAGCAGCAGTACAGAAACTAGAATCTTAATTTTCATCGGATAACTCCGTCCCCAAATCAAAGTGCCGACGACTCAGGGCCGACGACGTAAAAAGCTTGTGTATGTAACGCGGTCGAATCGCGATCCGTCGCACTGCCCGGCGCACGACTCGACTTGGCCTGCGCCGCCGCGAGGAAGTGATAGGCCGCGATCCCGCTACCGACGCCGAGGCTGAACGCGCGATCGGGCACCATCGTCGGAGGATCTTCGTATTCAATCGTTGCAGAGACTTCGTCGTTCACATTAATCGCGGTTATGCCAAGGTCGGTATCCGTGTCAGCGACGTATCGTCCGAGTGACATGGCTTCCTCGAGGCCTGTTTCGGCAGCCTGGAACGCGTACTCATAGTTCTGGTCATTACGCGCCATCGCGAGTTCGGTCGTCGCGGTATTCATGCCTGAAACAGCAAGCGTCGTAATCACGAAGAGCAGCAGAAGACTGATAACGAGCACTGCGCCTCGTTGCTTACTACGTTGACTAATTGAATGGTCTGTACGTTTCATAGTTCTTCTCTTGATCAAGTTCTGGCATTGCGCAGCAGGATGGTTTTGGAGACCATCTTGCGGCGGTAGCCATCTGATAACGTGCCCAATGTGACGTCGCCCGGCGAGTACGTATTGGTATCCTGTACGCCGGATTCCGGCGTGAGGCTACGCACAATCATCCACAGACGAGCTGTGATGACGCGGGCGCCGGGAGAATAAAGTAGAGCATTCGGATTGTAGATCGCGTCGCCCGCATTAACGTAGCGATCGACCATGTTGTCTTCGTTCATGTCAATGCCAAGTTGCAGTTGCATATTCTCAACACCAGGCGCAACTTCCTCATCCACAATAACTGAGGCGCCAGCGGCGACCGTGAGCGTCTTGCGTCGAAGCGTAGGAGCGCCCGGGATCAATTCCGAATCTTGCGCGACGTAATAGCTGTTAACAATGAGATTGTGCGTGGCGGAAGGATCGTCCGGCGTAGCGGGCGCGCTCGGATCGAGAGGCGGCGCAAAACTGCCCGGAATAAGTCCGTTAAAGAACAACTCGCCCTGAATCCGGGTGCTCTGAATCTGCAATCGGCCATTCGCCGGAATAACCGGAGATACGCTGGCGCGCCGCACTGTGACGATATCCGAATTCGGTTGCCAGGCACCGGCCGCCGTAGTTGGCAAGCAGGCCAGGTTGTAGGAGTTATTGGCGCCATCGATCGGCAGGCCAAGATCAAGCACCCACAGTGTTCCGCAATCGGCCGGTGGCGTCAGGTTGGTAGGATCTGCGTCAGTGTTGCTAAGGGATCGGCCCTCAACAGCGAGTCCGCGACTGTTGCGGCCCCAGTTGCTGGCCATACGCAGATCGGTCTCGACGGTGTCCATTGCGAACTGCGCGGTTTCCTGAATACGTGCGATCGATTCGTTAACGACGAATGCCTCGCGACTCTGGTTGTAAATCTGTATGGCGCCAATCATCAGAAAAGAGCCAATTCCGAGAGCAACCATGAGCTCGACCAGGGTCAAACCGGTCTGGTAACGCGTCGATTTCAGTAAAGAAAAATTCATGTGCCTGCCCTTTAGGAGGTTGGATCCAGAACCGGAATAACGATTGTGTATGTCGGCGGTGTGGTTGCACCGGCCTCACTCCAGCTAACGACAATCGTATACTCTGGCGGAAAAACGGTATTGTCGTAAGTGATCGTGACATCGCCGGTCGGCAAGGTGCCCGTTGCCTGGGTTTTCCAAAGATCGATGTCGTTGGCCGCCATCTGCGAGGGGTTGCAATCAACATTGCCAAGAACGCAGTTGTTATTGCCGCGAGCTCCCTGGTAGTCAACGCCACCCGCCGGATTTGCACGAATGCGATCTGCAACGTCGCTTGCGAGCGTCACCGCGTTGTGCCTGAACGACGAGGTCCGTCCTGCCTGCATACTCTCGACATAAAGGCCGGCGATGCCCAACATGCCGATGGACATGATGACCAAAGCGATCAACACCTCTACCAGCGAAAAGCCCGAGCGACGTCGAAAATTCCGAGATTGTGAGTTCCTTAGAATCATTGCGTTCTTTCCTTACCTAATGCCAGTGCAACAAACTGCCTACGGGCAGACTGCACCCATATCGGTCATTGCTGCAGTAATCATGTCTTTCCCGCTCTGTATGGTTGCGCGTCCCAATGGCGTGGCAACAAACATTCGCGTGGTTGATCTGCCGCCGGCGGCAATATCGTGGCCGCGCTCGTCACACATCAGGACTCGCGACAATGCCGTGAGGCCGTTGACGTTCTGGCGTCCTCGGCCCGTCGCGGCGAAACTGAAATACGTCGCGTTGTTTTCAACAACCATCGCCACGCCTTCCGCGATTACCGGGTGCGTGAGCAAAATCGCTTCGTTGACGCCGCCCGTTTGTAAGTTGCCGTCGGTGTCGACAAAGACGATATAGCCCTGGTCCCAGGTCCCACCACAGGTGGGAGTGCCGGTCATCGAATTGGCACTGGCGCAGATTGTGATATTGGTCTTCGCACGAGACGACTCGCTGCGCGCCAGGTGAAACGCGGAATGAAAGTCATTCGCCGTGCCCGTCATGCGGCTGTTCTGGCTGTACTCACGCATATTGGGAATGCCGAGCGCCAGCACCACACCGACAATCAGCACAGTGACCATGAGTTCGTACAGCGTAAAGCCGTTTTGCGTTGTTTTGTTCATGCGGGCCACTATAAAGAGCGAAGTCGGTCGGTGTGGGACTATCCGACGAATGGGCCTTTGGGGCCGACAAGCGGCGCTTTCGATTGCCGCCCAATTAACTTAATCCGTACAGACGTAAGGTTTCCCATCAGTTCTCCTGAGGGCGACCCGCGGCCGGCCGGTGTAGCTTATGACCAGGCCCTTGGCCGGAACGCGGCGGCGGCGGTCGCAGACTACCAGGGTCCCGTTGGTCGCCCGCAGCACGGTCGATCGCAGCGTGAAGGCACTCCTATTGCCCTGGATGATGACCTCGCTGGCCACGCGGTGTCGCTGCAGTACGGGTTCCCCGGCGTCTACCTGGGGCGGCGTGTCTCTGTCCTTGTTCTCAAACATGAGCCAGCCCGACGACCAGCCGGAGCGTGGTGCGCAGCTCAGACCATCATGGCTTGGGCATATCGAGACGACGCGGCGGCGCATGATCGACTCCTTGCGCGCAAGGTGGATTGCGTGGAAAAGTGCATTTATTTCAATGCTTTGCAGCTGTCGTGCAATAAGGGCCGAGAAAGAGGGAATACCGACCAGCAGCAGCACAGCGATGAGTGTTGTTGTCAGAAGCAGCTCATAAAGCGAGTAGCCGCGGTGTTGAAGACGCATACCGGACCTCCTTGTCCGGCAAACATTATTGCCTGGAGGGGCGGTTGCTCGCACCCTGCGAATGTGCGGTTTTGGGGCGAAAATGCTCTCCGTGAGCCGCTGCGGCCGGCGCGGGCCATGCTATCCTTTCAGTCCCTCCTGGACCGAAAGGACCGACAGAATGGCGCGCTCTGACATCCTCGTGCAATTCGACATCCACGGAATCCTGCCCACCCCGCAACGCCTGAAGATCGCCGAAATCTTGCTGGCGAAGCCGCAGCACCTGTCGGCCGAGCAGATCATCGAACAATTACGACAAACCGGCAGCACCGTGTCCAAGGCCACGGTTTATAACACCTTGAACTTGTTCGGTGAGCGTGGGCTGGTCAAAGAGCTGTGCGTGGACCCTGAACGCCGCTACTACGACTCCTCTACTCAGACCCACCACCACTTCTATAATGTGGACACGGGCGAACTGACCGATATTGACGAGCACCAGGTGAGTTTCAGCGAGTTGCCACGGCTTCCCGAGGGTACCGAAAGCCAGAGCGTCGAGGTCCTGATCAAGGTTCGCGGCCAGCGCGATTAATCGCCCGAAACCCTTTTCGGAAAGTGCCGGCGGGGCTATACTGCGCGCCGCCTCCCAATGCCGGATTAGCTCAGTTGGTAGAGCACATCATTCGTAATGATGGGGTCAGGTGTTCGAATCACCTATCCGGCACCATTTTCCTACAAAAAAAACAACTTATAAAATAGCCCAATCCCCATACTCCAGACTATCTCAAGGGGGACACAAAGGGGACACAATAGCCGTCGCTGCGGTGATAGTGCGACCAGAAATGGCGCAAACTGACAGCCCGCTAACGGCCAATGGCCGACATATATGACCCGATTCAGGTACCGGATAAATGGGCATAAACCCGTGGCAGGACTCATTTGAACAATTTCAAAGAGGCCTTTTCTGAAATTTTTTCAAAAAATAAAAGGGCCGAAGATACCGGGATGATTTTCTATCGATTGAATCCGCAGCCATTAACTGCCATTCACCAGAATTCAATGCAGACAAGTAGAGCGGATTTCCGAACACATACCCTAGAGCTTGTCGGCGATAAAGGTAGTAGTGCCGTCGCACTGAATAGAGCGGCGCTCACGTGTAATCTGACCGGTATTGGGGTCGGGCAGTAGCACATCCCAAGTAGCTGCAAATTCGAACTGCGAGTCGCCGTCTTGCAACTTTCCCGTATCCGCAGAGGAAATTTTGCCATTTGCAGTCTCCGTCTCAAAACAGCTTATGGCCTCACATTGCGGTCCCCCGGGAGGACAAACCGGTTCGTCGCCGAAGATGATGTCCCCGCCGTTGCTGTCCATGAACACGATGCAGTCTGGTGTCTGCGAGGAGCTCACGGTCACATTGAAGTCGAATGGCCGCGACGGCTCGCCGGTCTCGGTCAAGTTGCCCGTGAACGGAGCTGCTGTCGGGATGTCCGGTGACGATATCGTCAGCGTGTTGCTCTGCAAAGAACAAGCTTGCACCACATCGATATTGAACTGCGCTGGACCCTCGTCCTCGACTATGGCTTGCCCATCGCTCACGCAGACCTCGGAGCCGGACAACAGGGTTTCCTGCCACAGCCCGCTCAACGACTTGAACGATACCGTCGCGCTCGCGCGCAACGCAGACCAGACCGGGCTTGTCACATCAACCGTTGCCGTGCCAGCCTCCAGCGCTCGAACGGTGGCCTCGTTGGGATCTTTGGAATTCAGCGTGACCTGTGGATCATTTGCGGTGACGGCCCAATCGACCGGTGCGGCAAAACTACACGCACCCCCATCGCTGTTAGTACCGTCGAGGGTGGCGTCGAGCTTTCCGGTTTCACATGTCCAAAATGTGGGATCAGACGGATTAATCTGAAGTTGCAGGTCTTCCGGGCAGCCGGGACTCGACTCGCTAAACTTTGAAGTGTGGGTCGGACTGTTTGGGCAAGCGATGAACTCTACGGTGAGTTCCTCTCCCACTATTTGGCAGTCGTCGCATTGAGCCCCCGTCAACACGTCGCCAGCGTTGGAGGTAGCTTTGAAAGTCGAACAACAGCAATCGAGCGGCGTCGGCACTTGGGAACAACACGGGTCCAGCGGGTCTCCTGTAACTTCTACGAGCGTTTTTCCTCCGACCGCCGCATGATCGGAAAAATGCGTGATTTCCACCTGCAGCAGATTCTCGTTGCCCTGCGACACGACGCTGGTCCGGACAAACTCGTACGTCTGTTCGGTCACGTCCATGATGGCCCACAATGGTAGTTCGCCATTTTCGAGCGGCCGCACTGGTAACGTCATGGTCACCGGTACCGCGAACACCAGGCCGTCCGGCTCGGCAGACACGCTCGCGAGACACCGCTTATCCAAGGATGAAATCGCCCTGGAGCCTAGTATTGGAGTGACGATGTCACAGCCAACGCTAGTCAAAGAGACCACTACCGACTCGCCTAAAGCCCCTGGTGGAATGTCCAGTACCACTCCGTTTTCGAACTCCAGCTTGGCGCCATCAGGTCCCACGACTTGACCCTCTGATCTGCGCGATTGGATTTCGGCAATAATTGCCGGGAGATGCAGAAGAATATCGTCACCATCTTGTTGCGCGGCATTTGCTTTAGTGATGCCGACGGTCAGGCAAGCCGCAACAAATGCCGCACATGAGGTCATCAGGGCTAGGACTACGATTCTTTTCATAGGAGTTTTCCTTTCGAGGGCAACAGGATCCGTTGCGTTGCGTCCCCAGCTTTGGCTAGGTTTGCCTTTATCGGTGATGCGCAATAAGCGTAGTCTAAAATTAGGCAATTTGCCTAAATTTGCGGATGGATTGTGTCGAAACGGAATATCCGCTATGGGGGGGTTTACGCCGCTATCATGGACGGTTGAGTTAAGTGCGCTTTGTCCTTACGGTATTCCTCAACTTCGTCCTCTGTCGGTACGCGATGGTCGACGGTCAATAATTGCCAGCGCTCGCGCGACGGCCGCCGCGGGCCGAAACGACCAGCCCAGACGTGCTCGCTGTCAATCTGCGTTTCGGTGTAGGCCCAGTTTTCGTCAAAATTGAAATCGATTGCATTGACGGCTCGTTCGAAAATCGCGTTGTAGTCGTCACTTGCTACGGCGCCAGTCGACGCGAAGAAAAAGAGAATTAGACCAATAAGAATTCGGGAGGACATGCGTTCTTTCCAGTGCGGCCTCTGCCCGCGTGAGTATGTCATAGACAAGACCCGGGTTTCACGGCCTAAGCCAGGTCTTAAGTGGTCGGAAAGACTGATATTTTTGGTGTAATCTTGTTCGTCTCGTAAAACGTGATCAGCGGAGATCAACTTGTTAGCCGTCGAAAACCTCGTCAAGCAATACGGTGATTTTACGGCCGTCGAAAATGTCAGCTTTAGTGCGTCGAAAGGAACCGTATTCGGTTTGCTCGGACCAAACGGGGCAGGAAAGTCGACGACGATCAATTGCATCTCGGGCTTGTTAAACCCGACATCCGGTCACATCAGCGTAGACGGCGCCGATATCGTCAAAGACGGCAAAAAGGCCAAACGCTCACTGGGTGTAGTGCCCCAGGAACTGGCCTTGTACGAAGACCTGCCGGCCGCAGAGAACCTTGTCTACTGGGGCAAAGCCTACGGGCTTCGTGGTTCGGCATTGGAGGCGCGCGTGCAGGAGGTGCTCGGTCACATCGGGCTTGCCGATCGGGCCAAAGATCTGCCTAAGACGTTTTCGGGTGGCATGAAGCGTCGCCTCAATTTTGGTTGTGGCATTGTTCACAAACCCGGCGTGCTGTTGCTCGATGAGCCGACTGTGGGTGTCGATCCACAGTCACGCCAACGCTTGTTCGAAATGGTCGAGGCGGAACGAGACGCGGGCGCGTGCGTGCTGTATACGACCCACTACATGGAAGAAGCAGAGCGACTGTGCGATTCCCTTGCGATCATCGATCACGGCAAGCTGATCGCGCAGGGCACCGTGACCGAGCTCAAATCGAAGTTGAATACGCGTGATGTGCTGCAGCTCAACGGCGATTTTCCGGACGCCTGCATCAAGGACGTGGTTGCCACACTCAGTGCGCGAGGCATGCATGACCTCGAACTGATTGCTCAGGAAGACGGCTCAGTCACGCTGACGTTGACTTCCGCGTCACAACATCTTCCGGAAATCTTCGCTGCCATTTCTTCGATGGGCGGCTCGGTTACGGAGACCAGTCTAAGGAGTCCAAACCTCGAGACATTGTTTTTGCTGCTCACGGGCAAAGAGTTGCGGGAATAGCTTATGAGCTTTCTTGTTGCATCATTCTGGAAGGACCTGGCGCGCTGGCGGCAGGACCCGATGTCGGTAGTGCTGTGGCTCGGCATTCCATTTCTGATCGGCGGGCTGATCACGACAATGGTGGACGGCGGCGACGGCGCCAGCCCGGGTGGCGTGCTGCTAATAAGCGACCAGGATAAATCTTTGGTCAGCGGCTTGATCGCAGGCGCATACAGTCAAGGTCAGCTCGGCGAACTGATTTCGGTAGAGCAGGTTTCACTGGAAGAAGGCACGGAGCGCATCAACGCGGGCGAGGCCAGCGGTT
>Ga0255052_10000223_pt1 | contig 44463 bp, 40 predicted proteins | sample JV7_2_21_MG_FD_188632 | JGI IMG/M metagenome (GOLD analysis project Ga0255052, IMG submission 188632) | Seawater microbial communities from Jervis Inlet, British Columbia, Canada - JV7_2_21 | ecosystem: Environmental > Aquatic > Marine > Inlet | place: Canada: British Columbia | collected...
ACCGATGATCAGGATGCCGTGGATTAGCGCTGCCAGGAAAAGCATGGGCGGCAGCCGGTCGGGAATCGGGCCGCGATCAAGGCCAATCTGGTCTATTCCATCAAAATTTGTCAATAATTCAGACATTTGGGCCACAATATTACCGTATTCCCCCCAGTCTACATATTGCCGCGTGCGAACGCATGGTCACGGATCCGGCCAGTTTAACCGCTTCTTCATTGCCTGAGTGAGACGCAGATCACCTGATGCGGTGACGATCAGGGCCTCCGAAAGGCCCAGATCCGCGCAAATCTTCTCGAACTCAGCCGGCCCGCTGACCAACAATGCGGTCGCCGCGGCATCCGCGAGCACAGGATCTCTGTGGATTATAGTCGAGGAAATGGTGTGTTGAACGGGATAGCCGGATCGCGGATCCAGAATATGCTGGTATCGCTTGCCCTCGTATTCAAAGAATCGCTCATAGTCCCCCGAGCTTACGACAGTCTCCCCATCCGCGATTTCGAGCGAGGCGAGCACTGTGTCCGATCTTGGTGAACGAATCCCGATGCGGGCGGACCTGCCGTTGACCTGGCCGGCGACGGTCAGGTCGCCACCGATATCGATGATCGTGTTTCGTACCCCGGCTTCGCGCGCAATCCTGACGAACTGCTCGAGAATAGAACCTTTGGCTATTCCGCCAAGATCCAGCATGACATTTGTTGATCTGCTGTACAGCCTGTCGCCGTCCCACTCGAGGCTTCCGCTGCTGACCGTCGCCGACAACCATGCCTGAATTTCAATATCGTCAGGTGGCGCGCTTTGCGGCATCGCGGCATCGTGAAATCCCCATAACTCGGTCAGCCGGCCGATGCCTGGATTAAATTTGCCGCCGCTTATTCGTTCCAGCTCCGTCGCGCGGCGTATCAGATCGGCCAGTGCGGGCGAGACATCAATCGGCTCGCCATTGGCGATAGCGGAATTGATTCGCCGAAGCTCACCGTCACGCCATGGATACCAGTTGGCGTCAACATTTTGTACTTGTGTGTTGATGGCGTCGATCGCAGCCGCATTCGCTTGCGGGCTGGCGTCAAAAAAATCTATGGTGACAAGCGTGCCGAAAGCGAAGAACTGATGTCTGAAGTCCCGCCTTTCCGGCTCACAGGCGAAGCAAAGAAAAACAGCCAGCAGGAGGATTGCGGCGCGGCCAGCCACAACGGATATTAGTCCAGCCTGTTTTCAATGGCGTCGAACAGGGTACCGGCAATATTGAGATCGAATATCCTGTCCAGCTCGCGGATGCCTGTAGGGCTCGTGACGTTTATCTCGGTCAGATAGTCACCGATGACATCGATACCGGCAAATATCACGCCGTTCTCCTTCAATACCGGGCCGACCCGTGAACAGATCCACAGATCCCGCTCGCTCAAATCTCGACCTTCGCCAACTGCGCCGACGACCAGATTACCTCTGTAGTCATCTGCCGGTGGAATTCTTGCAAGTGCGTGCGGAATCGCTTCGCCATCGATCAGGAGAATCCGTTTGTCGCCATCGGCGATTTCCGGGATAAACACCTGCACCATTGCGAACTCGCGGCCGTAATTCGTCAGCGTCTCAAAAATTACATTGGCATTGTTATCGTCGCTATTGACCACGAAAATCGAGCGGCCCCCCATACTGTGTAACGGTTTTACGACTATACGATCGTGTTCGGTGAGAAATGCCCTGATTTCATTCATCGATCGGGTAATCAGCGTTTCCGGCGAGCAGTCCGCAAACCAAGCCGTAAATGCCTTTTCATTCATGTCTCTCAATGCACGGGCCCGATTAACGATGAGTGCGCCCGCTTCTTCGGCTCGCTCGAGAATGTAACTGGTGTAGATGTATTCGATGTCGAACGGCGGGTCTTTACGCATCAGAATGACATCGAGGTCGCCCAGGAGGATTTCCTGCTCGACGCCGATCTCAAACCAGTGCTCCGGATCGTCCTGTACGCGTAACAGCTTCGAGCAGCCTCTTGCCTCGCCGGCCAGGAGTTTCAGGTCGCCTTGCAACATATAGTGAATTTCGGCACCCCGGCGTTGTGCTTCCAGCAGCATGGCGAGGGTGCTGTCCTTCTTTGCTGTGATGCTTTCGATCGGGTCCATCACGACACCGACGGAAATCTTTCTGGCGGACATAATTTAGCTTTCTTCTTGCCTGGTCGAGGGGCGTGTTTACGGTCGCCAACTATACAGCGCCGGCGATATTTGGGCACTTTTGATGCCGAATTTCACCGCTCCGGGGGCATCCAGCCGAGCATTTGCATGGTGGCGAGATAGTGGCCTGTGGCGGGCGTCGTGGCGGCATTTTGGCCAATATGGTACAAGTCGGTTTGCCCGTAAGGAATACGGGCATATCCCGGTAAAAATTATGGGCATACCGGGGTTTTGGAGTGGGCACGTGAACTCGGCAGGGTTCGCATTGGGCGAGGAAATCCGGTGTCAAATAACGCATCTCGAAGTCTGAACGGGCTGAAGATTCTTGTCGTGGACGACAGTAAGACGATCCGTCGTACCGCGGAAACATTGCTATCGAAAGAGGGTTGTCAGGTATTCACGGCGATCGATGGTTTCGATGCCCTCTCGAAGATTGCCGACCATCAGCCTGATCTGATCTTCGTCGACATCATGATGCCGCGGCTTGACGGCTATCAAACCTGTTCTTTGATCAAGCACAACAAAGTATTCAGGGAAACGCCCGTCATAATGCTATCGAGCAAGGACGGACTTTTCGATCGCGCGCGGGGCCGTATCGTCGGTTCCGAACAATACCTCACCAAACCATTCACGAAAGACGAACTACTCGGCGCAATTTCCAACCAGATTAACTAGAGGCTTTGTAATGGCAGTTGTTCTTATCATCGATGATTCGCCGACTGAGCTGCACCTGTTCCAGAACATGCTGGAGAAGAGCGGCTTTGAAACCCTGGTGGCTGACAGTGGCGAAGATGGAATTCGCCAGGCTCAGACCTCTCTGCCGGACTGCATATTAATGGATGTCATCATGCCCGGGATGAACGGTTTTCAGGCGACCCGCAAGCTGACACAGGATCCGAAAACCTCGACGATTCCCGTCATCATGATTACCACGAAGGATCAGGAGACGGACAAGATCTGGGGTATGCGCCAGGGCGCGGTGGAGTACCTGGTCAAACCGATTTCCGAAAAACAGCTTGTTTCAAAAATTAATACGGTGATGACCGATTAAATGAATACGGCAGTGGATCTGGCGGCATTAATCGAGCAACCATTCGAGCTGCTCCAGGAACTGGAGCGCCGCAGTCGTGCTGCCATCGCTGGTAAGGGAGCCGACGAGTTATCGTCCGAATGGGTCGGTGTTGGTTTTCGCATTGGCCAGGAACAGTTCGTTGCAAGTCGCGACCAGGTTCGCGAAGTGCTGATGTTGCCCGAAAACATGACGCGCGTGCCGGGTGCAAAACGTTGGATGCTCGGGATTGCAAATCTTCGTGGCCATCTCCTCCCGTTGATCGATCTGAAAATGATGCTGGGAAGCGGCCGCACGACCTTGAGACGGAATACGCGTGTGATATCGATCAACCATCGTGAAGTCCCGGCGGGCCTTGTGGTCGATGAGGTTCTTGGGTTCCGTCGCTTCATGGAAAGTGAATTGAGGGACACATGGCCGGAGACGGCCGTCCGCTGTGATCGATTCATCAAGGGAGCTTACGAGCGCGGTCAGGATAGCTGGCCCAAATTCGAACTGTACGACCTGATTGAAAGCAGCACGTTTTTACAAGCGGCCGCTGATTGAAGACGCACGAAAACAATGAATGTTGAGAGCTATGGCAAACAAAACTGGTAAATCATCCTCATTTACGATCCTTGCAGCGACGATAGCGATACTGATTCTCGCTGCTGCCGGATTACTGTACCTGCAGTTTAGCGGCGGCGGTGGATCAGACGCCTCGCGGGCCGAGTTTGCCGCGTTGTCGCAGGCGATTCCGTTGCACGCCGGCGCCGCACTTGCGGGCGACCCAGGAGCTTTCGTCAGGCTTGACGCAGATGTTAAGCGACTGGCCAGTTTGCGACGCTCATCCGCAGTAGGTATTCCGGGCGGCAGTTCGTCGTGGGATACGTTGAATCAGCATGCGCAGACAATTCTTTCGAAACGCAGCGATGTTGAGGCCGTAAACGAAGCTTCGTCCGCAATCGGCGAGCGCATGGCCACCATGCTCGAACATTCCGACGGCCTCCTTGATCAATCGGGTGCGACCGCTGTCATTCAGGAATTTCAGCGGCGCGGCGCTGCACTCAGTCAGTCGCTGAACGGCCTCGCAGCCGCCCCGGATCCCGCTGCCATCACTGCTGCGGCCGCGGACGACCTGGCGTATTTGCGCCTGGTTACCGAAGCGCTTTCCGGCGTCAGCACGGAGCTCGACGTTGTCGCGCTCAATGACGCGACGCAGGAGGCTACCCTGGTGCCGGTTGTCAGCGAATTAATGGCGATCGAAGAGCAGGTGGGCAGAATTTCCGCGAGAGCAACGCAGTTGACGGGCCTGGCTACCGCAGGTGAGAGTTTATCGACACTCGCCGGGTCGTTGCACGATTCGACATTTTCACGATCGAGCGCAGCCGCGGGCGGCCTTCTCGCCAATCCCTTCATTCCGATTGGCTGTCTGGGACTGGCATTGTTGCTACTCGCCGCACTTGCCTCGGCGCATTCGAAGACGGCGGTGTTCGAGCGAACATCGAAAGTGCAGTCCGAGCAGAATGAGCGCAATCAGCAGGCGATACTTCGCTTGCTCGATGAGCTGGGAAGCCTGGCGGACGGTGACCTGACCGTTGAAGCGACCGTCACAGAAGACATAACAGGCGCGATCGCCGACTCGATCAACTATGCGATCGAAAAACTGCGCGAGCTCGTCGCGACGATCAACGAAACCGCGATCATGGTCGACTCGGCCGCCAAGCAAACCGAAAGTACGGCCGGTCACATGGCAAGAGCCGCCACCACGCAAAACGCCGAGATCAAGGCTGCGACTGAATCGATCGTATCCATGGCCGGATCAATCGAGGAGGTATCGGGGAACGCGGAGAGGTCCTCCGATGTTGCAAGACACTCTGTTGACGTCGCCCACAAAGGCGGCGAGGCGGTACGACGTACGATAGACGGAATGAACGCTATACGCGAGACCATTCAAGAAACCTCGAAGAGGATCAAGCGGCTCGGCGAGAGCTCACAGGAGATCGGTAATATTGTCGAGCTGATCAACGATATTGCGGAACAAACCAATATTCTCGCGCTGAACGCATCGATTCAGGCCTCGATGGCCGGCGAAGCCGGCAGAGGATTTGCAGTCGTTGCCGATGAGGTTCAACGTCTTGCCGAGCGGTCAACGAACGCGACAAAACAGATCGAAGTTCTCGTCCGCACGATTCAGTCAGATACGAACGAGGCTGTCGTGTCGATGGAGCGCAGCACAACTGACGTCGTTGGCGGTGCGCTTCTTGCCGAGAATGCGGGCGCGGCGCTCGACGAGATCGAGCAGGTATCCAATCAGATCGCCAGCCTGGTGCAGAACATATCCAGTTCGGCGAGGCAGCAGGCAGGATCGGCGGCCGACGTCACCAGACGTACGACCAAGCTAAAGGAAATCAGCGAACAAACAGGCAAGGCGACGACTGCAACAGCGGCGTCGATTTCGAAACTTTCGGAACTCGCATCCCAGTTGAGACAGACAGTTGCCGGATTCACTCTGCCGACTGCCGCGCTCAAAACCAGCACATTGTCCGCGACCCCTACAGCAGTACCGCAGCGCGTTTTGGAGGAGAAGGCTGCGGGCTGATCTCTAATGAGCACCGAATCGAGTTTCCAGGAGCAGCTTTGCGACGACAGCACCGGCGATTTTGCCGCCAGTGCGCTGCTTATTGTCAGCGAGGAGCTGATGGAGACCATTCGGAACGCACACCTTGCGCTGGAGGACTGTGTCGATGGCCGCGGCGGCTCCGCCGCTTTGGTCAGGAGCGGCCAGTTGCTACACCAGGTCAGCGGTGCGCTGAAGGTGGCCGAAACGTATGGCGCGGCACTTCTGGCCGAAGAAATGGAGGCCGTCTGCACCTACCTGTCCAAGCTGCGAGCCGGCAAGGGCAGAGAGGACGGCCTCGACGCGTTGACGCGGTCGATGGTGCAACTTCCGATTTACATCGAACGTCTGATCGGCGGTGGTCGCGATATTGCGCTCGTACTGTTGCCGATGCTGAACGACTTGCGCGCTGCCCGCGGCCAGCCGCTGCTTTCAGAGGGTACATTGCTGCTCCTCAATCTGTCGCCCAGCTCCAAGCCGGCAGGCAAGGATAAAAGAGAAGCGAGCGGTGAAGACCCGGTGGCCGTCGCAGCCAAGCTGAGACCGAAATTTCAGCTTGCACTGCTCGGCTGGATTCAGGGCGGAGACTCAGCAGGTCACCTGAAGACCCTGAGTGATGTCGCACTGAATCTGGAGGCATCGGCGAATCGCGACGATATGCACCAGCTTTGGTGGGTTGCCGGGGGCGTTCTCGAGTCACTGCAAAATGGCGGCCTTGAAACTTCCGTTGCATTGAAACGACTGCTCGGCCAGGTAGACAGACAGATCAAGTTGCTGATCGACGAAGGCGTCGAAGCTTTCGACAATCATCCGGTTACCGACCTTCTGAACAACCTTCTTTATTACGTCGCCCGCTCGAGCAATGCGGGCGAGCGCATTAGCGAAATTCGTGCGGCGTTTAACCTGGCTGAACTACTGCCCGGTGACGAGCAGGTCGAACATGCCCGGGAGAGCTTGTCGGCGCCCAGCGTAAAGTTGATGAAAACTGTAGCATCGGCGATCAAGGAAGATCTGGCCCGCGTAAAAGACGTACTGGACATTTTCGTCCGCACCGGCATGAACAAGTCAGCAGAACTCGTGCCGCAGCTGGAGTTACTGAAAAAAATCAGCGATACGCTCGGTGTCCTGGGCCTTGGCGAGTTGCGTGGCGACATCGAGTCCGAGATCGAGAGGCTCAAGACGGTCGTTTCGCAAACCGGTTCGGCCAGCGAGACAACGATCATAGAAATCGCATCCACGCTGCTGCGAGTCGAGGATCGGCTCGATCAGCAATTGGTGCATCTGATTGTTGCCAGAGAGCCGGTACCCGGGGAAGAGCACGAGCAGCCGCGCGAGCAGGAGGATGGCGACTATCGGCTTGTTGCTGAAGCAGTCATGCGCGAAAGCATCATCAATCTCGCAAGGATCAAGGAAACGATCAGTCAGAGCCTGACATCCGGCGGTGATTCACAAGGTCTCGACAGCGTCCCCGGCTTGATACGCGGTATCAAGGCAGGGCTTCTGATGTTGAACAAGACACGAGCGATGGAAGTCGTCGACCGCATCGGTAATCTGATTAATCTGACTTTGCAGGGCGGTGGTCCGGGCCGGCTCACGCAGAAAGAAACCGATCGAATGGCAGACGCCATTGTCAGCATCGAGTACTACATGGAGACGGTCAAGGCCGGACGGAGTGAGCCCTGGTACATGCTGGATAACGCGGAAGCATGCCTTTCTGTCCTGCGCGATCTCGAGACGCGACTGAAGACGGAAAAAGATGAGGAAATTCCGATCGCGCAGACGATGAAGATCGCAAAGGTAGAGCTCGATGCAGCTGCTGCCCAACATGAAGGTCTGGAAGGCACTCAGGGAGCCCCCGTTCCGTCAACGCCGGTTATCGCACAGGATGCCGAGCATCTCGATCCGGAGCTGCTCGAGCTGTTTATCGAAGAGGCCAAGGAGGAGATCGCAAGCATCAACCGCAATCTGCCACAGTGGGCGGAATCTCATGAGGATATGGAAACCCTGATTACAGTACGCCGTTCCTTTCACACCCTTAAGGGAAGTGGCCGGATGGTCGGGGCGGAGCGGATTGGCGAGTACGCCTGGAGTGTCGAAGATCTCCTGAACAAACTGATCAATCGGACACTCGGACGTACGCCACCGATGGTTGACTTCATCTTGGAGGCCGCAGCAGCGCTGCCGGAAGTCGTTGAACAACTCGAAGTCGGCACGGATCCGAAAACAGATATCGATCTCTTGATGGCGCGGGCCAATGCATTCGCGGAAGGCGATCCGAATGCTGCTGTCCTTTCGATCGCCGAACCTGCCGGCGAGGCAGAGCCGGACGAAGCAGAAGGGCTCGAAATGGACCCGGTGCTGCTCGATATATTTTCGAAAGAGACGGCAGGTCACCTCAAAGTCATTCACGATTATCTCGAGGCCTGCAAGGGACATCGTCCGCCGTTTCATGTCACAGACAAGTTGTACCGCGCCTGTCACACGCTGCATGGCAGCGCAAACATGGCGAAGGTCGACCGCGGTGTTGCCGTGGCCGGTGTGCTGAATCGGCTCGTCCGGCGCGTCTATGATTACAAGATCGGATTTCAGCAGTCGGGCATAGACGCACTCCGCGCCGCCGCTAAGGCAATCGACACAATCGTCGGGGACATCAATCAGGCAGAGCGCAACAGGTCCGACTTCGCGGTGCTCATAGAACACCTTAACAATCTGACCGAAGCAATCGAGCCTGCGACGGTCGCAGACATACCTCGAGAAGAGACCGTAGAAAGAGTTGAGGTGCCGGCGACTCCGGAACCGGTTGAAGCGGAATACGATGCCGAGATCGCGGCTATTTTCTCGGAAGAAGCAGCCGAGTTACTCGAGGCGGCGGACCAGGCACTGGTCGACTGGTCCGATGATAAGAACAATCGCCAGCATGTCGAAGAGCTGAAGCGCCACCTCCACACGCTGAAGGGCGGCGCGCGCATGGCGGGCATTACGGCGATGGGAAACCTCAGCCATGAACTCGAAACACTCCTGATCGGGCTCGACGATGGTCGCATCCTGCCATCTGGCAAGATAGATGAACTGCTTCAGCACAGCGTCGATGAACTTCATCGTATGCGCGATACAGTCATTGCCGGGAAGCAAGTCACCACGGCAACTGAACTCGAAAAACAGATACATCAGATTAATACCGGGGAATTGGTGCCCGCCGACGAGCCGACAATGGTGCCAGTCGAGCCTGTCGATGTGGACGACCTCGACACCGGCGATTCTGTATCCGTCGAATTCACGATAGAGCCTGAAGACAGCGTTAGTATGGTCATCGTCGATACGCCGCTCAACGAGGAAATAGCGGAGATCAGCAAGGCGGTTACAAAGCCAGTGCCGGAGCCGGTCCCGGAACCGGCCGAGGCGAAGAAAAAGAAAACCAAAAAGAAGGCCGCAAAAAAGGCAGTACCAAAAGTCGAGGAGCCGGAAGCGGAGGAGCCTGCAGAACTGCGGTCTGTGCCGGCCCAGGCAACAGAAGGGCGACAGGAATTTGCCCGCATCGATGCCGAGCTCCTGGAAGATCTGCTGAACGCCGCCGGCGAAATCAGCATTTACCATTCGAGACTCAGTCAGCAAGTCAGCTCGATCGAGTTTCATGTCGATGAATTCGAACAGACCGTCCTTCGTCTGCGTGAGCAACTTCGAAAACTCGAAATTGAGACCGAGGCGCAGATCATGCACAGCCACCAGGACACACTGGTGGCAACCAAGGACTTCGATCCACTCGAAATGGATCGTTATTCCAACATCCAGCAGCTGTCACGGGCACTCTCGGAGTCGGCCAACGACATGGGCAGTCTCAAAGACCTGTTGCAGTCGCTGACGTCGGAAGCCGAGACGCTGCTGGTGCAGCAATCGCGTGTGACTGCAGAGCTCCAGGACGGCCTCATGCGAACTCGCATGGTGCCATTTCAGCGGCATGTGCCGAGGCTCACGCGCCTGGTCCGGCAAGCGGCCAAAGAAAGTGGCAAACGTGCAGAACTCGCTGTCGAGGGCGCATCCGGAGAACTCGACCGACAAGTGCTCGAAAAGATGCTGCCGCCATTCGAGCACATGATGCGAAATGCCGTCGTTCACGGCATCGAATCGCCGGAGGAACGGCAGAAGAAAGGCAAGCCAGCCGCCGGCAGGATCACGATACGTCTGCATCGCGAAGGTTCGGAGATGGTAATTGACATAGCGGATGACGGGGCGGGCCTCGATGTCGATGCGATTCGGGGCAAGGCCTATGAGAAAGACATGCTCAAGCCCGACAGCAAGGTAACGGACGAAGAGATCATGGATTTGATTCTGACGCCGGGGTTCAGCACCGCGGGCGCCGTGACCCAGACAGCAGGTCGGGGTGTCGGCATGGATGTCGTCGCCAATGAAGTCAAGAAACTGGGCGGATCCTTGAGAATCTCTTCCGTGACCGGGCAGGGCACGAATTTTACGGTGCGATTGCCGTTCACACTGGCCATCACCCAGGCGTTGATTGTCAGAACGGGTGATGAGGTCTATGCATTGCCGCTGCCGACGGTCGAGGGTGTCGCAAGGATTGCGCGAGCCGATCTCGAGGCCTTGCTGAGTCAGAGTGAGCCGAGTTACGAATACGGTGAGGAGATCTACCGCTTTCGTCATCTTGGTATGTATCTTGGTGGCCAATCTGCGCAGTTGCCCGAGGACGACTCGTTCGTGCCGGTCATTCTTGTTCGCGCAGGAGAATATTCGGCGGCGTTGCTCACCGATGAGATGCTCGCAAGCCGTGAGATCGTCGTTAAGTCGGTTGGCCCCCAGCTTGCGAGTGTTCGCGGTATATCGGGTGCGACGATTCTCGGCGATGGGCGCATCGTGCTAATTCTTGATGTCGCCGCTCTGGTTCGAACGGGCGCGCCGGTTGTTGAACTCAAGAGTGCAGCGCCGGCACCAAGCGACGATCGGCCACTGGCCATGGTTGTCGATGATTCGATTACGGTTCGTCGCGTCATGGAGAGATTTTTGCAGCGAAGCGGAGTCCGCGTCGTGACGGCCAAGGATGGAATGGATGCGGTAAGCCTGTTACAGGACCACAAGCCGGATATCATTCTGCTGGACATAGAAATGCCTCGAATGGACGGCTATGAGTTTGCGGCACACGTGCGCAACGATGAGCGCGTTTCCGATGTGCCAATAATCATGATTACGTCCCGCGTCGGCGACAAGCATCGTGCGCGCGCCATCGAGATTGGTGTGAACGACTATCTTGGCAAGCCGTATCAGGACACCCAGCTTCTGGAAGCTATTCAACGACTTCTCGAAGAACGGGGTATTCAATTGTCATGAATGCTGCCGCAGAAGAACTCTACAGCCTGCTTGTTCCGCTCTCGGAAGATCGCCTGATTATTCCACGCGCCTGCGTAGCCGAGGTCATCCGATACAGTAAGCCTGATCAGGCACCCGGCAGTCAGAACTGGATGCTCGGCAACATCAACTGGAATGGTCGCGAATTGCCGGTCGTCGCTTTCGAAGGAACGATCGGAAAAGACGTTCCGGCCGTCACCGGCCGTACAAGAATCGTCGTGTTTTATGCAAGCACGGGCAAGGTCAAATCCGGTTTCTTCGGCGTGTTGACTCAAGGCTTCCCGCAGCTCGTTCGAGTCAACAGGGAGGTTCTGAAACTTGATTCGACTGAAGGCTGGCCAGAAGGTGCGCCGGTCTTGTGCAGGGTGAAGATGATTAACGAGTATCCCCTCGTACCTCACCTCGAGCATCTGGAGTCAATGCTGGTGGATGAGTCCGTCCAGGCGTGAACCCTACCTAAAGTCTCCCCACAGAGTCTGCAGGACTGTGATGCCAGCCAGAGCGGCGGTTTCGGTTCGCAATACGCGCGGACCCAGGGACACGGGGGTAAATCCTGATTCCTCGCATTGCGAACGCTCGGCCTCGCTCAATCCACCCTCGGGTCCGACCAGCAAATCCACGCGAGCCTTGGGCGCTTGCAACATCGAAACGGATGTTCGGCTTTGCGGATCGAGCAAGATTCGTGTCGCTCCGTCGCTTTTTCGATTGTCCAGCCAGATTCGCAGATCCTGTGGCCCGTCTATTGCGGGTAAGGAGTTACGGCCACATTGCTCACAGGCACTTTGAGAAATCTTCCGCCAATGTTCGTGTCGCTTTACGGCTCGATCACCGGCGAGTTTGACGACAGAAAATTCCGTGATGACGGGACTGATACGGCGCACGCCCAGCTCTGTCGCCTTCTGCACGACGACATCCATTCTTCCTGCTCGCGATATACCCTGCACGAGTCGAATCGCTAATGGCGATTCGATTTCCTCATCATGATGCTCACCGATAGTCACCACGACACGATTCTTGCTGAATGATTTAATAACGGCCCCGTATTTTCCACCATTACCGTCGAACATGAATAGCGCGCCCCCTACCTTGAGACGAAGGACTCGCGCCACATAATTCGCCTGCTCGCCAGTGAGCGATAGCTCCGAATTCGCGATAAGCGCGTCGGGGATGAATAATCGAGTTTTTGGGGTCGCAGCGATTTGCACTTATTCGATACTATTGTTTTCTGCCAGCGCAATTTATCACGGAAAAGAGCTTTAATGGACGCAGAGGATCTTGTCTATACGATTAGCCCTGGAGAAGGTCTTATCCGGCCCGCCGAGCAATGTCCGTCGCCTAATCAGGACAATCGCCCCGGCGACGCGGAGCCGGACCTCATAATTCTTCACGGTATTAGTTTGCCTCCGGGCGAATTTGGCGGGTCATATGTCGAGCAGCTATTTACGAATTGCCTGGACTGGGACGCGCATCCCTACTTCTCAGAGATCCGGGGTCTCAGGGTGTCGTCGCATTTGTTTGTTCGGCGCGATGGCAAGGTGATTCAGTTCGTACCGTTCAGCCGTCGTGCCTGGCATGCAGGGGCGTCCTGTTACCGCGATCGCAAGGACTGCAACGACTTTTCGATCGGTATTGAGCTCGAAGGCGAAGACGATATGCCCTATACCGATATTCAGTATCTGGTCCTGACAAAAGTCATCGGCGCGCTACAAGCCAGCTACTCTTCCCTGTGTGCGCGGCATATCGCCGGACACTGCGACGTCTCTCCGAATCGAAAGTCCGACCCCGGCCCTGCTTTCGACTGGCTGCGATTGTATGATGGGCTCAGCAACTGCGCCGAGGATCTATGAAACTTATCGCCCTTTTGATCGGACTTGTCGTCGAGCGTCTGGCGACGCAGTTATTTCATCTTCGCGAGCTTCGCTGGCTCGACCGCATCATCGACTCCGGGTTTCGACAGGTAGACCGCTTCGCAAACTGGCCGGCTCAGATACCGGTGATTATCCTTGCCGTTATTCTAGTATTGCCAGTGTTGGCGGTCGTCTTCGGTCTGGGTGACGCTTTATTCGGATTTCCTTATCTGGTGCTCGCGATCATTGTTCTCTTTTTCTCGCTGGGCCCTAGAGATATCGGTGAAGACGTCGATGACTATTGCACGGCGCTCGAGGCCGAAGACGAAGATGAGATACAGAAGACCGCAAAGGCTTTGTCAGAAAAGGAACTTCCATCTGATCCTTTGGAGCGCATTCAGGCGGTGGAAGAAGCTGTTTGTATTCAGGCGAACAACCGCCTGTTTGCTGTCATCTTCTGGTTCGTACTGCTGGGGCCGATCGGGGCCTGGTCTTACCGTGTTACCGACCTGATTCGACGGCGGGCCGTGTTCAATGCTTCGCGCGACGATGAAAGTTACAAGACCGCGAACATGGTACTGGAGGCCACGGGCCAGCTTCATGGCTGGCTTGCCTGGATCCCCGCACGGCTGACTGCAATCGGATACGCCATGGCCGGTAGTTTCGAAGGCGCGTTATCAGCCTGGCGCAAGACGGACGGTATTTCCGCGAAGACACAAAGCGAACATAGCGAGGCATTGCTTGCCCGGGTCGGCATCGGCGCACTGGCGCTGCACTCCGACGATGACGAGAGTGTCAATGAACGCGGCGTGCGCGGTGCGACTGCAGCCAATGGAATGGTCTTTCGACTGTTGTTTATCTGGGCGGCGGTTATCGCCGCAATGACGCTTTCCGGCTGGTCTTTGTGAGGGCCCGGCAAGCAGCCTATTTCCTTCTGTTATTCCTACTGACTTTCCTTCTCGCCTGCGAGCCAGCGGCAGACCGTGAACAGTTTGTTGAACCCGTACAATCGGTGCCGACTGAGAATCTGCGAGTCGTAACACTGGCGCCTCATCTTACCGAGCTCGTATTTGCCGCCGGCGCCGGCGATTCGCTGGTCGGCGTGAGTGCCTACAGCGACTATCCGCCCGAAGTTGCCGAGCTGCCTGTTATCGGTGACGCCTTCATCGTCGATCAGGAGAGACTGGCAATGCTGAGGCCGCACATGTTGCTCGCCTGGGAGAGCGGCACGCCGCAGCACGTCGTCGGCGAGCTATCCAAAAGAGGCTACCGGGTCGAGGTCATTCGAACCCGGAGCCTCGAGGACATTGCCGTGGCCATCGGGACAATCGGTGAGTTGACGGGCTTCCCGGCCATTGCGTCACAGGCTGCTAGCCAATTGAGGCAGGGATTCAGCGACCTTGCCGGCCACTATGCGACGGCCGACCCCATCCGCGTTTTCTACCAGATCCAGAAACGGCCGCTCTACACGATTAATGGAGATCATTACGTCAGTGAACTCATTGGCCTATGTGGTGGTCAAAACATTTTTTCGGACCTTGTGAATCTGGCTCCTCTCGTTGCAGTAGAAGCCGTGATCGAAAGGAATCCGGAAATATTGCTCGTAAGTTCTGACAGTGAGGGGGATGCGCTCGATGAGTGGGACCGCTGGCCAGATCTGGCCGCAAATCGCTATGGCAACAGATTTGTCATGCAGGCTGATGAGATCGGCCGCCCGACACCCAGGGTGTTATCGGCCGGTCGGGCATTATGCGATGCGCTTCAGCGGGGTCGCGACAGGCGGGCGCAGTAGGCAGGAAGATGAGTAGGGCATCAGACACTATTGTTGTTCGGGATGCCGAACAAAATGATTGGCAAAATGTAAGGCGACTCCTTGATGGGGCCGGATTGCCTGTCGCCGATCTGGGTCCGGATCAGATTGAGGATTTTCTCGTGGCCGAACGATCCGGCACAGGCCAAGCCGAGACGCTCGGCATCATCGGTCTGCAACGTTTCAATCAGGTTGGCTTGCTGCGGTCACTTGTCGTCAGCCAGGACGATCGGAAATCAGGCCTCGGGCGACGGCTCGTATCGGCGCTGGAGGCCAGTGCCTGTTGCAGAGGCGTGAAATACCTGTGGCTACTGACCATAGATGCCGAGCGATACTTCGAAGGCCTGGGTTACAAGATGATGAGCCGGGACAGCGCTCCCGACAGCATAAGAAACACGGAAGAATTCAGCGGTCTGTGCCCGGACGGCGCTTATCTGATGCGCAAGGTACTTGATTAGCCGAAATAAAAGGGGACGTACCCCTTTCGAAATAAAAGGGGTACGTCCCCTTTTATTATTCCCTTTTATTCTCCGGCCCGCTCACGATTCCAAAGCACCTCCTGACCCGATTCCGCGCGAGCCAGAACGCGGGCGATTACAAACAACAGGTCAGACAGGCGGTTGAGATATCTCACTACCTCGTCTCTAACCGTCTCTGATTTTCTCAAACTGGCGACCCGCCTTTCGGCGCGCCGGACTATTGATCTCGCAACGTGACAGGCAGCGGCGGCACTGCCACCACCCGGCAATATGAAGTCCTCCAGCGACGGAAGGTCGGCGTTGAATTGATCGAGATTCTGTTCGAGACGATCGATGAAATGACTTTCGATAGCACTATGACCAGGAATACACAGTTCGCCGCCGAGCTCGAACATGTCGTGCTGGATCTCTGTCAGACATTCGCGAATCGGCAGCGATAGCGAATCACTTGCCAGCACCACGCCAATTGCACTATTCGCTTCATCCACCGTGCCGTAGGCTTCGACTCGCAGATTGTCTTTGTCGACCCTGCTCCCGTCGCCGAGACCGGTCGTGCCATCGTCTCCGGTCCGTGTAAAGATTTTGCTAAGCCGCTTGCCCACTCGTCATTCCCAGGAATATTTCAGCTCGAGAAATCCGCTGCGTTCTTGCATCGGAAATCCTGACGCGGTTTCATATTCTTCATCTAACAGGTTTTCGATTTTTGCATGCAGCCGCCATTTCTCACCGAACGTGATCTGTCCGGTCAGGTTCGCCAACACATAACTTCCGAGTACCACACCACCGAAATCCTCACGGTCGCCGCTCGCGAGTACGGACAGACCTATCCTGTGCTTGCCTATGTCCCTGGTCAAACCGACAGTCAGACTCTCCTCGGCGCGACGCAGCAATCGTACCCCATCGCTTGCATTGTCGGATTGCTGCTTCACAAGATTGGCCTGCAAGCCAAAGCCGTCGCCGCGATATTCATAAACGACTTGCGCTCCACGGATCTCGGCACGGCCAATATTCCGCGCCTGAAACTCAAACGTTGCTGGGTCGAATTCGAATTCGATGAGGTCCTCGATATCATTCCGGTACAGCTCCAGGCTGACCTGATGACGAGGCGAGTGATAGAAACGCAAACCCAGCTGAATCTCGTCCGCCAACTCGGGCATCAGGCCCGGATCTCCTCCGAAACCGTATCGGTCTGTCGCATCGGGCGCCCGAAACGCGTGGCCTGCGCCGACATTCAAAGTCAAAGCGTCGGTAAGATCGAAGGCATACTCGGCGTTCCATGTCGTCTCGTTACCGAAAGTTTCGTGATCGGTCAACCGAACGGCCAGAAATGACTGGTGCCTGCCGCTTGTCCACTGGTCTTCGATGAAAATGGCTTTGACGGCTGTATCCTCTGCAAAGCCGGAACCAAATGATAAGGACTCAACGGTTTCATCTACGAGATAGAGGCCGGCCACCCAGGTATGTTTTCCGGCGGTCAGGCTGTGCTGCCAGTCGAGACTCATTCGACTGGATTCAACAAAATCGTCGAATTGGTTCTGTGATATGTCGTCGACCATATGACTAAGAATCAGCTTGCTCTGCGCACGGTCGCCGACTGGTATGAGAACCTCGACTGCAGTGCTCGCGTTCTTGAAGTCCTGATCGCGCGGCTCACCGAAGAAGTCCAGATATTCGACATTACCTTGAGCTTGCCAGTGTCGAATCGAAACTTCGTTTTTACCCAATCGCCTTTGCCAGTAAATATTGGCGGTCAGGTTATCGTAGCCGCGATCGATATCACTGCCGGTCCAGACGGGGAAACCATCTGTGTCCTGCCAATTGAATGACACGCCAAACTCTCCGTTAGCGCTCTGACTGCCGCCGGATGCGAAGCCGGAATTGGTGTTGAAACTGCCGCTGCCGACACTGCCTTCGGCATAGCTGCCGGTCGAGCGCCTGGTGATGATGTTGATAACGCCACCGATAGCATCGGTTCCATATAATGCCGAGCGGGCGCCTTTCACAATTTCGACGCGATCGATGATTTCTGGCGCAATATTCTGGATCGCGGCTCCGCCAATCGTTCCAGGATTGATCCGGACGCCATCGACGAGAACCAGGGTGTGGTTGCTCTCGGTCCCGCGGAGGAAGACTGACGTCGCCTGTCCCGGCCCACCGTTGCGACCGATGTCAATACCTGCTTCAAAGCGAAGAAGCTCCGCGAGATCCGATGCGAGCGATTGCTCTATTTGTTCGCGCGAGATAACGGTAACCGGAACAATCGCGTCGTTGATTGGAATCTCCGTCCTCGTGGCCGTGACGATGATCGTGTCTCTTGGTGCTTCTGCAGCTGTTGCGATCGAGAAGGAGAGCATCAGCGAAACCGCCAATACCTGGTCTGATATTTTCATGTCTACCCCAGCGCACACCACCCGTGTGCCAAAAAAGTGTGTTAATGCGGATAGTGTTGCGGGGTATTGGGACGGACACTTTGGTGGACGCCCGAATAGTCGCCCGCCGCGCCATTCGCGTGTTCACCAGGCCGGTCTCCGGGCTGACGAGTGGAAGGATTTCCGCTCCGTAGCGCCTTCCCACGATTCAAAGGACTGAAAGTCCTCGGTTTCGCAGTGGCTCCGATCGTCCAAAACGTATCGGGGGCTACGGGTTAACTCGATCACCGTTGCGGGGGCAGCGCCGGATTGATGAATGTATCAACACCGGCTTCCCGTTCACCCGGAAAAATGCCTTTCCGGGTTCACCTGATGGGCAACAACAATAGGTTTGCCTATTGCGACTGTCAAGCAGCTTGTTTATTGTGATACACGACGCCATAGTTCGGGCAATGAAGCGCGCTGAAAATGCAGACATGTCGGCCGAACTCTGCGTGGCAATGCAGGCAGCATATGCCGCAGCCGAAATCAGCCGCGCCTACTACGGTGGCAACTTCACGGTCAAAATCAAAGCGGACATGACGCCGGTCACGCAGGCGGATGTGGAGTGCGAGGAAAAAATCCGCGAGATTATTCTCGACAATTTCCCTGACGATGGATTCTTTGGCGAGGAAACAGCCAGGACACAGAGTAACGCCGAGAACGTCTGGCTGGTCGATCCGATCGATGGCACCAAAGGCTTTGTCCGCCAATACCCTTTTTTCTCGACGCAAATCGCGTTGATGCGTGCGGGCGAGCTCGTCCTCGGTGTGTCCATTGGCACGATGATGGAAGAGCTGGCCTTTGCCGAACGCGGAAAAGGCGCGTGGCTCAATGATGAGCGCCTGCAGGTCAGCGGCATCGATAGCCTGGAACGTGCCACACTGTCTACCGGAAACCTGAAGACGCTTGCTGGAAGCGCCGGCTGGAAAAAGCTGGGCGAAATTGTCGCGACAGTCGATCGGATTCGGGGATACGGAGATTTCTATCACTATCACCTGCTGGCGGCGGGAAAGATCGATGCCGTCATCGAATCGGACGTCAACATTCTCGATATCGCGGCTTTGTCGGTCATCGTCACCGAGGCCGGCGGCGTGTTTACGGACTTATCCGGGGCTCCGCCCGGACTCGAAACGACATCTGTACTAGCCGCGAACCCGGCGCTCCATCAAGAACTACTTGGCAGCTTGGGCGCCAGTTAATGAATCTTCGTATTTACCAGGTCGATGCTTTTACGAGCGAACTGTTCGCCGGTAATCCGGCGGCCGTTGTGCCGTTGACGGAATGGCTGGACGACAGACTGATGCAGCAGATTGCGGCAGAAAATAATCTTGCCGAGACAGCCTATTTCGTTCCAGTGAGCGAGCAAAACGATCATTGGCACATTCGCTGGTTTACGCCCGCCGTCGAAGTGCCACTTTGTGGTCACGCGACGCTCGCCAGCGCAGCGGTCATTCGTCGTGAATTCCAGCCGGCGTCCTGGCCGATCAGTCTCGAGTCGGCCAGCGGTCTGCTCACCGTCGATATCGATGACGACGCCTTCATTCTTGATTTTCCAACCAACGAGGCGGCGCCCGCCGAGCTTCCTCAGGATCTTTCGGATGCGCTGGGGACCGGCGCGCTGGAGTGTTTTCATGTCGAAGGTTTCTTTTTGTTGATCGTGTCGGACGAGGCCACGGTTCGGGCAATCAGTCCCGACTTCAGCCGAATCGCCTCGCTGACAGATGACAGCGTCATCGTGACTGCGCCCGGCGACTCCGTCGATTTTATATCTCGGTTTTTTGCACCGGGCATCGGGATCAACGAAGACCCCGTCACAGGCGCTGCGCATTGTCTGTTGACACCATACTGGTCGAAGCGTCTGAACAAGAAGCAATTGCGAGCAAGGCAAATTTCGAGTCGCGGTGGGGACGTCGGTTGCGAGATTCGGGATGATCGTGTCCGCTTGCGTGGACAGGCCACTTTTTATCTCGAGGGAAACATCACGGTCTAATCTGGAGTGTGTTTTCTGCGGCGACGAAAAGTCGCGAGTCGCGCCAACGCACAGCTTCCATAGGTGTGCCATAAAGTTTCGTCAGCCGATCTTCGGAGAGCACGGATTCCGTCGCGCCGAGTAACCATCGTCCGTCGCCGAACAATAACAGACACTTGTCGGCGTAACGTGCGGCGAGATTGACATCGTGCAGGCTGGCAACGATGGCGGCTCCGGAAGCAGCCTGTTGTCGAAACACTCGCAATACGTCGAGTTGGTGCTGCGGGTCGAGATGATTCGTCGGCTCATCGAGCAAGTAGACAGATGGCGTTTGCGTCAACGTCTGGGCAATCGCCAGACGCCGTCGCTCACCGCCTGACAGAGTCGCCACGTTTCGGTCCTGCATGCTGTCCAGGTCCATTTGCTGCAAAGCCTGTATTGCGATTTGCCTGTCCTCCCGCGATTCCCATTGCAGGCGGCCAATGTGGGGATGGCGGCCAATGAGCACGGTGTCGAGAACCGTCGCCGGAAAAACATCTTCCGTGTACTGAGGTAGCAGGGCCAGACGCCTGGCGATGTCCTGACGCCGACTCGTTGTCAGGGACTCCCCGAGAAGTACTACTTCGCCCTGATCGAACGGCCGCAGACCGGCGAGGGTGTGCAATGTCAGTGATTTGCCGGCGCCGTTTTGCCCGAGAACTGCAAGAAAATCGCCTCTCTTCACATGCATGTCGAGACTCTCGACAAGCGTTCGGCCAGGCACCGTTACCGTCAGGTCGTGGCAGGAGAAGGCAGGTTCAGCGTTGGTGCTCATACTGGCAGACTAGCTTAGCCCGCATATTTCACCAAGGCGGCTCACTCTGTGAGGCGGATTTCTCTAGCGGTCTGATCACCGATCACGACGTACTTAAGGTTCTTGGGCACTATCGCATCGAATTCGGAAACAGCGATTCTGCCGCCCATGATCTCTGCAAAGCGCTGTGGAAAGCGGGGCTTTCTCTCCGGTTCGGCAATGCCCGCCGGAGCACGGGGCTGCCCGTTTGCCGGATCGTATTTATCGGTGGCGCCGAGCGTATGTAAGAACTCATGCGCGATAATCACATTGTTCGTCCCGGCCCTGCGTCGGCCGGCATAGGCATTGACGATGCCGACCATGCCTTTTTGCATGCCGACTGAGTTCTCCAGTACAAAATCGTTTTGTGGTGCGTGAAAACGGACAAAGATCCGAACATCGGGATCCGGATCGTCCTGATCGCTGGTGATCCTGCCGGCCCACCAGCGCATCTTCAGGCTCCACAACAAGACGTCGAGGGCGCTGGGCGATGCGCCCATCGAGGGCGGCTGTTCTCTTACCGGTCGTCCCAGTTCTACGCGGACGGGTCGGGTCAGGTTATGCCCGAACTTCGCTGTTTCACGGGCGACGAATTCTTCGATTCCCTTGAAGCTTTCAACACTGAGGTCCTGAATATAGCGGGTACTCGCTTCGCTTCCGTCCCCGTTTATCGGATATATCTTCACCCACAGGCTGTTGTTCCAGTCGGTGCTTCTCGCCTGTGCCAGCCAGGTGCTGACTGCCACAAAGAACAGAATGAGCAGCAATATCGTTATGCGGATGGCCTTGAACATCGAGTCATTTAAGCTCCCCGTACGCAGACGTTACAGGGACCAGTTCCCAATTCGTATCAAAAGGCGCGGGGAGCTCAAATTCCTGATACTGGCCGCCTGGCCTGCCTGTCGTTACTCCGGCTTGCGGAAGCGAAATACGAAGCGGTCCGTTTTGCCACGGACCTCCGGATCCAAAGCGAACTTGTTGTAGTCATCGTCCATGTTGCGAAGAACATTACTCCTGCCTTCGAACACGAAACCGGCGATCTCGAGTTCGGAAATTACAATCCCGGGGTCGATACGATGAACCGAATCGCCAGTCTCGCGAGGTGCGCCGGCTTCAGCATAGTGATCGACGACACCAAGTACTCCACCGGGCTTCATGCCCTTATAGAGCTCCGCAAGCAGCTTTGGGCCGTCGATCTTTGGCCAGCCATTTTCTACATCCACATGAAAAATATCGTGGTACGACAAGATGAGCGTGACAGCGTCGAAAATCGCGGCCGGCAATTCGAGTTCATTGTTCTCCGCCATCAGGACCTCGACATTCGCAAGCCGCCCGTGACCATGGCGTTCCTGGAACTCGTCGCCGACGAAATTGATATAGGCCTCATTGCTGTGAGCGACGACTCTGCCTTCCGGACCGACGACGTAAGAGAGTAGTTCGCTGTAATAACCACCGCCGGAAAACATATCCAGCACGGTCATGCCTGGCTCAATGCCGAAGAAGGCGAGAACTTCGCCGGGCTTCCTGCCTGCATCCCGATTGTGATCTGCGGCGCGACGGTCGGGATGAACCAGAGCCTGTGTGTAGATGGAGCTGTCTGGCGCAGCCGCGCTGGCGGCCGGATCGGATACGGCCTGTTGCGTTGGCCGCTCACAGGCTGCGACTGCAAGAAGAACGAGCAGAGGAGTCATTCCTGATTTCATGGTTATTCCAGTATTCGCAAAATGATGGCGACTATAGACAGAGCTTGCACCACAAAGTGCCGGGGCCGACACGGCGGACCGCCCAATAAAAAGCCCCGCGGCTGGAAGCGGCGGGGCCAATGACTCTTTTTATTATTAAAGAGGTAACTGTGAATTCGGTAACCAGATACAGACATATTATTATTATTGGATCTGGATCTTATTGTTGTTGTAGTTATTTTTCTTCTGGCGTCTAAATCCTGTATGTATCGATTTTCCGGTTTCCGGTTCCAGTTACACTTCGCTTGGGCATGTTATTAAAAGCAAGTCCTATGCCAGCAGCTCATAAAGCAATATATTTCAAATAGTTATATCGAGTCTTCGAAAAGTTCACTTAAGAGTTCCACGCTGGATGTAAAGTTATCCGACGGATTGCTGCAACCGCACATTTTTTGGTTGTAAAACAACTAGTTATAACTAGTTGAATAATCTAATATTTTCCATACGGGCGAATTAGTGTAATCGTCTTCATTACCTGAAAGTCGCAGGGCTTATGTTCAATTCGCGAAATGAGCGAATACGAGCTCTTAAATTCGCTTGGTCTGTCAAATTATTCGACGTGAGGTCCCCTGGCGGCTCGTTCGAGAAGACTGACCAGACTGTAAAAGCGGCCGTTTCGGACGACAGCCACTATATTCATCGCGTCCGCGACCTTCTCCAAAGGATCACCGGACACCAGCACCATGTCCGCTAGTGCACCCTCCCTGATTCGACCGATCTGATCGTCGAGGCCCAGTACGCTGGCGGGGTTGGCGCTCGTAGCCTTCAATACCTGGTCGCCGCGCAATCCTGCTGCAGCAAGGGCGCGCATCTCCGCGTGCAGCGCCAGTCCGGGCGGCAGTCCGCTCGGCTTACTGCCTAACATGATCGATGGGGCGGCGTTCGAGAAATCGGGAATCGATGAAAATCGCCGCTGTGTCGATGCCTGACCCTGCAGGATTTGTGCCTGTCGGGAGCCAAACAACGCCGACAGCCCCGGTGTTCCGGCATCCGCCAGGCCGGAAACAAGCGCGATGGGCGCTGCCGCTGTTGCGGCCTGAATGTCCTGATAGTGCTTACCCATTGGGGACGTGGGAAGCGACTCCACGCCAAGTAGCAGATCTGCGCCAACGCCGACACCGATTGTCCAACTTTCCGCCAGTACAGGGACGCCACTTGCCTGCCATTTGGAGACAGCGGATCGCCGATCGGCATCCGTCAAGCCGGAGGAAGGGATGGTGACAAACTGAAAGTTCCTGTCGCCGCCCGGCTGGTTCTGCGCGATGTCACCGGCCCACAGTAATCTTGGCCCGGGCATCTCCTCACTTTCCCACAACAGGGGGTCGTAGTTCGGCCGATCATCGCTGCTGATCAGCGTTGTTACGCCATAACTGAGCAACTCGGCCCCGTGACTCTCCTGATCCTTATCAGATATTGATGAATAACTGTCGATATAACCCGGCAAAATCGTGACATTGCCGAGATTAAGCAGCGTCGCGTCCGGCCATTCCTGATGGGGAACAATTGCTGCGATATGGGGTCCGTCGATAAGAACGTCGACGTCGTATTCATAATCGCTGCCCGTTCCATCAAACAGTCGCGACGCACGGATGACGATCCTAGTACTGGGAGGACTCGTGAGCGCCAACTCCGTTTTTTTCGACTTTCGCTGAGATCGCGAAGCGGCCTGTCCGACAGCTGCCTGGAAATCTATCGATGTGGATTCCCTGTCATCGAAGTCTCGCGTCTTGATGACGCCGTCGGATGTATAGACCAGTTGCTTCTTGTTTAGCCAACTGACTGGCGAAATGAAAAAGTCTTCGCCGGCGATCAATGGCCGGACCAACGGTGGCTTGGAGAGAATCACCATCTCGATTCTCAATCCTCCAGCGGTATGTCGCAGGAAGGTAACCAGGCTTCCATCCGGCCGCCAGGAGGGCGCAGAAAGGGGTTCGTCGGACTCGACGAGTGCGACGGCCGTTTGCCCACGTTGCCGCAACATCAGCGACCACCTGTCCCCGAATCGCCAGACATACAGGAGGCTCAGGCCGTCGGCCGACCAGGCAGGTTCCGTCTCGTCGCCGGCATGGCTGGAAATCCTCCAGCTCAGTCCGGTCGGCAGGTCGGTCTCCCATAAGTCGAAGCCGCTTGATCTCCTGGCCGAGGAAAACACGATGCGCTCGCCATCCGGATGCCATTCCGGGTCGTGATCGAAGAAATTGCCATCGCTGAGTCGGGATGAGTGGCTGCCGTCGAGATCAACAATCCACACCTGACTTCTGCCGGCATTTTGCGTCTGATAAACGATTCGGCTTCCGTCCGGAGACCAGCGAGGTCGCCTGGACGGCAACAGGTTGTCGTTGAGAATCTTCGCCTCCCCGCCATCGGCCGGGATGATCCAGATACTGCCGAGCAGGTCGATGGCCAGACGGCCGTCGAGCGCGGACGCATCGACAGCAAAATTAGTGCCTTGTGACAGGACCGTTTCGGCATGAACCGGGCCGATAAAGGCGACGAAAATCACCAGGCTGCGCCAGGCCCGTTCGGGGAAATCAGCCGCCACGGTCAACCCTCAGGTCAATGAGTTCCCCGCCATCCACGTCAAAACCGATCTGCATGGGCTGGCAACAGATCTGGCAGTCTTCGACGTAAGTCTGCCCACCAGCGGACAAATCGAGAACGATACTCATTGATTCCGCGCAATACGGGCAGTGGACGGTTCGGTCAAGAAGCCAGGTACCCACAATGAATCAGGGCTGCAGACGCTGGCCTGTCCACGCCGTCGTGCTGAATGAGTCGGCTGACGCCCTGACCAGTTCACGAGTCCAGTAGCCACGATCGTGAATCCGGTCCCTGCCCTCGATCCATAATTCGATGACCTGAGCCCAAACGCGTATTCCACCCCAGTGAGGCGGACGCTCGATTGTTGGCTGTTCTGAACCCTTTAGCGACTGCAGATCGTCAGCAACTGTCAGGCCGAGATTTGCTGCCCGCTCTCGCAGCTGTTTCACCAAAGCCTCCCGCGATTCGAGCGGCTCACTCTGGTCGCTGCCCCAGGCGCCAAGCTGGCTTCCCCACTCGCGGCTCCTGAAGTAGGCGTCGCTCTCTGTCTCCGGCGAACGAACAGCAAGACCTTCGATGCGAATCTGCCGGCCGAGGGCATCCCAGTGAAAGACTGCCGCAACCTTGTCGTGCATCTCCAGTTCCTTCACCTTTCTCGAATTGTAATTAGTGTAAAAGACGAAGTAACCGGGATCCGGCACAAATTCCTTACAAAGCACGACGCGGGCGGACGGGCACCCATTGGCATCCACAGTGACGAGCGTCAGGGAGGTCGGATTGCGCTGCACTTCGCCCGCTATCGCTTCTTTGATCCAGGCGTCAGCCCAGTGCATTGGATCGGCCGGCAGCTCATCGGGCAGACGATTTGCAGTCTTTGCTTTGCTCAATTCCTGCTCCGGATGATTCATCGTGTGTCACGGGATCGCCGCAGACTATCATCCCGAAATAAAAGTGCCACCTGCACGCCGCGGATCGGCGGCGACATCAAATCCGGTCTCCATATCAAAAAGCGCTGCGCCAACCCCGCCGAAGTACATGCCGATGGATGGATACTCTGTGACCGAAATGCCGAGGTCGGGCAGTTCGAGCCCCGGTTCGACGGCGAGATTCAGGCCGTCGTCGGAGATTTCGAGATGCATGCGCGGGTGTGCAACAGCGTCTGCGAGTGGCAAGCCGTACTGAATATAGTGAACCAGGAACTGATGCAGCGCCGTCGTGATGCGGTCGGCACCCGGCGAGCCGATTGCCAATACCTGTTTATCATTTCGAGCCGCTCCGGGCGCCATGTTGGAAGGCAGGCGCACGCCAGGCGGCCCGGCCTGCAATCCCCGACGATTCAGCTCGAGTTCGCCGAGGCAGTTATTCAGCCACAGGCCCGTGCCCACCGGCATCTCTCCGGAACCGTAGCCGGACGATGCCGTAATCGCGCAGGCGAGCCCGCTGTCGTCGACGACCGAGGTATGCACGGTCGACGCGGACGCGTATTCACTGATCAGGGCACCCGAACTGCTCAGCTCGAGCAGTGCTTCTACTTCGCTGGCCACATCGTCCGCGAGATCCAGATGATCTTTCCGATAGGAAAGCGCTGCGCGCTGAATGGATACGAGGTGACGTATGGATTCCTCACCCCACTCGGCTGTCGCCTTACCGTAGAAGGCGAGCAACATTGCCGCCAGAACAGCGCCGCCAACGGCGGGCGGGGGATTACTCGCGATGCGCCAGTCGTCAAGATCTGTACACAGCGAGGGTCGCGTTATTGGCTCGTAAGTAGCCAGGTCCTCGAGTGTCAGACCACCGCCCGACTCCTTTACATGATCGGCGATTCGCGATGCGATCTCACCTTCGTAAAAGATACGGCCACCTTCAATTGCGATCGCGGTGAGGCTGTCAGCGAGGTGAGGGACGACAATCTTGCTACCGGCCTCGAGAAGTACGCCGTCCGCGCCATGCAGCGCCGCATGTCCGTCTTCGCTTCGACCGAATACGATATCGCCCGAATATTGCAGGTAGTAATTGCAGGCCGCCGATAAGGGAAAGCCGTTTTTGGCCGCACGAATGCTGGGATCGAGAAGCGCGCGCCAGGCAACTTTTCCGTGTTGCCTGGACGCTTGCTCCAGGGCGGCAAGGGTCCCCGGAACAGCAACCGATCCGGTACCGACCAGCGTTTCGATTCCGCCCCCGTACTCCATGGAGATCGGAACCGCATCTCCGATCGTATAAGCCTGCGGCTGCCCCTTGCCGGGCACGGCCACATTGCCATCGATCGTGAACGGGTCGGATTCCGTCGGCCAGACGGTAACGTAAGCGCTGCCCGCGAGCGCGCACACGCCGGGTTCGGTGTTGATCGAAAGGAAAGTCGCGGCAATCGCACAATCCACCGCATTGCCGCCGGCGTCCGCGACCTCGGCCGCTGCATCGGCCGCGAGCTGCGAGGTCGTTGCAACCGCGACTCTGGACATCGGGTCTAAAAGTGCACCACAGAGCGAATACTATTGCCCTCATGCATCAGGTCGAACGCAGTGTTTATGTCCTGGAGCGGCATCATTTTTGACCTTTATTTGTTGTTGGCTTATTTCCGGATGTTCGCATGAATGACTGGACCGCGGTAGAGGACCGATCGGGGCCGTTCAGCTGGCATTCATTAATTTAATAAAAACAATGACTTGGCTTCAGGCTGTATTCATCTCCTGAGCCGTATTCTGTGCCTGCATCTAGAAGAGGAGATAGTCATGAAACGCTTGGTCTGCACACTTGTTATTGCGAGCGCCTTCATTCTTGCCTCCATACCCGAGGCATCAGCACATGGAAGTCATTACAGAGCTTATGACAGGCACGTTGTTGTCCGGCACAGTCATCGTTATCCGCACTGGCTGCGAAGAAATTACGAGTTTCATCGCTGGTACAGGCGCAGCCGTTACCGTAACGATTTTTATGTGAGCTGGAATCGGCTTTTCGATATATATCGTTACGAGCGAAGGTATCACCGGCCGTATCGAAACTACGATCACCGTGACTATTACAGGCACCGCCACGACGGTCGAAGTCACTGAAAGATAAAAGTCGGCCTTCTGTTATGCGTGCGTCTGTTGTACAACGTCACTCGACGCATCGATACGCCAACCGGAATACAGAAAGGCAATGGACCTCGACGACCTACGCAGTGATCTTTCATCTGTTGATACACGCCTGATCGAACTCGTCGCGGAGCGGCAACGCCTCGCCGGAGAAATCGGGCGAAACAAGCAATCCACGGGGCGGGCAACCCGCGACTTCGAGCGCGAAAAGGATGTGCTCGAAATGGCCAAGCAAAAAGCGGAATCGCTTTCTGTGGACCCAAATATTGCTGAGGAAGTCATGCGGACCCTGATTCGCTCGTCGCTGACGAGTCAGGAGAGAGACCGTGTTGTCGCCGAGGGAAAAGGTGACGGCCGCCGCGTGCTGGTCATCGGTGGAGCCGGCAAAATGGGCGGCTGGTTCGTCAATTTTTTTGCCTCGCAAGGATTTGCCACGGTAGTTGCGGATACGAGCGTCGAGAATGGTCCCGGCCTGTATGCCGACTGGAAGGAAGCCGGCGTGGACTTCGACGTTATCGTGGTTGCGACGCCACTCGCTGTGTCCGGCCGGATATTGAGCGAGCTGGCGGAGAATAAGCCGGCCGGCCTCATTTTCGATATTGGCTCTCTGAAGACGCCGCTGCGAAGCGGTCTGGAAATGCTCAAGGATGCGGGGTGCCGTGTCGCCTCCTTACACCCGATGTTCGGGCCCGAAACCGAGCTTCTGTCCGGGCGACATCTGATCTTCGTCGATGCCGGATCCCGCGACGCAACAGCAGATGCGAAGGAGCTGTTTTCGGCGACGATGGTGGACGAGCTGGATATGGATCTTGATGATCACGACAGGCTGATTGCCTATGTCCTCGGACTTTCTCACGCGCTGAATATCGCCTTTTTTACGGCGCTTGCAGACAGCGGCGAGGCGGCGCCACAGCTCGCAAAACTGTCATCCACTACCTTCGATGCGCAGCTGCTCGTGTCGGCCCTGGTCGCCCAGGATAACCCTTATCTTTACTACGAGATTCAAAAACTGAATGAATTCGGTCTTGCTCCGCTGGACGCGCTGTGCGCGTCAGCAGGGCGAATCAGAAATCTTGTCGCTGAAGGGAACGAGGCGGGCTTCGTCGACCTGATGCAGACAGGGCGCGAATACCTGGCCACGCGGGGCTAGTACTTTTGAAAGGTATGCGGCCCCCGACAGCGACTTAGGGGTCGCTTTTTGGTAAAAGGCCTATCTTGGGGATATAAGCAGCGACCGGGGTCCTATGGGAAACGAGCAAGACCTGTCAGCTGAGCTGAAGCGGGTTCGTGCGCAGCTCGCCGAATTGCGCGAGAAAGCTGTCCTGAACGAGGCCATCCTGCGCAAGTCCGAGGAACGGGAGCTTGCACTTCTGCAGGCCGAGGATCTGCGTCACCTTTTTCAGGTAATGATCAGCGGGCTTGCCGATAGCTATGGACTGGCACAGGTCACCGTCGTCATTTGTGATCCCGACCATGACATTCGCCACTTGCTGGTGGCCGGCGGCACTCGGCCCGAAGACCTTTCCGGGCTGTTGTTTGTCGATGCGCTTGTCGGTCTGGCGCCGCAATACGCGACGCTCGCCATGCCCTGGCTCGGACAATACTCTGTCTCAGACCATCAGCTCATTTTTTCCGGCCAGCGCGATATCGCGAGTATTGCCATGATTCCACTGATGCATAAGGAGAAGCTGGTCGGCAGCCTGAATTTTGCCAGCGATGACGGTTCGAGGTTTACACGTGAGCACGCCACTGATTTCTTTCATCACCTCGGGCTTATTGCTTCCTTCGCGGTCGAAAACGCTGTCAACAGGGCCCGACTGCGCCGCAGCGGCTTCACTGACGTGCTGACAGGTTGGCACAACCGCCGCTATCTGCAGATCCGAATGAAGGAAGAACTGGCCAGGGCCAGGAGAAACAAGAGCAGCCTTGTCTGCCTGATGATCGATATCGACAGATTCAAGCGTGTCAACGATACCCGCGGCCATGCTGCGGGTGACGAAGTTCTCTGCGAGCTCGCACAAAGGATAGAGTCCGAGGTGCGGGCGAGCGACATAGCGGCACGATACGGAGGCGAAGAGTTCGTCGTCTTATTGCCGAATACCGACATCGAATCGGGCGTATTACTCGCGGAAAGAATTCGCCGCTCAATTTCCTTGACGCCAATTGATCTCCGCTACGATGGGTCGGTGACGATTACGGCGTCGGTCGGGATTGCGAGCATCATTCCGGATGCTGCAGACGACGATTTCAAAACCATTGGCGATTCATTGATCGCGCGTGCCGATGTGGCTTTGTACTCGGCGAAAGCATCCGGGCGGGATCAGATCGCTGTCGAAGCGCCCAACGCTGCAGTCGCATAGGTGATAATAGCTTTCGGCGACACTCGATGCGAATGCGCGTAGCAGATCGGTTCTTTTGCGCCATCCTGCCGTTTCTCATAACGGTGGGTTGTGACGGCAAGCAATCCAATGTACCGGAAAGACCTGCAGGCCCGCCGGTCGTCGTCTATGCGGCGAGGGACGCGGCATTCATTCAATCGGTTTTGGACGCATACAGCAAAGAGACCGGCGTAAGAGTCTTGTTGACGACAGAGACTAGCCGGGCGCTGATCAACAAGCTCGGTGCGGAAAAGCACAGATCTACTGCCGACCTCGTTATTGCAGACGGGATCGGGCACCTCTGGCGCGCAGCGAGCAATGACATTTTGCGACCGAGTAATTCGGAGTTGCTTAAAAGCAAGATACCGAAGCATCTTCGCGATTCGGAAAACCTCTGGTTTGCGCTGCTTGTTTCCGGCAGGGCGATCGCCTATGACAAACGTTCACTGGATTCCCGGGAGCTGACAAACTACGCCGCGCTCGGCGATGAGCGCTGGCGTGAAAAACTGTGTTTGTCGTCTGCGACCAATACAGACAATCAGTCGCAGATTGCGATGATGATTGCGGAGCATGGCGACCAGCCGACCGAATTAATTGTCCGCTCCTGGATAGCAAATCTGGCGATATCGGTCGTTGCCGACAGCGCCACGCTACTAAAGGAGATAGAGGAGGGACGCTGCAGTCTTGGGATTGTCAGTTCTGTTGATGCCGCGCGTCACGCCCGGGAAGCCCCGGATTCCTCAGTGGCCCTGTTTTGGCCGCAGGAGACCTATATCGACGTCGTCGCTGCGGCCGTTACTCGCCATGCGGGCAATCCTGCCGGTGCGTTGCAGGTACTCGAATGGTTGTGGTCTGACAAAGGGCAGAAATTACTTGCGGCAGAGAAACTCGAATATGCGGCGAGTCAGGAGCTACCGTTCGAGTCGATCAGTTCAGTCGATCTGGCCGGAGCCGGCTACTATCTCGAAGATGCGGTCAGGCTGATGGAACGGGCACACTATCGCCATTAAGCTGCGCGCCGGCTGCGGCTCATCAATATAAGAAACAATGGCACGCCGAGCGCTGCCGTCAGTGCGCCAACCGGTAATTGTCGCGGCGCCAGGATGCTTCGTGCCAGCGTATCGGCGATCACAAGCAAGCTGCCACCCGCTAACGCCGAGGCGGGCACCACGATTCGGTGATCACTGCCAACAACAAGCCTGATCAGATGGGGCACGACCAGACCGATAAAACCGATTACGCCGACCGTAGTTACCGAGACGGCAGTAGCCAGTGCGGTGACGGCAAAAATAATCAGCCGGAATGTCGCTACAGGTAAACCGACAATGGCTGCCTGCAATTCTCCCCGCGCCAGGACGTTTAAGTGCCTCGAGACCAACGCAGCGGCGATTGTTATTGCGGCCAGCAGCCACAGGCTGCGGCCGGGCGTGTAGGCAAAACTCAGGTCGCCCATCAACCAGAACAACATGCCGCGCAGATTCTGATCGGGGCTCAGTGCCAGCAATAATGTGGTTGCAGCACTGAACCCGGCTGCGAGAACCACACCGGTCAATAGCAAGCGTGTCGGTGTCCAGCTCCCGGTGCCCTGCGCGATCGAAAACACCAAAAGTGTTGCCGCCATTGCACCTCCGAAGGCGGCCAGATCGACCAGTGCGCTACCCCAGCCGAGCAGCATACCTAGCAAGGCGGCGACGGCTGCCCCACCGGAGGTTCCCAGAATGTAGGGTTCCGCCAGAGGATTGCGGAGAAGCACCTGCATCAATACGCCGGCTACGGCCAGCAGACCGCCGACACCGAAAGCGGTCAGGGCCCGAGGCAAACGCAGATCCATGACAAGTGCCCGGATGTTGTCCGGCGCGTCGCCCGAAAGTGTCTGCAAGGTCTCCGCGATGCTGATTGCGGCACTACCTGACGCCATTGCCGCAAAAATTGCGATGACCGCGAGCACGGTCAGTCCGCAAAACAGCAGGATCTGACGTTCCGTGATCAAAATAACGCCTCCTGGACAGGCTGTCGAATTAGTGGAATATTCATTAAATCATATGAGCAGCGATGACATCGATTCAGACGGCTTCCGGGCGAACGTCGGCATCATTCTGGCGAATGACGAGGGAAAGCTGATGCTTGCCGGTCGTGTTGGAAGCGGTGGCTGGCAATTTCCGCAGGGCGGCATGCAAACGGGCGAAAGCCCGGAGGATGCAATGTATCGTGAACTTCATGAAGAAATCGGTCTGGCCGTCGAAGACGTCCGTGTCCTCGGTTCAACCAGCGACTGGCTAAGGTACCGGTTGCCGGAAAAATTCGTCCGGCGGGGCAGTGCGCCCCTCTGCATCGGACAGAAACAACGCTGGTTCATATTGAAACTCACAGGACCTGAGAGCAGGGTGCGATTCGATCGTGGTGAAAATCCAGAGTTCGACCGCTGGCGCTGGGTCGATTTCTGGCGGCCCGTCAATGAGGTGATTTATTTCAAGCGGCGTGTTTACGCGAGGGCACTGCACGAACTCGGGCCGTTTGTATATCCGTCCGGGTTGCCACCTCAGCCCAGGTGGTGGCCAAAGCGTTGGCGCGCAGTTTTTGACAAGGATCTCGCGAAGGCGGCAGGAGATTCTTAGAACGGTTTCAGAACTGCCAGCAAGACAATGCCGAGCAGAAAAAATACGGGAATCTCGTTGTACCAGCGAAGCCCAATAGACGCTTGAGTTTCATTCTTCAACGCAAGCGTCGTTATCCATCTCCAGCAATGCCAGTGATAAATCAGCATCGCCAGCAAGAAAAGCAGTTTCAGCTGAAACCACGTCTGTGCAATTAACCCGGGATTGATGACGAGAAGCAATGCGCCGAAAATGGCGGTGACGACTGCGCCAATCGTCATGATGGCGAATAGCCGCCTCTCCATCGTCGTAAATCGCTGACGACTCAGCCCGTCAGCCGCTTCTACGTGATAGATGAACAGCCTGGGCAGGTAGAACAAACCCGCAAACCAGGTCACCATGAAGGCAATATGCAGTGCTTTGAACCACAAATAATAGGGGGCGAGCGACACAGGCCTACATTACCGGCAAATCAAGGCCCGAGCTACATCTGGCGTGAACTCACCGCAAATAGTTGCTGATTTCTAACGGATTCCGTGACCTGTCGCACTTCTGTTTGGCCAAGCCTCCGCGTAACATAAGACCCTTGAGTTTTGCCGGGGACGGATGTGGCGGGCAGCAGGTCGCGATCAGGTATGTACAGAAGCGGACCCATATGGGCGATCCGGGCTGCGCTTGCGGTCGCGTTCGTGGTTGGAGGCTACCTGACGTTTGAATTCGGCCGCATACAGGCCGATTACAACATCGTAGATGCAACACAGCATCGGCAGGATTACGAGAACCGTATCAAGGAGCTGCAAAACCAGATTGGCGTGCTCAATCAGGAAATCGCGCTTCTCGAGACCCATCGGGACATAGACCGGGAAGCTTACAAGGATGTCGAAACAAGCCTGGCGAACCTGCAGGAAAAGATTCAGGAACAGCGTGATGCGATTGCGTTTTACAGAGGCATCATTTCTCCCGCCGACGGGCAGCGTGGTCTAAGGGTTCAGGACCTGCGCTTAAGTAAGGGTAAAGACGACAGGCAATACTATGTCAGGCTTGTTCTTGTACAGGTAATGCAGCACGATCGAAGCGTCAAAGGAGAGGTGCGCTTCAGTTTGGAGGGCGCACAGGACGGCGTAGCAACCACCTATAATCTTGAGCAGCTTGTACCGGAGGACGAAACGAGCAGCTGGCCGTTCTCGTTCCGATATTTCCAAAATTTCGACCGGCAGTTAATTTTGCCGGTAGGGTTCCTGCCGGAAAGAATCAATATTGAAGTCAATTCGCGAACGAAATCCATCGCGAGTGTTAAACAAAGTTTCCTCTGGCAAACCGGCCAGAGTTAGTTCAGGGAGTACAACATGTTCGGGCGAAAACAGCGCCGACACAGCATCATTGACACGCTGGTCGGTTCAAATTCGAAAGTAAACGGAGATTTGTTCTTCGAGGGTGGTTGCCATGTCGATGGCACGGTCAAAGGCAATGTCAGCGCAGACTCTGACAGCAACTCGGCGCTGAGCATTAGTGAAGATGCCATCATCGAGGGCGGTGTCACAGTACCGTACGTTGTCCTCCATGGTATCGTCCGAGGCGACGTGTTCGCGAGTCAGCGCGTTGAACTGGGGCCCACCGCAAGGGTCATAGGCAATGTGTATTACAATTTGATCGAAATGGCCATCGGCGCGGAAATAAACGGTAAGCTCGTACATCAACCGGACGGCCAGGTGCCGTTGCTTAAGCGCGCCAGTGATGATATTCAGGTACCAGTCGGTGCTGCCGCGGCAGCCGGAACATAATGACTATGCAAGAAAACCCCGTAATTGGCTCGACCTCTGCACCACCTCCGCTGGTGTTTACGGATGCGGCTGCCCGGAAAGTCAGCGAATTGATCGAGGAAGAGGACAATCCTGAATTGATGCTGCGCGTTTTCGTGGCAGGCGGCGGATGTTCCGGTTTCCAATACGGCTTCACCTTTGACGAAAAAATAGAGGAAGGTGATTCCAGTGTCGAGAATCAGGGAGTCACACTGGTCGTCGATCCGATGAGTGTGCAATACCTCATGGGTGCCGAGATTGACTACAAAGAAGATTTGCAGGGCGCGCAATTCGTCATTCGCAATCCAAATGCATCTACAACCTGTGGATGCGGCTCGTCTTTCACCGTATAGGCAAGAAACGCCCAACGCTGTCTAAGCGGAAATTCAAATCAGCACAGCAAACACCCCGCAAAGCGAAGTCCGTGGTGATGTATCACCAGAAGTAATTGCGGCGGTCGATCTGGGCTCCAACAGTTTTCACATGATTGTCGGTGAACTTCGCCACGGCCAGCTGTCGATAATCGATCGTCTGCGCGAGACCGTAAGATTGTCGGAGGGACTCAGCGATAATGGCGAGCTGACGGAGTCAGCAAAAGCCCGGGCGATTGACTGCCTGTCCCGCTTTGGCGAACGATTACGTGATATGCAAGCGGCAAGCGTACGGGCAGCCGGGACGAATGCACTGAGACGTGCTCGCAACAGCGAGAGCTTCATGGCCGAGGCCGAGGCAGCACTGGGCCAGTCGATCGAAGTGATCTCGGGTATTGAAGAGGCGCGGCTGATTTTCATTGGTGTGGCCCAAAGTCTTCCGCCGAATGCAGGCCTGCGGCTCGTCCTTGACATCGGCGGTGGCAGTACTGAATTGATCCTGGGAGAGGGTCCAAAACCAAAGGCACTCGAAAGCCTGGCTCTGGGCTGTGTGGCAATGACCGAGAAGTTCTTCGCGAATGGGCATTTATCAAAACAGGGCTTCGACGAAGCCAGGCTCGCTGCAAGCCTTGAGCTTCGACCCGTCAAAGCGTTTTTTCGCGATGCGATTGATATCGAGGCAATCGGCACATCCGGGACGAGCATCTCGACTGAGGCCGTCGCGCGCGAGCTTGGAATTATTGAATCAAACGAGCTGACGCCCGCCGCAGTTGAGGCATTAATTGACACCGTCATCGAAATCGAAGATGTATCCAGACTGGCCTTGCCCGGCTTGTCCGATCAGCGCGCTCAGGTCTGGCCGGGTGGACTGGCGATACTCGTCGAGTTATTGACGGTCTTGCGCATCGACAAACTGCGAATATCTGACGGCGCCCTTCGCGAAGGCCTTCTTTATGATCATCTTGGAAGGTTGCAGCATGAAGATGCCCGCGAACGAAGCGTTCGCGCGATGGCATCTAGATATAACGTCGACGAAGCCCAGGCCCGTCGCGTTGCGCGTACCGCAACTTCGTTGCTTGCCCAATGCGCCGATCGCTGGAAACTGTCGTCACGGCTTGCGGCCAGCATGCTGGATTGGTCTTCGCAACTTCACGAAATCGGGCTCGATATTTCGCACGATGGGTACCAACGCCACGGCGCGTATATTGCAGCGAATGCCGACTTGCCGGGCTTTCCGCGTCTCGAACAAAGCATGTTGGCGTTTTTGATCGCAAACCAAAGGGAGGCTTTGGCAAGCGACATGTCCGACATTTTGCCGCGCGCGCGCCATCAGGAAAGTCTGCGACTCGCATTATTGTTGCGCCTCGCCGTTTCGCTTAATCGCAGCCGCAGTAGCATCGCGCTGCCTCAAATTATTCTCGTCGTTGAGCAATTTACCCTGGATCTGAAATTCCCGCAGGGGTGGCTATCCGACAATCCCTTGACAGTGGCAGACCTGGCCCGCGAGCAACGGTATTTGCGACCAGCAGGCTATGATCTCAACTACGAGTAAGCGGCGAGAAATTCAGGACGATGAAGCCAGTTTGCGGAGCAACTCCTGCTGTACCGACACTGGCTTTTCTTCACCGGGGCTCAGTCGCGCGTAACTGCCATCGCCGTGTAGCTCCCATGCCTGGCAGTTGTCCGCAAGAAAAAGTTTCAGCTCTCTCATCAATTTCTTCTTGAGCGGTTTTTGGCGAATTGGGAAGCAGGCCTCCGTCCGACGGAAAAAATTCCTGTCCATCCAGTCAGCGCTGGAGCAGTAGTATTCCTCATCACCGTCATTTCTAAAATAGTAAACGCGGGAATGTTCCAGAAACCGGCCAACGATCGAACGGACATGTATATTTTCGGATATGCTCGGTATTCCGGGTCGCAAAGAGCAGGTGCCCCTGACGATCAAATCGATTCTGACCCCCTCGGAGGATGCTTCGTAAAGGGCATCAATGATCTTGGGCTCGGTCAGGGAGTTTATCTTGGCGATGATGTGCGCTTTTTTACCTGCTTTCGCATATTCAATTTCCTGATCGATTCGTGAGGTGAGTTGTTCAAACAAGTTGAACGGCGCTGTAAAGATTTTGACGAGGTCCTCAGCCTCGGTCAGGCTGGTCAGCTGCATGAACACCTTGTGCACGTCTTCGCCAAGATTTCTGTTACTACTCATATAACCGTAGTCGGTATAGAGACGCGTCGTTCCCGGGTGATAATTACCGGTTCCAAGGTGAACATATCGTTTTAATTTATCGCCTTCGCGACGCACGACAAGGGCCATTTTCGCGTGGGTCTTGTATCCAACGAGCCCGTAGACGACGTGCGCCCCTGCTTCCTGCAGGCGATTGGCAAGTGAGATGTTCTGGGCTTCATCGAATCGCGCCATCAATTCGATGACGACCGATATTTCCTTGCCGGATTTCGCGGCCCGAACGAGGTGATCCACGATGGGAGAATCGGCGCCGGTTCGATAAAGCGTTTGTTTGATCGCCAGAACTTCGGGATCCGATGCCGCCGTCGCAATGAAATCAATAACGGGCCGAAATGAATGATACGGATGGTGCAGTAATACATTCTTCGTCTTCAGGATTTCGAAGATGCTCTGATCGGTCAGAAGCTCCCGCGGCATGCCGGGCGAGAACGGCGGGTAGCAAAGGTCAGGTCGCCGCCCGTTATCGCACACAGTGGCCAGGCGATTGAGGTTCACCGGACCGTCAACCGCGAACAAGTCCGCGCGATCGAGAGAGAAGTGATCCAAAAGAAAACCGCAAAGATCCTCGGGACAATCCTTGCTGACCTCGAGACGGACGGCTGCGCCGTAACGACTGGCGGCAAGCTGTCCCTCCAGTGCCCGAATGAGGTCATCGACCTCTTCGTCGTCGACGTAAAGATTGCTGTTTCGTGTTACCCGAAATTGATAACAGCCCTCGACCGTCATTCCGGGGAAGAGGTCTTCTACGTGAGCATGAATGATCGATGACAGGAAAACGTAGGCATCGCAGCCCTGTTCGGTCAAGCGCTCTGGCAAGCGAATAATTCTCGGCAACGATCGCGGCGCCTGCACGATCGCACGGTGCCTGCGTCGGCCGAAGGCGTCCTTCCCCTGCAGCCGCACGATGAAATTGAGACTCTTATTAAGAATCCGGGGAAACGGCCGCGACGGGTCCAGAGTGATTGGCGTCAACACGGGCACGATTTCGTCCCTGAAATAATTATCCAGCCATTGTTTCTTTGTCCCGGACCACTTGGATCGCTGCGAAAATCGAATATGCTCGGCGCGCAGTTCAGGCAGAATCGATGTATTCAGCAGCTGGTACTGTTCGCGGACAAGATTGACCGCGCGATACCGGATTTCGTCCAGTAATCGTTGTGGCGTCATCTTGTCCGGGCCTGCTGCCGGTGCGCCGATCTCCAGCCGCTGCTTCAGAGCTGCGACCCGAACTTCAAAGAACTCGTCCAGATTGGTGCAGGAAATGCAAAGAAAGCGGAGGCGCTCCAAAATCGGGATGTCACTGTCCCTGGCCTGTTCCAAAACACGCTTGTTGAACTCGAGCAAGCTCAGGTCGCGGTTTATATACAGTTCGGCCGGCGGTAAAACAGGAGCGTCCACGATAGTATCCGATTCAGTCGGCCCTCCAGTATATCAATGACAGGCTGTCGAGACCGTGTGTGGCCCCGGATTTCAGGCCGGGTAGATCCCTCCCAGAATGGCTGCACGGCTGGCACCCGTGACACCCGGCAGATTCCCGGGCTCCCTGTCGAGGCAGCGTTTGGCGAGCCACGCAAATGCAGCCGCTTCAACCCAGTCAGGTTCCAGGCCAAAGTCGGCTGTGGAATGGGCCTTGACGTCCGGTAGCGCTGAGCCGATCCATCGAATGAGCTCGGTATTGTCGATTCCACCGCCACATATGAGCAGCTCGCTGGTTTTGGGTGCGTGCTTCTTGATCGCGTCAGCAATGCTTCTTGCCGTGACGGCACACAAGGTTGCCTGCACATCTGCGTCAGATACGTCTCCAACTTCGGCCAACGCCTGTCGCAACCACATGAGGTTGAAGTATTCAAAACCGGTGCTCTTGGGTGGCGGTAGCGCGAAGTACGGATCCCGCAAAAGAAGTTCAAGCAAATCCGGCGCAATGCTTCCGCTTTTCGCCCAACTCCCACCGTCGTCGAATTTCTCGCCCTTGCAAACCTGAATCCAGGCATCCAGCAGCGTGTTGCCTGGACCAGTATCGAAACCCGTAACCTCATCGCTACCTGCCGGAAGGACCGTAATATTTGCCATGCCTCCGATGTTAAGGACGACGCGATTCGTCTTTTGGTCGGCGAACAACCAATGATGAAACGGCGGCAGCAGAGGCGCGCCCTCACCACCCAGCGCCAGGTCACGGCGACGAAAATCCGCAACCGTTGAGATTCCGGTTCCTGCAACGATGATATTCGGATCGCCAATCTGCATCGTAAAAGGTTTGTCGATTCTTGGTTGATGCCGCAATGTTTGCCCGTGACTTCCGATCGCGACAACTCGTCCCGGTTTGATCTTCGATTTGGAGATCAGCTCGAGGGCCGCATCACGGAATGCCTCGCCCACCTTGTTGTCGAGACGACCAATCGTGTCGATCGTGCAACGCTCCGGCTCCCGGGTGGCTGTCATGAGCACAGATCGAAGTTCGTCAGGATATTGATGGTTCAGTGTGGCGATGACCTGACATTGCCGATCGCCGAATTCGACCAGCGCCGCGTCGATACCGTCCATGCTGGTACCCGACATCAGGCCGATATACAGACTGTCCATCTAGTCGAACAAAACAGCAGCTATCTGTGTTCTCTTATATCGATCGAGCTCTTCCAGAATTGGCGCTGCAACCGTCAGGAAGTCCTGACGATATTCGTCTTGGATCGGGGACGCCTTCGGCAATTTGACGGTGCGCGGGTTGCGATGTACGCCATTCAGACGATACTCGTAATGCAAATGTGCCGCGGTCGCCAGACCAGTGCTGCCCACATAGCCAATCGTCTGGCCCTGTTTGACACGCTTCCCGATCCGCGCCGAATTCGCGTATTTCGACATATGACCATAAAGCGTGGTTATGTTGCCGCCATGCTGCAGAATGACGGCATTACCGTATCCGCCCTTGCGCCCACGGAAGATTACCTTGCCATCGCCGGCGGCTTTGATCGGCGTTCCTCGAGGAGCCGCATAGTCAACACCGCGGTGTGCACGAATTGTATTCAGGATCGGATGTTTGCGGCGCGGATTGAAGCTCGAGCTGATGCGCGCAAAGTCTACTGGCGCACGGATGAATGCTTTTCTGACACTGTGGCCATCCGGGGTGAAATAGTCCGACCGGCCGCTTGCATCGACATATCGCACCGCGCGAAACGTCCGCCCGTTGTTATTGAATTCGGCAGCAACGATCTCACCGTCCGTAATGTATTTGCCGTTCTGATAGATCTCTTCGAACAAAATGAAATAGTCGTCTCCGGTACGAATGTCGAGAACAAAGTCGACATCCCACGCAAATATGCCGGCGAGATTCATCGTCAATTTATCCGGCATGCCGGCTTCCATGGCACTCTCGAACAACGAAGTCTCGATTCGCCCATAAGCCAGACGCCGGCGAATTTCGATGGGTCGCTCTATGACTTCGGACTTGAATCCGGATTTTAAACCGGATTCAATCTTGGAAACGACGAGCGAACTGGTCAGGTCGAGCTCACGATAGAGGCTGATGATCTTCCCCTGATCATGCCGAATCTCGAATTCGTCACCCGGACGAAGCATGCGAATGTATTTTTCGGCCTCCTTGAGCTTCGCAATGCTGGCGAGGTGACCGAGATCGAGTTTGTTCTTGCGAAATATCCGCTCCATCGTATCGCCGGAGCGAACCGTGACCGTAATCAGTTCGTACTGCGATTCGATCTCAGGTCTTCTTGCGATATGGCTCAGATCGATTGCCACCAGATCGTCGCCCAGATTCCCGACGATGATGGGAAGCTCGGTTGCCAGCTCGGGCAGCGGGTCCGATGGAGCACGGTTGTCGAGGACCGAACTCGTGCCGGAGGCATTCTTGAGAAATAAAAGCAGCGCCAGTCCGATGAATGGCAGCCCCAGGCCCAGTGCAAACCAGTGGATTGCCGTGGATTTCTTTACCTGTAATGTCGCAGACGGTTTGTAGTCGTGCAGCAGTGGACTGACCGGACGATTCAAGTCAGCGTCTCCCCATAACGCGTGAAGCAGCTACTCTACAGTGACAGCATTGGGACGTCAAAGAAATCTGTTATAACTCATGGTCTTAAATCATACTTGTGAGCTTCTGCCTAAGCATTGTATCGGAGCGGTATTGAGCGCCATCTTGCGCCTGTTTCAATCACCGCCGAGGATGCTACAGTTCCGCTGCAAGCGAATGGACTTCAATTATCGAGAACAATGGCCAGCATCAAAGACCAACTAGCTGAACTTGCCCGCGGCACCGACGAGATACTTCCCGAAGATGGTCTTGCGGAAAAGCTCAAGAAAAAGCGGCCGCTCATTATCAAGGCCGGCTTCGATCCGACGGCGCCCGATCTGCACGTCGGTCACACCGTTCTGATCAACAAGATGCGCCAGTTTCAGGAATTCGGCCACGAAGTCGTATTCCTGATTGGTGATTTCACCGGAATGATCGGCGATCCCAGCGGCAAGAACGCGACACGGCCACCGTTATCCAGGGAAGAGATCGAGGTGAACGCGGCAACATACGAAGAACAGATCTACAAGATACTAGACCCCGAGAAAACACGGATTGACTTCAACTCGCGCTGGATGTCACCGATGAGCGCAGCAGATCTCGTCAAGTTGGCATCGCATCACACGGTCGCGCGAATGCTGGAACGCGATGACTTCAACCAGCGCTACAGGTCGGGCCAGTCGATATCCATACATGAGTTCCTGTATCCGATCGTTCAAGGCTACGATTCAGTCGCGCTCAAGGCCGATGTTGAACTCGGTGGAACGGATCAAAAGTTCAATCTTCTGGTCGGGCGACAGTTACAGCAGGATTATGGTCAGGAGCCGCAGGTCGTCATAACGACTCCGCTGCTTGAAGGCCTTGATGGCGTCCAGAAAATGTCGAAGTCCCTCGATAACTACATCGGCATCACTGATGAGCCGAATGACATGTTCGGCAAGGTCATGAAGATCTCGGACGAACTGATGTGGCGATACTTCGAAGTCTTGAGCTTCCGCAAACTCGATGATATCGAGTCACTGAAATCGAGAGTATTGGCAGGTGAGAATCCCAGAGACGCGAAATTCGAGCTTGCGATGGAACTGGTCGAACGATTCCACGACCGGACAGCGGCCGACTCAGCGAAGGCGGAATTTGTTTCGCGGTTTCAGAAAGGTGCGATGCCCGAGGAGATCGAAGAGGTTTCCGTGCCGAGCCAGAACGGAAGCCTTGGTATTGCACACCTGTTAAAAGAAGCACGTTTGGTCAGCAGCACGTCTGAAGCATTTCGAATGATCAAACAGGGCGCCGTCAAAATTGACGGCGAACGTATCGAAGATACAGCGCTGCAGATAGACGCTGGTAGCACAAACGTATACCAGGTCGGCAAGCACCGTTTTTCCCGCGTCAGCCTGACGTGAGTTCATTTAGGCTGAAGATGATCAATTCGAAGTTCCGATTTTCGATAATCATTGCCACGACATTGGCAGTTCTGTTCGGGGCCGATTTCGCTCTCTCGGACGAATGGGTATTCGACGACGCGATTGAAGCGATCGTCGATCAGGTGAACGAAGGGTCGGGGCAGGCTCTTTCGGATGCCGTGGACATTGATGCACTGCTGGATCGTGTGTTCGAGAATCTCAACGTGGACGCCCGCGTCAAGAACGGGTTTTCCCAAAAGATCCGGAGAAGCAAGGATCAGCTTGGCACGAACATAGTGCGAGCAATGCGGGACGGCTCATACGCCAGGGTAATCAATGTCGAAAATGATGGCGAAACGGCAACTGCTCTGGTTCGTTATGATCTTGGAGGCAGAGGATTTGGCTATCACAAGTACGATCTCGTCACAGACGAAGCCGGCAATGTGCGTATCGTCGACTGGCTGGACTACCTGGACGGTTTCCGATACTCGGACGCATTGAAACTAAGTGCTGTTACCTTTGGACCGACCGCTGAGTCCGTGCAAGGTCTGGTACCCGGACACCAGGGAAGCGACGAAGAATACGCCAGGTTTGCCGAGGTAATAGCCGCTTACCGGGATCAGAATATCAAAGCGTTCTACGCCGGCTCGGCGACACTGACTCGTAAATTGCGACAGACTCGCTTGATGCATCTGCTGACTTGCCTGGTCAGCCGCATGTCTCGGGAAAAAAATTTGTATAACGATGCGTACCGTGACTTATCGAACAATTTCAACGACGATCCGACGGTCGTACTGACTTTGCTCAGCTACTATTATTCGAAGGGTGACAGTGATAAGGCGATGGTGTCGCTGCGCCTGCTTAGTGACGAGTTTGATGCGGGTGACGCGGCGTTGCTCGTCCTGATGTCCCGGACGGCACTGGGCCTGGGGAATGGCGATGAGGCAACCCTCCTCGCCGACGAGGCGATTTCGATCGAGCCCGAGCTGGAAACGGCGTACTGGGCGGCCATCGATGCTCACGTCAGGCTGAATCATCATTCGTTTGCCGTCATGACGGCGAAATCTCTCGAGGACCAATTTGAGAAATCGATCGAGACCGAGCGGTTCGAGAGCAACTCGATGTACGGCAATTTCGTCAGGTCATCCCAGTACAAGCAGTGGCAGGCCGAAAAGCAGCTGAAGTGATCGGCAACTCGGGCCCCTGGGAGTCCGGGAGCCGCGGGAAATTCCTGAATTAAGGGCTGTTCTGCCGCCCTGACCTGCCCGGCTGGAAGCCCGGTGCAACGGTGGGGACGAAACGGCTCACAGCTTTGCAAATAAGTTGTTGACCGGGCGGGTTTGGCCGCTATAATGCCCCGCTCGCTGGGGGAACGGTGTCCCTCGGTCAGACCCCAAAAATCAAGGCATACAGGCAGGCGAGGGCTGTTCAATGGCCCGGGTTCGCCTGTATAATTATGGGTCAGGTCGAAAAAGGGGTCAGACCCCTTTTTCACCTCGTTCTTTAACAATGAAATCAGATAATTTGTGTGGGTGCTCGCGTTTGAGTTTGCCTTCGGGCCGATATTAAACGTGAGAACCAAGTTCAATTTAGTAATTTGGGGATCGCGTTCTGAAGTTAAAAGCTCAAAGCTTAAAACTGAAGAGTTTGATCCTGGCTCAGATTGAACGCTGGCGGCATGCCTAACACATGCAAGTCGAACGGTAACGCGAGGAGCTTGCTCCTTGGCGACGAGTGGCGGACGGGTGAGTAATACTTAGGA
>Ga0255052_10000224_pt1 | contig 44406 bp, 35 predicted proteins | sample JV7_2_21_MG_FD_188632 | JGI IMG/M metagenome (GOLD analysis project Ga0255052, IMG submission 188632) | Seawater microbial communities from Jervis Inlet, British Columbia, Canada - JV7_2_21 | ecosystem: Environmental > Aquatic > Marine > Inlet | place: Canada: British Columbia | collected...
TCACCCTGGTCACCTATGGAACATTGGTGCATGTAGCTCAGGCAGCTGCTGACGCAACCGGAGTGGACGTCGAGGTAATCGATGTGCGAACTATCGCGCCGCTCGATGTCGAAACTCTCGCTGAGTCGGTCAAGAAGACCGGCCGCTGCATCATTGCACATGAGGCAACTCGATACGGCGGCTTTGGCGCGGAACTCGCGGCGACAATTCAGCAAGAGTGCTTCTATCACCTCGAAGCGCCGATTGACCGCATCGCAGGTTGGGACACACCCTACCCACACGCATTCGAGTGGCAGTACTTTCCGGGAAAGAAGCGCATGATGGCCGGAATCAGAAGCATGATGGAAACCGGGTGAGCGAGTACATCTTCAGATTGCCGGACCTTGGTGAGGGTACCGTCGAGTCCGAGATCGGTGAGTGGCTCATCAAAGTCGGCGATCACATCACCGAGGCAGACGCCGTTGGCACAATGATGACGGACAAGGCCGCCGTTGAGCTGACTTCGCCGGTAACCGGCAAAGTCGTCTCTCTGGCCGGGGAACCTGGCGACGTCATAGCGGTTGGTGCGCCCCTGGTGGTAATGGAAGTCGCCGTTGATGCTGTGCCACCGAAGGAGGTCGCCGCTGGTTCGCCAAAAGCTGCTGCCCCAGCATCTGTGCCCGCAGCGACAAAGACGCCGCTTGCGCAAGGTAAGGCGATAACGTCCCCGGCCATTCGACGGCGCGCCAAAGAGACCGGCATTGACCTGACCCGGATACCGGGCAGTGGCGCGGGAGGGCGCATCTTGCGCCAGGACTTTGATCAGTATTTGCGGCAACAATCATCGACTGGGATAACAGCGACGCCTGCACCTGCAGCAAGCCCTGACGTCGAAACCAGGGTTATTGGATTACGCCGCATGATCGCGGAGCGTATGTCGGCATCCAAGCGCGAGATACCGCATTTCTCGTACGTCGAGGAAATCGACATTGCAGAGCTCGAAGCGCTGCGTCAGCACCTGAATCAACGCAGTGGTGACAACGCTCAACGATTGTCCTTACTACCATTTATTGCGCTTGCACTCGTTCGTGCACTTAAAGAATTTCCTCAGTGCAATTCGACCTATGACAAGGATCGCAACGTTCTGATACGGCACAGTGCCATACATATGGGTATCGCAACACAAACTCCTGATGGGCTGAAGGTACCAGTTGTGCGCAACTGTGAACGCCGCTCTGTCGACGACCTGTCCGCGGAGATCCGCCGCGTGTCCGAAGCAGCACGTGATAACAGCATCACTCGCGACGAACTTGCCGGATCGACGATCACTCTTACGAGCCTTGGCAGGTTGGGTGGCATCGCGTCAACGCCAGTCATCAACTTGCCTGAAGTGGCGATCATTGGCGTAAATCGAGCGGTTGAGAGACCTGTTGTGCTGAACGGCCAGGTCGCCACCCGGCTGATGATGAATCTGTCATCATCCTTCGATCATCGTTTTGTCGATGGCTACGATGCCGCAGCGATGATCCAGCGCATCAAGGAAATGCTGGAACACCCCGCGACCCTGTTCCTGAGGGCCTAGCAGACGGCGGCGCTGTTTCATCGGTGTCCGTTCTATCTGACGGCACCAATGTCTGGCTATGTTCAATAGCCGCCGCGGCGGGACACAAAGTATCGAGCCTGAGTTCGCTCGTATCGAGCAATTTCAGGTGCGCGTAGCTCAACCGATATTCATCTTCGTTCTCGATGCTGTAAAGCGACGGCTGTTCCCAGTACTGAGGACACAGGCTTAAGAACCGCGCCCGCATACGCTTGTATAGCAGCCAGTCATAATGGTTGATGTTCAGGGCTTCGTCCCAGTACGGGTTGACATGGTCCGCCCAGTCGAACTCTCTCTGTATTACCCAGCCATCGCCTTCCCAACGCAGAATCGCGGGTTTTCCCGCCACGATATCGTCTTCAAACAGGCTGCGATAAAACCGATAGCCTTCATAATTCGCCACAAGGTCGGCGTTCGAGTACGTACCCGTCGTCAGCTTGCCGAAAATTGCTCGCTCTGTATACGCTGATTGCTTTGCTGCCCTTGCTTCGGTGCCGTGCTTTAGATAACGGCGATAAAACTTGCGGCCCTGGGAAAGGAAATGACCGATTTTATCGGAGCCGATTAACTCGTCACCAAGACGCAGGGTCTTGCCAACGCCAAAAAAAAACGTAACCCGAACTGACCAGATCGGCAGGCCCGAATAAACGCTGTGATATTTTCTTGTGTCGAGTTTCTCGACTTCCGGCGAGCGAGATGCCCAACTCTCAAGCTTGTCTACCCAGTGAAGACCGCCAATCTTGTGATAAACCGCGTTGACGAAAGCCTTCTCGTCACGCCCCTTTCGCCAGTCGGCGACGATGCCCTCGATGGTCTTGTTTACCTGAAGATTGAGAATCTCCGTCGAATCCGTGATCGGCTGAGATCTGTTGCTGAACTGATCTGTCTCATAGGCCATTGCCGAAGTGGCAAAAGTCGATGCTGCACCTACAGCAATAATGAGAGCCCTTGGGTTCATGGCTCACCTGAATCTGTACGTCAGATTCGCAAGTACCGTGCTTCGGTCACCGCCACCAACTTCAACCGTTGCTTCCCAGGCGTCCGTCAGCATCATGTGGGTACCGGCGCTCAGATTAAAGTCATCTTTCTGTGACAGTTTGACCGCAAAATCGAGCGGGATTACACCGCCAAGCAGGGGACCAAGGTCCAGGTCAATCATGCCACTGTGCGACTCCTCGGCATCAATATAGTAGCCGCCAATCCAGAATTCTGTGTTGTCTCCGTAGCGTATGCCGATACGAGGCTGGACGGTCGTTGCTTTCACGGACGAATTGAAATCACCGCTGAGATCAGTATCGGTAAACGTACCGGTAACAGATGCAAACCAACGATCGCCACCGACCGCGAGCGTCAGACCACCACCGAATACGTCGCCGTCATAGTCGATTGTAATCGGCGGCACCGGCAGACCTACATCACTCAGGTCAACGCGTGTTTCTCCACCGATGTCGCCGTAAATTGCGAAGACGTTTAGAAACGGCAATACCCAGACATCAAACTTGACGTCAACATTGTGCACATCACTGTTGACACCGATTATGTTCGGATCGGTGATCGGCAAGACCGGCGGAAAAAAACTCAGGCTGTCGAATTGATACGGTTGATCCATGCGAAAGTAGTCGATGCCAATGCCAAACGTTCGCGGCAGCTTTCGATCGCCGGCCATGTCGTTACCGAACAAGGCGCCCGCCTGACCCAGCGTTGGTGCAATCAACAACAACATGATTAGTATCTTATTGATTTTCATAATGTTTCTCCACCCCACGGTGCAAGACCACGGACAACGCGATTGCCCGACTAGTCGGAATATAGCACTCGAACCGGCCGGAATCCTGACGCGCATTTCGCAGATCCTCAAGTATGCGACTTTGCGGCGCATCTCATTCACGTACGCCGTTAGTGCTTTGTCGTTGCGTTTGCTGGCAATGAAAAGAACTGCAACTCGCCAAGATCACCTTGCAATGATGCCAGCGCTTCCGGCGTTTGATCCTCAAGCCGGTTGGCCCACTGAGCAGCTTCAGTCATGTAATGATCGTAGAGCTGTTTGCGTAATGCCAGCGACAGAATCGCGGGCTCGCCTTCCTGATCACTTAGTGCCGCATCGAGCGAGAACTTCGTCAGCTCGTCAAACGACTGCTTGTGAGTCCAGGTGCCACTGCAAAGATCAAAATCATAGAGCCCGAGGAAACGGCACCCGTGTCTGGCGATAAAATGTACGGCCTCTATGACGTAGTTCGCCTCTGCGTCGTCCATGACCCAGTGCAGGCCAACACGACACCAGCCGGGCTTCATCCCACAGTATCCGTCCTGTACCGCGTCGCGATAGCGCTCCGATGTTTTCTGATCAATGTTGAGCAGCCTGTGGCCGTATGGTCCTGCGCAGGAGCAACCGGCACGCGACTGAATGCCGAAGAGATCGTTAAGCAACGCAGTGACGAATTTGTGATGCAGATAATTACTATCCCGGTCTCTCAGGTTGAATGAAATAATGCCAACCCGACTGCCGGGATCCGGGTTACCGAGAATTTCGATGTTTTCGTCGTCGCCCCAGCTCCTCATTGCGCGTTGCGTCAACTCGTACTCTCGCTTGTTAATGACCCCGACACCAACGCCTTCCTTGATTTGAAATACGAGCCCGGCCTTCAGCGTCTGCAGAACGCCGGGTGTGCCGGCTTTCTCGCGCCCCTCAATGCTATCGATGAAATCCTGGCCATCCGGACCAACGTAGTCGACCGTGCCCCCGGCGCTAACGCTCGGCGGCAAATCACGATGGTAGATGCGCTCATTGAATACCAGCACCCCGCTTGAGCCAGGGCCGCCGAGGAACTTGTGTGGAGAGATGAACAAAGCGTCGATCGAAGGGTCATCGTCTTTGCCTGTCGGTTCCGGGTTCATGTTGATTTCGACGTAAGGCGCGCAGGCCGCGTAATCGAAACAGGCAAGTGCGCCGTACTTATGCAACACGCTCGCAACTTTATGAACGTCTGTGCGAATACCAGTGACGTTTGAGGCGGCCGAAAAAGATCCAATACGCAGGCGGTTCTGATACTCGGGTACCTGCAGCAACTGCTCCAGATGTGCAAGATCGATATTTCCGCTCGGATCCAGCTGAACGTCGATCGTGGCTGCAAGCGACTGCCGCCAGGAGATTTCGTTCGAATGATGTTCGTACGGCCCCACGAAGACAACGGGTTGCTTGCGCTCTAGAATCTTGCGAAAAGACTCACTGTCGAATCCAGTCTCCGGGTCGTCCAGCAAATCGAAGATATTCTGGCGAGTTGCCGGCGCCAGCGCGACGCCGACAATCTGTTGCAGTTTCTCGATCGCGCCGGTCGCTCCCGTACCGCAGGCAACAACTCGTCCATCAGGTCCGGCGTTGACCGAACTCTTGATGGCCGCTTCCGCCTCATGCAGCAACTGGCTCATGCTGCGTCCGGTTATGTCATCTTCGGTATGGGTGTTCGCATAAACTCTCTGCAAGCTTTGCAGGTAAGACTCCACGAAACGCAAACAACGACCTGATGCCGTGTAGTCGCAGTAGACCATTAGCCGTTCGCCAAACGGAGTCTTAAATGTCGAGTCCACACCGACAATCTGCTGCCGCAGGTATGCAGGATCAAGTTGAGTGCTCATATACGCCGCCTTCGCGTGGGTCCGGTTGACATACGGGGTGCACGCAAGTGTTACCTGAGCATATTGTGCCTTATTTGGAAGCCGTAACTGAATTCACCAGTGATTTGCGGCGGCGCCTGACCACGATCTGGAACTCGACACTCACCAGAGCGTCAAGCTTTGGAAGCTTGCTTCGGAACGTCAGGGGTGAAGCTCAGGCGACCTGATCTCGGTCGGCACGGCCCTCGGCGACGACGAGTATTCGGTCCCAGTCGCGTATCTCCAGATTTCCGCGTGGCGCATAGATCATTCCCTTGCGTTTCATGTCGGCCATTACGCGACACACGGTTTCTTCGCTTAGTCCAAGGAGACTTGCTATTTCCAGGCGCGAGAAGGGCAAATTGAAACGGCAATTGCCATGCTCCGATTTGGGCGTCATGAGCAAAATGAATGCGGCTATTTTCCTGGCCGCACAACTGTGACCCATCACCTGTATCAGCGCCCTGCTATGGATCAACTGAGCTTTCAGAGCCTTTATTATCCGCAGGGATAATTCGGGCTGGTCGTGCAAACGCACAAGCAACGTTCTGTGGTGAATCTTGCAGGCCTCTACTGGCGTAGCGGCAGCAGCAGAATACGCATGGCGCTTGTCATATAGAGACTGAAGACCAACAAGCAAGCTGCCGGGGCGGCTCAAGCCGACAATTTGTTCCTGGCCGTCGGGGTTGTGGCTGAAAATCTTGACGACACCACGTTTAAGGGAATACAAGCTGGTACTCGACTGGCCCTGGCGAAACAGCATTTCGCCCTTGCGGAATTCGACGCTTTGCGCTTTGTCAGAGAGCAAGCACTCAACCTGTTCCGCCAAAAAGGGGCAATCGCAGCTAACACACGGCATTTCTATTCATTACTCCAGCAGAGTCCCCACCGAAACCCCTTGATATCCTTTTCAGGTAGCTGCGTCGATAGTGACATGCCTATGGCCGGTCTCGGTATCTACGTAACCAAACCAATAGTGACGTGCCTGTGTCCTGTATCGGTAGTTCTGTAACCTAGCCCGGACTATTCATGAATTGCCGTGATTTGCCAGGTCATTATTGCCAAGATTTATGCAATCAAAACTGCGAATTATCAGTGCGTAACAATACCGTTCAGAATTACACTAATTGGGTCTGTGCTCTCGGTCCGGAGACTCATAACAAACTGACACACCCTGTTGAGTGCGCAAAGCCAAACAGGTAGCGGCCTCGAGTAAGTATTGTCCACTACAGACACGTGGGCTGAAATTGACAAATATCAGTGTTACTGTACGCGTCTGGAATTAATCTAGGGCAGATTCTGGGGGGTGCGCATCAAATCAATACGCCGTCGTCCCCCGGTTCCCGGATAGACGCAATTATTCATAATAAAGAATCAGGGGGATAACATCATGAACCGTCTCAAAAGCTTATTACGGGGAAGTTGGGCATTTTTTTTAGCGACCATCTTGATACTCGGCCTGGCCGGCTGTGAAGGCAGCGATGGCGCCGCCGGCTCTGCCGGTGCTGCCGGTGCTGCCGGACCAGCAGGCCCGACAGGACCAACCGGACCAACCGGACCAACCGGACCGGCGGGACCGCCCCCTGACGGTTCCATTATCATTGGCGATGGCAGTACACTCACCGCAGAAGAAATCGCTACACTCGGGAAACTAAACGCCGTTATTACCGGAGTGACTGTTGCAAGCGCACCAGTTGTGAGCTTCACGGTAACCGACAGTAGTGGCGATCCGGCCTACGGCATCGCCGCAGGTTCGGTCAGGTTCACGTTTGTCAAACTGGTAGCAAATACCGATCCGGATATCAACGGCGGACTGCCCTATTGGAAGAGCTATCTGAATCGGGCATCGACATCCACGGCGACCGGCGGACTGGCCAATGCGGTACGACCGACCAGCGATTCAAGCGGGGTGCTCGAGGACTTGGGCAGCGGTCAGTATCGCTACACATTTTCAACCGATGTAGCCCTTATTACCGATCCGATCGCGGTGTTATGGGAACCCAACCTGACGCATCGCGTGGGTTTGGAGATTAGTCTGAACAGGACGTCCGGAGCCCGGGCGGCCATGGCGCCCGATAACCCGGTGTTCGATTTTGCGCCTGACGGTGGCGCCGGTTCAGGTGTGACCAGGAATATCGTCGACACCAATAACTGCGAAGGCTGTCACCTTGAGTTAGCCAAGCATGGCGGACCCAAGAAGAACGTGGAGTACTGCGTGACCTGCCATAACCCGGGTAACGTCGATACGGACTCTGGCGAGTCCCTTGATATGGGATACATGGTGCATTCGATCCACATGGGTAATGATCGAGTGCCGCCATTTGTAACCGACGACGGCGGTAACGATTTCGGCCTCGTGCACTACCCTCAATCACAGACCTACTGCGAGACCTGTCACACAGCATCTGCAACGCATGCCGATGGCGATAACTGGAATGCGGGCGCAACTGCGAAAAACTGCGGTGGTTGTCATGCAGATGGTCTGGTTACAGAAAATCACGACGCAGTGACCGGCCAGGCCGAATACTCTTTCGATCACACCGCTGCCGGGGCCGATGTCGATATGGGGCTGGTTGAGGACGGTTTGTGCGTAACCTGTCACCTCGGAGCGATTGAGACTGCAGGGCCTGCCCTCGCTATCCACAGCAGCATCCGCGGCGACGCTCGGGCTCGAGCAGAAGCCGGTGACAACTTCGTGTTCGAGATTCTCGGCGCGACCAACACTGCTCCGGGCGAGACCCCGGTCGTCACCTTCCAGGTCACAAATCCGGCGGGAACTGCGTACAACATCCTGACCGCTCCTGAGTTTACGCAGAGCAACTCGGCGTTGAATCTCTACGTCCAGTGGTCAACGGATGCCTACTACGGCGGCGACGAAAACGGACTGGTTCTCGGTGGAAGAATCAACGACGACCTGTCGACCCAGGCTGTCCAGGATTTGAACTTCAGAGACACCGGCTACCCGTTCAGGATGCGCCTCGGTGCGATTCAGGATGTTGCCGTCGCCAACGCAGATGGCAGCTTCACCGTCACGTTCTACCGGGCGCTCCCCGCTGCGTTTACGGGAGACGTGGTATTCGGTCTTGGCGGACACCCGGCTTACGAAACTACGGATGCCGACGGTGTTACCGCCTACGAAAATGCCGCTGCGGTCAGTACCGTCTTCTATCCGGGCGACGCACGTCAGGCTGCCTTCGAAAGCGCGAAGTGTAATGCTTGTCACAAGCGCCTGCAGCGCCATGGAAGCAACCGCAATGGCAATTACGAAATCTGCCTGATGTGCCATAACGGTGATGCGGCAGTGTGCGACGTGAATCCGTTGGCGGACGGCTCTTGCCCAACGGGCGAGGTAATGGAAGGCTATGCAATGAGCTTGATGATCCACTCCATCCATTCAGCAAGTACGACGTGGTTGGAAGGATGGGCTGAGGACGTTACCTACCCGCAGGACGTCGCAAATTGCGACACCTGCCATACAGCGGGGCGCTATAATGTTGCTCGCACGACGGCCAGAGCGGTAAGTACCGACCACGGTGCTGACATCAGAATCTGGACCGACGACATTGCAACGACGCCGACCGCGGCGGCTTGCGGTGCTTGCCACACCGATATCGCGGCGAGAGGGCACTTCAACACGATGGGCGGTCAGGTCGACGTGCTGAAGAGTACTATCGTGACTGTTGACGGATTGCCGAACGGGGAAGAAGCCTGCGCGGTTTGCCACGGCGCAGGATCGACATTCGACACAGTGCAATACCACAATCCTGATTAACAACAACCAGACCGGGGCGCCCGCAACGGGCGCCCCACCTTCTCGAAAAAAGAAGCAAGAAAAGCCGTCATCAAGACGGCTTTTTTTTGCGGGCGGTTGTCCCTCAGCTGAAACCATTTCTCCGCTGCCCATGTTGTAGCGCAACCTGTTACGCGGGTGAAGATCTCGTCGTCATAACCGGCAAAACCAAGCTGGTAGCAGCTTGACGTACGTATTATCCACCGCCCTATTCAGTACCGAAACTGACAAACGTCAGTGTTTCTGCGCTTACCTGTATTTACCCTCACGCGAGGCTTGGGGGCTGTGTATCAAATCTGTGCGCAGTCGTCTCCCGGCAACTGGACATATCCGAGAATTAAATGGGAGTTACAGCATGAACCGGTTTCATAACTTATTAAAAGGGAGTTGGGCGTTTTTCGTAGCGACCATCTTGATACTCGGCCTTGCCGGCTGTGAAGGCAGCGATGGCGCCGCCGGGTCTGCCGGTGCTACCGGTGCTGCCGGACCAGCAGGCCCGACAGGACCAACCGGACCAACCGGACCGGCGGGACCGCCGCCTGACGGTTCCATCATCATAGGCGATGGCGCCGAGCTGACTGCAGACCAGATTGCGACTCTGGGTCGGCTGCAAGCCGTAATCACCGGCGTAACGATCGCCAGCCCTCCGGTTGTTGATTTTACGGTTACAGATGGTAACGGTGATCCGGCCTACGGCATTGCCGAAGGCGTCGTGTGGTTTACGTTCGTCAAACTGATGCCGGCTGATTCGGCTGTCAATGGCGGACTGCCCTACTGGCAGAGTTACGTGAATCGTGCCCGAACCTCCACCGTTGCAGGCGGACTCACGGACGCAGTCCAGGCAACCACCGATAGTGGCGGTACGCTCGAGGATCTCGGCGACGGTGATTATCGTTACACCTTTGCTACAGACGTGGCCGCTGTCACTGCTCCGATCGCCGTGGCCTGGCAGCCTGGCCTGACACACCGTGTTGGCCTTGAAATTCGCCTGGATGGACCAGGTGAGATACCGCTGGCACCGTACAACCCGGTCTTCGACTTCGTTCCTGACGGCACCGCCGGATCCGGCGTTACCAAGAACATCGCGGATACCGAAAACTGCGAAAACTGCCATTTTGAATTTACGCTGCATGGCGGTCCGCGAAAGTCGGTTGAATACTGCGTCACATGCCACAACCCTGGCACTGTCGATCCGGACACTGGTAATTCGGTTGACATGGCCTACATGGCGCATTCAATCCATATGGGTGACGACCGCGAGACTGATTATGTTGTCATCGGCTACGGTAACAACCCACATGATTACGGCGACGTGACCTATCCTCAATCAAAAACCTACTGCGAGAGCTGTCACACGGCATCTGCTACGCATGCCGATGGTGACGCCTGGAATGAGGGCGCATCAGCCAAGGCCTGCGGCGGTTGCCATGATAATGGCCTGGTTGAGGCAAATCATGACGCAGTGACTGGTCAGGCCGAATACTCTTTCGATCACACACTTGCCGACGTCAATATCGGCATAGCCGCTGACGGAATCTGTAGTACTTGTCACCTCGGCCAGATTGAGACCGCAGGGACTCCTCTGTCTGTCCACAGCCGCATCAGCGGCGACCAGAGGCTCCGTGAAGCATTGGGCAAGGACTTCGTGCTTGAGATCATCAGTGCAACCAGCACGGACCCGGGTGAAACGCCTGTCATCACGTTCAAGGTGTCAAATGCTGCGGGCACGGCTTATGACATCATCAACGATCCGGAATTCACAGACGCTGGTTCTTCTCTGAACCTGTACGTAGCCTGGTCTACAGATGACATTTACAACGGTGATGAGACGGGAGTAACGGGAAGCCTGCGTGACCGGGGAACCGGTGCGGAAGCCTACGGAACAGCTTATGCACACCGGATGTACCTGGCTGCCCTGCAGCGTGATGCCGTTGCAAATGCGGACGGCAGCTTTACCGTGACCTTCTTCACGTCGTTACCGGTAGACTTTACAGGCGATGTGATGATCAGTCTTGGTGGCCATCCGTCTGCCATTGATGTGGTAGATGCTGACGGCGTCACAGGCGTACAAAGGGCGGCAGCGACCAGCGCTGTGTTCTTCCCGGGTACGGAACGGGTGCTTGCCTTTGACAATGACAAGTGCAACGCCTGCCACAAGCAACTCCAGTTCCACGGCTCTAACCGCAATGGCAATTACGCAATCTGCCTGAACTGCCACAATGCCGATCTGGGGCGCGGCGGTGAAGGCTTTGCGTTGGGCAGGATGGTCCATGCAATTCACTCGGCCAGCACTACGTTCAATGGTGGCGAGTTCGAGCATGTCACCTTCCCGCAGAGCGTCGCAAACTGCGACACCTGCCACGTGGCCGGAAGTTATGACGTTCCCCGCACGACCGCACGTGCTATCAGCATTGATGGCGGCGCAGATTCTTTGAGTTGGCTTGACGATCCCGCTACCACTCCGGCAGCGGCAAATTGCGGCGCCTGCCACACCAGCATCGCGGCGATGGGGCATTTCAACACGATGGGTGGCCAGGTCGGTGTGCTGAAGAGTGACATCCTGACCGTTGACGGATTGCCGAACGGCCAGGAAGCCTGTGCGGTCTGCCACAGTACAGGCTCGCAGTTCGATACAGCGTTGTACCACAACCCTGGCGCTGGCCATTAGCAACAACAAGGGGCGCCTCCTGAGGCGCCCCGCTTTCCCGGAATAAGAAGTAGCCATCAGGAGATGGCACAGACTGCCGGCAAAGCCCCCGTCAACAGATGGGGGCTTTTTTTTGTTGGTCTATGTCAAGGGCCCCCGGTGAACATCGGCATATGGCAAACAGCGCGAAGAAAGTTTTGGCACGCTACAGCGTGACAAAACATGAATCCGGGCCGTCAGAATACTCGTTGGGGAGCCCCTGATTGGTTATTCACGGCCGCAATCAATCTTCCGAAGCGTCGCCACCACCCATGCTGTAACGGAAGCCAAGCCCGAAAACGAACACATCGTCGTCGTAAGGGTCGGCACCCAGGGTCAGAATAACCGGAATCGTCGCAGGCCCGACACCCTCTAGTGCCCAGTCTTCGGTTGAGAAGCTCTGATAGCGGAGACTCAAACTAAGCTCCAGGCGTTCGGAGCGATAGTAGGACAACTTGAGCCGAAGATGATCAAGTGTCGATTCAAGATCAGGGAACGGGCTCAGCTCACCTGAGGAAGTGAGCTTGATTTCGGAACTGCCGTTCGAGCGCATGTAATCGATTTGCAGATCGACTTTCTCGGCGATTTGTCGGACGCGAAACCCGCTGCCGATGGTGACGAAGTTGTCGTCATTGCTGGCTTGCCAGTCAAGCGATGCAGACTGCGCACTACCGAACTGGTCCGACTTGATATTCTCGACGCCGCTGGTCAGGTATACCGATGCGCTCTCGGATACAGACCAGTTCAGATCCGCGGTGAAACGAAGTTCCTCACCATAGGTAACGCCCAATTGTGACTGTGTGTAGTCGTCCTCGGCATACATGCCGTTGATCGTTAATGACACCGGACTCTCGAGTGGCGACACCGTTACCGTCGCTGCGCCGAATTGCCGATAGCGATAAGCAAGATGGTACTTGCGCATGAGCGGGTTCTGGCCCAGCGTTACGGCGAACACCTCGTTGTAGCGGTCGACTTCGCGCCTGGACGCACCGCCTTTCAGATCCACATCGATCACGGGGTTCGGGCGCCAGCGCAACCGGCCCCAGCCGGAATCCTCGGTCTGCTCGGCAACTTCCTGAAAGTCTCGGTCGGTGTCCTTGCGATCATAACCGGCAGACACGCGCACAGTATCAAATAGATCGTAGTCTGCACTTAATCGCAGCGTGGAGCGCTTGAAGCTGTAAGGGACGTTCGCCTTAACGTCGCCGCTAATCAGACTGTCGGCGATGACGCGGTTCCAGACATCCACTGGTGTCTTGTTGTCGCGCTCATCGTACCGATAAGACAGCTTGAAGCGCATCTTGTCGACAATCCTGGACGTGAGCGCGAAAGCAAAATTGCTGGTATCAACATCGCCACCGAGGCTGCCTCGTGGCAATGGCGCGGTGCTGATATTGGTATTGGTTGTGTATGGCAGGAAACTGTCATCCTGTTCGATCCTGCCGATCGCCGCGGAAACGCTTACGGCGGTCTTGTGCGCCGGAAACGCATAACCCGCCGTCAGTGACGCCTGTTGAAATCGATTATCCGGCGCCTGTGCGAGCGCAGCACTTTCGGCGCCCGGCTGCGACGTAAACGGATGCTCCCAAATAAAGGCGTCCCCGCTACTTTCGAAATCTGACAGATACCATTTAATAGAAACGAACGCATTGTCGCTGGCATAACGCAACCCGATATCAACTTCATCGGTAACGTAATCCAGCGGCACCGGTAGTAAACTCGATTGCGTAAAGTATGAGCCCCCGAGAATGTCGAGTCCGTCTTGTTTCTGGCGACGATAGTCCGCAGCGAAACTGAAGCGACTCGCAGGCAAATAACGTCCGCCGATTTCGAAGACGCTGCAATCGCTTGCAATAGCCAGACGGCCAAGGCTGGCATCAAGTTGCGTGAAGCCGGTAGTCGCCGGTGCATGTACCCACCCGGACGGCAGGGACAGACTACCGGCAGCCGTTTGCTGGAATATGGTCTCGGTCGTGTTGAAATGCCGGCGCGGTATCTCGCGGTAAGCCAGGCTATAGTCGTATGAGCCTTGTTTGCCACCCCTGATTTTCGCCGCCCTGGACTCAAGACCCAGGTCTCCAATTGTCCAGCGCAGTTGATGCTGGTCGCTCAGCCACGAGCCATTGCCATCCACGTTGGCATAGACACCCTCCTCGTCATATCCGGTCGCATCGCCGAAGTAGGCCGAGTCGTCGCTGACGCTGCTGGCGCCAATCTCGTAGTCACCACGATAGCCGCTTTCGAATGGGCAAAACTGACACACCCATTTGCTCATATCTACGTCTTGCGCAGCGGCCACCTGCCACGAAAACAACGCGTGCGCCGCGCCAATCATCACCGTTCGCACGATGAGCTGTTGTATCTTAGCTGGCCGGTTTCTGGCGACAAGTCCCATGAGTAACACCGTCATCGCATTAATTTTGAGCCCGAAGGGTGGTTTGAGCCGTGCACTTGCGCATGGCAATTCGTGCAACTCTGCCCAAGGAGGAATTGAGATGGCGCACCGGTCGGCAGTCCATCGGGCGTATACGCGAGACTCGGATGACCCGATTGCGAGTGACAGCTCTGGCACAGAAGCGGTGCGCGCCGCGCAAGCATTCCCGGGTGGTTTGAGCCATGCGGGTTATGACACGTCGTACAATCCTCGGCTACAGGAGCATGTTCCCACAGGAATGGGCCACGTTTTTCTGCGTGGCACTGGAAGCACGTGTCATTGATCGTCTGGCGCGCAAGTGAGGACCCGATGGTATCTCCGTGCGGCTTGTGACACGCGCTGCAAGCCATCTTGGCTTCGAAAAGCGGGTGCGCAAACGCCTTTAATGTCTGCGTACGCTGCACCTGGTGGCAGTCAAAGCAAACCTCCGGTTGCGTCGAGGTTTGCAACACCGGGTCGCCTGGCGCATGCAAAACGTGACAGTCTGCACAGGCAACTTCGTCATTACCATGCGGTCCGCTGTGCCAGGCAAATGCTGCATTGCTTTCGTGGCAGTTCAGGCACATGCCATTCTGCTCGCTGATGGCGGTCTTCGCGTCCGCACCAAAGAGGACGACGGACGGACGCTCCCTGCCGCGCCGGACCCGTCCGGTATGCGCGCCCCCAGGACCGTGACAGGCCTCGCATTGCAGCTGGCCGCTGCCGAAAGGACTGCGTGGGTCCGTTGCTGCGGCATGCCTGGTGCGAAACACTGCCAGGACGACTTCCTCTGTGTGGCAAGCGAGGCAGGTGTCGGCACCTTTCTTGCTGTATTGGACCGCTTTCGCCGATTTCTCCACGGTCTGTGCATGCGCCGGGGCTGCCAATAGCACACAAGCGGCCAGCGAGACAGCGGCACAACGAATTAATAGCAGCGTCATTCGATTAGGATTCCATTGCAAAATGTGTCCCCGGCAGTGCTGGCCGAATCTTCACCTCAGCCCAGTCCAACGATTCTAGTTGAACTCAAATGAGTCGATTTCGTGCATCACCTTCACATCGGCAGTTCGTCCCGGCCCATGACAAACCTCGCAGGTCTCGATGCCGGATGAAACCAGGGAACTGTCGGCCGCCTTGGTAGCGCCGAAATCACCGCCGTTTTGCCGCATATGTTCAGTATCGAGTACACCGGTATGGCAGGCTGAGCAGACTGCCGCATTCGGCGAAATTACGACATCGTCAATCGGCGACGTAACATCGGACCCCATATCCATCGTCGTTCCCAGCACTACAGTCGCATCCACCGGGTAATACGTATTTGCGACATGGCAACCCTCACAGTTCTTGAGCCTGCCCGGATAACCGACGTTAAATGTGTGGGCGCTGTTCATAAAACCACACACCTCAAATGGCACACCTTCACGATCCGATCCGTCATTGCCTGAGCCGTGGATTGCATGAATCATGCGCTTGAAGTCGAGCGCCTGATCATCCGCGCCAAGGTCCGCAAGGCAGTCTCCGGCACCACGTTGCCTCGCATCGGTCATGTTCGGGTTGTGGCAGGTTACACATACTTCAGGCCGGTCCGTTCGGTTGTTGCCATGCAGTGCAAGCTGGTTGTGGCAGTCGTCACATTTTTCGATGTTGACGACAGTTCGGCGCGGTACTGTTGCGGCACCGGTAATTGGTATATACGCAATTGCGTTGGTCACAGCGATTCGATCCAGGGTGCCATCGTCATCCGCATCGACCGCCGGGTGACCTTCGATTCCAACAGAGGCACTGCCGACTGCCGTCGCCGGTATCGCAGTCGTTGAGGTGACGGTAAATGTGTCATCACCATTGTTCACCGATGCACCGCTACAGCCCGTGAGCGGATCCATCTGAATCGGCATGGCACCGTCAAAACCGCTACCTGTGTTGGTGTAATCGGTCGTGCTCCAGGCGACGTTGACTGACAGGCGGCTGGCGCCGAAGGCGCATTGAATGAACGGTGCATCCGTCTCTATATCGTACTTCTCGTCGTTGTTTGTGGGATCGGTTACCGAGATGGTTACCGCCGGAAACTCACCGGGCGCGGTGCCGGTCACATTCAGTATATTGAACTGAAAAGAGTCGCCGGCCGTCCTGGTTCTGACCTCGTGCGCAACCGGAATTTGCACCAGTCGACCTTCCGGATTGGTGACGCCGCTGTCCGGCCCGTGGCAGTCATCGCATTGGCTGTCATCTGTAAACATCAAGCCAAAAGCATGTTCGCCGTTCTCGACCGCATAGTCGTGTTCACCATTACCCGGATCTCCATCATCGTAGTGACAGGTACCGCAGGAGGCGCGGTTTTGCACCAGCCGGTAGTTACTTGCTTCGGGTGTGTCGGCATCGCTTTCGTCATGACAGGTCTGACAATTTCTGATGTCCTGCGGATAGGCAACATCCGACCACTCGTGCACATTGTCGTCATAGCCGACAATCTGAAAGCCCGCCCGCGCAGAGTGGATGTTGTGGATTAGTCTCTTGAAGTCGACCGTGTTACCCGTGTCGCCGTCGATCGACGACGGGTTGTGACACGCCACGCAATACGTGACATCGGTCCTCGGGCCACCGTGAAAATTCAGCACATCGTGGCAGGCATCACAGGTGTCGTTGTCTACAATTTGTCGAGTAAAGGTCGGTGCCCCACCGGCAGGCACAAAGTCGAAGATACCGTTCGATGCAATCGGCGCCTGTCCGCGGATTTCGATACCGAGGCGATGCGTTTTGGCTGCGTCAAATGTCGGACCGCCCGGGTACGCGGTTAGCGCTTGGGCAAAGGTGTACTGGTAGCTGCCGTCACCGTTATCGACGAAGGTGCCGCTCGAAGCTGTCTCGGCCGACGCCTGAGCATCGGAGATACCAGCGCTCACGCGCGTCACATAGGATTGCCACTCACTGGACTGGCCGCTGCCGGGCGCGGCCGGCGACAATTGTGCCAGTACGAAAAGAATGTCCCCGGCGGGCAGTCCGGTCAGGCCTTGCGTCAGGTCGTTTGTCAGTCTGAGTTCAACAACCGGTGCGCCGCCGCCCGCTGGCACGGTGACGCTCGCTACTGCGATATTAATCTTGTCCGCGCTGTCAATCGGGACGCCACTGGACGGAACAGGGGGTCCGGCAGTTCCTGGCGGTCCCGCTGGCCCGGCGGATCCGGCAGGTCCCGCGCCGCCGTCGTCGCCTTGACAGGCCCACAACAGGCTTGTTGTAAAAAGCAAAGTTATTAAGCGAAAACTACAGTATCTGGAGCCGATCATTGCTATTCCTCGTCATTCGCCGCCGCCCGAATCATCCCGACCAGGCTGCCTTGGACTTAATCGTAACTTGTAACAAATGCAACCACCAGTTCTCATTGCGACCGAGTCCTGTTGGTCTGCGGGCCTTATGCATTTCGTTTATGAGCGTGTAACCTGGCAATTTTCACGCTCATTGACGCAGTTGATATTAGCCGGTCCTGCTGTTGCCAGCGATGTCGACTCACTGCCAGTATCGCAGGCTCTGAGTGTGATCTGAAGAGTACATTTTGTCGGGATACAACGCTGGTCTGTAAAGGTGAGCTTGACCATACTCGATATGATGATACCGATGTGGCCTGGCCACTCAGCCATGTACTCGCGCTTGACGGCGATCCAATCTCGTTATACAAGCTTCATACTGACATTTAACCTTCATGCTCTGTAATCGGATACCGGTGGCCGGCCCGACTGCGCCAATTACGTATCGTCACTGGGTATCTGGAAACCTAAAATATTGCGTGGCGTCGCGTCAACGCTTGCGTGTGACCACCAGAGGGACTCCAAGATGAACAAAACCAGAATCTGTGCAGTTATTCGTGTATCGACACTGCTCATGTTAATTGTACCCGCCTGGGCAAGCGCCCAGGACATGCTGAAGATGTGCACAGCTTGCCATGGCGAGGATGGTCGTGGCGTCAGCAGTGACATTCCCATTATCGCCGGCGTTCCCGCAGCTGTTCAGGAAGACGCACTCTTTGCCTATGCGGATGGCGTCAGAAACTGCGTTTCCAGCCCAATGATGTGCAAAATTGCATCGCTCCTGACAGAAGAGCAGATCATCGAACTTGCTGCTTACTATGCCGGATTACCTTACAAGGCGGCTGGCGAAGAATTCGACACGGCACTTGCAGAGGCGGGCCAGAAAATACACGCGAGCAACTGTGCCATGTGCCACGGGGCAAATAACCCCAGCGAAGCGAACGCCAGTATGGGCGCCAGTGTCCTGCACGGACAGCATAAAGATTACATGCGTTATGCGTTGCAGCAATACGTGGCCGGGGAAAGATCGCAACTGCCTGCAATGGAAAAAGCGATATCCGCGCTTGCCGCCGATGATATCGAAGCACTAGTCAATTACTACGCAAGTTACTGCGACTAACAGCAGCTTGCCGGGGCACCGGTAGGTGCGCACGGAGACCTAGCCCGGACTATTCATGAATATGCTCGCGCCCTTGCTTGATCCTTGTCCGCACACAGGATTTTCCTCCCTCAGGAATACACCCTGGTATTCCCCTCGGTCGGGAAATTCTGTGTGCGAACAATGCACTGCGCAATCATCACGGCAATTCATGAATAGTCCGGGCTACGTGTGAGTATGTCTCGACTAAATTACCGGGCCCTCGGCAACAGCGTCGCGCGCGCACCACTTATTGCTCTGGTTTTTTGCTCGGTTTTACTGTCAGCAAATGCGCAGGAATCGGCTGAGCCGCCACAAGTGTACCGATTCGAGGGATATCCAAACACTCCGGAAGTTTCCGTGCTGCCACGCAAGCAAGAGTTGTTCTTCTACCCTTGTGACCAATGCCACGAATCCATGGAACCCAACCCCGAAATTCGACCGCTGAATGCGATGCACGATTCGGCTCTGGAGCACGGTCGAGGGCGTATCTGGTGCCTGTCGTGTCACGACCTCGAGAACCGGAATTTCCTGACGACGTTGCTGAACGAGCTCGTGGATTTTGACGAGGCATACCTGGTCTGTGGCGGCTGTCACGCAAACCGCCACAGGGACTGGTCTTTTGGAGCCCACGGCAAGCGAGTCGATAACTGGCAGGGTGAGCGCACAGTATACAATTGCACGCATTGTCATGATCCGCATAACCCCGCGATCAAGGCCCGGGCACCGAAACCCGCGCCTCCCGTTCGCGCCGGTTTGGAGCTCAAGCGCGGCACCGAGCACGAGACGAACCCAGTTTGGGGTTCTCACGAAGAGCAGCAAGAAGCTCACGAGGAGCTGGAAGAACAATGAGTAATGGCACCGGCTCCGGAGATGGCGGCGGCAATTTTGACAAAGCCCGCAGGAATTTTCTGCGCGGCCTTGGCATAGGTACTGCGACCGCCGTTGCGCAGCCCGCCTGGGGAGGTCAGACATTCCAGGACGCGTTCGCCGATTTCTTCCAGACTGACTATCGGAGAATGTCTGCTGAGGAAATCGAAGCGGCGCTGGGGAGGATCGAGCGGAAGGCGCAGGAGAGGTACGACGTCGAGATCGACTGTCAAAACACGCCGCCGCAACAGGGCGTTGTTTACGGTTACGCCATCAACATTTCGCGCTGTCAGGGCTACCGCGACTGTGTGCACGCCTGCGTCAAGGAAAACAATCTTGGTCGCGACTCCCAGATGCAGTACATCCGCGTCCTGGAGATGGATCAGGGTGACTTTAACCTCGAACATTCGGATCACTACTATGATCCGGAGACCGTGCCGGTGGAGGGAAAATACTATCTGCCCGTACAGTGTATGCAATGTGACGACCCGCCCTGCGTGAAAGCCTGCCCGGTCCAGGCGACCTGGATGGAGCCTGACGGGATTGTCGTCGTCGACTACGACTGGTGTATCGGCTGCCGCTACTGCATGGCGGCATGCCCTTACTGGGCACGACATTTTAACTGGACCATTCCCGAAATTCCGGCGGAAGAAATGAACCCGAATACGCACTATCTAGGTAATCGCCCTAGACCACGCGGTGTCGTCGAGAAATGCCACTTCTGTATTCACCGCACGAGAAAAGGACAGCAGCCTGCCTGTATGGAAGCGTGCCCGACAGGCGCCCGCATCTTCGGCAACCTGCTGGATCCGGATAGCGAGATTCGTTACGTGCTGGCGAACAAGCAGGTGTTTCGTTTGAAAGAAGACCTCGGCACCGACCCCAAATTCTGGTACTTCAATGACTGATCTTCGACGATGGCTGTGATTCGCTTTCTAATTGATGGCGCCCGCGAGACATTTCGCGGTCCGCGCGAATACTGGGCATGGCTTCTTGCACTAAGCGTCATTGTGCTCTTTGGCGTCTGGCGTTACGCGGAACAACTCACGACCGGCCTGGTAGTTACCGGCATGAGCGACCAGGTATCCTGGGGTTTTTATATCTCCAATTTTGCGTTTCTGGTCGGCATCGCGGCGGCAGCCGTGCTACTGGTTATTCCTGCCTATCTCTTCGATCGCAAGGACATAAAAGAAGTCGTGTTGATCGGTGAGGGCATGGCGGTGGCGGCAGTAACGATGGCAATCCTGTTCGTTGTCGCCGACCTGGGCCGCCCCGATCGGATATGGCACATGCTTCCGGGCATCGGTCGCTTCAACTGGCCGGTATCCTTGCTCGCCTGGGACGTTCTTGTGCTCAGCATCTACTTGCTGTTGAATCTGGCGATTCCGTTCTACGTACTCTTCAGCCGTTACCGAGGCAAAGAACCGAGCTTCCGGCGTTATTTTCCATTCGTCGTAATCGCCATGTTCTGGGCGATCTCGATCCACACCGTGACAGCGTTCTTGTTTTCTGCGAACCCCGCGCGACCGTTCTGGCACACGGCTTTGCTTGGGCCACGATTTATCGCGTCGGCATTTGCCTCCGGTCCCGCTCTGATCATCATCACGTTGCAAATCATCCGCAAAGTGACTACCTATGAAATAAGTCAAAGCGTAATCGACACACTTGCCCTCATTATGGCAACCGCCCTGCAAATCAGCCTGTTTTTTGTCGGCGTAGAGTTGTTTACGGATTTCTACAATGAAGGAGCTCACGCGGCATCGATTCACTATCTTTTCTTCGGGCTCGGCGGATTCGATTCTCTGCGAGTCTGGATCTGGTTCGCTCTGACACTCAATGTGATCGCCGTGGTGATCCTGATGATTCATCCCTTGCGACGTACAACGTTGCTGCTGAATATTGCCTGCGTGCTGACGTTTATCGGTATCTATATCGAAAAAGGCATGGGCCTGGTCATTCCGGGATTTGTACCGACGCCGCTCGGAGAAATATTCGAATACGTACCGACCAGCGTCGAACTCAGTGTAGCGGCTGGCGTCTGGGCGTTCGGCGCCCTCATCTTTACGTTGCTCGCGAAAGCGGTGATTGCGATCGAACAGGGCAAGCTCCGCTATCGCGCAAAGGGCGTGAAGTACTCGCTATAGCCCGTCCGGGTCTTCTGCAGATCTCTGCTCGTAGGCGCGCTTGGCCTCATCGAGCGTTGCCCTGAGTTCTGCAAGTATTTTGGTAGTCGAATCTTCGGTCTGCTGCAGATCGAACTGATGCACCTGATTCAGTATCGAGTTGTAGCGCCGGTCCAGATCACGCACACGTTGCCGGGTGTCTGCAGGCCAACCGTGAGATTCGAAATGAATCTTCGTCCAGCCAAGGAAGCCGCTTGCGATATTCAGCTGGTTAAAGATATTCTCGGCGCGGTCCGCGATCAGCGGGAGATTCTCGCTGTTGCCTTCCCCGTGACAGTTGCGGCATGCATTCAAGACAATGAGACGGAATTCGGGACGACGGCTCATCGCCGGATGGCAGGTCGTGCACGTCGGGGCCGCTCGCTGCCCCATCAGTGCGGCATAATGTTTGCTCTGCACGAACTGCGCCCGCTTGTCGCTATGACATTGGCCACAGGTTTCCGGCTGTTTTTTGTAATGAACGGTGCTGTTCTTGTCGCTCATCGGCAAAACGCCGGCGTGTCCTTGCGTCGGCGAATTGGCGCTGGCATCTCCTCCGTGACAATCGTCACAGGTAACGCCAGCCAGCTTGTGCGGTGATACCAGATACTGCTGATAGTACTCGTAAAGCTTGGGATACTGGGCGTAGAAATCAGATTGCTGGTGACAGCTTATGCAGCCATTCTCGGCTGACTGGGTGTTTCCTGAAAGCATCACTGAAAAGGAGATCAGAATAAATCCAAACTTGAATCTGTCTCTTGGCATATTCGATACCTATTGAGGTCTGATTAAGTACAGCTCCGTAGCGTCAGGTCTCGGCCGGCCACGAATGAGGCTCGTTCCTTCACAGGATCCGATTTCCGCCTCCTGCGAAATGTGATCGACTGATACATACTGCCGTCTGTATGGTGATATTTCGGGATAACCAGAGTCCCTGGACCATCGCCGTTATCCTGTTTGTTTGTAGCAAAAGCGGCATTCCTTTCTTATTACGGATACTACCTATCCGTCAAACGGTTTTGCAGCGCGCCGTAACAGGCAGAGGAATCATCGAACGCGCCCGTGTTGACCTGGCAGCTGCTCCGTTTGGCTCCACACTCTCAGTGGCAGTCTGCCTGTTTCGATCTCGAATCTGCATTATCCACCTCGCCCATTGGTTCTCGAGATGATGCGGTGGCCGGGGTGGTAGCCTGCGCAACTCAGGAAGCATGTTCCAGCTTACGGAAAATGTCGATTACGAAAGTGACTTTTGTCAAGAACTGCCAGCCCTGTTACCGCGGCTTCTACCTATTGTTCGTCCATATTCAGCACATGGAAAATACGCTGGTTACGGTGACAAGTCCGTGCGCAGACGATTGATTTTCTTTCGCTTGTGCAGTTATTTTTTTGATTCTTGGGCATGCAACGAGGAAATGATATGAAACGAATGCCAGTCTTCTTCACCTCACTTTTTATGACTTTTGCTGCGTCGTCTTCGGGCGCAACGGACCTTGACGCACTGATCAATGACTGCAACGGCTGTCACGGTGACAACGGTGTCAGTCAGTGGTCCGACATGCCCACGATCGCTGGAATTGACGCCTTCGCTCACGCCGACGCATTGTTCCTCTATCGTGACGAGGAGCGGCCTTGTGCAGAGAGTGCGTATCGTCAGGGCGATGCGGGTCCTGCGCCGACAACCATGTGTGCGGTATCTGCGGACCTGAGTGATGAAGTAATTGAGGCACTCGGGGACAGTTATGCAGCGCTTCCGTTTGTGGCTGCGGTACAGGAGTTCGATGCGGCTTTGGCGGCATCCGGAGAGGCCGTCCATGCGTCACAATGTGACCGCTGTCACTCTGACGGTGGTTCCAATGTCGAGGATGAGGCCAGCATCCTGGCAGGTCAGTGGATGGGTTACATGGAAAACACGTTTGCAGAGTACGCCTCTGGTGACCGCTCGCAACCGAAGAAAATGAAAGAAGCATTGGATGCGCTAAGCGCCGATGAGGTCAAAGCGCTGGTTCACTACTACGCCAGCCAGCAGTAACTCACACAAAGCGGTTTCTTGATTATTTTTTGGCTGGTGGCGGCGTCGATTAAGCTCGACGCCGAAGGCACGCTCAGGCTCACGCAAAGCGACAATTCCGAAAGTGATTTTTGTCAGGGATTGCCCACCCTGTCACCGCGGCTTCTACCTATTGTTCATTGGTATACATCACGTGGAAAATACACTTATATAACAAAAAAGCCATGCGCAAATGATCGGGTTTTTTGGCGCTGGTGCAGTTATCTCTTGTAACTCCTGGGCCTGCCACAAGGAAATGACATGAAACGAATGCCGATATACTTCACCTCACTTTTTCTGATTTTCGCTGCGTCTTCTTCGGGCGCAACAGACCTTGACGCACTAGTGGATGGCTGCAACGGCTGTCACGGTGATAACGGTGTCAGTCAGTGGCCAGACGTGCCCACAATCGCTGGCATAGACGCCTTCGGCCATGCCGACGCTTTGTTCCTTTTTCGTGACGAGGAGCGACCTTGTTCAGAGAGCGCGTATCGTCAGGGCGATACAGGCAGGGCGCCGACAACCATGTGTGCTATCACCGCGGACCTGAGTGATGAAGACATTGAGGCGCTCGGGGACAGTTATGCAGCACTTCCGTTTGTGGCTGCGGTACAGGAGTTCGATGCGGCGTTGGCGGCAAATGGAGCGGCTATCCATGCTGCACAATGTGACCGCTGTCACTCCGAAGGTGGTTCCAATGCCGAGGATGAAGCCAGCATCCTGGCAGGTCAGTGGATGGGGTACATGGAAAACACGTTTGCCGAGTACGCCTCCGGTGACCGCCCGCAAGACAAGACAATGAAAGCAAAAATGGATGCACTGAGCACCGATGATGTCAAAGCGCTGGTTCACTACTACGCCAGCCAGCAGTAATTCATCGACAACGCCACCCATGCCCGGCTGAGTGGCTTTTTTGCAAAGGCAGACACCCGGGACAAAGGTCGGCTCAAGGTATCAGCGCCTGATCGATAATGATGGGCTGCAGGATTATCTGGTAGCTGCGCCGGTGGCGGCGCAGCATCAATGCCTAAAACCAGGGCTTGATTTTTCTTACTATTGGCGCCGCTGTTGCGGTCGGAATGACCCGGGCGCTGCAAAACCATTCACAGGATGGTTGATAAGAGGCCGATGACGCGTAGGTCAGACGGGATACCGATACAGTCTACGCCCGGCTATTGACACAAACCGAGGAACCTAATGTTTAAGAACTTTCTTGTATCCATCACCCGCAATGGCATTAGCCTGATTGGAACTGCGCTCGCGGTCGCCGGCCTGGTGCTGATTGCGAGTCTGTTTACGATGGAACAGCTCGGCTTCGAGGGCGGCCCGTATATCGGTATCCTGACGTATCTGATTCTGCCGATGATCTTTGTGATCGGACTTGTTCTGATTCCGATCGGCGCCGTCCTGTGGCGCCGCAAAATTCGTAGAACACCAGGCGGTGAAGGGTCCCCGATGTTGCCCGTCTTCGACCTGAACGTGGTTCAAACGCGCCGCTGGTTACTCATTCTCCTTGGTGCAACGATGGTCAATATCATCATTCTCTCCAGCGCAACCTACAAAGGTGTGGAGGTAATGGAGTCCGTCGAGTTTTGCGGCACAGCCTGTCATACGGTAATGCAGCCCGAGTACACGGCCCATCAACGATCTCCTCATTCACGCGTCAAGTGTGCAGGGTGCCATATCGGGACCGGAGCTGACTGGTTCGTAAAGTCCAAACTTGATGGTGCCTGGCAGATGGTCTCGGTTGCGCTCAACTTGTTTCCACGGCCTATTCCAACACCTCTTCATGACCTGCGCCCGGCGCGTGACACCTGTGAACAGTGCCACTGGCCCACGAAATTTGTTGGCGACAAGCTGATCGTGGAGAGGCACTTCGATGAAGACGAGATGAACACGGAATTGACGACCGCTGTGCTACTCAAAGTCGGTGGCATCCGCGTAGCAAACTCGTCTGGCATACACTGGCATGTGGATCCTGGCGTCGAAATTCGTTACCGATCGGATGAAACCCGCGAAGAAATATACGAAGTGGAATTCACCGATACTGACGGTACAGTCATGGACTACAAAGACAGACGGGCGCCGGAAGACGGTGGCATCTGGCGAAACATGGACTGTGTCGATTGCCACAACCGGCCCAGTCATATTTATGAAGCCCCTGACTCCGAGATAGACAATGCAATCGATGGCGGCCTTATTGATCGATCGCTGCCGTTCGTAAGACGTGAGAGTCTGCGCGTCATTGATGCTGAGTATGCTTCGCACGAGGAAGCGCGCACGGTGATCTCGGATGAACTGCAGCGCTTCTATGTTGAGAATTATCCTGACATTGCCGGAGATCGTGCGGATTCGATCAGTGCAGCAGCAGAAGCTCTTGGCGACATCTACGCGGTCAACGTATTTCCACAGATGAACGTCTGGTGGAATACCTATCCGGACCACATTGGCCACGAAAACTCGCCCGGCTGTTTCCGTTGCCACAACAAGAAAATGAGAACCACTGAGCGCGTGCAAATCAGGAGCGACTGTGACATTTGTCATACCGTGCTGGCGGACCGGGAAAAGGATCCTCAAATTCTCACGGACTTGTTTCCCGAATGATCTGCTACGTTATACTAATGAGCCATGCTGGCCCTGCTATGCGTGGTCACGGAAACTCCTTGGCTAACAGCGCAGGTGCAAACTCAGCATTATGAAATCCTCGAATTCACCACAGAAGCTCCTCATTCCACCAGGCGAGGCGTCCCGTCAGCTTTTCTACGAACTCATTAGCGGTGGCAGCGGTTTGCTATTGGCGCTATTCATGTGGGGACACCTGGTTCTGGTCGGATCCATTCTGACCGGCAAGCGCGGTTTCGACTGGATGGCAACGATGTTGGAGGACTACTACATCGCGCAGCCGACCGTCTTGTTTATTTTCTTTCTGTTTCTGCTGCACGCAGTGCTGGCCAGCCGCAAGATTCCGGCAAAGCTCGAGGAACGCCGACGCGTAGTGCGATTGGGCAAGGACCTGCAAAAGTCCGGGCGGGAACCAGTCGCGAATCGCCGTAAGGACTCACCGTTTCAGCCACACCTCGAATCGATGCTGTGGATCTGGCAGGTCCGCACAGGCATGGTTATTCTGGTACTCGGCAGCTTCCACCTAATGTTGATTGCCCTCGACGTTTTCACGCCTTTGTTTGGTTCCCATGCCGGTATTGAGTCAGCGACAACGCTGGCCAGGGTAGGTGCAGGTTTATGGTTACCGTATGCGTTGCTGCTGCTATGCGTCGAGTTTCATGCGGGCGTTGGTCTTTATCGTCTGGCTATTAAATGGGGTGCCGGTGTCTCTTTGTCACGCAAGGTATTGCACCGTATTGAAAGATTCCTGTTCTGGTCCATTCTCGGACTCGGAATAATAACGCTGCTGGTGCTCGCCGATTGGCTGCGTCCGCCCCTCGCTTTCTTGCTCGACGCAGGTGCCGCATGACTTCGCCTCTAATCACAACGGATGTACTGGTGATCGGTGCCGGTCTCGCCGGTGAACGTTGCGCGATCGAAGCCGCTGCTGCTGGTCTGGATTCTTTAATTATTTCACTGGTGCCGCCACGTCGCAGCCACAGTTGTGCAGCGCAAGGCGGTATGCAGGCAGCTCTTGGTAATTGTGCCAAGGCGGAGGGCGACAACCCGTCACTGCATTTTCTCGACACTGTGCGCGGTTCAGACTGGGGCGCAGACCAGGAGGTCGCGAATATCTTTGCAGAAGAGGCGCCTGTTGCCGTGCGCGAGTTGGCACACATTGGCGTACCCTGGTCGCGCGTCCATGCCGGATCCAACAGTTACTTTATTCGAGGTGAGCGTGTCGAAATCGACGAGGCCGAAGAGAATGACGGCCTTATTACGCATCGTGATTTCGGCGGTACCGCCAAGTGGCGCGCCTGTTACGCTGCCGCCGGTACGGGCCATGCGGCCTTGTATGGCGTCGATAGTGAAGTTGTGCGACTGGGTATTACGGTGCGTGACCGTGCCGAAGCTGTTTCTCTTATCCACGACGGCAGTCAATGCGTTGGTGCTGTTGTCCGCTGTCTCAGAACCGGCGCACACTTCGCAGTGATGGCCAAGGCCACGGTCATCGCGACCGGCGGTTACGGACGTATCTACGGGCAATACACAACCAACGCGACCATAAACGAAGGTTGCGGGGCAGCGATCGCACTCGATACCGGCGTCGTGCCACTTGGCAATATGGAGGCCGTGCAGTTTCATCCGACCGCGCTGTCGCCAAGCGGTATCCTGATTACCGAAGGCTGCCGAGGCGATGGCGGGTTTTTGCTCGACAAGAACCTGCACCGCTTCATGGTCGAAGCCGAACCCGAAAAGCAGGAACTGGCGAGCCGCGACGTCGTGTCACGACACATGGCGCAGCGCATGCGCGACGGCTACGGCATTGAGACGCCGTACGGCCCCCACCTGTGGCTGGACATTCGCCATCTCGGAGAAAAACACCTGACCACCAAGCTGCGGGAAGTTTTTGATATTTGCAGAGACTTTGCCGGCATTAATCCAGCTGATGACCTGATCCCGGTAAGACCAACCCAACACTACTCGATGGGTGGCGTTCGGGTGAATAAGGACGGACAGGCGTACAACATGGTCGGATTGTTTGCTGTCGGCGAAGCGGCTTGCTGGGACATGCACGGCTTCAACCGCCTCGGCGGCAACAGCCTGGCCGAAACACTGGTGGCTGGCCGAATCGTTGGTGTGCACGCGGCCCGGCACGCCGCAGGCATTGACCTGCGTGCTGATACCGGACTCGCTTTCGACGCGATTGCTAACGCGGAGCAACGAGCCGACGCCTGGCTCAGACGCACGGGCGCCGGCCCAAGTGTTTATGACATTCGTGATGCCATGGGCGAGGTCATGATCGGCAGAGTTGGCATCTTCAGAAACGAAGCAGAACTCTCGCAAGGAGTTACAGAGTTACAGGAACTGCTTGCCAGCTGCGATGACTCGGTTCTGCGCAGTAAGGTGAAGGGCGCAAATCCTGAGTTGACGTTCGCCCTCAGGCTAAAGTGCATGCTGCGCCTCGCAATAACGGTTGCCATGGGTGCGCTGGCCCGGACTGAGAGCCGTGGCGCGCATTGTCGAACTGATTTTCCGCTCCGTGATGACGAACGGTGGCTGAATCGAACGCTGGTTCGTTGGCCTTCGCAGGACGAGCAGCCGACTTTCAGTTATGAGCCCACCGGGCTGATGAATTTAGCGCCAGGCCATCGCGGCTACGGCAGCGATGAACGAATTGAAATGAGCGGCTCTGTCGATGCCTATAACGACACTGTGCTGGCTGAGCAAACTCAACATGGCCGGCTCGCATCCGAGGAACCAATAGGTAGTCGACAGCACCACGCGGAGAATGCCGAATCATGACTGATACCACAGCATCAACCGGGCGGCGGTTGTGCTTCGAGATTTTCCGTTTCAACCCGGAAGACGCTGGTTCGAAACCGCACGTGCAAGTGTTCGAGCTCGATGAGATGCCGTACATGTCACTGTATATGGCCCTTAGTGAAATAAGGGAAAAACAGGACCCAAGCCTGCAGTTCGATTTCGCGTGCCGTTCTGCCGTCTGTGGATCCTGCGCCATGATGGTGAATGGTCGTTCGGCGCTCGCTTGTCGGACTCTTACCGCAGATTTGCCAGAGGCGATCCGACTTTACCCGTTACCGGTATTCAAGCTGGTCGGCGATCTGTCGGTCGACACGGGCACCTGGTTCCGGCAAATGGCGGAGCGCACCGAAGCCTGGGTTCACGCACAAATACCGTTTGACCCGCAGGCCACCGAAGAGCGCATGAGCGATGATCTGGCAGAGGCTATTTATGACAGCGACCGGTGCATCGAATGTGGCTGCTGCGTCGCCGCATGCGGAGTAGCCAACATCAATACCGAGTTCCTGGCAGCGACCGGCCTTAATCGGGTGGCACGGTTCATGATGGATCCGCGCGATCATCGCAGCGACGCAGACTGGTTCGAGCTTGTCTCAAGCGATCAAGGTGTTTTCGGCTGCCTTGGCATGATGGCTTGCGAAGACGTGTGCCCCAAGGAACTGCCGCTACTCGAAGTCTATGCCTATCTGCGTAGGCGGATGCTGGGCGCGAGGCTTCTCGACCGGACTATTAACAAGTCTTCTGCCTGAGCGTGCGGCCAGCCGGTGGCGTGATCGGGCCTGGTCGCTCTCGCACATCCATGTGCTGCGCGACATAAGGACATCGTGTCCAAAAAGGCCCTCCTACAATACTCATGAAGTACGGTGGGAGCGGCTTCAGCCGCGAATCGGGCCTGAAGGCCGTCCCACAATGCTAATCCAAGAAAGCCAGGCGCAGTTAGCCTTACGCCAATTTTGACAACGCGCGCAGCACATCACGGCGACTGATCTGACCAACCAGCCGGTTGTTCTGCATTACCGGAAAACGCCGGAAGCGGGATTCGACAAAAACCTGCGCCAGATCGACGATACTCATCTCAGCATCCACGGTTTGCGCGCCAGCCGTCATGTAGTCGGACACAGGACCGCCCCAGTCGCCGTGATAACCAGCGTTCAGGACTATTTTCATGCAGTCAAGCTCGGACAACATGCCAATCAAATTGCCCGAGTCATCAACTACCGGTGCGCCGGCGATACGCTTGTCCACCAGCACCTGAACCGCATCCAACACCTCTGTTTCCGGCTTGAATGTAACCAGCGTTCGCGCCATGTAGTCTTTGACCAGACTTGATTTAAGCGGCATTAGCCCTCTCCCGCGGGGATGTCCCCTTGCTTGCGGCACTTGCCACTGCACAGTTCGCAGCCACCGCTGTTAAGACCGCCGCAGCTTCCACTTATCGCTTTGCGGCCATTCAATACGCCGACACTCATGCCCGCAATCACCAGCAAGATGACGGCAAAACTGAAGAGCATCGTAATCACTACTGTATTCATTGTTTTCTCAACGCCTCGAATGACGGGGTAGTGGATTCCTCTATGGCCGTCTGGCCCCGCACAAGGAAGTATCCGGCAATACCCATCTGCTCGGCAAGTGCCGGCCCGGCATCTGGACCCAGCACCAGCAACGCCGTGGCCATGCCGTCTGCAAACGCTGCCGACTGGTCAATCACCGTGACAGCGGCCAGCGCATGCGATACCGGCCACCCACTGCGCGCGTCGATCGTATGCGAATACCTGCTGCCTTCGTGTTCGAAGTAGATGCGGTAGTCCCCTGAGGTCGCGATACCGCGATCGGTCAGGCGAAGAATTGTCTGCGGTGCGCGCATTGAATCTATGGGCGCTTCAATCGCCACAGCCCAATCGAGATTGTCGGCATTGTGGCCCCTTACACGCATTTCCCCGCCGATCTCAACCAGGTAGTCAGCCAACTCATGGTCATCGAGCAACGTTGCGAGTTCGTCAACTGCATAGCCCTTGGCCCAGCCCGACACATCGACATACAAGTCACCCCGATCTTTGCGCACGGCCGGCGCCAGACAATCTGTATGCAAACGCTCGTAACCTACCCGTGACAATGCGGCGTTAACTTCCTCCGGCGTGGGCGGCTGTCCAATTGTCTTGCCGGGCCCGAATCCCCACAGGTTCACAAGCGGACCTACCGTAATGTCGAAGGCACCATCGGTACGGCGACTGATTTCCAGTGCCTGTTCGATCATCGCACAGAATTCCGCAGAGACATTGATCCAGTCTGTGGACGGATTGGTGTTAAATAACGAAATTTCTGAGTTACTGCGGTAAGTCGACGCGAGACTTTCTATGTGCTCCAGCGTATTGCTTACCTGTTGTTGCAGATCAACGTGCGACAGGCTCTCGTGCGGGTCCACCAGTTTGATGCTGAAGCTGGTGCCCATGGTCGGGCCAGCGAGCTCGTGCTCCGGTAGACGCGAATCCTGCTCGCATGCGCCGACGAGAATTACTGCAAATGCCAGGCCAACGCGAAACGCCGCTGTCATCGGTGATCAGCCACCGAAGTCATCCAACAGTATATTTTCGCGTGGCACACCCAGATCCTCGAGCATCTTGATGACCGCAACGTTCATCATCGGTGGTCCGCAAAGATAATACTCGCAATCCTCAGGCGCCTCGTGCTTGCTCAGATACTCGTCGTAAAGAACCTTGTGAATAAACCCGACATAGCCTTCCCAGTTGTCTTCGGGCTGCGGCTCTGACATCGCCAGATTCCATTCAAAATTATCGTTTGCCACGGCCAGTTCATCGAACTCTTCTTGGTAGAACACTTCCTTTAGGCTTCGGGCGCCGTACCAGAACGACATTTTGCGTTTCGAGTGGCGACGCTTCAGCTGATCGAAAATGTGCGAGCGCATGGGCGCCATACCGGCGCCACCACCGACAAACACCATCTCATTATCCGTTTCCCTGGCGAAGAATTCGCCGTAGGGACCCGAGATGGAGACCTTATCACCCGGCTTCAAGTTGAAGATAAAGGACGACATCACGCCGGGCGGCACCGAATCATCGGAACCAGGCGGCGGAGTAGCAATGCGCACATTAAGTTTTACGACTGTTTTCTCTAACGGAAAACTCGCCATTGAATACGCTCTCGAGACGTCTGTCTTGACATGAGACTCGTAGCGCCAAAGTTTGTAGCGATCCCAGTCTTCGCGATACTGTTCTTCAATATCGAATTCCGAAAAACTCAGATCGTGTGGCGGACATTCAATCTGAATGTAACCGCCAGCGCGAAACTCAAGTTCCTCGCCATCCGGCAATGCCAACACCAGTTCCTTGATAAAACTCGCCACGTTGTTATTGGACACGACCGTGCTGTCAATGCGTCGCACACCGAACACTTCGTCCGGCACATGAACCTGCATCTCCTGCTTCACCGCGACCTGACAAGCCAGGCGGTAGTGTTCAGCCACTTCACGTTTGTTTATGAACGTCGTCTCTGTGGGCAGGACTGCACCGCCACCTGAGGTGACGCGCACGCGACACTGGCCACAGGTTCCGCCGCCACCACAAGCCGATGGCACGAACAGGTCCGCGTCAGCAAGCCCCTGCATCAGCTTTACACCGACCGGCAGGCGCAACTCACGATCATCGTTAACGACCACTTTTACCTTGCCACTGGCAACAAGCTTGGTACGCGCCGCGAGAATAACGAATACGAGTATTAGAATAATCGTGGTGAACAGGCCTACACCCATTCCCACTTCTGTCATGACTGCCGTATCGATGCTCACAGCCGGATCCCCGAAAAGCCCATAAAGCCAAGGGACATCAGGCCGACAATGATGAACGTAATGCCGAGACCCTGCAGGCCATTAGGTACGTCGCTGTACTTCAGCTTCTCGCGAATGCCTGCCAGCGCGATGAGTGCAATGGCCCAGCCCGCACCACTGCCAACGCCGAAGACTACGCTTTCGCCGAAGTTGTACTGGCGTTCGACCATGAACAAAGTACCACCGAGAATGGCACAGTTGACGGTTATTAGCGGCAGGAAGATGCCCAGCGCGTTATAGAGAGTTGGAAAGTAACGGTCGAGCGTCATCTCAAGGATCTGCACCAGCGCGGCGATGACCCCGATGTAGCTGACCAGCCCCAGAAAACTAAGGTCAACATTGGGCATGCCTGCCCACGCGAGCGCCCCGTCTTTGAGTAGCAAGACATATATGAGGTAATTGACGGGAACCGTGATCACCTGCACGGCGACAACCGCGACCCCCAATCCGATGGCCGTGTCTACGCGCTTCGAAATCGCGAGGAACGTACACATGCCCAGGAAAAACGACAGCGCCAGATTCTCGACGAATGCCGCCCTGATAAACAGATTAAAGTACAGGTCCATCAGTAAACCTCCGTCCGGTGGACCTGATGAATCTGGTAGTCAGGATGTTCAACTTGCTCGGTTTTCCAGCTACGTACTGCCCAGATCAGGAGACCAATAATGAAAAAGGCGCTGGGTGGCAACAGCATCATGCCGTTCGCCTCGTACCAGCCGCCATCAGACACCAGCGGAAATATCGTGTAACCCAGCAGCGTGCCACCGCCAAACAGCTCGCGAATCACTGCGACCGACAGCAAGATTGCGCTGTAGCCGAGCCCGTTACCCAGGCCATCCAGGAAACTCAGGCCTACACCGTTTTTCATCGCGAACGCTTCCGCTCGCCCAAGAACAATGCAGTTGGTGATTATCAGACCAACGAATACCGACAATTGCTTGCTGGTTTCGAACGCGTAGGCGCGCAATATCTGATCCGTAAGGATGACAAACGATGCAATGATCGTCATGTGTACGATAATACGGATATTGTTTGGAATGCGATTGCGAATACTGCTGATTGCGGCAGTTGACAACGCTGCGACAGCGGTCAGGGCAATACACATGAGTATTGACGGCAACAATGAGGTTGTTACTGCAAGTGCCGAACAAATGCCGAGCACCTGTAGCGTTACCGGGTTGTTGTCAACCAGCGGATCGATCAGAACTTTGCGTGCTTCACTCATTGTGACGTGTCATCCGAATTCCAGAAGTTCTTGAGATAGGGTCCGAAGGCATGTGGCCCGGTCCAGTATCGCACCAGATCGCTTACGCCGCGGCCCGTGAGGGTAGCCCCGGACAGGCCGTCGATCTGGTACTTCACATTGCTTAACTGTTCCGGCGTGCCACTCGACGGCACCAGCCCCCGAATCACTTCGATGCGCGGCAAACCGTCAGGCCCATGTATGATCTTGCCAACCCACTGCTGCCGCCATGCCGGTTTGTCGATCTTGTCGCCAAGCCCCGGCGTTTCTGCGTGGTCGTAAAACCTCAGGCCCTTCACCGTCGTGCCATCGTTGGCCAACGCCAAATATCCGTACATTGTCGACCACAGGCCAGAGCCATATACCGGCAAGATAAGCTGCTCGATTTCCCCGTCTTTTTTGACCAGGTAGACCGGCGAGAACACTGCGCGCCTGCGAATGTTGCCGGTATCAAGCTCCGGCGGTATCGCCAGGCCAAGCTGCGGATCCTTGGCTGCAACCGCTGCGTCGAAGTCGCGCGGATCGGGTGTATTAACGTAGTTACCGCTCGCCAACTCGACCATGCGCGGCTCGATAGTAGAGAACAATTCCCCGATGTTTGCGCCCGCCTGCATCAGACCGGCAACGTCCAGGATGATTTTCTGCCGAAACAGTTCTTCATTCTTGAGCTGCACAGGCTTCAGCATTATGGCCGTGCTGGCAACCATTACCGAACACACGAGGCTAAGGCCAATCGCTACCAGCAGAGTGTTCTTGACACTGTCTCGAGAGAATGCCTCTTTCTTCTTTGTATCACTGTTCATATTGTCAGACATTGCGTTTCAGCCTCCGCCTGACATTGGCTCGCACTACAAAATAATCGATCGTTGGTGCGAAGATATTGCCAAACAATATCGCCAGCATAATGCCTTCGGGAAAAGCCGGGTTGATTACACGAATCAACCAGGTCATAAAACCGATCAGCAGGCCGTATACCCACTTGCCGGTGTTCGTTTGAGCGGAGCTCACCGGGTCGGTCGCCATAAAAACAGCGCCAAAAGCGAAGCCGCCCAGCACAACATGCCAGTGCCAGGGCATCGACAGCATCGGATTACCGCTATCTGCGCCGCTGAATAATAGCGACGGAATAATCAGCCCGGCGAAAATTGCGACAATGACGCGCCACGATGCAATTTTTGTATAAATCAGAACAATCGCGCCGAACAGGCAGGCGATCGCCGATGTCTCTCCGAAAGAGCCTTGCATTTGACCAAAAAACGCCTGGCCCCAGGTAAGTCCGCTTGCGAGGATTCCGGCCATGCCATCAATAGCGCTGACGCCCAGCGCTGTAGCCCCGCTAAACCCGTCGACTGTGGTCCACACGGCATCGCCCGAAATATATGCCGGGTAGGCAAAATACAGGAACGCACGCCCGACCAGCGCCGGGTTCAGGAAGTTCTTGCCAGTGCCGCCGAATATTTCCTTGCCAATGACGACGCCAAAACTGATGCCTACCGCGACCTGCCAGAGGGGAATTGTCGCCGGCAAGATCAACACATACAGCAGCGAAGTTACCAGGAAACCCTCATTGATCTCGTGATTGCGAACGGCCGAGAAAGTCGCTTCCCAAAATCCGCCGGCAGCCAGCGTGACGATGTAAATCGGCAGAAAGTAGAGCAGGCCGTGAACCGTGCAATCGTAAACACTGGCGGCGTCGTAGCCAGCGCCCAGTAGCGGCATCACCGCACCGCGCCAGCCTTCGATCTCGAGCAGCCCTATTGCCGCCATCGCCATATTCGCGTGGTATCCCGTGTTCCACATACCAACCAATGCGACCGGCGTTGCGGCAAACACGACCATTATCATGACGCGTTTCAGATCCAGTGCATCGCGAACATGTGGTGCGCCGCGCGTGGCGTCAGCCGGCGAATACAACAAGGTGTCGACCATTTCGAAAAGAGCGAAATATTTTTCGAATCGCCCGCCTGTTGTGAACAGCGGTTCCATACGGTCCAGAAAACTGCGTAGCCGCTTCATCAGCCGTTCACCTCAATCTCGTGCAGGTTTTTTCGAAGATGCGGGCCGTATTCGTACTTGCCATTGCAGACGAAGGAGCAAAGCGCGAGATCTTCTTCGTCGAGCTCCAGGCAGCCCAGTTCACGCGCACTATCTGTGTCACCAACCAGCAGTGCCTTTAACAGTGGCGTCGGCAAAATATCCATCGGTATGACCGTTTCAAAGCTGCCGATCGATACCATGGCGCGCGGACTGCCGTTTTGTGTGCTCGTCAGCGGGAAGTCGCCGCGATGGGTGAGGTGCGCGGCGTAAGCCCGTCCTGAAGAATATTTCCCGGTGCCGGCTCGCATAAATGAAAGGAATTCTCTTGGAGAGCCTTCTTGCAAGACGCAGATCTGCTGGTCATAGCGCCCAAGGAAGGAGGCCCAGCCGGCGGCCCGGCGGCCAGCAAGCACAGAGCCTGAAATCACGCGGACGGTGTGGCCCTCGATTTCGTCAACCAGCACGTCCTGGGTACTCGCGCCCAGGCGAGTACTAACCAGCCGCGGTTTTTTCAATAACGGCCCACCGAGCGCGATAATCCTGTCAACCGACAAACGACCGCTGGTAAACAGCTTGCCTACGGCAATGACATCCTGATAGCCGATATGCCAGACAACCTTGTTCTCGCAAACCGGGTCAAGGAAATGAATGTGCGTTCCTACCAGTCCTGCCGGGTGCGGCCCGCTGAATTCTGCGTGCCTGAACCTCTCACCTGTCGGTGCTGCAATGCCGGCGTCGACTGCCGTACACAAATAGACAGGTCCATCCGTCAGCGCCGCGAGCACCTGCATACCATGGTCAAATGCCGCCGCGTCACGCGCGACGATCACGGCAGGGTCCGCTGCCAGCGGGTTAGTGTCTATTGCCGTAACAAAAATCGCCTGCGCTATCGCCTCGGGCCCGGGGATCTTGCTATACGGTCGAGTTCGAAACGCTGTCCACAAACCGGATGCCAATAAATTCTGCCGTACCTGTTGCCCGCTCAGGCTCGCCAGCTGGTCGCTGGACCAGGACTCGAATTCTTCTTCCGCGTCACCTTCCAGTTGTATGACTACGGATTGCAGTACCCGGCGCTCACCACGATTGACCGCGGTAATGGTGCCGCTGCCCGGGGATGTAAATCGAACCCCGGGATTCTGTTTGTCGGTGAATAATGTCTGGCCGAGACGCACGGTATCGCCCTGCCGAACCTCCATGCGTGGCTTCAGTTCAATGGTGTCCGGACCCAAAAGGGCCACCGTACCGACACTATTCCCCGCCCTAACGATCTGTTCAGGCTTACCCACCAACGGGATGTTCAGGCCTTTCTTTATTTTAATGCGCATACCATTCTTCAATGAGTTGATGCCTGTGAATTCCTGCCGGGTAAGACCGCCCGCGTCAGGCCGCTGGCCACCACCAGTACTGCCCCCGCTTTATACCGAATTCGACCACAATTGTTATACGCGCAAACCGAGAGGTCGTCCGCTGACCGCGCCCTCGCGCAGATTGCCCTCGTTCGCTCTGACCAGGTCGCGCCTAAGTCTGATTCTGGAACCGGTCGAGCATTGCGTCGCGACGACTCAACAATGCGCGAATGCGCTTCCTGTCCAGCCACTTGCCCAGCTCTCTCCGTAGCGTCGCCTCGTCCAACAAAGTCAATGCAGCACGGACCTCTGGAGCAAGCGTGACGGCATCGGAAGACATTGATCCTGGCAAGTGCCGATCCGCAGGAAACGCCTGACCGTGTGCTGTCACCTGCAATCGCCATAACCCGCGCCGATAAAGAACATTGTCTGCGGTCCGTCCTGTATTCGAGATCAGGGCGTCCCACGCATACAGCAATTGAAACTGGGCATCCATCGAACACCAGCTATCAAATCCCAGATTCTCCTGAGCACGCTGTGTTTCGCTGATCCCGTCTGGATAGGACAGCTGCAGGGCGCCCGCCTGGCGGCCCAACGCACGCTCGATAGTTAGCGGCACAAGGTCGAAACCGAGGAGTTGATCGAGCGCGTGTGCCGCGAGTTCGCGATCAGCGAGGCGCTTATGATCCTGCGGATAAAATACAGCACGAACATCTACGCCTTCGTGCGTCAGGCGCACGAACTGTGTTTCGCCCTTGCCGGAATCATCGACGACCGAGACAACTCCAGATTGCAGCGCCTCAAAAAGCTCGGAATGACTGAGTCCGAAAGCCTCCGGAAAGTCGCCGACTACCGGCGCCGCACGTTCATCAGGATCCAAATACTGCACGATGCGCTGATCGTCCTCAATGATCAGCGCCGCCGGCCGCCCTCCGGAGTAATATTCGACAAGCATGCCCGTATCGAGCCTCGTCAACCTGTTGTCGTGCAGCACATGAACACGCGCATCCGGCGTTCTCGTGTGTCCGACGACTACATTACTGACGCCGAGGTTTGCAAGCGACGCATCCAGTATTGGCCGGGCGAAAATGTTTCTACAATAACTGGCGTTTCGGCTCCAAAGCGGACCCTCGGTGCCGAAAACGGGCGCCTCACTTAGAGCGATGAATTCGCCGATCCTGGCTGCGACTGCTTTCGATCCTTCGTCGCCCGTCAGCAACTTCTCACAACTCGTGGCACGATCTCCCAGACAGTTGGCCGGATCGGACTCCTGCCGTAGTGCGCGCGCCAAATCGGCGGGCGCCTTGCTTTGGTCATCGGGCAGAACGCCTTCGTCGACCAGCTCCCGCCATAATTCCAGGTAACGAGTCGTGGTTTCCTGAAACATCCGGTTGAAATCATCCGGATCACTGGCTGCGATCATCGGCGGCAGCCCCCCATGTACAAATGCTGTGTCATTGACAACGACGAAGGCGGGCAGTGATGTCAGCCACTTGCCGTAATGCCCATCGGCCATGAATGCTCTTCGGTGCGCAAAAAAACCGGGTGGATACTTATGCTCGAAAGCTCGTCTTGCGTCGGCATCTGCCTCATACAGATCGCCCGATGTCTTCTGAAAGTTCTTGAACCGGTCGTCCCGGTTAGCGGCATCTTCGTCACTTGCGAAAGCCAGGAACTCCTTTTTCGCAACGTAGCGCAAATCGCCGATCAGGTTCATCAGCTCGTGATTGCCGGCAATGACATGAACTCGGCCGCCCGCGTCAATCGCTTCTTGTTGTAACTGGATTAACAAATCCATGACTTTGCGCGATTCCGCGCCGCGATCCAGCAGGTCCCCCAGACTGACGAGGTGGGCGTCACTACCGATCCAGTGCAAGGAGTCATCGACCAGAGACGTCGCCTGCAACAGGCGAACGAATGCCGGATAGGCACCGTGGATGTCTGGAACAACAACAATTCGATCGACATTGGCCCAGCGCCATGGCACCTGATCCGCTGCCAGTGCGGGCTGTGCCGACGACGCGGTGCCAATAAGCAAAACGAAGAAAATCGCAAGTAATTTACCGCATCGCATTGGACTGGTCCTTACCGGAGCAACTATTGATTATTTCACGATCCAGGCAGGTGCGGTAGACGGGCTTGCGGAGTAATTCGCAATATACTCAAGCGCCTTTTCTTGGTACCTATCATTGGGTTTGCACGCGTGCAAGACTGGGGAGTCGCTTCGATTCAGCGAGCTTTCGTGACGAAAAACTCTCGCCTTCACTGAACAATAACGGCGGACTTATGTTTCCGGGCTTTTCAGCCAGGAGTCTGCGCGGTAGAAATATCCGCAGCGAGAAAGCACATTCGAAATACGTTTGGAATGCCCGGCACATGCGTCAAATGCTTCGTGCTCAGAATGCAGATCACTTCTTGGAAGTTTTGGACTCGATGCCTCTGGCGCCTTGCTCGTACACAACGTACTTGTAGGCGAAGAAGCAAATTGCGAGGAACAGGATTAGTTCGAGCATGGCAGGTTTCCGTTGTGCACAATAACCTTCTTCTTATAAGGATCCATGGTGAGTATGTTTCCCTTCGGGTTTTTCGGTGTTGCGATGTCCTGTTGTACATTCTATGGTGACTGTGCAAAGGCCTTTGCCTTACGGCCCTGCCACCTTAAAAACCGCAGTCCGCCATGGTTTCGATCAGACAGACCATCGCTGAACCGGTCTCGGGCCGGTTGCATCAGCGTACCTGTCATCGGCCTAGCCAAACAGGTTCAGTATTTGCGTCCTTCGGCCAATTTGTAGTCGCTTTACAAAAACAGGTGTAGCTCAAGAAAGTATTCAGTCCTGTTTTGTACATCGCTTTGCGGTATGCCCCTGTTTTCTCGAATACCGGCGCGCAACTGCGTGAACTGGTTCAAGAAGGGCTCCCATACGAGACTAAAACGTTCGCGCGCATTCTGTGCAATCACATCTGACGGATCGTGATATTCGTAGGAGAACTTGAGGTTATTCCCCCTGGACAGCAGCAGATTGAACTCGAGGATGGAGACAAGCTCCTTATCCGTGCTGTCGTCAATAACATCCGTGGCTGCCAGAATCCCCACACGACCAAGCTGTGTTCCACCATGATAGCCGTAGATGACGGTATCGATGCCCTGCGCATTCGTGTTGGTGGAGACGGAGCCTCCCACACGGAATCCCTTGCGCACATAGGCCAGTGATGCCGTCACACGCTTGGATCGGTTTGTTTCCAGTGAGGCACCGGTGCCGTTGGTTGCTGCGATATTTACGGCCCAGTTTTCCGGCTCGTAACCAATCTCGACGCCTGCGTCTGTGGTGCCGTAGGTAAATCCAGTGACAGCGCGAGTGACCGCAGTATCGTCCAGCAGCCGCAGGCCGTAGGGGAGAAAGAACTCGCCAGCCTTGACATAGAATTGATTCCACTTCAGCAACCCGAAGATCTCCCGAGCGTCGCCACCACCTGACAGCGTTTGGTAGAACATAACGCGTTCAGGAATCAGATCGATTTGTAGATAAATGTTCCGTTTCCGCTGCTTAAAAACGCTTTCCGTGGGGTTGCTGGGCGTTTCGGTTTGCTCATAACTCATTCGGAAATCGCCGCCAATAGCAATATAGTCGTTCAGGCGGCCCGAGAAAAAACTGCTTCTCGAATCGGTTTTGGAAGGATTGTCATCGTCTGCGTCTTCATCCGCATCTCGAAGTAAGCGGCCCCAGTCCACGAACTTGTTCGCGAGCCGCGTTTGAGCATAGATGTTGCCAAAGTCAGTGCGCTTGCCACCACCGGTCATGTTCTCGTGGCATTTGGAACATTTGTAACCCTCTTGTATCGCCATAAACGGTTCGGCCCGGACGCTCGATGTTCCCCAAAGAACCAATCCCAGCAAGCCTAGCGCCACCCAGTTGGGCTGGCGCCGAAAGCGGGCGATATTCCTGAATATTTCCTGTTTCATGTGTCGATTACCTACGCTCATTGAAGGACTGCCATGAGATTGCCGTTATGGACAAACTTCGTTTTCCGGGCAGAAGGGCGCGCCGTCGGCGATCCAGTGGAGAATAAGGCCCAGTTGCGCCGCTGTCAGCGGCGCCAGGCCGAGCGGCATCCGCTTGTCGGAATCATGTGTGGTAACCCATCTCCACAGATTGCTGCCGTCGGGATCAAACGGCGCGACTGTAACGCCGTCTACCACACCAAAGTAGTTGTCCATGCTTAGCACCAGACCCTTGGGAGGACATTGGAGGTCAGTCGAACAACGCGGGTTGGATGGGATGATGCTGTGGCAGGTCTCGCAGATCTGCAGTGTTTGCTGCCACACATTCATCCAGGAGCCCACCGGATAGGTCGAGCCACCTGTGGGATCAACGCGCCCCGGCATGCCGAACTTCGTTGTGGTCGGAGTGGAAGACCCAGTCGATTGCTGGGTTGGACAGCCGAGAGTTCCATCGGAGATCCAGTCCCGCATATTCTGGATCGTCTCCGCCGGCAGAGCGGAGTTATAGAGTGGCATCTGGCAGCAGACGATTAGTTCACCGCCCGGGCCTTCGCCCTCGACTTTCCAGATCAGGTAACTCGCCGCCGGATTGCCCGATTCGATCAACACCATCGGGGGCATCTCGACGCTGGTTCGCCCCACGTTGGCACAAGAATCAGACTGTGAACTCCAATTCACTCCCAGTGGAGCCCCCGCTCCCGTGTGGCACTGAATACAGGTGCTATCAAAGACATTGGCCTGAACCCAGGCCAGTGTGGCATTCGGGTTGCCACTGCCACCTTCACCCTCACCCTCGCCCTCGCCAGAATTTTCGCCAATGGGATTGCCGCTCTCGTCGAGACCCTGACCGCTGCCAGGCCCGCATCCACTGAACAAGGAAAGGGCAACCAGGCAGATAAAGAGCTTGGTGATCGGGCTGCGGAGCGTTTCCGGCATATGTCTCATAAGCTGCTCTCTCGTGTTGGCTCTGCCTGAGCATCGTCCGCCCGGTCTGGACGCCTCGGCCTACCGGGGTTCGGGGTGTCTGACCTGGTTAGGATTCTCTTGCAGCAACCAGTACACAAAGCCCTTTTTTTGCTCCAGCGACTGCACGTAATCGACCAATTGCCAGCGCTGTTCATCGGTCAGCTCGTCGAAGGCCGGCATGGGCGTGCCGTTCAGCGCACTGGTGAAGACACGATAGATATCCTGATCCCGCTTGCCATTCTTGAAATAGGGCCGGGTCAGGTTCGCAGACAGGATGGGGTCATCCCAGTCATCCACCAACTCATCGGCCTGCGGACCGTTGCCCTTTCCGTTTTCACCGTGACATTTGGTGCAGTCCTCATCGACATAAAGTTGCCGCCCTGCGGCAATGGATGCCGGGCTCGGTTGGAAGGGCCGAGTTTCGGGAATTTCGAGAATGTCCTCCGGTAACGGCACCGAATACGGGTCTTGGAACCACGGAGAAAACGTCTTGATGTATTGCACCACCGCCTTGATATCGGCCTCCGAAAGCACATGCTTCCAGCGCGGCATCTCTGATCCTGGTACGCCCTCGCGGATGGTACGCTCCATATCCTCGTCCAAAGGCAGAGCGCCGCTGACCGTGGTGCGGTACTTATAAACACCCCTCCGGAAGTTTTGCGGGGCGGGATCGAAGCCATTCGCCGCCGGGCCATTGCCGTCGCCCCGAATGCCGTGACACGGCGCACAGGCCTGGAAATAGATCTTCCTGCCACGCTCCGCGTGTGCGTTGTCAGTCAGACTGTTCACTTTGGTCTGCAGCGCCGCAACGATTTCTTCCATGGACTCATCCTGCGCAAGGCCGGTCACCGGCATCAGCAACACGGCGATCAATCCGGCAACCACAATCAGGCGCTGTCCCTCGGTCGAGGCTGTGCTGTCTGCTAGTTCCATCTTTCGTGTCCTTCGTGCTTGAGACGCATCTGGTGGCCGACCACAGGTCGGGTCAGGAATTTCTCCTAACCCGACCTTGGCGAACTGTTAACCGAGCCGTTGCTCAGGGCACAAACGGCACGGCGCGCGCAGACCCATCAGGAAGGATGATCAGATACGTAGCGCTTGCGCCAGGGTCATCCTCAGCCATGAAGGCCGGCAGTGTGCCCGCACCATTTTTGTTGCTGCTATCCACGCCACTTCCGTCGTCACCCTTGCGGGTCCCGGTCGTAGTATCGCTGGCAGGGGCATAGATGACGTGCTTGTCATCGGCAAAGCCCAACGGGTTGGAACGTGCCGCCTTCCAGTGCCACATGTCCAACGTCTCACCCGCATTATTGGTCCGCATACGCCCGTCATGCCCGGGCGTTTCGCCAAAATGACAGTAGCCCGCACAGCCTGCCGCGCCCCAGTCGCTGGCATTGATGTTGAACATGAGCGCAATGCGGTCTTCGTTACCAGATTGGCTCCAGTTGGTGCCGTCAAATTCCCACTGATCCTTGGCCAGGCTCTCGTCGCCAGTCACATCGGTCCACACCGCCAGGATATAGACATTCTTCGTGTCATAAGCTGCCTGCAGGGCAACCGGCGCTGTAAGGGCCGAGTTCCTCGGCACGGTGGTCAATACCGACCCGGTGAAGTCGGCCGAACCGGTGGGCGCACTTGTCACCAGCTCTGCCAGTAAATCGGCACCAGAGCTCGCGTTACCCAGCGTATACGCAGACCAGTCTTGAGGAGACATAGTGGTGGCGTTGCCGCCGGCGTTATCAAAGATAGCCGCCGAGAAGTCATACAGGTTGGCGGCATTGCTAAGGTCGAATTGTACGTCCTGCGTCGGTGTGTTGCTGGTCTGAGCACGGCTCAGGATCACCGTCCATACCCCGCCGCTATAGCTCCCCTGGGCCTTGAGTCCGGCGCGACTGCCATGCGCCGCTTGCA